>Ga0164242_10000024_pt1 | contig 179487 bp, 186 predicted proteins | sample OricomgcompostMG_FD_108783 | JGI IMG/M metagenome (GOLD analysis project Ga0164242, IMG submission 108783) | Miracle-Growth compost microbial communities from Emeryville, California, USA - Original compost - Miracle growth compost (MG) ...
AAAGAGCAATATCCGTTATGACCGAAGCAACTCCAAAAGAATTTGGCGAAATAGTTGGCGTATCCGATGATGCATCAGAAGTTTTATGCACAGCCGTCGGCACAACGTATACTGGTCAGTTCCGAGGAGGTTTTAGCGAAGGCAGTGAGGCTGGGCAATCTGTTCCGCATGCCCATTATCATCTGTTGCCTGTAAGTGCCGAGGATCCTGTCGAAATGAAGATCGGAGCGGGCATCGGCGGCGCGTTCGGAGCCCTTAGAACGCTGCGAATGGGCACGAATAATGAAGACTGATCGCTATCTATTTGCTACTATTTCAATATGTACAAGCAACTCACCGCAAATGACTATCGCCAACATTTCGGACTGCCGGATGATTATCAAGTTGATGGTTTCGTAGTCTACGGCACCTATAAAAACCATCCGTTCGAACAGTTCGAAGACAGCCTAAAGCAATCGGGGTGCAAGTACCAAAAACTAAAGCTTGAGCACGATTTTTTTGGGTCGCTTATGGAATTTAAAGTAGACGGCAAGCGCTATTGGCTTGCTATCGCATATGGAGGCGCTCTTTTGAGTGAGTACCTGCATCTGGCATGCCTTTTCGGCAGCAGGCAAAATATCTTGCTCGGCAGTTGCGGTGGTCTTAAGAAAGGTGTGGCAAGCCTTGAGCTGATTGTGCCAGACTGGAGTTCGGCCACCGAGAGTTCAGCGAACGCCTACCAGCCGGATGCAAATGGAAAGTATAGTTCAGATAAAGACCTCAGCGATAAGCTGGCAGGCCTCTTGTCAGAGAAGCACAGAGTACATCGGGGTTCTACGATAACATTTCAGGCCATGCTCGCCGAAACCTGGGACGACATACAAAAGTGGACAGAACAGGGATTTGTTGGTGTTGAGATGGAGGCCGCAACCGTATTCGCGGTATCGGATCATTTTGATGTACCCGCTGCCGCTGCCCTCATGATCGGCGACAATCTCATAGAGGAACAGACCGTCGTCGACGTAAATTACGAAAATGCCCGCCCCGCAAGGCGACAACTGGCCCAAGACGCATTTGATGCAACTGTCAGAATTCTTTTAGGTGACTAGTTGTAGTTTGGCTGCCCGAAGATTACAATCACCTGAATCTCAAAACCCGCTGAGCCTCGTCACTCCAGGCAACCTTCCCGCCGTACTCACTAGCGTTCCGTGCGGCGGGAGCCTTTCCTACCGTGCCACTCAGCGGGTTTTGAGATTCAGGTTACAATCAGCTTTACAAGCGGAGCAAAATGCCGCAAAATATCCGTCACAACTATCTATAAGCGAGGGAACTTATCGACATGGAAATCCGTATTCAGCCCGATCGGCCCGTCAACATTGAACAAGCTCCATTTGAGGCTGTGGAGCGAAAAGGCGTAGGCCATCCTGATACTTTATGTGATGCAATCGCAGAGCTGGCCAGCAGCGAATACTCTGCCGCTGTGCATGAAGAAACCGGCCGTTTGCCGCATCATTACTTCGACAAGGTCATGTTGATGGGTGGAGCCGTCAGGATGGGACTTGGATACGGCGAACTAGTTGAACCCTACAGAGTACAGTTTGCAGGAAAGGTAACCCGCGAAGTCGGCAATCTTAAATTTCCGGTGACCGACATCGTTACACAGGCCGCCCGCACTGTGCTGACCGAAACACTACACGATTTTGACCCTGAGAAGAACCTGGTTGTACTTGACGAATTACGTGACTACCAAGGCCCTTCCAAACGTCGCCCCCGCTACCAGCCGGAGAGAGTTGAAGACATGCCCGTGATGGAGCAACCCGGCCGCGTTTCCAACGACGTGAACATCTGCACTGGGTTTGCGCCTTTGACGCGTACCGAGCAAGCCGTACTAGCTACCGAACACCACCTGAATTCCAAAGCCTATAAGGCTACTCATCCTTACACTGGTATGGACATCAAAGTCGCTGGCGTCAGGATGGATGACGACATTACATTAACCGTCAATATGCCGTTCATAGCTACGCAAGTCTCTTCAATGGAAGAATACAGGGAGCTGACCGAACACCTCAAGAGCGAGCTGCGCGAATTTTACGAGGCATCCGGTTTTGGGGATGTCCGGCTTGATTTCAACCCCCAGGATGTCAGTGGCCTTCCGTATCTCTCTGTTACCGGTTCAGTGGCTGACACAGGGGACGTGGGGGTTGTTGGACGGGGTAACCGCGCAAACGGCCTTATTACTCCCATGCGGCCAATGAGTATTGAAGCGGTTAGCGGCAAGAGCCCTATCGACAATACAGGTAAAATGTACGGCGTTATGGCAAACCGCATATCGGAAGATATTCACGGAGCCACCGGGTACTGGAACGACACGACTATTGTTACTTTCAGAGACCGTCCGCTTGACGATCCTGCCAATGTCCTTATAGCCTTGGACGCTGCCAAGTCAGCCGACACCGACGCTACTATCCGGTCTATCGTAGAACGTCGCCTAGCTGAAGTGCCTCAACTTACTGGAGAGTTTGTGCTGCGTGGTGTTGTCAGCTGGTAAGTGTTACTAACGGGTGGGTAGCTTTGTCCACGCCACCTATGATATGAATCTATTGGAGGGCAAATGAGAAGTAAGGTCTTAGTTACAGGTTCGGATGGCTACATAGGCACGATGCTCTGTGCCAAGCTGCAAGAGAAGTTTGATGTTACCGGCTTGGATGCCGGATATTACAGGAACGACTATCTCTATACTCCACTCTGGAATATGCCAGCGGTCATCACAAAGGATATTCGGCAAGTTACAGCAGCCGACCTAGAGGGCTTTGATGCCGTTATCTGCCTGTCTGACCTTAATGACCCATTGAGCCAAGCATACCCCGAAATAACTAAGAAGACGAACTACGAAGGCCCGGCACGATTTGCAATACTCTGCAAAGAAGTCGGCATCAAGAAGTTTATTTACTCATCATCCGCATCTGTCTACGGATTCGCGGCTGATAGCATCATGGACGAGGCATCTGAGTTAAATCCACTGACTCCCTATGCAGAGTGTAAGGTCAAAATGGAAGAACATCTCCTGTCATTGTGTGATGATAGTTTCAGTGTTGCCTGCCTGCGGAACTCTACTGTGTATGGCCTTTCGCCAAGAATACGCTTTGACCTTGTCATCAACTATCTATGCGGCACCGCAATAGCCAAGAATACCATCGAGCTCAAAAGTGACGGCGGTGCATGGCGTCCATTTGTCCATATCAATGATGTTTGCGACGCTTTCGTGTCCATCCTAGAACTACCGCCCACTAACACATCCGGCCTCGTTGTGAATGTCGGCAATGGCGAGACGGGCAACTATCGAGTAATAGATATAGCAGGAATGATTCGTGACTTAACCGGCTGCAAAATTACGGTAAACAACAGTAATAAAGATAAGAGGTCTTACCGCATCAGCTCCTCTAAACTGGAAGGACTTGGGTTGGAATGCCGGAGAGATTTGAAAGCCGAAATTTCCGCCATGCTCGATTTTTTCAAGCGCATCAAGCTTACTGAGGACGATCTAAGCAGTAATACGTTTACACGCCTTGAGCAGATCCGCTACTTGCTTGCCACAAAGCAAATCGACCAAGATTTATACTGGAGCCGGGATGAGTAAGGTTATTGGAATAATACCTGCTGCCGGCATGGGCAGCCGGCTATTCCCATACAATGGTGGTAAAGAGTTGTTGCCGGTAGGTACACAGCACGTTGTCATAAACGGAAAGGAAGAAGAACGGCCTAAGATCGTAAGCCAGCATGTCATAGAGGCCATGGCAGCAGCCGGCGTAGAACATATAATCATCGTAACACGTCCCGCCAAGCATGGTCTGATGGGCCTCCACCTCGACGGCAGTCAATACGGCATACACATTTCGTACATCGTCCAGCACCCTTCATCCATGGCTCATTCGATAGACCTAGCTTACGATTGGGTAAAGTCATCCACAGTCGTTATGGGTATGCCAGACACAATCGTGTCGCCAAGCAACTGCATTAAGCAGCTCCTTGGACATCATCGCAAAGATAAAGCGGAATTATCGTTAGGTCTTTTCCCCACAGATAAGCCGCAGAAGTTTGGTATGGTTAAAACCGACAGCGATGCAAACATCGTTTATCACCAGGACAAACCTACGCATACTGACGCTAAGACTATGTGGGGAATCGTGGCGTGGGAACCCCCGTTTACAGAGCTGTTGCACGAACAAACGCAAAAGGCGCCAGCATCTGATAAAGAAATGGCACTCGGAGACGTATTTGACGTAATGATGCAACAAGGGAAAGTATGCAAAGCGTATCCGATTGTCGATGGGGAATATTACGACATCGGTACCTATGATGATTACAAGAGGGCTATGCTAGAACTATGAACGAGCCACTTCTGAAGAAAAAAGCCAAAACAATTCGACGCCTCTGTGTGCAGAGCTCGGCACGCACAAACTCATCTCATCTTGGTTGCTCTCTTTCTATGGCCGATCTGATGGCCTACCTGTTCTTTGAACAGATGGATCAAAAAGCTGACACTTTCATCTTAAGCAAAGGGCATGCTGCCATCGGGCTTTATGCCGCTCTCTACGAGAAAGGTACCATCAGCCAAAAGGAATACGAATCCTATCACACAAACGGCAGCCAACTTTTGGCACACCCCAATCACTTCGTAAACGGCGTGGAAGTGTCGACTGGCTCCTTGGGCCATGGACCGGCAATTGCCGCAGGCCTGGCATGGGGAAAAAGTATAGACAAGAAACCCGGCACCGTTTACTGTTTATTGGGCGATGGTGAGTGCCAGGAGGGCACAGTATGGGAAGCTCTCATATTTATATCAAGGGGTCTGTTCAAGAATCTCGTTCTCATCATCGACGCCAACAATTATCAGGGGTTCTCCGATTCATCGGACTCACTTTTCGCTCAGAAAAAACTGCTCCTCATGCTGAAAGGTACGGGTTTGGATGTGCGCGAAATAAACGGGCACAGTTTCAAAGAAATAGATCAGGCGTTGACCGATCCACTTAATAAGCCACGCATCCTGTTCGCCCACACAACAAAAGGCAAGGGCGTCTCTTACATGGAGAACAAATTTGAGTGGCACTATAAAAGCCCGAACTCCGAACAACTTGCCCAAGCTCTGGAGGAGTTGCAATGAGAAATACGGTAGCCAGAAAAATGAGTGAGTATGCAGACGACGGCAAACGGTTTATCGTTCTGTCCGCCGACTTAGGATATTCGGTATTTGACAATTTCAAAGAGCAACATCCCGACCAGTTCTTTAATTCAGGTATAGCCGAAAACACAATGGTAGGTGTTGCCGCAGGCTTAACCATAACGGGCAAGAAAGTGTTCGTCTATTCTATAGCGTCTTTCATTTCGGAGAAATGCTTTGAGCAAATCCGCGAAGATGTTTGTTACCCTCAACTACCGGTAGTCCTTATGGGCACAGGAGCGGGCTTTGCTTACGGTGAGGCCGGAGTCACGCATTGGGCAAACGAAGATATTGGCTGCCTTAGAACCATTCCCGGATTGACTATCCTGTCTCCGAGCGATCCTGTAGAACTTGAGCTATTGTTAGACCAAAGTCTGACGTATCCGCATCCAATTTACTTTCGCCTTGGCAAAAACGGCGAGAAGAATTTCTGCACCAACAAAAAACTAAAGATAGGCCAGGCATACTACCTGAAAGAAGAACGGGGTATCGCTCTTGTCACCCATGGCAACATCATAGAAGAGGTCGTCAGAGCCCGGGAGTTACTGAAAAGGGACGGGTTAAACGTCTCAATCGTCTCATCGCCAACAATAAAACCTCTCGATAAGCCTTTCTTCATTAAGCTCGCGAGAACCCATAAGCACATATACGTGATAGAAGAGCACAGCGAAATTGGTGGCCTAGGTGACGCTTTATCGTTTTTGAGTATAAAAGAAATTGCTATCAAAGATGAAGTACTGAACGTCGGCGGCGATGTGCCGTACTTAAGACAGCTGGCTGGTATAGACGCAAATTCTATATACGCCAGGGTCAAACAAGACCTGCAATAGACACTCGTGTGCGGCATTTGTTCGGCAAAATGAGACACTTCCAAACTTGCTGTTTCGTGTCTCATTTGTCGCGCTCTGCCTCTGTTAAAAGGTTCGAGACCTGTATGGGGAGCCAAGCTAGAATAGACGAAGTCAGAACTGCTAATTCAGTTCTGACTTTTCGTATAGGAAGACAAAAATTGAAACCATGCTGATGAACGCGGGGATAAATTCCACGTGGATAGTTGCTTATATTTTATCAATTTCTGACTAGTTAAGCCGTACTTCTCCAGTCGCACCATCAATTGAAGCATAAGCGTTGTTTTCTATCTCATTTATGTCGATTCCTACGACACAAGCTTTGCCAAGTTCGCGGCACACGACAGCAGCATGGGACAGGCGACCGCCCATTTGAGTAACCACGCCCTCTGCGGTCATCAAGAGCAACATTTCAGCGGGTGTGGTAGCCTTAGCAACTAGAATCCTGCCAGCCTCCCAACCGGCCGCACCGAATTGATCATACCGGTAAGCGTAACCTTCAGCCTGAAACGGACTGGCCGCTTCGCCGCTCAGAATTGTGGCTACGCTTTCAGGGGTCACTGCATTTGCAGCAATAGCAGATAAATCGCGCGTCACGGCACGGAGCTGTAGCCAAAATAGACCTTTCTCGGTGATACAAAACTCTAAATCAGCGGGTGAGCCGATCCGGCCTTCAATCTCACGGCAGATGTCAGCGACACTTCTTCCGTTCTCATCCGTTAACTGTGCTCTGGCCGTTAACTCCGCCAGACTACCATCCTGCGTATAGTTCTCGCGCTGTGGCTGCGCACGGCCGCTAACCAGTTCTTCGCCACGGCCGGGTACCCACTCAAGATGTCCGCCGTTCTGATCGCTCATCCAAACACCAGCCCGTAATGGCTCGTCGAACTCCTGTACGATTACGTTCACGTTGATGGAATCGTAGTCGATACCGAAAGTCCGACAGTATTCTCGGACACGATCATTCTGACCAGACCGCCGCACCTGATTGATTGCATTAACAATCCTGCCCTCAGGCACGCCCAGGATACTATCAAACTGTCCGGCAAAAGACAGACTCTGTCCGTCCTCTATGTTTGCGGAGCTCCTGACCGCCCACAGCTGGCCATCTTCATGCGGCACGGCTTCAGTAATAGCTTCACCTGTGAGCAGGGTAGTGTCTTCATCAAAAGCGACTGTCGTGAAGTAAGGTACCGGGTAACCCATTTCGGACAACTGAATCAGACCGACCGCTTTGCCGCCCAGCCGCTCACAATCTAAACTCCTTACATTTTCACCAGTCATTAGCTACTCTCTCGTTGATTTGATGCTAATATAGCAGAAATTTGCAATAACACAAATTATATTGACACTTGTCGGGCTATCCGGTACATTGTTTGTGGAATGACCACCCGAGACTCAGGAGGAGTAATGGACATTCTGGCACCCGCAAGCCCGGTTGAGATGGAAGAAGTGCAGCGCAAGCTCAACGCGCTGGACCTCAGCAAGATCCACCTCAACCTCCAAGACACCGTCGACGGCCCCGGCTGGACGGCGGAGCAGTGCCTACAGGTGGAGAGCCGCTACCGCACCATGCTGGCCGGACGGATGCTCTACCCCAACATCGTCTTCGCCCCCGACAAGGAGCTGGACGTGTTCTGGCACTACCACATCCTGGACACCCGCGCCTACATCGCGGATTGCAACGCCCTCTTCGGCGCCTACCTGCACCACGACCCGTACCTGGGTATGGAGGGGCAGGAGTCCGAGGAGGCGCTGATGCGCGCATGGACGGCGACACAGGAGCTGTACCAGCTCCTCGGCAGCGCCGAGCGACCGCTCGCCACCGCCGCGTTCTGCGGTATGGGTGACGGGAACGCTCCGGCAACCTGATCCGGGTCATCCCACCAGCGCGTTCGGGATCGGATATGATTGAAATCTGATCAACATCTGATCCCGAACGCGCGACCTACCCAAGATGATTATGAATAATGACCCGTTTAAGATTGAAGCAACACCTGAAATTGCCGTGGAAGCCGGTCATCCAGAGCTTGGTGTAATTCCGCGTCAGGAATATAAAACCGCCGAAGAAAAACAAGCTTACGAGCAGCAGATCTCTACGCGTATCAGACCGTACCTATTCTTGCATAGTGAAGATCTTGCGAATGAAATTAGTGAAGCCGTCGAGCTTGACCCGGCAGAATATGCCGAACGCTTTAGCGGTGCCTGGTCCGAACACGTGGTTGCCAGCCAGAACATATCCAACTTCTTAACCGCTCGGATGCACTCACAGTACCCGCAATGGTCTCCCAGCGAGTGGTTACGAGTGCGGGCCCTACTTGTAGACGCATTCGATACTGACCGCGAAAAGAATATTTATTCCGCAGGAGTGAAGACCAGGATTGAGTCGGCCACACAGGAGCTGACAGCCCGTTATGGTTGGACGGAAGACGAAGTCCAGACTTGTATCACGCCTTCCCGCTCATCATTCCATACGCAGTACAACCTTGATCATATGCGACTGGCCTTAACCGGCGATGTGGCCCAATCTGCAGCTCTCCGACGCGAACTGGCGGAGCAGTACCATCATGGTGACGAAGGCCTATTAGAACTGCGCTACGATAAGATGGGCCTCGACGCCATGCCTAAGCAGGCACTTTCGATAGTCGTGTCTCAGACACAGACAAAGATAGAGCAACAAGCAGTGAAGAAGCAGAAGTTTCTTGAGCGCTATCCCGACGCCCGGGCAGTAGATGATTTGCTGGTGTTTGATAACTGGCAGGAATACCTGTACGTCTATGCTCAAGCAGGCTACCCGGATCTTCACTTACGGGAAGAAGTAATTAAGCAGGCGACACAGCTAGGTATGGCCGTACCAAATGACGAGGCATTGGCTTACAAGCAGGCAGAGCTGCTTGGAATGACCGATGACGCCAGGGCCATAGTTGAACAGCGCTACTCTTTGCCCGTCGTTAACTATGCGCAAACTGTTACATCGTGCGGGGTGTCCACGGTAATGAGTTTCGCTTCAAGGGACTTGCCGCACAATCGCGAGACTGAACTTGCTCTATGGCAGCGGGCCGGCGCTCCATACAACTTTCCAGGTGGCATCGGACTTATCCTACGGAAATTAGGCTATGAAGTAACTCTTGAGACCGATCGAGACCGGCACTTTATTGAGGGGCAATACCCTGTTCAGGATATTGAATACAATCAGGCTACGCGTGGAACAGCAGAGGAGTATGTCCGCTTGCACAATGCTGCAGTATCAGCGGGTATGCTGGTTGCAATTAAAGAAATCAGTTTTGATTGTATAGTCTATAACCTTGAAGATGGCAAGGCGTCTATAATCGGAATTCACATGCCATATGCCCCCTCGATACTCCACTGGATACTCGCTCATGGTTATAATAGGCAGGGAACTGAAACGACTCTGGATATAGCCGATCCGATGGAAGAAATCACGACATTGAACGCAAGACGATTCGAAACCTTGGTTGACACCTATATGGGTCGTCGTATTATTACTGTAGATAAGAATAAGGTAGCTGCCAGCTTATGAACATACTCATATTTGGCGGCCAAAGCTTGAGTAACCGCGACTGGATGGACACACTATCCTCTAAGCTAAATATGCAAGCCAGCATTTACAAATCTCTATGCCATGAGTATCTGGCGTGGACTTCCAAGCCGAATAGTGACAATGCGATCCAGATCAAGAATGAAATCGCCAACGCACAGTCCAAATACCGTAATAGAAGTTTCGACATAATTATTGGTAAATCCTTCGGCTGTATGATGGCGTTTGAGTCAAAAGCAAGTTGTCGTTTTATGATTCTTATCGGACCTCCTGTCACGACTCTGAAGGAGATGGACTTTGATTTAATGAAAGCTGTAAAGGCCTCTCACACTAAAACGCTAATACTGGCAAATGCCAATGATCAGTTGGCAGATAAACCCGGCCTTGAAAGCTACGCGCGCAAAAACCCACAACAAGTAAGCTTTCATGGTCTTGCGGGCAATGGGCATAAGTACGAAAATATCGAAGAGTTAATATATTTCATTAACAATTTTATAGTCCGGTGACAAAATCTTGCCTTACGGTGGTTATGACTTCCTCTATCGTGGGGAGCCAGAGCAAGCAGAGAAAAGTGCAGACCTAGTTCCTAGACCTGCAATGACTTCTCTCTTTGGTCAGCCAAGAAAGGATTGTGCTGATAATAAGGCACGCATGTTGGAACCGTCCGCGAGGACGGTTTTTTCATTCCACCCCTGTAATTCAGTTCGAACCCAACCGCTCTCGTCCCGAAGGAGCAGGCAGCCGAAAAGCTGACCTGTTCCCTAGACCTGTTGCTATAATAGAGGCATGGACGATATATGCACCGTATGCAAACACAGCGTAGCTGATTGCACGTCAGACGCCTCTCAACACCTAGAGAACGGTGTTTGTCCGGGTTGTGGCCACGATTATAATATGTGTACTTGGGAGAATCTCCTCGAGAGAGCAAAAACAATAATTAAGGCGTCAGGTCAAACATATTTACAGGGTCCACTTAAAGTACCTTACGAAACGCAGGTAAGAATACTGGAGCAGCTAGAAAGCGAAAAGCTTATTGGCCCTGCCGAGGTTGGTAAGCCTCGAGAAGTCTACTTATAGAATCCTAGTTCACCATTTCGTATCTGTAGCATTGGCCCCATGTTTGCCGCTAGTATCGCTCTCTCATTGTCAGTACCATCAGTGAGTACGTATCGAGCATACTCTACGAATGGCTCATCGAGCCTCTGGTCGATCTTGTAGTGTGCAAATAGCGTTCTAGTTACGTAGAAATGCTTATCGACTTGCCCGAAGCTTGTCTGTTATCTTGATCTCATCGTAATGCTTCTCGATGAAATCTTGTATAAGCTCGCGAAGACGATCCTCATTGATATATTTCTCGGTACAGTTTGGGTCTTTTCGTCGAGTGCAGTTGTAGTAGACGAATCGTTTTACTTCACCAGTCTTTTTTAGTGTTTTAAATTTATCCTGTGCAGTGATGTCAGCGCCACATTGGCCGCATTTCAGTAATCCCCGGAAGGCGAAAGTTTTTGACCCCCATACACCTTTGTTAACCCCGCGCGTCTCCTGTACTTGATCGAACAACTCCTTGGAGATGAGTGGTTTATGCGCGCCATCATACCAGGGCGCATCAGGCGCTTCAGGATATTGAAACCTTCCGTAATAAAATGGAGTGCTTAGTATTACAAGCACCTGACTGACACTTATTGGCTTGCCCGATCTGTTAGTAAAGCCTTGCTCGTCAAGCCAGGCTTTGATTCTGCGTCCACTCCACCGTTCATAGCCCGCTTTATGGAAAGCCTCACGTATGAGATCTGCTCGATCGGGATCGATGATAATGTCATTAACACCTCCGAATGCTCGATTCATGTAGCCCAGCGGGGCGACACCGGGTCGCCAGCCCATCTCGCAGCCCGGGAAACGCCAGCTGATGGCTTGCCCGAAACTGGTCGGCATGAGCATATATCACAGACGAATAATATGCGCAACACACCCTTAAGAGTCTACTTTATAGCAGCTATGACTCCCTCTATTGGGGAGCCAGACTAGGTGTGTCACGAACCCAAGTAACAATCCACTAGGTATTGATACTAGCGAATTCTGTTATAGTTGATAACAGGTATGAAAATTGCAGAAAGCAATCAATTCCCACTACATGTCAAAAATGTAACCCACATCTTGGCGAGATACGATCTGGCACTGAGAAACTTCAACGCGGCATCTACCGGGATCGAAAATACAACTCTAATAATAGATACGAATAAGGGCAAATTTGTCCTTAGGGTCTATCGACAGCGCAAGAAAGATTCCACCGAAATTTATCGCGAACTGGATTTCATGGAATATTTGCGCGCCAATAACATAAAAGTTCCACGCGTGATTTCTAATACACAAGGTGAGCGGCTGACGCTGGAGCGGCTCGACGACAAGGTTTGGCAAGTTATTGTGATGGAGTTTATTGAAGGGCGCCATGCTCAGACATATACCCCTGAACTAATTATTGAGCTCTCTTCAACTCAGGCAAATATGCATAACTTGAGCTCTTCATATGCCGACAAACATGGGGTTCTCGAACCGCTTACAAACCTCGAAGAGAATTATTTTATTGATCAAATTCTTCAGGAAAGAATAGACAGGCAGCTACAGGCATTTCTGCAAAGAGCAAAGGCATATGAACTCAACCTCCCGCTCGAGTTGCCAAAGGGCCTCTGCCACCTAGACTACGACACGGATAACGCGCTGGTTAGTAAAAATTCCGTAGCCGCCATACTGGACTTTGACGATCTGGCACTCGCACCATTCATAGTCTGCTTAGGATATACACTGTGGCATGTACGTACGGAGGCGGGGGAAGAAGCTGCCCAAAAATATCTTGAAAATTATGAAACACAGCGGAAGCTATCAGACTTGGAGCGACAATTCATAAAACCGGTGATGCTGTTCCGGCACTATGTCATATCGTCTGTTAAAATACTGAACGGCCACACATCGCCAGAAGACATCATGGCGTTCTTGAAGCAAGAATCCGTACTAACTTGAGAGTCCGTGACCTGTATGCGGAGCCAAGCTAGAAGTGTCCCTCTGTGTGAGGGTCCTTTTTGTTTTGTGAGATACTTATGGGTATATGAAACAAATGCAATTCCAGGTTGAGATATATGCACCCAAGGAAAAGGTTTGGGACACCCTGTGGCACGACAAAACATTCCGCCAGTGGGCGGGCATAATCGACCCGGGCACCTACATGGTCGGCAAGCTAAAAGAGGACAATGAAGTGCAGTTTATATCTGCGGAAAACGGGTACGGCGTCACGAGTTTGATCGAAAAACTCATGCCGAACGAGTTTTTGTTGCTCAGGCACCAGACAGATACGCAAGATAACGGAAACCAGGAACGCGAAGAAGAATGGACTGGCGGCCAGGAAAGCTACGCGCTCACAGAAAATGCCGGGACCACGACCCTGACGGTGGCATTTGACGTCCCGCCGGAACTGAAGGAATATTTTGTGGTCAACTACCCGAAAGCTCTGGAGCAACTCAAAGCACTAGCCGAACAAAAGAAGCAATAACAAACCCTTTCGCCCAAGGGCTATTTTACGCAGAGAATAGATACTCAAAATCCTGAAGCGTATGTTACGATAAAAGCACTAACGTTATGAACGGCAAAAGGTGAGGGAAAAATGTTTTCAAGAAACAGGGTACTATCGGCATACAAACGTTTGCAATATGGCGTAGCGACGGGTGCGTTTGCGCTTTCCGTGTTTTTAGTGAATGGAGCGGCCTTTCCCGGCGCGGCCGACGCACTTGCAGGCGGCAACGGCAGTGAGAGTAATCCGTATAAGATTGCGAACTGCGCACAGCTCCAGGAGATGTATAGCTTTGATAACTACAATGCTTACTACAATAAATCCTACGTGTTGACGGCCAATATTGACTGTTCGGCCGTAACCAACTTTGCGCCGCTCTACGACAACGACGAATATACGTTTGAAGGCTCTCTGAACGGTCAGGGCTACACTATTAGCAATCTGAACATCTCTGGAAGCAGCTATCAATCCGGCCTCTTTGGCTATGTTGCGAACGCGACAATTAAGAACTTGAATCTTGATCATGTTACCGTCGCCGGCAATAGCAACTATGAAACCGGTGCCCTGGCGGGGGTTGCCAACGGCACCTCTATCACGGACGTATATGCCAAGAATGTCAATATATCCGGAGGCTCAGATACTGGTGGCCTGGTGGGCCTGCTTCTGGATTATGGTAATGGCGCTTCCGTGCAGCGCAGCAGTGTTTCCGGCACCGTGAGCGGTACGAGCCGTACTGGCGGGCTGATCGGACACGTACTGAATGACGGCGGCGGCCAAGTTACCGTCCAAAAAGTATTTTCTGCGGCCGATGTTTCTGCCACAGGCTCGCACGTGGGCGGGCTGATCGGCGAAGTAGAGACGAGCGGCAGCGAAAGCGGTGGCACACAGACCACCATTATGAATACATACGCCTGGCGAACCGTCAATGCGCCAAGTTCTGATAATGTCGGCGGGCTGATCGGCTCGCTAGACTCCAACGGAGCATATCAATCTGACATCAGCGTCGTTAATTCGTATTCCTGGGATAACATTACCGGGCACTTTTCGGTCGGTGGGCTGGTCGGACTGATTTATTCGGCAGTAGAGGGCGGCCAAGGCACCTACACGATTCACCACGACTTCGCGACCGCTGTAGATAGTGCACAGTACGACGGCGAAGATTACAGTGGCGGCGGTTTGGTTGGCGCCAACGATGCAGGTTCGGCCTTACAGGTGCATGATGTTTACTACGATGCAGGGCTATCTAACGCCAGCTCTTGCGACATCCATTCCACCATTACCTGTACGGCAATTAATACAGATGAAAACCCTCAGGCAAATTACTTCGTTAACAACAGCTCTAATCAACCGATGGACGAGTGGGACTTCGCAGACGTCTGGCAAACCAATACTGGTACATCTCCGGTGTTCAAAGGCTTTGGTGTTCAGCCGGTTGCAAATGAAGGCGGCCAAAATAGCGATGGCGATGGCCAATCCGACACCGTAGAAACGGCTGCGCCAGGCAACGGCGACGTGAACCAGGATGGTACTCCCGACAGCCAACAGGCCAAAGTGAGTAGTTTTGTGAACAGCGTCACCGGCAACTACGCCGCTCTGGAGACTTCCGGTGACTGCGAGCAAAACAACAGCGCCGAAGTGGTTGATGCAGGCGCGAACAGCGTGAAGGATGCCAGCTATGTCTACCCAGCAGGGCTCATGAACTTTAACATAAGCTGTGGCAATCCGGGTGACACCACCACGGTCACCCAATACTACTTTGGCGACTACGATGCGGCGCAGTACACCGCTCGCAAATACAACAGCAACACCAAAACCTACACAACCATCCCCGGCGCAACCATCGCAAACGTCACGATTGGCGGTGAAAAGGCCCTGAAGATTACCTACAGTATTACCGACGGTGGTTCACTTGACGCCGATGGCATGGTCAACGGTACTATCGTCGACCCGGCCGGCCCAGCTATCAAATACACGGCGCCGAACGACACTGCCAGCACCCCTGGCACGCCTAACACCGGCCATGGCGTGGCTCACCAAAACGTCTCCCTAACTATCGCGACGTATGGTGTAGCTACGGCAGTACTGGTCAGCCTGGCACTGCTGACCCGCCGGTTCGCCCGCAGTAAATAGAGTGCCGAACTTCACTCGCGCATAAGGTGTTAGCGAGTACCGAGACGGCTCGAACCGAACATTCGTGGCCCGTAAGTACATCGGATATAATGAGATAGATGACGCAAGAGAAGCCTAAGAAGAAGCTGCTGGTTTTGTCGTGGCTGTTAGTGGGGGCCGGTATACTACTGGCAATCGTTGGCGGCACACTGGCTTGGCGGCAATGGCAGGACAACAAAAAAACCGATCGGTATGTCGCGCAGCAACATTTCCGTGCGAACCACGGCCATGCGAGCAGCGACAACCCCAGCACTGTCAAACCGAGTGCCGATACTTTTGCAAACTGGCAGGTGGATGCGAACGAACCGCGGTACCTGTTCATACCGAAAATCGGCGTCAAGGCAATCGTCCGGCCGACCGGGCTCACGGGGGACGGAGCCATTGGCACGCCAAACAACATCTTTGATACCGACTGGTACGTTGGTTCGGCCAAGCCTGGCCAGGCCGGCGCCATGCTCATAGACGGGCATGTCAGCTGGGGCACTAACGGCGTGTTTTATAACCTGAAAAAGCTGCAGCCAGGGGACGCTATAACCGTCCAGCGGGGTGACGACATACAGCTGACTTACCGCGTTGTACGCACCCATACCTATCCCGCCGACGCGGTGGATATGAAACAGGTGCTGTCGCCAGTAACGGCAGGCAAGCCCGGGCTGAACCTTATAACCTGCACGGGCGATATCGTCAAAAACGGCACAACGTTCGACCATCGCATCGTCGTGTTCGCCGAGCAGTTATAGGTGCGGTAGTGACGTAATTCCATCTGAAAGTATTTTGTGGTATAATATGACTACTAGATGAATAGCTGCTGGTGTTTGAAGCAAGAACGTCCTAGTGTTTACAATCAATTTTCGTTCCTAGGAAGCAGCTAGCTAACGACGTTTCGTCGTTAGATTCCTTGAGCAAAAAACAAGGAGAAATAATAATGGCAATTAAACTTTTTGTGGCAGGCCTAGCCTACAGCATGACCGACAGCGAACTGAGCGATCTGTTTGCGGAATTTGGCACCGTCAACTCGGCACAGATCATTACCGACCGCGAAACTAACCGCAGCAAAGGCTTCGGCTTTGTCGAAATGAGCACCGAGGACGAAAGCAAAAACGCCATCCAAGGCCTGAACGGCAAAGACATGAACGGCCGGCCGCTGACCGTCAACGAAGCGCGCCCGCGCGAAGACCGTCCGCAGCGTTCGTCCGGTGGTGGCCAAGGCCGTCGCGACGACAACCGCGGCAGTATCGGCAACAACTTCCGCCGCTCATACCGATAGACACTTACGGGCGTGTAGCCTAAAGGACTGTGCGCACATCAGCCTCTCCCTAGTCGAGAGTTGGGATACAGGCGGGAGTCTATGGTATACTTTGTATAGTATAACGCTCTAATATATAAAGAGAGAACCCATGGAAACTTCCGTTACCCCTGCGGCTTTGCGGCCGGAGATAGTATCGTGGCGTGAACGCTGGTTTGACCGCTTTCTGGGGTCCGACCCCGGGCTGAACCGCCTGCGTCTCGCCCTCCGCACCATCGTGACCATCGGTGCCATCCTGGTAACCGAATGGCTGTTCGTGCATGTTACGCACGCACTCCAGCTACCCACTAACGCGGGGCTACCCGCAGCGCAGGTCACTACTGCCAATCATGAGTTCCTTATCATTGCCATGATGGCCGGCGCGATGATTGGTATGATGTCAAGCTTTGGCGTCAATGACAAGACGGCCAAAGGCCAGCTGCTCACCATGCTGCTGCTGCCATGCGCAATGATACCGGCGCTGGCCTTCGGGCTGGCAGTAGGGAGCCACCATCGCGCAGTCGCCATGGGGTCGCTGGCAGTCTTCCTGAGCATCGGCGCTTACCTGCGCCGGTTCGGACCGCGCGGCTTCATCTTTGGCCAGCTACTGTTTATGGGCGATTTTTTAGGATTTTTTATGTCCGCAGCCATCCCGCTCAAACACATCGGCTGGCTGGCGGCAGAAATCAGTGTCGGCCTGGTGACGGCGGCGTTCATACGGTTCGTGTTTTTCTTTCCGCGGCCAGCCCGCGACCTAAAGCGCACCCAGCGCTCTTATGGTGCACGGGCGCGTAATGTAACCCGGCTTGCGTTAGAGTTATTCAACAACCCTGAGAATCCTCACGGCGCCCGCCGTCTGCATGGGCAGCTGGTGCGGTTGAACGAAGCCGCTCTGATGATCGACGCGCAGCTAGGCAACCAGGAAGCCATCGCCGAAGATGTCTCGAGCCAGCACTTACACCAGCGGCTTTTCGATATAGAACTGGCGCTCACCAACATCGCCCGCTTTACACCGGTACTACAGCAACTGGGTCTGCCGGAAAAGCAGCTAACTACGGTACGGGCCATACTGGAAGCACTGGTGCAGCGAGACTACGCTGCCGCCACCAAAAGGGCACAGCAGCTCGTTGCCCTCGTTGGCAAAGAGCGGCAGCCAGCCAAAAGGGACGACAATGCCCGCTACATCGTTCCGCACCGCTTCGCCAGTTCGGTGATAGCTTTGTGCGAAGGCGTGCGGGACTGGGACAATTTCCCGGCAGACACCGAAACGCCGGTCGACTTTGAACCGGCAGTCAACCTTTTTGGCGGCTGGCTACCTGGCTCGAACAGAGTCAGCGCCAACGCGTCGCGGGAACCGGGCACAAGGGGTATCGAACGCCTCGGTCTGCAACCCTACACCCGGACCGCCATTCAGATGGGCGTCGCCGTAGGCCTGGCGATTATCGTCGGTGACCTGGTGTCACCGCGCCGGTTCTACTGGGCGGTCATCGCCGCGTTCATCACCTTTATGGGCGTCAGCAACGCCGGCGAGCAAGTCCGAAAAGCGGTCTACCGCGTCATCGGCACCTTCATCGGCATCACGCTTGGCTCCTGGCTGGTCAGCCTAATCGGCCCGCACAGCGTCTGGTCCATCGTAGCTATCATGGTGGCGCTTTTCTTCGGCTTGTACCTTATGCGCATTAGCTACGTGTTTATGGTCATCGGCATCACCGTCATGGTGTCGCAGCTATATGTCGAGCTCGGCGAGTTTACCAACAGCTTGCTCCTGCTGCGGCTCAAGGAAACTACTATCGGCGCAGTTATCGCCATTTCGGTCGTTATGTTCGTACTGCCGCTGCGCACGCGGCGGGTCTTTAAGACGGCCCTACGCGAATATATGGAAGCGCTGAGCAGACTGACCGAGCAGGCAGGCAACCGTCTGCTGGGCAAAAACACCGAGGACGAAACGACACTGCACAGTCTTGCCCGGTCAGTCGATGCTGCTTACCAGGCGCTGCTTACCACCGCCAAGCCGCTGCGCCGCAATTTGACCGGTCGCATCGACGAGGAAATCGCCGAGTCCATCCGCCTTGCGTCGGCAGCGCGATCCTACAGCCGGAACCTGGTAGTCGACATAGAGAGCGGCAAGCCGCTCGACACCAAACTGCGTACCGACACCGCTAACGCAGTAAAAACTCTGCAGGGTTCGCTGCAAGCCATCGTCGATACGCTGTCAGACGGCAAACCGGGCACCTACACCAGAGCCGCAGCCCTGTTCGACCGCACGGAACGCCAGCTCGAGAAACAGACAGACGACATCCACCGCAACCAGCTGGCACTCCGAGACCTGCAGTTGCTGGACGGCACACTGGCGCAAATTGCCGGTTCGCTCGGTATGCCCTTAACCGACTACGACACCGGAAACTTTGAGGAAACACACTAACAACTCATTCCAACGGCCAAACAGCTCACTACAAGACATGTACCCATCAAACACGAACGAGCAAGATTTTTCGTAAAAAAGTTGAGATTATACGCCGGTCGGAGGAGGCAAACTGAGCCAGTCTTGGGCGTTGGTGGCGGCCAACCAGGGGGTGCACGAGCGTTTCCAAAGTAAGCTGCCGGGCTCGGCTGTACCGGTGGCAGGGTTGACGTTCGTATAGTGCACGATGTGACCGTTATGCAGTAGGTCCGTGTCAATCTGCTCTATCCGGTCGGATGACACGCCGTCAACCGGCAGGTGCGCTGCCCACAATACATCCCGGTGTGTCATACAGAGGGCCGCCGTTGCGCTGCTCTGCATAAAATCGTCCACTAGCTCGCCCAGGCGCATCGACACCCGCAGCAATGACTCGCCGCCCGGTGGTGTCCAGTGGAACGGATAGGCCGACATCTGCTCGTAACTGTCGGGGTATGACTGTCGGTGCTGTATCTTGGTCATGCCGTGGATTTTGCCACGGTCCCGCTCGGCCAGCCGGTCATCATCGGTCCACATACCCGGAAGACCAAGTGAGTCCGCCGATTGTCTAGTGCGTATCAGCGGCGATACCCGCTGCCAGTCAAACCGCTCGAACCCGTACATTCCCAAAATGTACCGTGCAATCCACCGCCCGGCGGCCGCAGACTGCTCGTGGCCGCGCCCGGTCTGCTCTTCGTCACGCGGATGCTTCATGAGCATGTCGCTGCGCGGCTGGTTTTTCAGCGACCGGCGCACATCACCCTCGCTTTCGCCATGCCGGACCAGGACCAAATGTTTTGCCGGAACCTCACTCATACGTATGTAGCTATTCTACACGCATTTGCGGAGCGGTATACTAGCATATATGCACCAAGTGTTTACCATTGGCCATTCGACGCATGCGATTGATGTGTTTGTGGGACTGCTGAAACGTAACGGGGTGACGCAATTGATAGATGTACGCACCATACCCCGTTCGCGGCACAACCCGCAGTTCGAACAGACCGCGCTCGAAAAAAGCTTGCCGGCAGCTGGCATAGCCTACCGGCACATGAAAGCACTCGGCGGCCTCCGGCCAAAGATAAAAGGTTCTGTAAACATGGGGTGGCACAACGAATCGTTCCGGAATTACGCCGACTACATGCAAACCGACGAGTTCAAGCAGGCTCTCCGGGAGCTCATCGAACTCAGTAACCAAGTACCGACAGTCATCATGTGCGCCGAAGCCGTGCCGTGGCGATGCCACCGCTCACTCATCGCCGATGCACTCACAGTGCAGGGTGTTACTGTTAAAGAAATCATCGGTGAAACGGAGCCAAAAACCCACGAACTCACTTCGTTCGCACACGTGCGGGGAACTGAAATTACCTATCCGGCCCCAGCAACGGAGCGGTAATACCACGACCGGTCGCATGACAAGTCCCCCTAGAACGTATAAGATGAATACGATGCCTGCCCCCATCCACGCTCCTACCATGCCTTGGTACCATCGACTCCTCAGGAACAATCGTTTCTGGATACTGGCAGTCGCGGTAACGCTTTCGGTGAATATTGCCGGTTTCGTACAGCTCATGGTGCCCGCCGGCAGCCTGCAGACTATCCGTATCGAACAGACATACGGCTTTCTATCGCTGCTACTGCTTTACGTTGCTATCTTGGCGTCGCCGCTCACCAAAGTGTTTCCGAAACTTCCCGGGAAAGCTGCGTATCTGCATGCCCGCCGCGCTATCGGGGTATCAGCGTTTTACTATGCGTTCCTGCATGCCTACATCACGTTCTTTCAGCAGTTGAGTGGTTTTGGCGGCATAAAATATCTGAACCATACCTATAGCGTATCGTTGCTGGGCGGCGTGTGTACGCTGACCGTGTTATGTATTATGGCAGCCACGTCATTTGATTGGGTCGTAGACCACATGGGTTACAAGCACTGGAAGCTGTTGCACCGGCTGGTGTACGTGGCCTCGCTGGCGCTCTTGCTGCATATTATGCTCATTGGACCGCATTACGATAAGGGCCTAACAATACTGGGCGGGCTAACCTACCTTGCCGCTGCATTCCTGATGGTACTGGAGGTTTTACGTATCCGGCTGAATATCAAAAAGCGAAAGACTAGTCGTGCATAAACGTCTGTTGACGATTCTGGTGGTCGTATGCCTGGTAGCATGGGCACTACCAGGCATAGCCAGTGCCCATGTCCTAAAAGTCGATGGTAACATCGGAGCGGTGCTGCATATAAACCCGGACGACAACCCCACGACCGGTGACGACACCGACTATACCATGTCCTTTGACGACGCCAGCGGTAAGTTCAATCTGAGCAACTGTGACTGCACCGTAGCATTTATAGCAGACGGCAAAACCGTCGGCACGCGGCAACTGGCCGTCTCCGGTAAGACCGTCAGCGAAAACCACTACACCTTTACGCGACCGGCCGTCTACACGTTCCGTTTTACCGGAAAACCGAAGACACCCGGTGCGTTCCAATCTTTTTCACTCGACTATCTGGTACGGGTAAGTGGCGGCCAGGCCGCCATACAACCGATGCCGCCAGCACTGTGGATCGGTATGGGAATGATGGTCGGACTGGTCTTGCTCGCAGCCTTCGCAATGGATTACGATAGTAATGAAAGGGGAAAGAGAGGGTCATATGAAGAAACTAGTAACCGGTAGTGTTGCCGCCATAATCGCCGTGCTGGCTCTGCCGGCTATCACATTTGCACACGTTGTCGTCACGCCTAACCAAGCAGGAGTGGGCGCACGGACGCTTTTCAGCGTTAGTGTACCGAATGAAAAAGAAGTGGCCGTCAGTAGTGTCACGCTGTATATTCCAAACGGTCTCGAAGACACTCAGCCGAATGTAATGGCCGGTTGGGACGTTACCACTGAAAAGAACAAGAGTGGCACGGTAACTTCCATAACGTGGACCGGTACAATTCCCGTTGGCCAACGGGCAGATCTTGTATTTAAGGCACAGACTCCCGCAACAGCCGGTGAGCTGGATTGGAAAGCCTATCAGACATACGCCGATGGCACCATAGTGCACTGGGACCAGAAGCCAAGCGCGGAGGGCAATACAGACGACGGCAGCGATACGGGACCATACTCCATTACCAATGTAACGGATGACTTAGATACAGCCGCCACCAGTACCAATGATTCGGCCAAAACGACGCTCGCGTTCGTGTGCAGCCTAGCGGCACTGGCCCTGAGCATCGGCGGGCTCTTGCTTCGCCGCACAAAATAAATAACGCCCCGGGCTTTTCTTTTACGTGACAAGAGCGTATAACACAGGGCATTAGTACTAGTAGGCGCTGTTATGATATACGAAAAACAATCTTTGGAACCGATGTGGGTAGAGCGGGGCATCGTAGTGGACGAACAGGGTGCGGTGCTTCTTGCCCAGCGTGCAGCCCGGTGTCGCGATGGCGGCCAGTGGGAATGTCCCGGCGGTAAGGTAGCGGGCGATACCTGGCAGGAGCGTATTACCGGACTACAGCGCGAAGTATACGAAGAAACGCGTGTAGAAACCGTCGTAGATCCCAGCGAACCGCTCTATATCAGCCGTTACAAATTTCCCGATACCGGGCGTACCCGCATCACCGAATTCCGGCCGGCGTTCGCGACCGCTTCGTGTATATCGATTGATCTTTCTGAAGTCGCAGACGCGCACTGGGTTCCTCTAAGAGAACTCAGCGCGTACCGCGACCGCATGACCCCCGCCAGTCGGGCGGCCCTACGGTTATATGGCCACTTACTGCTGCAGCTCTACCGCCATTAGGCCAGCTGGCGACGGAAACGACGCAACCGTTTTGCTTCCAGACGTTCGGCTTTCAGCTGCCACTCGTCGGCATATGCGTCGTCTTCAAAGGTGGCCAGGTCGGCAGTAGTAATTGGCTTGGTAATAATGTGTAGTCTTTTCATAAGTATTGCGAGCTCCTTATGCGTTTAACCTTATATCCCGTACTGCCCGGACGACGCTTTTCTCGTTTTGGTTGGTACATCCTTATCCTAGAGCATCCAGCTTACGCTTGGCTGCAAAAAATTTTACAGCCCGAACGATATTTTGCGTCCCGGCTCACACTGCCTTCTTGCCACACACGGCTCAGAATGGTATTATGCGGCTACTAGAGAGTTAAGGGAGTGCTACTTACACACTTGCAAGCGAGCGTCCGGGAGCATCTAGCAAGTTAACATAAGGAAAGGGCACCATACACACAATGGCCACCAAACTTTTCGTCGGTTCACTGCCGTGGGCTATCGACGACCAGGGGCTCGAAGATCTCTTCAAAGACTTCGGCACCGTAGCAAGCGCAAAAGTAATCATGGACCGCGAAACCGGTCGCAGCAAAGGCTTCGGCTTTGTCGAACTTGATGACGATGCCGCCAAAGAAGCTATCGCTAAGCTCGATAAGAGCGAAATACAGGGCCGCACTATCGTGGTCAGCGAAGCTCGTCCGCTCGAACCACGCCGCTAAAGCAGGCCGCCCGAGCAGTAAAGGCACTGGACTAGTTCCAGTGCCTTTCTATTATTACGGGCAGCGCCGCTTTCTGAATCGAACGATTCACGCTCCGCACCACACTGTTATTCCAATACCAATCGTCCCCGGCTGCACGAAGAATATAGGTCATAGTACCGCCGCCTTGTAGCAGCAGAAGTGCTATCACGATACTTGCCGTTGTAGTTTTTACTACAGTATGTCTGTGAAGTATTTTTGACCAAGCTATACCGCCGAACGCAAACAAAAATAGCAGGAACGGTATAAGATACCGGCCGTTGATAGCCACCGGCATACCGGTCTTGGCGTAGCCCTTAAAATTATCCAGGAACAATGTCATGATATATCCGGCCGTAACCCAAGCGATAAGCTGTCGGGTGCGGTTGCCACGGAACAGGGAGCGGAACCGCATGAGGATACCCACCGCCAGCGTCACCGCACCGACCACCCCGATCCAACTGACCACAAAGAGCGGTTTACGCGTGTAATAGTTCTGGTTGATGGCAAAATACAAGCGAAACCACATACCGTACAGCCATTCCCAGGCAAACACGAAAAAGTTCGGACGAAAGGTGGCCGGCTTATTCATTTTGTACTGTGCATCACGGCCGTACGGACCATATTCCATACATGTGTCGTGACCGATAACCGCATCGCAGGCCGGAACTGGTACATGGTAGACCGCTGCGTTCACCATATAGCGCTCCGCGAACAGACCGAACGCCAACAGGCAAGCTGCCAGCAATACTATCCTGCGTACTACCGACAGACTCGTATAGCTCGCGGTGAAGCCCCGGACGCCCCTACGGTTCAACAACCCTTCATGCCACGCAAGCCATACACTATACAAGACCATGACGGCAAACACCGGCAAGAAAGGAAATTTGATGAGACTTGCCAGCAGCAGTACCGTACAGAGGCCCAGCAGTGCCGGGGCACTGACACGCTTCTCCCTAAAATCCTTCATGACACGCAGGCCTAACAACATACTGACCGGTATTGCCACCATCAGCAGGTTGTCGTAGTTGATAGTCGCGGCCAAGAACGGCACAACCGGTATCAGTACAAAGACCGCAAACAGGCTATTTGTCAGTGCCCGCGACGCACCGATACGCCGCACCAATGTACGGTATAGCGTAAGCGCGTACGCGAACAGTGCTACATTGATGACCCGCAGACATATAATCTGAGTTGTTTGGTTAGGTGTAAAAAGCGCGATAAGACGATAGGGCAGGCTCATGAGCCAGTGGTACAGATACGAAGGATCACGGGCAATCGCGCCGTACGCACCGGAATCCGTCGGCTGAGACGTAAAAAAGGGCAACCACTGGTGCGCGTGCAGTTGAATCAGTCCAAAATGGTACTGCTCATCAAAAGCCATAGGGTATTGGGCACTTACCACAAACCACAATGCCTCTATTAAAAATAGTCCCATAACAAGCCGCCAGGCAAGCCTGCTGCCTAAAAACTGGGTGATTCGCTGGTGCATTACCACGATAGTATAGCAAGGAAAGCCCCGTTTACCCTGCGGCTCCGTGATGATCCGCGTGCTACACTGAAAACGTCTATGTATAACAAGGATGCGAGGGCATGAACTGGGCGGATGTAGTCATCGTTCTGATTGCACTCGGGGCCGCCTTACGCGGGTACCGGGTCGGCCTGGTGCGACAACTCGGTTCCACGGCCGGTTTTATCGCTGGCATGCTGCTGGGTTCCTGGTGGGGCGGGGTGCTCGCGAGCGGAGTACAGAGCTCGTCCGACAAATCGTTGCTCTCACTTTTTACGACGTTATGTGGCGCATTCCTGGGTATGGCTATCGGCGAGACGCTTGGTGCGCAGCTGAAGCACCGGTTCAATACACGTAAAGTATGGGACCGGTTCGACGGCAGTTTCGGTTCGGGTATTGCAGCACTGACCCTGCTTTTTGCGTGCTGGCTACTGGCGTCTCTTCTGGTACTCGGACAGACCAGCCCCGTGCAGCGCCAATTGAAAGACTCACGCATCTTAGGCATCCTAGACGTACATCTGCCACCGGCCACGGCAGTATTGAGTTCACTGGACAAACTGATTAACCCCAACCATTCCCCTCAAGTATTCCGCGGCCGCGAACCAAGCCCTGCGAACGTTACCGTACCACCACTTAGCAGCTTTGAAGCGGTCGTGGCGGCAGCACGACCATCGGTAGTAAAAGTAGAAGGCACCGGCTGCGGCGGCATTGTCGAAGGCAGCGGTTTCGTTTTTGCACCCGGAGCGGTGGCAACGAATGCGCATGTCGTTGCAGGCGTCGCCTCCCCGAAAGTACGCGATGCCCGCGGTATACATAACACGCGGGTCGTATGGTTCGACCCGGATACCGACCTAGCCGTCTTACGGGCGGACGACCTCACCGAAGCAGCACTGCCGCTCGACCATGGCACTGCAAGTACCGGCACACCTGCCGTCGTGCTCGGTTATCCAGCCGGCGGCAACTTCAGTGCCCAGCCGGCAGCCATCGTAGATACCCTGACAGCAATCGGGCGGAATATCTACAACCAGAGTGTCACCACCCGCAGCATCTATTCGCTGAAGGCGCACGTCGTGCACGGAAACTCCGGCGGACCGATGGTCGGACGGGACGGGCACGTTATCGGCATTGTCTTCGCTACGTCCACCACGTACAATGACATAGGATACGCACTCACCGGAGGCCAGGTCGCGACAAGCCTGCACACCGCAGCCCGCGCGACCAAAGCGGTTAGCACCGGCGCATGCAGTGAGGAATAGAGGATACATGACAAAAGCGAAACCACAAAGTACAACTACCAAACCAGGGCCGCTCGCGAAACTTCACACCGTGCTGCCCTGGATACTCGTTATCTGCGGCATCATCGGCGTATTTGCCTCTGCCATGATAACGCAGGAAAAGATCGACCTGGCCAGCAACCCGCACTATCAGCCGGTGTGCGACCTGAACCCCATCATCAGCTGCGGATCAGTTATGAAAAGTGAGCAAGCTCACGTCTTCGGCTTCATGAACCCGTACATCGGGCTCATTGGCTTCCCCATAATCATTACCATAGGTATGGCCATGTTTGCCGGAGCACGTTTTAAGCGCTGGTTCTGGCTCGGAGCCCAAGTGGGGTTGACGCTGGGCGCCGCACTAGCCTACTGGCTGTTGTGGCAAAGTGTGTATCGCATCAGAGCACTATGTCCGTATTGCCTGAGCGTGGACGTGGTGCTCACCACCGCATGGTGGTACCTAACCCTTTGGAATTTCAGGGAAGGGCATTTGGTGCTACCGGCGCGACTCAAAACGCTCGGCGGTATCGTAAAGCGCCACCATGCGGATATCCTCGTGTTTTGGTTCTTGATTGTTATCATCGTAATTTTACACCATTTTTGGTACTACTTCGGCCAACACATATAGCACCGGGCGCTCGCACCGTTTTTTGGACGATTCGTTTACCCGTAGTACATACTGCTATCTGACAGGACGCGTCCTAGGGCCCGTAGAACGGTCACAGAGGCCTTTTTGGCCCAAAACGATTCCCGTAAAACATATCCGAACACATTTTTTAATACTGATGTATCTGCTACAATAGTAGACGGCTCACATATAAAAACCAAAACTATGCCTTTACCGAAGTTAAAAGTCTATAGTACCGACCAGGTTATTACCAAAACTGCAGAAGCTCCGGCCGTATTACTCGACCGGTCCGTTAGGGTTGGCAAAAAGGCCCAGAAAAATCTTAAAAATGGTAAGGTGGCAAAAAACACGAAAGAATACTGGGACACGCTCGGCCCTGGCCTGGTAACCGGCGCCGCGGGGCAAGATCCATCGGGCATCGCAACGTATTCGCAGACGGGTGCGCAGTACGGTTACCATTTTTTGTGGCTGGCAGCTTGGCTGTACCCTCTGGACGCAAACCTGGAGTCCATGTGTGCCCGCATTGGCCTTGTAACTGGCCAGGGGCTGGCTGCCAACATCCGCAAACATTTCTCGCGGCGTGTGCTGCGACTATGCGCCACGGCGCTTTTCTTTGCAAATGCCATTAACATCGGTGCGGACCTGGGTGCTATGGCCAAAGCCGTGCAGCTACTCAAGCCTAATCTGCACTTCGGCTGGCTCGTGCTTGGGTTCTCGGTCCTGACAATCGGGCTGCAGATATTCATTTCGTACGCCCGCTACGCAAAATACCTCAAATATCTGTCATTCGTTTTGGTCGCCTACATATTTTCGGCCGTTATGGCACACCTGAACTGGCACAACGTACTGGCGCACACACTGACGCCGCATCTTGAGCTTACTAAAAACGACTTTATTATTCTCTGCGCCATACTGGGTACCACGATTTCTCCGTACCTTTTCTTTTGGCAAACGAGCCAAGAAGTCGAAGAAGAGATTTTGCGCGGCAAAAAAACCATAAAGATGCGGCAAGCCATGACCAACAAGCGCGAAATGCGCAGCATGAAGGTCGATGTGTGGTCGGGCATGTTCTTTAGCGAACTCATTATGTTCTTTATTATCGCAGCCTGTGGCGGAGTGCTGTTTGCCAACGGCGTCACGCATATTACGACCGCCACGCAGGCTGCGGAAGCACTCCGGCCGTTTGCCGGTAATGCTACCTATTGGCTGTTTGCCATCGGTATCGTCGGTTCGGGCATTTTGGCCATACCGGTACTGGCCGGGTCCTCCAGCTACACGATTGCCGAGAGTCTGAAATGGCGCGAGGGCTTGTACCGCAAGCTTGGCCAGGCGAGCGCGTTTTATGGCATTATTATCATTTCGGTGCTGGTGGGGCTGGGTATCAATTTCTTAGGTATAGACCCTATTAAAGCACTGATTTATGCGGCTGTCGTCAACGGCCTGGTAGCGCCACTTATTATGACGCTCATCCTGCTTATGAGCGGTAACAAAAAGGTAATGGGCAAATGGGTGAACGGTCGAATCTCACAGACGGTCGGCTGGCTAACCACCGGCGTCATGGCCATCGCCGGTATTGCCGCCATCTGGGCGCTGCTCTAATCATAGAAAATCATGTACTAATTCGGAATTTACTTCCGAATTAGTACATTACGCTCACCAGGAAGGAACAGCCGGACAAAATCTATGATTTTGCCCGCGCGATAGGGGAACCTATCTCGGCTCCCCTATAAGGCGAAGCCGCTACTCGTGGCGGAGGGCTTCAATGGGGTCCTTGCGGGCGGCTTTGAGCGCCGGCATACTGCCGAAAAATACGCCGACGACAATGGCGATAAGCGGCGCGATAACCAGAACCTGCCACACGATTACCGCATGAATACTGCTATACAAACGCAGCAACCCTACCGCCGCACAGGACAGAACCAGCCCAATGACCGCCCCGATGACACTCAGTACGAACGCTTCGGCCACGAACTGGCGCATAATCTGCTGGTTGGTTGCACCAATTGCCTTGCGGATGCCGATTTCGTGCATCCGTTCCGCGACGTTCACTAACATAATGTTCATGATGCCTACGCCACCGACAATCAACGCAATAATCGCTGCTCCCGCGATGAGCACCGTCAGCAGGTGAATTGTATCATCGGACGCCCGACCGCCCCGGGCAGCCGCGAATACCGTCGTATCTTTTGCGCCGCCATGCGCCGCATCCAGTGCCAACTGTAGCCGGTCCCGCACTAAGTTGGTGGCAGTCCCATCGGTTTTGGCCAGTAATTCGTAGAGCCCCACCGAGCCGCCGCTGATATCCAGAGCGGTCGAATAGGGAACGAACACACTGTTGTCATAGGCCGCTTCAGGTGAAAAGGGCGGTGCGTCAAAACTGTCAAACACGCCGGCCACTAAAAACCGTTGGCCGCGCCAGGTCAGTGACTCGCCGAGCGGCGCCGTATCATCAAACAGCCGATGCGCGACTTCGCTACCGAGTACGACCGTTTTGCTTCCGTTTTCGGTGTCAAACATCCCGCCGGAGGCGAACGGCTGTCCGGACAGATAGGTAAAATCGGCAGTAGTCGCAATGATAGACGGTGTCGCCACCGTGTGGTCGCCCGTCATGCTGCCTGTCGCCGTGGCGAGCGGCACTACCACCGATACGCCAGCGGTCTTCTGTGCTACCGTCACGTCACGTTGCGCAAGTCCGGTACGCACCTGCTGCAAGCCCTGCAGCGGACTTCCGTCCGGCGCAACGGTCTCCACGGCAAGCACATCCGGACCATAACGCCCCAGCTTGCCGGCGATCTGTTCCTTGACACCTTGCCCGATACAAATCGTCAGTACGACCGCCGCCACACCTATGATAATGCCGAGCATAGTGAGGAGACTCCGTGCTTTCGATGCCCGCAGGCTCTGATAGGCGAGTTTGAAATTGCTGCGGCGGGATAACACCATTACGATTTCACCGCCTTTTTCCGCCGTGTGGTCCGCCGACGCTTCACCGTCTTCTTGCGGGTCTTTGCCGCTGCCTCCTTGGGCTCTATACCGATCAGTGCCGACACGCCCGCCAAATCATCTTCCTCGGTCGTTTCCGGCACAGCATACATGATGGAGCGGACATACCGGCTGACGTCACCCTGTTTGCTCTGCTCATCATGCCTGATAGCGCCGTCCTGCATGTAAATAACGCGCGTCGCGTAGCGGGTAAGTTCGGGGTTGTGCGTTACGAATATGACGGTGTTGCCGTTTTTATGGATATCGCTTAACAGCTCCATGACCAGACGTGAACTGGCGCTGTCCAGGTTCCCGGTCGGTTCGTCGGCAATGATAAGCTGTGGCTCGTTCACCAGCGCCCGGGCGATAGCGACGCTTTGCGTCTGCCCGCCGCTGAGTTGTCGTGGATAATAATACGCCCGGTCGCCCAGCCCGACCCGTTCCAACATATCCCAGGCCTTGCGCGTACGCCTGCCGACCGAGAACCCCTTGTAGAGCAGGGGAAGTGCCACGTTGTCGATAGCCGTCAGCCGTTGCAACAGGTTGAACGACTGAAAGATAAATCCGATACGATCACGCCGCAGCTTCGCCCGCTGGTTGCTGCCAAGCCGGCTGACTTTTTTGCCGCTCAGGTGATACTCACCGTGCGATGGCCGGTCGAGCAGACCGATGACATTCATAAGTGTGCTCTTACCGCTGCCGCTCGGACCCATGACCGCCACGAACTCGCCGTGTTCAATAGTTAGATTGACCTCGTCGAGCGCCACGCTTGTGGCATCGCCGAAGCCGTAGAGTTTACTTACGTCTTTTAGTTCTATCAGCGCCATTGTTCCACCTAGTGTAACCCTGGGGATATATGAGCCGCAAGGTGTTTTGAAGTGTTTTTCGCCACATTTTCCGCTATAATGCATGTGAGCTCCCGGTCTACCATCGGCCGGGAAGAGCAGCTAGGGCAAAATGTGAACCATTTTGCCGGTGCGATGAGAAACCCGTGATAACGGGTGTCTTATTACCCTGGAGAGGTGGCCGAGTTGGTTTAAGGCGCACGCCTGGAACGCGTGTTGGGTGCAAGCTCTCGCAGGTTCGAATCCTGTCCTCTCCGCCAGAAAGAAACCCTATCTTCCAGACTGCTCGCAGCTAATCGTCCAGATTGTATAGTGCCGCCACCTCGTCGGCGCTCAGTGCCCGGCTGTAAATCCGCACAGCATCAATCACTGCGTTAGCAAAGTTACTAGGGTTACCACTGGACCCAATATACAAATCATTGTCGTTGTTCCACGACGACGTACCCGCTGAGCTCGAGCTGACGAAGTTCCCATCGACGTACAAGCTGCGAACTCCCGATGACACTACGCCAACCAGGTAGTGCCACTGGTTCAAATCCGATACGCTAGGCGCCGCCACCGGAGTATTTGACTGGTTCCAGTTAATGAACTCAAATCCGCCGCCGTCCCAACCATAGGCGAGCGCCGCACCGTGAAGCGTGGACGTACCTTTGTGTACTAACCCCTGGCCGGTAGCAGTATTGCGCATATATACCCAGGCGGCGACAGAAAAGTTGTCGGCCAGGTCGAGTGCAGCAGCGGTAGGTATCTGGATGTACTGGCCAGAGCCGCTGAAGCTGTACGCGCTGTTTGGGTTCCCGAATCTGTCAGTTGTGAGTGAGGCACCATTGACCGTCCCGTTGTCGCTATACGGTGTGGCGTCTTTGGCGCTGCCGTTGAACGGCCAGTAACCGACCATGCCTTTGGTCAGGCTGACGCTTTGGCCGGAAGGAGCGGTGGTAGCACCCAGATTTATCTGTGAGTTGTACGAGTCATAGAGCTGCTGGACCTCAGCAGCCGAGAGGGCGCGGTTGTAAGCCCGGACATCGGCTATAGAACCCTGCAGGTAGGGAAAGTTGCAATTTATAGCGCCGTAACCGAATGTCAGCGGTGCGCCAGCCGGATTACCCAGTGTCAGTCCAGCGGCACTGGCACTGCCGGCCAAGGTACCGTCGACATATAGCCGCCATTGATTGGCAGCCTGGTCATATTCGGCGGCTACCTCATACCACTCATTCGGTGCGTAACTGCCGGATGCACGAACAGCCACATACGATTGGCCAGGCGCGGCCATCTGCAGGAAGCGGAAGCCGCCGCCGGATTGGTTATCGACACTGACTTCGACATAATCATTCGCATCTTTGACTGACGAGACAATGTACCGGCGCTGGTCACCGCAGCTACTGGCTGCATTGGTAAAAGTCGAAGGATTCACCCAGGCCGCGATAGTGTAGCTTTTTGTGTAGTCGATGGCCGAGAAATTGCCCGTGTGGATGTACTGACTAGTACCGTTCAGCTGGTAGGCGCCGTCGGCCTGTCCATCCGGACCATCGGTAGAGGCGGGAGAGCCTACCAGTGTGCCATCGTTGCCATACGGCGTAGAGTCTTTAGTGTTACCGTTCAGCTTCCATTCGCCGACTAGGCCTTTTTCTAGGCTGCCGATTTGGACTGCGGTTTGCGGGGTGGTCTGGGTAACTGGAGAAGCGTTTAAGTGGATAGCAGCGTAGGCACCCCCACCGCCAAGTAATAAAAGGAGCGGTAAGCCAAACAGTATGTATTTCTTATGAAGCCAGCGGAATCCCATGTGCTCGTGCCCTCAGTTATGGTTGAGAGACCTAGCGGCAAGAGTCCTTATACACACGAAGCTCGCCGCCAGGCGGCAACCCTTGCGGGTCACCCATACACATTCCTGCATATGACGTGCAAAACAATACCTGGACGACGAGCGTCCTATGTTTTGCACGATTTAATGGCCATGCTTTTCGCTAAGATAGCTACTAGGTTTGGGTCAATTACCAAATTGTATGGAATTCCGCAATCGGAACTCCGTACCAATAATATCAAACATGTCCATTCATCCCAATACTGCCGCAGTTGAAGCCCGCAGCGATGCAGGACGAGGTAACACGAGACGACGGTGCAAAAGATGGTACAATACCCCTAATGCTTGTGTTTGATTTTTTCCAGTGGTGGTACGGTAGGGGGTGGCGCGGTGTCTTCACGAGTAACCACCGGCGGCTCACGGAGCTGGCAGGCGCGTTTTCAATAGGCTTATTACTGCGTACACTGTTCGCACCCTGGCGACGGATTGTTACAACACCGGGAGCTGACCCGGGGCTACGTCTGCAGGCGCTGGGCGATAACCTCATTAGCCGGCTGGTCGGGTTCGTGGTCCGGTTCTTTGTGCTGTTGGCCGCGGGCGTGATGTTCCTATTGTTGGCCGTAGGTACCGCCATAGAGACCATTGTGTGGCCGTTCTTTCCGCTAGCAGCCGTTGCCTGCGTTATCTGGGGGTTATTATAATGACCGACGACATGCTGCCGCCCGTCGCACCGCCAGTGGCTCCGGCAGCCTTGGCGCCGTGGAACCTGCGCTCGTCGCGGGCCCGCGCCGCTCGTCGCGGCAAGCGGTTCGGCCACACCGGGTACACCGTTTGTTCAGCCCTGGCCGTCATTGCCATAATAGGCGGGGTAGCGCTGTTGGTAACGGGGCAGCACATCGGCCTCAGCCTTATCGGCGTCGGCGGTTTGCTGCTTTTACCCGCGCTTTGGTGGAAATTCTACCTTAGTAAAGTGCCGCCAGCCGGTACAGACCTAGATGGCCGGCTCAGCCGCGAGGTACTTGGCCGCTTAAACCCGCGCACCGCATATGCGCCACAAACGCTGTGGGACACACTGCGTTCCCAGTGGCAAGTGCTGTTTTTAACCAACCATCTGCTGTTGCCGGCCGACCAATTGGGCCAGCTGCTTAGTACCGACTCGGGCGCGCTGAACAGCGCATTGCAAACCGCTACCAAACTGACAGACGATGCCGGTAGCCCGACGATAGAACCCGGCCATATTGCAGCCGCACTACTGCTCGAAACCCCGGCAGTACTCGAGCTGCTCACACGCACCAAACTTGGGCGCGACGATTTGCTGGGCGTACTCGGCTGGCTCGACCGTGCACTCGAAGCCAGCAACCAACCGCGCCGGAACTTCGGCGGTATCGGCCGCGACTGGGCGAACGGCTTCACGCCACGGCTCAACCAATTCGGCCACAACGTTTCGCTGTCCATCGAGGCCCGCGGCGGTGCCCATTTTGGCGCACTGGCCGACAGCCCGGGCGTGGCTGCCATGAAAACGGCGTTTTCGCAGGGTGCCGGTGCTATCGCTTTGATCGGCCCGAACGGCATCGGCAAAACCAGCCACGTCTACGCACTGGCGCAGAACATACTCGAGCAGGCGACCGACCAGCGCCTGAGCCACCAGCAGATTTTCGCACTCGACGCCTCCAGCATCATTTCAGCCGCTACCCGGCCTGGCCAACTCGAATACATACTCAATACTTTGTTGTACGAAGCCCGTCACGCAGGCAACATCGTGTTGTTCTTAGACGATGCCGAACTGTTCCTAAACACCGCGCCCGGCAGCTTCAATGCCGCACAAATCCTGCTGCCCGTGTTGCAGAATCGGGCCGTACCCCTTATATTGGCGCTCAACCCGCACGACTACGAAGTACTGAAAGGTTCCAACCCGTCATTCGCTGGCCTGCTTACACCGGTAGTCCTGCAAGAGCCGCCAGAAGCGCAAGTGCTGGAAGTCCTGTGCGACAGTGCCAGCGGCTTCGAATTCCGCACACATTTGTTAGTCAGCTACGAAGCCGTCAAAGAAGCCTACCGATTAAGCGGCCGCTACAACGCCGATATGGCCTACCCCGGTAAAGCCATAAACCTGCTCGAGCAAGCCATGACCCACCCCGAACACGGCGCCGTGACCGCCGCGTCCGTGCAGGCAGCCATCGAACAGACCACCGGTGTCAAAACGGCCACGGCCAGTCCGGCCGAAGCCGACCAGCTGCTCCATTTGGAAGACGAGATCCACCAACGCATGATCAACCAAAGCCGCGCTGTGCAGGTGGTAGCCAGTGCACTGCGTCGTGCCCGCGCCGGCGTCGCCAGCCCCACGCGGCCCATCGGCAGTTTCCTGTTCCTGGGCCCGACCGGCGTCGGCAAGACCGAGCTGGCTAAAGCCATCGCCGCGACATACTTCGGCGACGAAAGCGCGCTCATCCGGCTCGATATGAGCGAATACCAGCAGGAAAGCGATGTCGCGCGTATATTAAGCAGTGGACAGGGCGACAGCAGCAGCCTGATTATGCAAGTCCGGCAGCGGCCATTCAGCGTCGTACTGCTCGACGAAATCGAGAAATCCCACCCCAATATCCTGAATCTGCTACTGCAATTGCTCGACGAAGGCCAGCTGACCGATAGCAGCGGCCGGACCGTGTCGTTCAAAGACACCATCGTCATCGCCACCAGCAACGCCGGCGCCGACACCATTCGCGCGCACATCGAAAAGGGCGAAGAACTGGAAAGCTTCGAGCAAGCGTTTACCGACGAGCTGATTAGCAGCGGGCAGTTCAAACCGGAACTGCTCAACCGCTTCGACGAGATCGTGCTGTTCCGCCCGCTCAAACCCGATGAGTTGGCCCAGGTCGTCCGCCTGATGCTCGGCGGCGTAAACGCCACGCTGGCCCAGCAAAACATCCGCGTCGAATTGACCGACGCGGCCGTAGACAAGATAGTCGCCACCGGCAACGACCCGCGCCTGGGCGCCCGCCCTATGCGCCGCGCCCTGCAGCGCGCCGTCGAAGACACGGTGGCCAACAAAATCCTGGCCGGCAGCGCCCGCCCAGGCGACACCGTCACCCTGGACGCCCCCGACCTCAGTTTATAGCCCAAAAACTGTAATCTATCTTACAGTCTTAACTGATTTTGGTGCCGATGTCTTCGCCGGCGGCTACGCGGGCAATGGTGTGGTCGCTGAGCGCGTTGAAGATGATAACCGAGAGGTTGTGTTCCATGGCCAGTCCCAGCGCGGCGTTGTCCATAACTGTGATGGCGCCATTGCGGACTGCCTCGTCGAAACTGATGCCCTCGAGCTTTACCGCGTCGTCGTGCTTGGCCGGGTCTTTGTCATACACGCCGTCGGCCTTAGTGGCCTTAAGCACCACGTCGCAGTCGAGCTCCAGCGCGAACGATACGGCCGCGGTGTCGGTCGTTACGTATGGCCGGCCGGTACCGCCTGCGGCAATCACCACGTGACCTTTTTCTAAGTCGGAAATCGCGCGGCGATGCGTAAATAAATCGGCTATTTGGTCCACCTTGACAATACTCAGTGCCCGCGCCGACACACCTGCCGCGTTGAACACATCCGCCAACGCCACCGCGTTCATAATGGTCGCCATCATACCGATGTTGTCGGCCGTCACGCGCGATATACCGTGCCCGGCCAGCTGTGCGCCACGGGCATAGTTGCCGCCGCCCACCATTATCACCACCTGCGTGCCGGCTTGCACCACCTTGTTTATTTCGTGTGCCAGCCACGTGGCCAGCTCGGCATCGATGCCGTGCTCGTATTGCCCGGCCAGCTGCTCGCCGGAGAGTTTCAAAAGTACCCGTTTGTACGTCATCGCTCATCAGTATACACTAAACGTCATGAAGATTTATTCGTGGAACGTGAATGGGATTCGGGCCGTGGTCAAAAAGGGCGAGTTCCAGAAATTTATGGCGGCGGAGCAGCCGGATATTTTGTGTTTGCAGGAAACGAAAGCGGAGCAGGGGCAGGCCGTCATTGACCTGGAAGGCTACGAAGAATATTGGAACAGTTCGCAAGCCAAAAAGGGCTACAGCGGCACCGCCATTTTTACCAAGCTGAAGCCGGTTGCCATCATGAACGACATTCCAGAGGAATTTGTGGAAGCCGCCGGGCTGGAGGCAGATAACTACGGCAGCTCCAACCACGAAGGCCGCGTTATTGCCGCCGAATTTGCTGATTTTTACGTCGTGACCGCCTACACGCCAAACGCCAAAGACGACCTAACACGCCTGCCGCTTCGGCGAAAATGGGACGCCGCCGTTACCGCCTACTGCGCCGACCTGCAAGCCAAAAAACCAGTGGTATATTGCGGTGACATGAACGTAGCGCACACCGAAGACGACCTGGCAAACCCCAAGCCAAACCGGGGCAAAAAGGGCTTTACCGACGAGGAACGCGCCGGTTTCGATAACTGGCTAGCCGCCGGCTTCGTAGATACGCTGCGCATGTTCAAACAGGGGAATGGCTACTACACCTGGTGGAGCCATTTTGCCCGGTCACGCGAGCGCAACGTCGGCTGGCGCATCGACTATTTCCTGGTCAGCGAAAGCCTGAAAAACAAAGTAAGTGCCGCCGGAATCCATCCCACCCAAATGGGCTCCGACCACTGCCCGGTCAGCATCACACTCGACGCGTAGCAGGGCAGCACGCACAGCCCCGTGTCACAACTCTGCTACAATCTAATAGCATAAGGAGTTTACATGCTATCACCGCAGACCACACAAAGACTTGGCAGCTTGTTTAAAAACCAGGACCACTACGAACCGAATCTGGGGATAGCCGACCAGCTGGCCGCCAAAAATATCATCATGGTCGTCGGCGCCACCGGTGAGGGCAAAAACACCGTTATGGATAAGGTGGCAACGCTAGATGAACGCTTCAAAGTAGCCGGTACCCGCACCTCCCGCGAACCGCGTAAGGATGACGACAAAGACCGCTATACTTATTGGGAAAACAGCGATACGGGTCTGATCCCGGTGCTCGAAGCTATCGATACACGCGAGCTGGTACAGTACGCGGTCAACCCCTATGCACAACTTATTTATGGCAGCGCCATCGAAGATTATCCGGCTGTGTACAATCTGGCTGACGTATTCAGCAGCGCCGTGCGCGATTTTCGCCGGCTTGGCTTCAAGCAAGCCCTGGCCATCACGCTCATTAGTCAACCACACGAGTGGCTCGAACGGTTCGAAAGACGATTCCCACGCGGCCACGAACAGCGTCAGGCACGCCGCGACGAAGCCATCGAGAGCTTCACGTGGTCGCTCTCACAGCGCAGCAGCCACTATTGGGTAGAGAACATTGACGGCAAACCGGAAATCGCCGCTCAAGCAGTCATAGATATCGCACTGGGGAATTCCCAGGGAGACCAAAGCTGTCGCCAGTTGGCCAGTAAAAGCCTGGAAGCCGCCTGGGGTATCGTGCTATGAACGGCAAGAGCACTACGCTCCTGCTGCTCAGGCGGGACAACCAGCTGCTCCTTGCCATGAAAAAACGCGGCTTCGGAGCAGGGCGCTGGAACGGCGTCGGCGGCAAGCTTGAACCGGGAGAGACCATCGAACAGGCGCTGGTGCGTGAGTGTCAGGAAGAAATCGGCGTCACCCCGACCAAGTACCATAAGATAGCCGAGCATGACTTCACACTCGATAGCGAGCGCGACGGAGCATGGCATATGTACGTCCACACCTACCTCTGTACCGGCTGGGAAGGTGAGCCGGTCGAGACCGAAGAAATGGCACCGCAGTGGTTCACACTGGACGACATTCCGTACGACGACATGTGGCAGGACGACCGTTATTGGCTGCCGCAGGCGCTGGAAGGCAAACTGCTCAAAACCGTTTTTACGTTCGACAAGGACGACAACCTGCTCAGCCAAAAAGTACACGAAGTGGCGCAGTGGTAATGGACCAGGCATACTGGCACCGGCAGACCGACAAACCGCTCTTTCCTGAGTTGGAGTGGAGCCGGCCCGAAACCCGCACGCAAGCGGGCAAACTGTTAGTCGTAGGCGGGCATGCTGCCGGGTTTACCGCTCCTGCGACCGCCTACAACGAAGCGCTCAAAGCAGACGTCGGCAGTGTTCGTGTGCTGTTGCCGGAAAGTTTGCGCAAAAGTGTCAGTAAAGTGTTCCTGGAAGCTGAATTCGCCCCGAGTACTCCAAGCGGCAGCTTCGCTACCCAGGCGCTTGCCGAACTTATAGATGCCGGTGCGTGGGCCAACGGCCTGCTATTTCCGGGGGACCTCAGCCGCAATAGCGAAACCACCGCGCTGCTTGAAACGTTCCTGGAAAAATACCCGGGTCGCGTCACACTTACCAACGACGCCGCCGACGTGCTCATAGATCAGCCCGTAGAGCTCCTGCAGCGTGAGCACACGCTATTCGTCCTGAACCTGGATCAGCTGCGGCAACTCGGCAATAACGCCCATTTTCCACGTGCTTTTACGAGCACCCTGGGTCTCGTACAGCTTGTCGAAGGTCTGCACGAGTTCACGAAGCGCGTCCGCATTGCCGTTATCACCAAGCACCAAAACCACTACATTGTCGCGCTGGACGGACAGGTGAGCACCACGGCTGTCACTACCGACAAGCACGTCTGGCGCCTGGCAGCCGCCGCTCACGCCAGTGTCTGGTGGCTCCAAAACCCCACCAAACCGCTTGCCGCTCTCACTGCCGCGATTTTCTCCTATAACACATAGGCGATTTGCATACGGGCAGCAATATGGTTATATAGGAGTATGTCAACGCTCACGAGAAACGAAACAGCTCACCAGGCACTCCGGCGGAAACACATCGCAAAAACGCAGGAGATACGGCGCACACACGCCCCACGTCCGGGACTGGACACGCTGGAGGCCCAGGCAGACGAAGCACTCCGAATCGGGGACTTTCGTACCGCCGAACAAAAGCTTACTCACATACGCGGCAACCGGGAGCTCCGCGCCATCTACAAACTGGCCTCAATACCATTTTACCGTCTTGACCACACCCTCCGGCACGAAAAACCTATCCCGGCCCAGCTTGCCAGCGACGTCGAATGCGTACATGCCGACCTCACGGAAGTAATCCGGATTGGTCGAGCCAGGTATCTTGAGACCGAGGCATCAAGAGGCCAGCGCGGCGAGTCCCACGCCATGAAACAGCTGCGCGGTCTCATCGGTGAATGCAGCGTAGCGGCACTGATAGCACGGCGCTACAACGCCGAAGGCCAGTCGTTTATGCTACCCGCACCGGTAGCTGACGATAAAGCGCCCCGAGGAGGACGTGCCTATTCATACGGCATCGACGGAATCATCGGACGGCACAACCCGGCGCAGCCCGGAGGGCCGCGATCCATCCAGGTAAAAAGTTCACGTTATTCGTCCGACACCGGCGTGTATTCGCCAAGTATCCAAGTCATCTATACGCATGACTTACCGAACGGGCAACTGCAGCAACGTCATCCGGCGGCACTGAGCCGACTGCTCATCGACGAGGTAGACGCGACCATTTCGGATTTCCACCTGCGCAAAGTAAGTGCTGCCGACACCTATATCAACAGCCTGATCAACCCTCACCAATAGGGACCTATACGATTAGTCGGCCACGCCGACACGGCGAAGCCGTGCGCCCTGGCGCAATAGTCAATGGTGGGCGAGGAGGCAAAAGCCAACGGTTTGGCTTTTTGTAGACACAAGCGAAGTGCCATCAGTAAAACTAAGAAAAAATGGTGGGCGAGGAGGGACTTGAACCCTCACTGGATTGCTCCAACAAGATTTTGAGTCTAGCGCGTCTACCAATTCCGCCACTCGCCCAGGTGATTACAGAGGGTAATTGTACTATACTGAACAATGAAATACGAGTGGGCGCATAAAAACCGCTCGTACCCAAGAGACATGAGCGACAATCCACTTATCCCCAAACCCACCGGCGCCACTTCAACCGAAGCGGCCGTGGAGTTCATCCGCGCGAAAGTCTCACGGGCGTACGGCAACGAACCCGATGCCGCAGAGGAACTGGCAGAAGCTCAAACCGAACGGACCCCCAGCAAACACCAGCAGTTCATGCAGGAACTCAGCGCCAGTGGCAAAAGTCTGGCCGAGATACAGACCGAATGGCACCGCTATTACACCCAGTTGCCCGATAGCGAAAAGCACGAGGTATGGCAGGAATTTTACGCCGCCCAAAACAACACGCCCTACCAAAAACTGTTCCAAAAACAAGTACAGGTAGCGACACGGAAACGAGCGGAGGGCGAAGCGCAACACGTGCCCACGCCACAACCAAGCGCCAGTGGCGTAACCGTCGTTGACCACACCCCGTCGCTGCCGCCCGAGCCGGACCGGACCGCAGCCCAACAACTAAAACGCAAAATCGTAAACACCGTCAACGCCAATGGCAAATTACGCGCAAAACACCACCTCCAGTCACTCGGTTTCGGCCTGGCGACCGGCTGCATCGTACTTATCGTGTTCCTGTTCACGTTTTTCAACGAGTACATCATCGCGCCCTTCATACAGCCCAGTCGTAACGTGAGCAGCACGCCGATTATACTGGGCGACACCACCGCCTCAGCCAGTGCGTTGCCTTCGGTGACTGTGCCGAAAATCAACATCCAGATACCGGTCGATTTCGGGCTGACCACCAACGACGAAGCCACTATAGACAAAAGTCTGGAAAGCGGCGTCGTACATTACCCCAGTACAGTCAAACCCGGGCAAAACGGCAACGCTGCTTTCTTCGGCCATTCATCGGGCAATATCTTTAACAACGGCAAGTACAAGTTTGCGTTCACCCTGCTGCACAACCTGACGACCGGTGACCTGTTTTACATAACCTACGGGGGCAAAACCTACGCCTACCGGGTGTTCGCCCGTGAGGTCGTGCCGCCGAGTGCGGTAAGCGTCCTGAACGACACCAAAGGCAAACAGGCGACCGCCACGCTCATCACCTGCGACCCGCCCGGCATCAGTACGAACCGCCTTGTCGTGTGGGGTGAACAAATCAGTCCCAACATAACTACGAACACCACTGCGGATCCCGCCGTAACGACCACCGCCGCTCCGACACAGATTGCCGGCAACGGCCCGACCCTCTGGAGCCGGTTTGTCGGTTGGCTTGAGTTCTGGAAATAGCGGCCGCACTGCCGGGCACGGTCCTTATACCGCCCACTTCTCATTGTGTATTCGCCTTTTATTCGGTATTCTAGGAGCATAAGCAAAAAGAGACTGGTTGTCGTGACAGATATAGGAAAGAAGCTCCCCGCATACAGCCTGCATTTGGTGAAGGACCATGCCCGGAAGGTAACGCGTGGGTATCGTCGCCTTCGGGCCCGCGTATCGCACAGTCGTTGGTATCAATGGTTGCGGAGCAGGCGGCAGGTGCAGCGGGTAGCCCGCTGGTGGCGGCGGCAAGACCGGCGCTGGGGGTGGGCCTGGCGGGTTGGCAACGGCCTGGCGGCGCTGCTTATCGTGGCGACAGTGGCCATACCGGTATTCGAACAGTTCATCCATACCAGCCGCTACCGGCTGAATGCCGACACACTCGGCTTGGTCGGCCAGACCGACAAGACGCTGCTTAAACAGCTTACGTACGATGCCGATGCGCAGACATACCAGTTCAACAAAGACTCGGTGCATGCCTACGACCCGCAGGCGAAGCTCCAGACGCAGGTTGGCACGGCACCCAAAAGCACCTACGCGCTGGACGTACCGGCGGATTTTGCCAAGGGAGTGACCTACCACGACATCAACTCCCAGCTTGATTTCAGTCTGGTGCCGCAGTTTACGGCCTTGCCGGGCAAGCAAGTGAGCGGACACCTGGTGTTTCCGTTGGACGGCGACAGCCAGGCTATTTACACCCTGAAAAACAACGGGCTCAAAGAAGACATAGTTGTACCGCAGGTGAGCGGCGACACCATGAGCTTTAGTTACCAACTGAACCTGCCTAAAACACTGGCGGCCCGGGTGATTCCCGACAGTGGGGGCGCCATCGGCATTTATTCGGCTGACCCCAGTCTGTTTGGCAATATCAGCTACGGCTCCGATGCCGACCGGACAGCGGTGGAGAAAGCACGCGAGCGGGGCGCAAAGACCAACTTGGTGTTCGGGCTACCCGCGCCGGTCATAAAGGCGGCAGACGGCGCGGCACTAAACGGGGCAAGCGCACGGTTCGAGCTAAACGGCACGACCTTGCGGGTGGTGGCCGAGCATCTGAGCGGGGTGACAACACCCATCACCATCGACCCGAGCGTGGTCGTCACCAGCACCAGCGACTTCCAGACTGGCGGTAACAACGACAGTAATATCGACTTTTCGACCAGCGACCAGATAAACCGCGGTGCGCTCACCGGCGGCAGCGTCGGCAGCTGGACTACCAGCAGTCAAAACTTTGCCGGCGCGCGGGGCTACGCTGCCTCGGCAGCGTACAACGGCTATCTATATCTGCTGGGGGGTGACGTCAGCACTACCGTTACCCAGTACGCACCGATAAACAGCGATGGCACCATCGGCGCCTGGGCAAACACCTCTAGTTTTACGACGAACCGGACCGATTTGTCAGCGGTGGTGTACAACGGCTATCTATATCTGGCAGGGGGGTATAATACCAGCACGTATACGACGTATGGAGACATACAGTACGCCCCTATTAATAGTGACGGCAGCTTGGGTAGCTGGCAAACGTCTGCCACGGGGCTCCCCAGTGATCGCTGCGACTTCGGCCTGGAAGCGTACAACGGTTACTTGTATACCATTGGCGGTTACACCGACACCGATGTGACGAACGACGTGAGCTATGCCCCCATACACGCCGACGGTACCATCGGCAGTTGGGTGTCAACAGGAAGCTTTACGACTGCCCGCGGCGACTTAAGTACCGCTGTGTATAACGGCTATCTCTACATACTCGGCGGTAACAACGCCGGTATGAGCACTAGCTACAGCGATGTACAATACGCGCCCATCAACGCAGACGGCACGGTGGGTAGCTGGGCTACGACCACCGCTCTACCGACCGTACGAACGAACGCCTCAGCCGTGGCGTATAACGGCTATCTATATATGATGGCGGGCCGCGTGTCAGGCGCTACCTCCAGCGACGTCCTCTATGCTTCCATTAACGCGAATGGTACGGTGGGCAGCTGGACCGCCACGAAAAGCTTGAACACGGGGCGCAATAAAACCACCATACAAGCTTACAATGATTATCTGTATATAATGGGTGGACAAAATAGTACCAGCACCGACCAGAGCACGACCGAGATTGCCAAAATTGACCCGGCCGGCATAACGCAGAACTGGACGAATGACAACACGCACACGATTAACGCCAAGCGGGCACAAGCCTGCGCGGTGGCGTATGGCGGACGTCTCTACGTCATCGGCGGCAGCACATCGGATGATGGGACGCATAATGTAAAAACCGTGCAATACACTACTCTGGCGGCCGACGGGACGCTAGGCTCATGGTCTACCGGTACGAACCTACCGCTGTATAGCAGCAGCATGGGGTGCGCTGCGGCCAATGGTTATATATATACGCTGGGCGGCTACACTACGAGCAGCTCTACGAGCAGCGGATCGAGCAGTGGGGTGGTGTATTACGCGAGTATCAACGTGAGTACCGGCGCGCTGGGTAGTTGGTCGACCGGTACCTCCCTGGCGAGCAAGGGTACGCCGGAAGCTCCGGGTGTGTTTATTTACGGCGGCTACATATATTCGGTCGGCGGCAGATACAGCGGCACGGGTACCTCGGCCACAGGCGTTTATTACGCGCCGTTAAATACTACGACTGGCAATGTCGGCAGCTGGGCGACAGCGAGTTCGCTGAGCGTTGACCTGAACAATAGAGGTTACGCCAGGGTAGGCAGCTACCTGTACGCGTTCGGCGGTATGTCCGGCTCCTCGCCGCGGCAACAGACCGAGTATGCCCACATCAATGCCAATGGCTCACTGGGCTCATGGACGAGCGGTCCCAATCTCCCCACCGCCACCGGGTTTAATAAAGGCACCAGCGTCAACGGCTGTATGTACTCGCTCGGCGGGGAAAATAGCAGTGGCTCGGCACTGAATGCCGTCTTTTATGCCTGCCCGAATGCCGACGGCTCGATTACCAGCTGGAACAGCGCGCCGAATCTTGCTACGGCCACGACAGATATGGGCGTAGCCGCGTATAACGGCTATATTTACGGTGTCGGTGGCTGGACTACCGGGACTATCAACAGCACGCTATACGCCGGGGTCAACAACGGCGGCAGCGGCAGCATAGACAGTGCCTGGGGCACTACCTCCAGTCTGCAAAGTAGCAGCCAGCTACGCAGCGTCGCTTCCAATGGCTACGTTTATCTACTGAACGCCGACAGCAGCGGCTCGTACATGGGGAAAGTATGGTACACCCCCATAAACGCCGATGGCAGCCTTGGCAGCTGGATGCCGACCACTACCATGGCGTCAGCGGTCACTTACTTTTCTCCAGTTATCGTCAACAATTACCTATACGTCATAAGCGGCTTCAACGGCTCCGCCGATTTAACGACGACACAGTACGCGCCCATCAATGCCGACGGGACGCTCGGGTCATGGCAGACTACCACTGCCAGTTTCACGCATACTAACGGGTCTCTGTATGCGCGTGATGCTTACGTCGCTACGGTCTACAACAACACTATCTATATAATCGGCGGTAACGGCGGCGTCGACACTGCGGAAGTAGACTATGGCATACCCAATACCAACGGTGACATTACAGCCTGGCACACGACCACCAGCCTGCCTTCTACGAATTATGCTCCCGCAGCCACTGCTTACAACGGCTATCTCTACGTGGTGGGCGGCATAGTAGGCAGTACGCCCACGAACAGCGTGGTGTATGCACCCATCAATTCTGACGGTACCATTGGTAGCTGGACTGCTACGTCATCCATTAACACGCCTCAGATAACCTCAGTCACTGCCTACGATGGCTTTATATATCTTGCCGGCGGTTCTGACGGGTCCAATGCATACGACAACGTACAACATGCAGTCATACATAGCGATGGCACCCTTGGCAGCTGGCAATCCGACTACAGTTTGTCGACTCAATTTTATCTCACCGCAGTCTTTGCAGTGAACGGCTATATATATGGTGTACCGATTTATCCCGCCCATGTCTACTACCACCCGCTGAATGTCCAGGCCCGGACCGGGCATTATTCCAAACTCATAGATTTCGGGTCTGCCGTGAATGTCAGCGGTATCACCTATAACGGTACCTTGCCGGGGGGCGCGTCGGCCATCAGTTACAAGGCAGCCGGTAGCGACGGCGTGTTTTCGCAGTCCGGCAAGCCCGCGGATATTACGGCGACCAGCCCGTGTACGACCAGTCTACCAGGCGTCCGGTATATGTTCGTGAGCGTCGTTTTGGACGACTCGACCGGCAGCGCCGTATTCCCCGATGCGAACGGTGCGAACGCCAACCTGACCGATATTACCGTCAGCTATTCATCCGGACACCCGCCGCCGAACATTCGTCTGCGCGGCGGCCAGACGTTGCAACAGGGTTCCCTGAGCGCGCTCGACACATGTATAGACCAAACAACGGCAGCCACTCCGCAAGTAGTCCAAAATGCGCAAGGCAGCAGTGGAACCGGGAATGTTTCGTCACTCACCGTCTCGCTGCCGGCAGCCACGCAGATCGGTAATTTAATAATCATCACCAGTATATTAAATAACGGTACACTGCCGCTGCCGAGTGGTTTTACCGACCTTTCGAGCGGTACGGGCATGTCGGTGTACGCAAAGGTCTCGACGACTGGAGAAAACTCGTGGACCCTCTCGCAATCGGGAATGGTCGGTACTTGGCAGGCGTTTGAGATTTCGGGTGCCGCCATGCCGTCACAGAGTCCCGCTTCGTCAATCGCATCGAACACCACAACTATCTCCTCACCGTCACCGGGCAGTTTGTCCGGGTCCAACCTGGTGCTCGCCTTCGGCTGGGCGGGCAAGAGCGGTGGCGGTACCACAGGACCGACACTGAACGCCGTTTCAGCCGGCTGGACCACACTGCCGACAGCAGGAACCACCATAAACAGCGGCTACAACCACACGCTGGAGGCTGCATATATGGAGGCATCATCGGGTTCGCCGATTTGTACGTTCACGTTTTCAACCGCCGAAGATCTGGTGGGCGACGTAGTGGTCGTGCCCGGCGCCTAGCGTTCGCGGTGCCGCTACCCGCTATTGCTGCTTAATGGTAAGCGGCGTAGTGGTGAGCGCCGGCTTCGCATCACCCTTTGCCGGCACCAGCGTGTACAGGTAGGTATAGTCGGCAGAAAAGAAGGGAAGATAGTTCGCACTGGCAGGCACCAGATTGTGTTTGTTGAGGTAATCATAGTCAAACATCACCAGTTTGCCGCCGCTCACATACAGCAGACGGTTGCCGTCCATCCAGGTAGCGTGGGTTTGGGGCGCATCGAGCGGTTCGGTCGCATGGTACCGATATTGCATCAGATTCTCCAGATCGTAAGTTATAAAATCCTGACCGCTTTCTGCCACCACATATTGGGTGTTGTTAGAGAACAACATAGAGCCGGGGTTCTTGAGCGGGAGACGCCGGTACGGCGCCACGAATGCATCCGCCCCGGGTGTTTCGCTGCCGGGGTTTTTGTAAATATATGCCGCATTGTCATTGTCGGCTGCCGCCAGCACGTACCAGTCGCCGTCGTACTGAGCGATGTCCAGGCTGTAGTGAGCAGCTCCGGCAGGCAAAGCCCGCAGACTGGTCGAACGGCCGCCATCAAGCAGCACCGCGGTGACGGTGCCGGCCGCCGTCTTTCCTACCGGCGGCTGGTCGGTCACATACAGTATTTTGTCGTCAGCGTACGTCTTAAACGCCAGCACGTGTTCCAGACGGCTCTGCTCCTGTCCATCGCTGTCGACACGACGCAGGCTGTTGTCGGCTTTATCGTATACGTAGAACTGGCTTATCCGGTTATCGAAGAGACTGACGGTCTGCATCTGCGAAAGATGCAGGCTATCGGTCAGGTTGAGCGAAGCCGTCGGATCGGCGCGGTCCAGTACTATATATTCACGTGTGTCGACACCTTTGAGCACATAGGTATGCAACAGGAGCACATGCCGGTTATCGGTCGCCCACTCTACAAGTGACCAGCTTTGCGCCCCGTCACTTTCCCCGGTTTTGAACGTCCCGTCAGGCAGTGTGATAGTTGTAGCGACCGGTTTCTTGGGATTCTTTACGTCATAGAGGGTAAAACTGCCGGAAGCTTCGGCCTGGCCGAGGAGCAACCAGCGCTTGTCAGGGCTTTCGGTAGCCATGGAGGGATCGGCGGCGAGCTCACTAAGATTGCTCGTCTGCAGCGTCCGCGGGATTAGAAACGGATAGTCAAAATGCTGCACGTCGCCGCCATTGACCGAAATATGGCGCTGCCACAACAGATAGCCTGACTTGGCAACCTGCAGCAGATAGTTGCCCGAAGGGATGATGACGCGCGCGTTAGTGTTCGATTTATATTGTTTGCCATTTAGATGAATCGTCGCATCGCTGGGCTGGCTGGATACGAACACAATGCCGTTCTGCGTCACCTGGCCGTCCTGGCTGACATTGTAGCCGTACGCCCGGTACAGCAGCAGTATCGTGGCAATCACGATTGCGACCGCCACCAATACATAGCCGACCAGCAGCTTGAGCTCGTTATAGCGTTCCTTCTTCGGGTCCAGGAAATCCATCTCGCCCTATTATATCCCAGCTCGACGAAGAATCCTCTATGGACAGGCTGGCACGTTCCGCCGATTGCGCTTGCGTTTTCCACGACAGAAGCGGTAAGATAGAAACAGTCAATCGAGCAGGGACCATGCGACGCAAAAAAACAATACAATTAACAGAGGTGTTAGGCACGTGACACGGCACATCGATTTGGATGATGATTTTTTTCGTGCCCGCAGCATGGCGCCCCGTATCGTCAGCTCGATGCCGGTCGTCCCTGAGCCTCCGGCAGCCACACCGCCGACCACCAGCCCGACACAAGCGGCGCCGGTACCCGCACCTGCTGCATCGCAGCCCCCTAGGCCACAGCGGGCAGCCAGTCGCGGTATCAATCACGCAAAGGCGCACCTTCCGCAACAGGCTCGCACCTCCAGCTGGGTCAAAAACAAACACCTTTCTGCCGTCGCCCATGTCAAAGAACGTCCGGATGCCGCCCCGAACCATCTACGGAGCCGCCGGCCCCAGCAACCCCAGACCTACCCGCTCGAACAACGTCTGGCAACCACCAAAAAGGTCAGCAGCACCATTAACCACGTTCAGAGCCGTAAACCGCAGCGCGCCCGCACGCTCATGCGTCGCAGCGTGACCCGCCCGGCGCCCAGCGTGACCCGTCAGCTTCACCCGCAAAGCCCCGTCAAACAGTCGGCCAGCATCCCGGTAGCCATAAAGACACCGACGGTGGCCGTCAAGACGGAGCGCCTGGTCCGGGCGAAGCAAGTGGTACGCAGCCCCAAGGTGACGCATCACGTGCCAACGGTGGCCACACTCGACAGCATGCCCGTCGTCAGCCATCTCGTGCCACCGAAGATAGCGACTACCAAGGTTGCCAAGCCCACTCCGGCACCGGTTGCGGCCCCAGCGCCGCGTCCGGCACCCGCAAAGCCTGCACCGACCCCCAAGCCGCCTGTGGCTGCACCTGTTCCCAAACGTCCTGCCGAAAACATCTTCGATCACGCCCTGACCAATGCGAGCGGTTTCGTAGACCTACAGGCCCGCAAAACCGGTATGAAGAAAAAGGCCCGCCTCCACGTCGCCAGTATGATTGCCGGGTCCCTGGCCCTCCTAGTCATCATCGGCTTCGCCGTGTACCAGAACACCCCGGGCCTTCAGCTCAAAGTGGCAGGTATGCGGGCCGGCGTCACTACTTCTATGCCGAACTTCAAGGCTGCCGGCTTCGCTTATAACGGCGTCAAGGTAGGTAACGGTAAGCTGACCATCGGCTTCAAGGGCCCCAGCGGTAGCTATGAGCTCGACCAACAGACCACTAATCTCTCGGGCGACGAAATGATCCAGAACATCAGCGGGACCGACGCCAGCGGCAAACCCAATTACGAATCCGTGGTCGCCAACGGTATAACCGTCTACCGCTTCAGCAACACCAACGCCACCTGGGTCAAGAACGGTATCTGGTACGTCGTGAGCGGCAACGGCGTACTCAGCAACGGCCAGCTTAAATCCCTCGTCACGAACGTCTAGGGTCGACCTCTGGCGTCACCTCTTGTATACTAGAGCCATATGAAACCTGTCCGCACCCGTTTTGCTCCCAGCCCAACCGGCTATGTACACGTTGGTGGTATCCGCACCGCGCTGTTCGCTTGGCTCGTTGCCCGGCAGGCTGGTGGCGCGTTTGTGCTGCGTATAGAGGACACTGACCAGGCCAGGGAAGTGGCAGGCAGCGCCGACCACATCATACAAAGCCTGCGCACCCTTGGGCTCGATTACGACGAAGGTCCCGACGTACCGGGTGGCTTCGGCCCCTATTTCCAAAGTCAGCGGCTTACTAGCTACAAAGAATGGGCACAGGTGCTCATTGACGCCGGCCGGGCATACGCCGACCCCTACACAGCAGCAGAGGTTCAGACCTTCCGCGAACAAGCCCAGAAGGAGAAAAAGCCATTCCTGTACCGTAACCACCGCCCCGAAAATCCAAAACCGTGGGACGGTACAACCCCGCTGCGCTTCAAATCCGAACCGAAAGACTACGCGTGGCATGACGCCGTCATGGGTGACTTGCACGCCGGGGCAGAAGCCATCGACGACTTCATCCTCATAAAATCCGACGGCTTTCCCACGTACAATTTCGCTCACATTATCGACGACCACGAAATGCAAATCAGCCACGTTATCCGCGGCCAGGAGTTCATCGCCAGCGTACCCAACTATTTAAATCTGTATGAAGCACTTGAGTTCGAGCCGCCGGTCCTAGCCACCATGCCCCATATCCTGGGTCCCGATGGCAAGAAAAAGCTCAGCAAGCGCGATGGCGCCAAAGATGTATTAGATTATCTACATGACGGCTTCCTGGTAGAAGCGCTGGTCAACTTTATAGCGTCCCTGGGCTGGAACGACGGCACCGAACAAGAAATCTTTTCCCGCGCCGAACTGATTGCCAAATTCGATCTAAGCCGCGTTCAACGCGGCGGTGCCCGGTTCGACGAACATCGGCTGGAATGGATGAACGGCGTCTGGATTCGCAGCCTGAACCTTGACGAACTGTTCGAGCGTAGTAAAGGATTCTGGCCGGAATCAGCCAATACGTACAGCGATGACTATAAAAGGCAGGTGCTTGCACTCAGCCAGGAACGTCTGAAGTACTTTGCCGAACTACCCAGCCTGTCCAACTTCTTTTTTGAAGACCTACCGCTCAACATGGACCTCATAGACGGCAACAAACAGCTGAAAAAGTTTGAGCACAGCGAGCTCAAAAACCTGCTAGAACAGGCAAAAACCAGCCTGGAGGAAAGCGATTTTACCGCCGCGGACCTTAGCGACCGCCTTAACGCGCTACTGGAAACCACCGGTCAAAAGCCCGGCGTCCTCTTTAGCCTCATCCGCGTCGCCACCACCCAAGCCCCCTTCAGTCCGCCGCTTGCCGAAACCATGGCCGTGCTGGGCCGCGCAACCACCCTCCGCCGCATAAACACCCAAATTGCTGTACTATAAAAAATCTACAAACTGACAGCTGGCCGATACCGCTTCAGCAGTCTATTCTGCTCCAGCAGTTGCAAGATGGGCAGTGCGCAAACCTCACACAAATCTACGCTGGTATAGCCGATTGGCGCGTTAACCTGCACAGCCACCCCAGTCTCTTGCAACGATTCACAACATATGTCACATGTCCGCACCCTCATATTTCCAAGTATACTGCTGCCCGCACCGGGTGTCTGTTGTAGTCTTAGGCCCTCCAGCGTAGGATGGAGGAACCAGTGAACATCTACCGCTCACGATACACCAAATACCAAGGCACACACGCAGAGGCTGTGGCAGCTGCACGTCGCGAATATCACGCCATCCAGAAACGAACGCCAAGGCGCGCACCCTATGTCCGGTCGCAGTACTTTCGCAAGGACAAAATCTTTATAAACACCTTCTGGGACCACCTCAAGCAAAAAGCACCGGCCGAACGGTCTGCTCGCATACGGTTTTACCACTGTGCACTTGACCTACTGCGCAACACGTCTATCGCACCCGTTATAACAAAATCGCAAGAAAGCGATATAGAGCTCTGCCGATTCTACGGCCAAACCACCGACGGCATCTACTTCTGTGTGCAGGTAAAAAGCAACATTCGCAATCACCGCAAGGACTTTATGTCGGTGTTTTCGGTAAGAAAGCCAACTTAAAAAGACCTTCGATGCTATTGATTCTAACGAGACTATAACAACCAGCAGGGGATTTACGCTATAACCTCTCTCGTGCGTGTAGCCTAAAAACTACGGGCGGAAGGTCTTATGTACATAGTACCAAACCTGTACCCCTTATGTCAATATTCGGGTGCCAAAGCAAACACCCCACACATTACTCTAAATTCCTTTCGGAAACTACCTTGAGCGGCAGCGAATAATGGTGGGGTGGGTGGTCTGACTTTGCAAGCATTACTGCTCACTCGGGTTCAAACCGAACCGATGGCTAGCTTACGCCAGCGCACCTTCAAAACTATACATCTTGCGCGATGTGGCCCGCTGCGAACATAACGTCCGAGCAAAACACCACAGCCGTCGCGCGCGACCACTGCAAGGGAGATTAAGCTGCCGTGAGTTTAAACTCACTAACGGCCTTCCAGACAGCTTTTTCTCCCCCTCTCTTGGGCAAGCGTTTGACAAAACCCTGCATCGCCTCAAACGATGCAAATGTTACACGCATCAGCGTGTAACAGTCAGGACCCATACCTGTGTACGTGCAATCATAATGATTGCACGTCAGCACTGATATGCTCAGTTCTGGGCTCAACTCGTTCCGCCATGCGTAACGAATTCCCGCGCGATTGAGATCAGCTACCAGAACTTCTTGCCACGTCGTCTTGCGTCCGAACATGTCTCCTCCTCAGGAGTTCTGTGCGCTTGGCCGGATGCCGCGCGCAGGAAAGTACCACCACTCTGGCTACAGCCGGGCGAGGCCCTTGCAGCCGATGACGCGCCCCTGCGGGTCGCGGACAGCCGGTCCGGGGACCAAAAGGTCCTCGCGTTCCGGAGCCGCCTCGGCGCATATACGCGAGACGACATAGAACGTGCCGTACCCCGGGTCGGGTACTCCTTCGAGTGAGCCATAGCTCACTCGAGCGACTGGTACAACCCAGCCGTCGACCTCCACAGGCCGAGTGTACTCGACCTGTTCTCGGGCGCGGGCGATGCCCACGCTCGGAAGGCTGACGATGAGGTTACCCTCATCGTCGACGAGCTCGATGCTGTGCGGGGTCAGGTTAATGACCTTGCTCATGTCTCCTCCAAGAGACTAAATGCGAGTGGCGGGATGCCATCTCGCAAAGTTGTCAGAAAGTTCGGTTGAACTTCTGCCCGCGCTAGTATTAGATGGCTAGTGCCACCCCTGTTACTAACGCTTCGCAGAAGCTCAAACATGAACTATGACAACCGTCTCTAAAGAAGAGTTTGAGAGGCTTCGTTTGCACGAGACGACTCTCAAAGTATAGATGTAATAGCTTCTGTAAAGGTGCAGAGTGTTTTGGAGCCAAATGGCTCAACAAAAACTCCTGGAACGCCGGTGTTACACCGCTGTTGCAGCAGTTTTCGTATCTGTTATTCCCTCTGTAACGTGCCAGATTGAAGCCTCTCTTGAATCAATCGTGCGTACATAATAGCATAAGCATGTTGTATTGTCAATAGTATTGCACAGTTTTATTTAGCGAACAGGGGTGGAATGTCACGGCAATGCGCTTACGGTTTGATATACTATACACATGATAGATGACGTGAGGCCGCCGGCGCCTCGCCGCAAACCAAAACGGATTGAACCGCTTCCCAAGACCCCGGAGCCAGTGGTGCCGCTACACGAACAGGCCAAGGCCGAAGACCCGTCGTTTAAGACGCCCGAGGAAATAGCCGCCGAAGAGCATACCGAAGCAGCACCCGCAGTTGCCGCCCACCAAGCCGGGAAGGCACCCTGGTGGCAGCGCTGGGTGCCGCATACCAAAAAGATGCGCATCATCGCCGGTGTTATCGCGGTCGTGCTTGCCTTCGGTATCGGCGCCACCTGGACGCTCACCCATCACAAACGTGCCGTCGTAGCCGATACGACGCCAAAAAAGGTAGTGACCAAGCCGAAACCAACCCTCTACAGCATGCTTACCGGCATGCCTATTGCCGATGCAAGCCTCAACCAAAAACCGGTGACCGCCGTCATGGTCGAGAACAGTGTCGACGCCCGGCCACAGAGCGGCCTGCTCGACGCCGGCATTGTCTACGAAGCCGTGGCCGAAGGTGGCGTAACCCGGTTCATGGCCCTGTACCAGGACACCGCCCCTGCAAACGTCGGCCCCATCCGCAGCGCCCGGCCCTATTACATCCAATGGGCTATGGGCTACGATGCCGCCTACGCCCACGTCGGCGGCAGCCCCGACGCACTGTCCGATATTACCGCCTGGGGCGTCAAAGACCTGAACCAGTTTTCTAACGGCAATTCGTACCACCGCATCAGCAGCCGACCGGCACCGCACAACGTCTACACGGGCATCGATACTCTGAACCAACTGGAAACGGCAAAAGGGTATGGCGCCAGTACCTACACCGGATTCGCCCGCAAAAGTGATCAGCCCTACAAAACTCCGGCAGCAACGACCGGCAAAAAATCAGCCAGTGCCGACACCCGCACCCCGGCCACCGGCATCAGCATGAGCCTATCCGGCTACACCTACGATCCGCATTTCGACTACGATGCTGCTACCAACAGCTACAACCGCAGCGAGGCAGGCAAACCCCATGTCGACGCCGAATCGGGCAAACAGCTCAGCCCAAAGGTAGTCGTCGCCATAGTAGTACCCATGAGCCAGGGCGCCCTGGATTCGTCAGGTGCGTATTACTCCGACTACAACACCATTGGTAGCGGGCAGGCTTTCATCTTTCAGGATGGTACCGTTACGACCGCCACCTGGAACAAACCAAGCAACGACGCCAGCCTGACCCTCACGGACGCCCGCGGCGCAGCTGTCCCACTCAACCGGGGCCAGACCTGGATAACTGCCATAACCGCACCAAATAAGGTAAGCTATTAGTACACATAAGCTTTTTGCCCAAGAAAATCATGGAAAACTTCTTTCAACGCTATCTGCAGCAGTTCCGTACCCGGCTCCTGTTGCTGCTAGTCGGTAACAACCTGCTCATCGTGGCGGGCTGGTACGTTGCCGACGATGTACTGGGGCTCGACGGTTTGGGGCGGCTGGGGGCGGCACTGGTCACACCTGTCCTGCTGCTCATACTGCCTTGGCTCGTGTCCGATGCGCTTACACGTCCGACCAAAATGCTCTGGCAGGCCATTTTGCACATCGCGCCCGATACGGCCGGCACTATGCTCCCGCCGGACCCCTCGCAGCTGCGCCTGGGCCGCGAGCTGGTAACGAGCCTGATCAACCAGATGTACCAGATAGCCAGCGTCGTCCAAAGCGTCGGCGAAACCAACCGCAAATCAGACCTTTCTGCTAACTTCGTCGCCAGCTCGCTGCCGCTGCCGCTGCTAGTGCTGGACAAAGACGAAAACATCGTATACGTCAACGAAGCTACCGCCCGTTATGTCGGCAAGCCGGTATCCGATCTGGTCGGCCAGAATGTCTACACCATGCTGGACATGGCCTTCACGACCGATGACACGCTCAGTGGCTGGCTCAAAGCTACCAAAGGCAAGACGGTGACCGCGAACCGTAAGTGGGAACGCGTCCGCGTGGGTCTACCCGGCGCGAACGACAGCCTGCAGTTCGATCTCGCCGCCTATTACAACCAGGGCAACCCGCTCGGCTACGAAACCATGCTTGTATTGTTCGACCACACCGAGGTATACGCCCAGGATGACCAGGCCATGAGCTTCGTGGCACTTTCCGTCCACGAGCTCCGTACGCCGCTGACACTGCTCCGTGGCTATATAGAGGTGTTCGACGAAGAGCTCGGCCCGACCCTGAACAGCGAGCTAAAAGACTTTATGAAAAAGATGGACGCCGCCGCCCAGCAGCTCGCCGCCTTCGTCGACAACATCCTTAACGTCGCCAAAATAGAGGACAATCAGCTGACCCTGCAGCTCCACGAAGAGGACTGGAAAGATGTCGTCACCATGGTGGTGAACGATCTTTCCTTGCGGGCCGGCGTACGCGGCATCACACTCAAAACCGAAATCGACGATAACCTGCCGGCAGTCGGCGTAGACCGCTATAGCATTTACGAAGTACTGGCGAACCTGCTCGACAACGCCATCAAATACAGCAAGGGTACCAGCGAAATCTATATCACCGCCAAACCGAACAATAACGGCATGGTCGAGACCAGCGTCAAAGACTTTGGGCTTGGCATTGATGCCTCCATTTTGCCGCACATTTTCGATAAGTTTTACCGCAACCACCGCAATCGCGCCCAAATTGGTGGTACCGGGCTCGGGTTATACCTAAGCAAATCGATTATCGACGCCCATGGCGGCCAGATGTCAGTCAGCAGCAGAGTGAATGAGGGCAGTACCTTTACGTTCACCGTCGTACCCTACGCGCAACTGGAAGAAGCCCAAAAAGGCACAGTCACCGAGGGTGTCACCCGCAACGCCCACGGCTGGATTAAGAATCATTCGCTATACCGCGGCTAAGGTAGTCGGCAGTCACACACCCGTATTTGTGCTAGAATGGAGCCATGGAACCGACCACGGCGCCCGGGGCAGGCAAAAAAGTCTTATGCATAGAGGACGAGCACTTTATAAGTGAGCTCTACGCCCGGGCACTTACCAAAGCCGGCTACCAGGTAGATGTCCAGCTTGACGGGCAAAAGGGCATGGCCGCCGCCCAGACCGACCAGTATGATATCATCCTGCTGGACCTTATGATTCCGAATATCACAGGCATAGAAGTCCTGCGCACGCTGCGCGACCCGGCAAAGACACCCAAGATGCACGCCAAAATCATCATCACGACCAATCTTGAACAGCGCGACGACGTCCGTGAAGACATCGAGAAACAGGCCGACGGCTACCTGGTGAAAGCCGAGATAACCCCGCACGAACTGGTTGATTTTGTCGCCACACTCGACGTATAGTATAGTTTAGTAAGTAAACTATTCATTCATGGGGAAATAGACAATGCTCAACAAACTAGGAAGTTTTATTGCCAAAAACCGTTGGTGGGTCATCGCCATCTGGATAGTCGTGAGTGTTGTCATAACGCTGTTCGCACCCAAAATGAGCAGTGTCGAGAGCAGCGACCAGACCAGCTTCCTGCCTGGTAAGTACGAATCATCGCAGGCACTCAAAATCGCCCAAAAAGCCTTCCCGACCAGCAATGACGACGTAGAGATCCTGCTGGTACGGCGCACGGACGACGGCAAACTCACGCCGCAGAACAGCGCATTTCTGCAAGCTATGGCCGCAAAATTCACAGCCGCGCACGTGCCGCACATCACTGCGGTATCGACCAGCCCGCAACAAGTATCAGGAGACGGCACCGCACAGCTCGTCAACATAGTCATGGATGGCCAGGCGACGGGCGACACTCAGGATATCGCGGTAGTCAAGGCCATACGCGAGAAGGTCGCAGCGGCACTAAAGGGCAGCGGGCTCAGCGGCAAACTGACCGGGCAGATGGCCGAAAGCGCCGACAGCACCAATAGCTTCAACACTGCCGAAAAAATCGTCACCTTCGCAACCATACTGCTTGTCGTACTGCTGCCGGGCATCATTTTCCGCAGCCCGGTCGCCGCGTTTGCGCCGGTACTGGCCGTAAGTCTGGTATACACCCTAGCACAATCGCTGACCGCACTGGCTGCCAAAGCGTTCGACTTTAAAATCAGCAACCAGCTGAGCATCCTGCTCACCGTCGTACTTTTCGGCATCGGCACCGACTATATCTTGTTTCTACTGTTCCGTTACCGCGAACGCCTGCGTTCCGGGGAACGCGGACTGGGCGTCGTAGCCTTCGCTCTCAGCCGGGCCGGCGAAGCCATCTTGAGTGCTGCGCTGGTGGTGGCAGCCGCTTTTGCCGCACTCGGTTTCAGCGAATTCGGTATATTTAAAAACATCGCGCCAGGACTCGTCATATGCGTGCTGACCATGCTGGTAGCCGTACTGACGCTCATCCCAGCCGTCGTGGCGGTTATAGGCCCCAAGATTTTCTGGCCCAGCAAGTCATGGCAGAAAGCACCCGAGGGTAGCGGCTACAAGCGTCTCGGCCGATTGGTGGGCCGCCGGCCGGGCCTGGTCGCGGTTTGCGCCACGCTGGTGCTGCTTGGTTTTTCCACCGGCTACCCGCAACTTTCCAAGAGCTTTGACATGACCGGCTCGCTGCCGCAGAACACCGAGAGCGTACAGGCACAAAACACCATTACCAAACTATATTCGGCCGGTGTGACCACGCCGGCACAGGTATTCATGACGTCCAGCTCGGCACTCTCCGACGCCCAAGTTGCCAAAGTGCAGGACGCCATTGCTGCACTGCCGGGTGTAAAATCGGGCGGCGACGCACGGTTTGCCGCAAACCACCAGACAGCCCTGCTCACGGCGTACCTGCCGGGCGACGCCGAAGCCAACAGCACGTTCGATTTCGTTGACAACACCATGCGCCCCAAGCTGCACGCCGCCGCACCGGCCGGCACGCACGTGTACGTCACCGGTGAAAGCGCCGCCTTCGCCGACGTACGCAGTGCAGTTAATCGCGACCTGGCAGTCATTTTGCCGGCGGCAGCCGTCATTATATTCATCATCCTGGTGCTCCTGCTGCGCAGCGTGCTGGCGCCGCTCTACTTGCTGATCGCCGTGGCCCTCGGCTTTACCGCCACGCTCGGCGGCACGGTGTACTTGTTCCAGAACATTCAAGGTAACGACGGCATCATATTCCTGCTGCCCATAATGGTATACATTTTCGTTGTAGCCATCGGTACCGACTACAACATCTTGACCATGACGCGCCTGCGCGAAGAAGTCCGCAACGGCCTGAAACCACACGAAGCGGCGGACATGACGGTAGAGCACAGCAGCAGCACCGTGGGCAGCGCCGGTGTGATCCTGGCAGGCACGTTCGGGTCATTGGCACTCGCAGGCATCAGCTTCCTAAGCGAGCTCGGTTTTGCGGTCGCCTTCGGCATCGTACTGGCCGCGTTCATTATGGCGCCGCTACTGGTACCATCTGTTGCAGCACTGCTTGGCCCCAAGGTCTGGTGGCCCGGCCATCGCCCGGCAGCCGACAAAAACCGAGAATAAATGTAGCGAAAATTACGCTAGCGTTTTACGCAAGCTGGCGTACAATAAGAACTAGCCATGTGAGGACTGGCGGCTTCAAGGCCTCTTTACTTCACAGGCTTACACATATTTTAGGCAATCACACTTCGGTCACTGTGCGCCTCCTACAGATTTAGATTTTCTAGCGGACAACGCGCGGTAGACGGCCAGACGTTATCACGGAAATCTCTCTTACACTCCCGTCTCCAGACTTGTGCAAGCAAGTACTTGGTTTATATATTGCTAAATCTGTAGGAGAATCTCGTATGACCAACGTTATCAATCAAGAAGTAAGTGTGAACGCCTTTTATTTTGCCGGGCGGGACATGCGGACGTTCCCGCGCGAAATCGAATACGGCGGCAGTGCCATCACGTTCGCCAGCGGCCTGCGCTACCTGGTGCAGAAGGGCAGCGAAGCCGTACGGCTGTTCGACATGAGCGGGGCAGACGGCCTCACCTACCGTTTGCAGCAAACCGGCGACAGCTGGACCCTGCTGGCTACGAAAGGAGCGTTTTAAATGAAGCGCCAAACCTACCTCGAAGAAGATTTAGCGCTCATCTGCCGCTACTTTCCCGGCGCCCGGACCGTGGCGCTCCACACTCCGTTTGAGCAGTATCACGTACTACCCAGACGGACAAAGACCATCCTAGAGCCCGTAGACGCGCCACAGGGCCACATTGGGGGCACCGTATGGAGCCATTAGGAGGCACTTCCGTTGCGGTACACGCTGGTTTTCCAAACCCGGCAGCCGAGCGCCAGGGTAACCCACTGTCCCTAGATAAGCTGCTGGTGCAACACCCCAGCAGCACGTACTTCTTCCGCATACGCGGCCACAGCTGGCACCGCTACGGCGTATTCGACGGCGACATTGCCGTTGTAGACCGTGCACTGCCACCCCGCGCCCGCGAACTGGTCATCTGGTGGGACGAAACGGGCACGTTCCACCTGGGCCCCTTCGACCGCACCGCCCACCAAACCACCTGGGGCACCCTTGCCGCCATCATCCACCCGTTCGGGAGTAACAAGGAAAGGAGCACCACATGAACTACGAAGGCGTCATCATAGCAGAGAGCCTGAAAGCCCCAAGCATAACGCAATGGCAACGCCCCCACCAAATGACTCCAGTTCACCCCCACAGAATCTGCACCCGGAGCCCCGGCCATTTGGAAGGAGCACGGCTGTGCTGTTCGTGCAAACTACAACTTCCCCCGTAGGGGGCGGTTTGTGTGTTTGAACGAAGCGACTTCGCAAACCGGTCGTAGGCTTGCACAACAGCGCACCGAGCGACTGGAATTTGGCCGGGTGGTTTTGGTTACTTTTGGCAGCAAAAGTAACAGCACCTTGCGGCCAAAAGTAACGTATCCATAGACTGGATTCTAGCCTTCGCCAGAATGACCAGAGATGGAAAAAGGAAACCTTTATGAAACGTGTCTATGCTCTAATTGACTGCAATAACTTCTTCGTCAGCTGCGAACGCCTGTTCCGCCCTGAGTTGAACGGCCGACCCGTAGTGGTGCTCAGCAGCAACGACGGCTGCGCCGTCTCTCGCTCCCAAGAGGCCAAGGATCTTGGCATACCCATGGGTGCCCCGCACTTCAAGTGGCGCAACTTTTTCAGGCAGCACGGCGTCATCGCATTCAGCGCCAACTTCGAGTTGTATGGCGACATTAGCGAACGCATTACCAACCTACTGGCCAGTATCACGCCGCGCATAGAGGTGTACAGTGTCGATGAATCGTTCCTGGACCTAACCGAGCTACACATTCCCGACTACCAGGCGTGGGGTAGAGAGGTGCGGGAAATCATCCTGCAACATGTCGGCGTGCCCGTCAGCATTGGCATTGCCCCCAGTAAGACCCTGGCCAAGGCCGCCAACGACCGGGCAAAAAAGCTGCCCGAACTTGGCGGTTCGCTTGACCTGACACAGCAGGGCACCCGGACCGACCGCTATCTGGCCGGGCTGCCCGTAGGCGACGTATGGGGCGTAGGTTGGCGGTTAGCACCCAAGCTGCGCGCCGAAGGTGTCCACACCGCGCTTGGCCTGGCGCGCATGGACTACCGCCGGGCACAGCAGCTCATGGGCATCCACGGCCGACACATGGTGTACGAGCTGAACGGCGTCAGCTGTCTGCCGCTACAGCGCGAACACAAACCGCAAGCCATGGTCATGCGCGGCCGGCAGTTCGGTGCCGACACCAGCGAACCATACGTTATAGAGGCAGCCATCGCCAGTTTGAGTGCCCGTGCCGCAGCCGCCCTGCGGCGGGAACGGCAACTGGCCCGACGGGCAGCCGTTACCCTGCACACCAACCGCCACAAACCCGGCTACCAAAAAGTCAGCCGCGAAGTACGGTTCTACACACCAACAGCCGATACGGGGGTTATTACCAGCCAGCTGGTGCGCCTGCTGCAGGCCGACATGCCGCGGTTCAGTTACCACCGGGCCGATGTGTTACTGTACGACTTTGTACCCGAAGACAGCTTGCAAACCGACCTGCTCGGTACGGTCAACCTGGCCGCGGACACCAAGTCAAAACGCACCATGCAGGCCGTTGACGCCCTAAACCAAAAGCACGGCAAACACACCATTACCTTCGCCGCCGAGCACCTCAGCAACGCCTGGCAGCCCCGCCGGGGCCTCGTAAACCCACGCTACACCTCCGCCTGGCCCGACCTGCCAGAAATTAGGCTACCACCATAACCATCTTGACAGCACGACCGTACGGGTTGTACAATTGAGATGTACAGTTTAAACGAAAGTCTTTATATGGGCACCCGGACTATCTCTGCTTCAGACCTACGAAACGGCCTGGCCGACACGCTCGACACCGTTAGCGCAGACAACATCGTCATCGTCACGCGCCGCGGCAAAAAAGAGCGGGCCATTATAGACATAGACAAGCTCGAAGACTTGCTGGCTGCAAGCGACCCTGCATATCTGCAGAGTATTCGCGAGGCCCGTGAGCAATACAAAAAGGGCGACGTATACTCGTTTGAGGACGTGTTCGGAAACGTAGACTAATGCACCCCCGCATTGTCATAACCAAAAACGCACGCAAAGACTTGCAGACCCTGGACGGCGTCATTCGAGCTCGGATTGGTAAAAAGCTGCTGTATTTCGCTGGCCAGCCAAACCCGCTCGACTCCATAAAACATCTTACTAACAGCGCAGAGGGTACGTACCGCTGGCGCGTGGGCAACTACCGGATAGTGTTCGACGTGGACGGCACCACGTTTGTGATATTACGCGTGCAACACCGCCGAGAGATGTACCGGTAGCACCATGGCAACCGCACAATTACTCACTAAATACCCGTTGGTGTCTGACCAGGTCAGCAAAGAACAAGTGGCGGTGATTTTGGGCGAGTTGGAACGGGTACTAGAAGCCGGTACCAACGGGGCGGTGGTAGAGTTTGGCTGCTATATCGGTACTACCAGCTTGTTCATTCGGCGGCTGCTCAACGCACGCGGCGACAGTCGGGAGTTCCACGTATATGATTCGTTTGAGGGTTTGCCGCCCAAAACGACCGAAGACGAGAGCCGGGCGGGTGAACAGTTTAAAGCCGGTGAGCTAGCAGTCAGCAAAAAGCAGTTTTTGCAGCAGTTCCAAAAGGCCGGCCTGCGGCCGCCCGTGGTGCACAAAGGCTGGTTCAGCAATCTAACCGGGCAAGATGTGCCGGACAACATCGCGTTCGCATTTTTGGACGGTGATTTTTACGAGAGCATCAAAGACAGCCTAAAGCTGGTGCGTTCGCGGTTGGTGCCCGGCGCCGCCATCGTCATAGACGATTACGCCCGCGAAGCACTGCCGGGGGCCAAAAAGGCCGTCGACGAACTGTTATTCGGCCGCCCGGTGTTTACCAGTCATAACCTAGGGATAATACGATTGGCTTAACACTTCGTGCTAAGATAATGGGCGGTACTCACAAGATAAAAATAAATTCTTATCTTGCTCCGTTCCTACATTATGAAAATCCATATCGTTACCATTGGCAAACCCAAATTAGCCTATGCGAAACAGGGGTGGGAAGAGTATCTGGGCCGCTTGCAGCGTTTACACACAGTGCGTATCACGCAACTGGACGATAAGCACGAGCAGAATGTGACAAAAATCACAGAAGCGGTGCAAGGTACCTTTGCCATCGCACTTGAAATAACGGGGGAAGAGCAAACAAGTGAGGGCCTGGCGCAGCTACTTGAGAGGTGGGAGCTGCAGGCTCGCGAAGTCAGCTTCGTCATTGGCGGTCCGGACGGGTTACCGCAGTCTGTCCGCGATACGGCCAGTTACCGCTGGAGCCTAGGCAAACTGACCTTGCCGCACGACCTCGCCATGGTTGTTACGCTAGAGGCGCTCTACCGCGCCAGCACCATCAACGCCCACCTCCCATACCACCGATAGATATTGAACAGCCAGTGGCTGTTCAAGAACTGTGGTGTCTGTGGCGCAAAAGTATGGAGGCCTTGCAGTAATTACCCAAGCGTACGGACACGGATAGTGTCAGTGCCCCCGATAAGTCCCGGCTGCCGCCCGCTCACCAGCACCACCGTGGCCGGTTTATCTATAAACCCGCTGTCAGCGAGCTCCTTAGCCAGTTCCAGGCCGGCACGGTCGCCATCCGGGCGGCAAAAGCTCTTATTAGCATACAGCAGGGCAAGCTGCTGGGCCACGCGCGGCTCGCTAGTAACAGAGAGAATCGGCCGGGAAGGGCGGTGCGCTGCAATCTGTGCAGCCGTGGCTCCCGATTTGGTCTCGGCTATGATGGCCGTCGCTCGCAGCTGGGAAGCCAAACCCTTGGCCGCGGCACAAATGGCGGCCGACTGCGACTCGGTGCGCTCCGGCGCGTCCAGCGCTCTGACTGCGACATGTTCCTGGGTGTAGAGGATGGCACGCTTCATGCTGGCGACCGCCTCAAACGGATATTTGCCGTTGGCGGTCTCGTCGCTGAGCATCAGGCAGTCGGCGCCGACGATAACGGCGTTGCTGATGTCGCTGACCTCGGCTCGGGTTGGCTCGGGGCTGTCGACCATGCTGGCCATCATCTGGGTCGCCACAATGCTAATTTTGCTGTAGCGCTGGCACAGCCCGATGATACGCCGCTGCACAATCGGCACAATCTCGGCGCCAACTTCCACCGCCAGGTCGCCGCGCGCTACCATCACGCCATCGCTGGCTTCGACAATCCGCTCCAGTTCCGCGTCGTCTATCGCCGCGCGCGTTTCCACCTTGGCAACCAAGTGGGCCGTGCTGCCGTGCTCGGCCAAAAACCCGCGCGCCGTCTCCACGTCGTGCGCACTCTGTATGAAACTGAGCGCCACGTAGTCGATATCCTGCTTGGCACCGTATTCCAGATCGCGGTAGTCTTTCTCGGTCAGGATATCGCCGCCAAAGTCGGTATCGGGCAGGTTGATGCCCTTGCGGCTCATGAGCATGCCGTCGTTTTCGACCCGCACGGTCACAGATTTGTCGCCCGTGCCCAGCACCGTAGTCCGGATTTTACCGTCAAAAATATACAGCCGCTCGTCTTTTTGCACCTTGGCAGAAAGGTCGTACTGCACCGGCACGGTGTTACCGTCGTGTTCGACACCGTAAGCCAGTACCAGTTCATCACCCTTATGTACTTCGTAGTGGTTGTCGACAATCTCGCCCAGACGAATCTTTGGCCCCTGTATGTCCTGCAAGATGGCAATCGGCTTCGCTAACTTCTGCGACGCCTCGCGAATCCACGCAATCTGTTGGTCGCGCTCCTCGTACGTACCGTGTGAGAAATTTAGCCGAAACCCGTTCACTCCGGCGCCCATAAGCCGCTCGATTGCTTCATAACTGTTGGTTGCCGGCCCGAGCGTAGCCAGTATCTTTGCGCGTTTAAAAATCATAACCTATCTATCTTAACAGGGGAGAAGCAGAAAAGTAAGCGGCAAGTACTCCCCCGAAACAGTGAAATGTAAGTCTCCAGTAAAAATACATACTGACAACGCATGCATGCCGGGCGCATAGTAGCGTCAAACGGGGCAAAAGGAGGGGACTATGGAGTACACGAATATATCTTTAGGGGTTCGTCGCAGCATTGCCGCTATCAGCAGTGTGGTATTGGTTTTCTTTGGTTTAACGAGCGCGGTTTCGGCACAGACGGTCACACCGCCCGATTCCGATACTAACAGCATCACTAACACCGCCCCGGACAGCACCAACACCATTACCGACACGGAGGACACCGAGTGCGATATCACCAACACCAACCTGGTATCGGTGACCGGCACGAACGAACAGACCGCCCTGAGCGGCAACGCGCTCACCACTGGCAACGCGACACTTCCGTGGGAGGCTTCCGAAGCGACTTCGGGCGACGCTACCAACACTGCCGTTGTATCGCTTTCAGTCACTATCAATAACACGGCGAGCATGCCGTCCGCCAGCCAGGCGCCCACGACTTCTGCCGATACGCTTGACCCCTGCAGTACACCTGCCGAGACCGGCATGTTGCCCGGAGGTGGCGGCAAGGGAAGCGGCCCGGCAATGACCACCGCTGCAGCGTCATATACCCGCGGCACTTATTACGGTCACGGCTATGGCCACACGTATTACTACCCCCACTACAGTCATCCCGTATCACACCCGGTAACCGTCGCAACCGCAGCAGTGACAACGCCCCCGCCAACGCCAACGCCGCCCCCCACACCACCCGCAACACCTGCTACTGGCAACACCATCACGAACAGTGGCGCCGGCAGTACCAATGGTATTGGTACTACTGCAACAGCCAATCGTGAGGTCACCAACACTAACGTTGTAACGGTGAGCGCCACCAACGTACAGACCGCGTCCACCGGCACTGCCACCTCGGCCAGCGGAGCAGCTCATAACACCAGTGGTACCGGTACCAACGCCCTCATCGCGAACTAAAAACAAAAACCACCTCCGAAAGAGGTGGTGAGGCCTACACATTTCAGACTGGTGATCCCGGCGGGATTCGAACCCGCGATCTTTTGGATGAGAACCAAATATCCTGGACCACTAGACGACGGGACCGAAAGATGGAAACCGGCAGCCGCAATGCAACCGTGAAACCGCATCACCGCGTCTGAAATTTGACCAGATTATCGTAGCATATCTGTTGCTTTTTGAACAGGGCTAGAAGATAATAGAGCATAAGCAAAAACGTATGAGATATAACCAGCAACCGGTGGGAACTGCAGGGAGGCCCCTTTAGATGGGACTGTTCGGTGCCAAGCGCGGTGGCAAGACACTGGTAGACACGCTGCGCAGCGAGCAGCTCAAGAGCGATATCGTCCTGAATGCGATTGACGACGGGGTCGTCATCGTTGACAGTCAGCAAACCCTCCGTCTTTTTAACCCGGCAGCAGCCACCATCACCGGCTGGACGGTGGAGGACGCCAGCGGTCTTGATTGGCGGTCGGTACTGAAGTTCGTCGATACCAAAGGCCAAGTCAGAGACGAAGACGCACCCCTCAGGCTGGTATTCAGCCAGGGCAAGACCATCCGCGAAAACAACGCCCTGCTCCTGACCAAATCGGACACCACCATTAGCGTATCCATCACTGTATCACCCCTCTTGGACGATACCAGGCAGGTCACCGGTGCGGTCGGCGTCTTCCGAGATGTCAGCGCCGAACGCCAGGAGGAAGCGCAGCGGGCCGATTTCATATCGACCGCCAGCCACGAAATGCGCACGCCCGTAGCCGCCATCGAAGGCTACCTGAGCCTGGCACTCAACGACAAGGTCGCCACCTTGGACGAGCGCGCAAAAGGGTATCTGGAAAAAGCCCACGCCGCTACCAAACATCTGGGACAGCTGTTTCAGGACCTGCTCACCAGCGCCAAAGCCGAAGACGGCCGCCTCACCAACCACCCCGAAGTCATAGAAATGGGCAGCTTCATGGAACAGCTCACGAGTGACCTCCGTTTTACGGCCGACAAGAAGCAACTGGCCATGGATTTTGCCATCGGCAGCAGTGATGTTATAGACGCGAGCGCCCCCGCCCAGTTGAACGTAAAAGTCATCCGGCCGCTCTACTACGTCCATGTTGACCCCGACCGGCTGCGCGAAGTTGTCACCAACCTGTTCGACAACGCTTGCAAATACACCGACCAAGGAAAGATATCGCTCGGGCTCACCGGCAACGACCAAGTGGTACAGATATACGTGCGCGATACCGGCCATGGTATTCCGGCCGAAGACGTGCCGCACCTGTTCCAGAAGTTCTACCGGGTCGACAACAGCGCCACCCGCACCATCGGCGGTACCGGGCTGGGGCTGTTCATCTGTCGCAAGATTATCGAGCTCTATGGCGGCCGTATCTGGGTGGAAAGCACGCTGGGACAAGGCAGCATTTTTTACATAAACCTACCTCGTCTAAGCACCCAGCAGGCCGAAACCCTAAAAGCACAGACTCCTCTCGAAGGGGTGCCGACTGCGACACTGGCCGGGACACCGCTCAACGAAGATACCGTCGGGCTAATGTCCGCTGCGGCCGCCAATGCCTCATCACCCGTAAGCAACGGTCAGCCCGCTCCCGTCCTTTCGCTTGCCGCCGCAGCCCAAATGTCCGCACCCCCCACACCGCCGGCACCACCCATACCTCCCAGCCCTACGCCGTGATACAATAGAACCATAACCAATAAGGAACAAAACATGGCAAAAGTACTCTTGGTCGAAGACGACAACAACCTGCGGGAAATATATCAGGCCCGTCTGATGGCCGAAGGCTACGATATCGTGGCTGCCCAGAACGGGGAAGAAGCCCTGGTGGTCGCCAAGCAGAACAAGCCCGATCTTGTTATCTCCGATGTTATGATGCCCCGCATTTCCGGCTTTGAAATGCTCGATATCTTGCGCAATACTCCCGAGCTGCAGGGTACCAAGGTCATCATGCTGACCGCCCTGGGTCAAGCCGAAGATCAAACGCGCGCCAACAACCTCGGTGCCGACAAATACCTGGTGAAATCACAGGTGACACTCGAAGATATAGTCAACGCCGCAAAAGAGCTCTTGGGCGATGCGACCGACACCGGTGAATCGGCCGCAGCCGAACCCGCCGAACCGGCCGCAGCCGAACCCGCCGAACCGGCGCCAGCCCCCGTGACAGAAACACCGGCACCGGCACCTACGCCCGAACCTGCAGCCACCGCTCCAGCCTCTGTCGAAGCACCGGCACCGGAAGCAGCGACCGATGCGCCCGCGCCATCCGCTGAACCGACCCCCGCAACCGAACCGGACGCGCCCGCGCCAGACGCCGCGCCCGTTGCACCGGCCGTCGTCGAACCCACCACGCCACCACCGGCACCGGCAGTCGAAACACCCCCCGCAGCAGTCGATGCAAACGCACAGACGCTCGCTGCCGAAGAACAAGCCTTGCAAGACCAGATCGCCAGCTACGCCGAATCGCCCGTTGCCCCGGCACCGGCCGGAGCGGATCCTGCTGCTCCTGCCGCAGTCCCAGCGCTCACAACTACCGACGACACCGACGCCAGTAACACCGCCACCATCACCGAAGCCGTCAACCAGTTAAACACACCGAGCGAAGAGCCACTGCTGCAGCCACCGAGCGTCACCAACGCCGCGCCCGCTGCTCCGGCCGTCATCGAACCGGCGCCAGCCCCCGCAACAGAAACACCGCCAGCGGCATCCACACCTGAACCCGCTCCCGCCGCTGCAGCCCCTGTGGAAGTACCTGCCGCTCCGGCACCGGAAGCAGCCGACAACGACAACGTCTCGGTCTCGGGCAAAAAGATCATCCAACCCCTCGGTGAGACCGACGCAAAGCCAGATATCAATACTCTCCTGGCACAAGAGGAAGCCAAGGGGACCGCCAGCGGCACGATCATAACCCCCACGTCTCCGGCACCAAACCCAAGCAACGGCTTCGACCCGAACCACGTCGCCCTGTAGCAGCTTCGCCCTCACGAGAGCACCGGGACAGATTCGCTCACCGTGCCCCGAAACAGGTTTCGCGGGAATTCCGGTCGCTCTTTCCTGACAGTGTAAAAATAGAGCCAGCAGTAAATTCCGGCTCTATTTTAATCTGGTACACTTAACATAATGCGTATCAACAAGTACCTTGCCAGCGCCACCGGCCTCTCACGGCGTAGCGCCGACGAAGCGGTAGCCAACGGCCGCGTCACCGTGAACGGCAAAACAGCTGAACAGGGGTCGCAAGTTACCCCGACCGACGTAGTGGCCCTGGATGGGCGGTCGGTGCATGCCCCCGTAGCACATACTACCATCATCCTGCACAAGCCTGTAGGCTTCGTAGTGAGCCGGAGCGGGCAGGGAAGCCGCACCATATACGACATTTTGCCGCCGCAGTACCACCGTCTGAACCCTATCGGCCGGCTCGATAAAGATTCATCGGGCTTACTGCTGCTCACTGACGACGGCAACCTGGCACACGAGCTTGCCCACCCAAGCAGGCAAAAGACAAAGATATACGAAGTCACGCTCGATAAGCCCCTCCAGCCCCTCCACCACCAGATGATATCCGATTACGGTGTTATGCTCGAAGACGGCCCTAGTAAATTCCAAATAACAAGACTTGGTTTGCCCGCAGGCCACGAGGCGCAAGCCAAGCCTTTAGGCAGGAGAAGGCACAATTCCGAATTCACTTCGAAATCAGCACCGGAGGGCAAGGCTCTCCTTGTAACAATGCACGAAGGCCGCAACCGCCAAATCCGCCGCACTTTCGAAGCCCTCGGCTACAGCGTACAGACTCTCCACCGCACCCACTTCGGTCCCTATATGCTCGGCAACTTAAAAGCCGGCAACATATACGAATTCTAAAGCCTACTTTCGTCCTTTCGGACTCCTCAGCACAAGCACACACTTATGGAGTAGGTATGAGAGAGGGAAGAACGGAGCGGGACACCGGCCGAAGTAGCATATACAATCGGCCAGCGCCCCAACAAATCTCCGCCTAGTTCGATCCAACTGGTAGCAGGATGCCCTCAATAAGCGATCCAATCTGTTCCATGGCACGCCGGACACTGAATGTCTGCCCGACTTTTAGCATGCGAGTGGTGTCAGTATCCAGAGGACTGATACTGCGGTAGTCAGTACCACAGACAGCCATCCGCCGCGCACCGTGCACATCATCGTCAAAGGTCGACAGGTCAGTCCGGGTCACCCAGAACGTACTCTTTTCGGTGAGAATCTCCACCGTCTGTCCGTTGGACAAATCGTACAAGTCCAACTCTGACACCATTACCTTGGTGGCACACTTCACATACATCGGATCCATTGCTTTCCCTCTCTCGAAGTCTCAAACACGATTTGCGTCTGATTCGTATATTTTATAACTAAAATAGTATTTTGTAAATAGGTTCTATCTGTTACAATAATCTGCATGAGTAAAAAGCTGCCAATCGTAGCCATTGTCGGGCGTGCCAATGTGGGCAAGTCCAGCTTGTTTAACGCCATTTTAGACCGGCGCGAAGCGATCGTCGCCAAAGAGGCCGGTACGACACGCGATAGCATTACCGCCAAAGCCCACTGGAACGGCCAGGATTTCTGGCTAGTCGACACCGCTGGCATGAAAGACGCGGCCGACGAGTTCGAGTTCACCATTCAGGAACAGATCACGCAGGCGGCAGACAGCGCCGATGTCATCTGGGTGATAGTGGAAGCAGATGTGCCGATTACCGAAGAGGATCGCCGTGTTGCCAAGCTGGCGCTCAAGAGCCGCAAGCCGGTGTTTCTCGTTATCAACAAGGTGGACAAGGCAAAAGGGCAGGATCTGGACGCGTTTCAGCGCCTGGGCATAAAGCCCATCTTGCACACTGCCGCCAGCCAAAACCGCGGCATCGCCGAGCTGCTCGACACGCTTGTCGAACAAATACCATACGCTACTTTAGCCGACAACGACGACCGCGTCAAAGTGGCGCTGCTGGGCCGCCCGAACGTCGGCAAAAGTGCGCTGTTTAACGCTCTAGCCAAGAAGCAGCAGGCGATTGTCGCCGACCGGGCCGGAACTACCCGCGACATCAACCGGACCAATGTGCGCTACCAGGGGCAGGAAATAGAGCTCATGGACACTGCCGGCATCCGCCGCAGCGGTAAAATCGGCACCGGTATCGAGCATTTCAGTGTCGTACGGACACTGAGCGCCATCGAACAAGCCGATGTCTGCCTGCTACTGATGGACGTGAACGAACTCAGCGTGGCACTCGACCAAAAAATCGCTGGCATGATCAAAGAATCAGGCAAAGGCTTGGTGCTTATTGTCAGCAAGTGGGACGACACTGCCATTGAGGCCGTCGATGCCCGAAACGCGAAAACCGAGGCCAAACTGGCTGCCAAGGCTGCAGAAATCGAAGCTGAAAAGAAGCTCAGTAAGTCCGAAAAAAAGCGCCGCGTAGGTGCCATCAACTATACCGAGAGCGGTACCATACAGCGCGACCCATTTACCCGCGACGCGCTGGCTGCACGCATCGCCTACGAATACGACTTTGTGCCATGGGCACCGCTTATATTTACCAGTTCTGTCACCGGTCAGAACGTCACCAAAATCTTCGACCTGGTACTGCAGATAGCCGAGGCCCGGGAAAAGCGCATCCCGACCCGCGAGCTGAACAACTGGCTTTCCGGCGTACTTGCCAAGCACCCGCCGGCCGGCCTCAAAAACCGCGCCCCCAAGCTCAATTACATCGTACAGGAAGACGACAATCCCACACCAGCCTTCAAGATTTTCGGTGCGCACACCAAGTTCATCCACTGGAGCTACCGCCGCTATCTGGAACGCAGTATGCGCGAAACCTTCGGTTTTAACGGCACCGCGCTGCAGATCTGGTTCATCGAAAAACATATCACCCACAAACACGGCGAAAGCCCCACCCGCGCCCCACGGACCGAAATCCAACGTGATATAATTCGCAAGAAGACACCACGCGAATAAAGGAGGAGCTTCCTTGGCCTTATTTCAGAGGAAACCAGAAGTAAAAAAGGTGACAATGTACACCACGTTCGGCATGACCAAAACGTTGTTGGTGGTGGGCCTAGGCAATCCCGACCCGGAGTACGCCAAGACGCGGCACAACGTCGGCTTTATATGCCTGGACGAGTTCGCCCGCAAAAACAGTTTCGACCCCTGGACGAACAAAAAAGATTTAAAAAGCAAGATTACGCAGGTCACCATAGGCGACACCCGCGTCATTTTGGTTAAGCCACAAACGTTTATGAACCTCAGCGGCGAAGCGGTGCAGGCGGTGCAGCATTTTTATAAACTCAGCAACACCCAAACAGTGGTGGTGCACGACGAGCTGGACGTCAACTTCGGCCAGATCCGTCTGCGCACCGGCGGCAGTGCGGCGGGGAACAACGGTATAAAAAGCGTCACGCAGCACATTGGCGAGGACTACGCCCGCGTGCGCGTCGGTATCGGCCCCAAAGAACCGGCCCAGATAGACAGCGCCGATTTCGTCCTACAGGATTTCTCTGCCGCGCAGGCCAAAGACCTGCCCGCGCTGACGCAAGAAGTTAGCGCCATCCTCAGCGAGTACGCCTACGGCACGCCCTTCGCCCCCGAAACCCGAACCTTCTTATAACTAAATGAGGTCTCAGCGGGCAAAAAGCCAAAGTCTTGGCTTTTTGTAGTCACGAGCGAAGCGCCCTCACTTCTTATCACGGACAATGCGCACCAGCCACCACCGATTAGGGCACCGCTTCTCCGATTAACATAAAAAGGCTGTCAGAGGGTGAGAAATGCCAGTGGCATTTCGCAAGGGAACCTTCCGGGGCAAACTTGTTTGCCGCCGCGAAGTTCCGGGGTCGCCGAAGGTAACGGGGCACCGCTTTTCCAATTAACTAAAATGAGCTCTCAGAGGGGGTGGGCACCGCTGAGAGCTCATTTCAGGAGACGTCGTAGAGACATCTCCATACCACCCTTCAACCCACCACGGAAGCGAAGCATCAAGCACCTATGACATCTACAGTGATGTGCCTTCCCGGCCTCGAAAGACCGGGAAACCGTTCAGGCTCGCTATCAAACCGGGAACATTGGCCACTCGGGGTAACCGCCGTTTCTAGTTAAAGGGGTTAGTTTGTCCTAGACTCCGGCCGAGACCGGTAAAGAGAAAGTGGAGGGTAACAACTTATTCTAGTGCTAGGACAATCTAACAAATGTTAGAATGGGGGGATATAAGGTGCGTAAGAGGTGTTTCCACGACTTACAGATTGCTATTTTAGCAAAAAGGTGTCGTTATGTCAATACTCCCGCATGAATTTGTATGAAAGTAAAAAATCTTACAATCCAAGATGATGCTTATCCTTCCGTTTTGAAGGACATTCCCATGCCGCCCGACCAACTGTTCTACATCGGTGCCAAACCGGCCGAATGGCTCACCCGGCCCAAAGTCGCCATCGTGGGCAGCCGCGGCGTCACACCGTACGGCAAACAGGTCACGGTGCAGTTGGCACGCGAGCTTACGGAGCGGGGAGTCGTTATCATCAGCGGCTTGGCGCTGGGTGTAGACAGCATCGCCCACACCACCTGCCTGGACGCTGGCGGCACCACCGTCGCCGTGCTAGCCAACGGACTGGACAAAATCTATCCGGCCAGCCACACAACGCTCGCCCGGCGCCTGCTGGAGCAGGGCGGGACCATCATCAGCGAATACCCCGAAGGCACACCCAGCCTGCCGCATCAGTTCGTAGCCCGTAATCGTATTGTAGCTGGCCTGGCTGACGTTTTGCTAGTCACCGAGGCGGGGGAGCGCAGCGGCACCCTGCACACCGCTCGTTTCGCACTGGAACAGGGCCGGGACGTCCTGGTGGTGCCCGGCAATATCACCAGCCCCAACAGCGTCGGCACCAACAACCTGCTGAAAACCGGCGCCACGCCCGTCACCTCTGTAGACGACGTACTGTATGCGCTGCACCTGGACACCGCAGCCGCGCCGCACCGGCACCGGGGCGACACCGCCGAAGAACAGGCGGTCATAGACCTGCTGCACGCCGGTACTACCGACGGCCACGAACTACTGCTAGCCAGCGGCCTCGAATCAGTTCGGTTCAACCAAACCCTAACCATGCTCGAAATCTCCGGCAAAATCCGCCCCCTGGGCAACAACCACTGGTCCCTCAAATAACCCCCGCGCGTCATTCTGAAACAAGTTCAGGATGACAACAGGGGTCAAGATATTGACAAAATAACGTGATTGTGCTATTATGTATATACTTCGTTGAGGTGGGTTTAGCTACTTCCGAAGGCACCTTTACAGCTCTCTGTTACCTACTTTGATTAAATCTGTTGTGGGTATACTGGGCACAATCATAAAATTGTGCCCGTTATTCCCCCAATAGACCAACAATCAAAGGAGAAAATCATGGCCATGGCCATCACTCAACAGTTCCGCGTTTACCGCATCATCTCGACAACCGAGCCCAACAACATGAACAGTTTGTTGACAGGATTCGGTTCATTCAGCCGTGTGGCACTCGAAGCACTCGAGCCTGAGAACATCGGCTTCTATGCCGATGACTTGGCCGAGCACCGTGGAGAGCAGTCCCGCACGGAGCAGTTCATGCTGCAGGGCGGCGACTCGCTCGACGGACCCTGGGCGGACATCAAGCCCTTCCAGCCCGCCGCCGGCAGCGACGACTCTGAGCCGTACTTCGGCGAATGCAGCAACTGCAGCGGCGAGCTGACCGAATCAGAGGATGCTCTTGGCACCATTTGCGACAGCTGCCGCCCGGAAGTCTACGAGCAACGGGAGCTCAATCAAGAGCGACTCGCTGAAGAAGCCGCCGAACGGCGCAGGTACCCCGAAGAGTCGGATGATGACTACTACGAGGATGAGGGGTAACAGAGAGCGTAAGTCCGGGCGGGCGAATTTTTGTCGTTAGGACACAAAATTTCGCTACGCCCGGCAGTTCCCAGAGCTTTGAAAACCTAAAACATTCAAAGTTGTGTGGACTGCCGATATGGTTTCGGGGTGGGGAACAGGGGCTAGAAGGGGTCTGTGACGCATTTACAGGCCCTAGGACGCGTCTTAATCAAAAGCAGTATACTGTACATGTGAAATTAATGATTACCATTGGTATACTTGTCGGCGGTACTGTCGGCGGCTGGCTCGGTGCGGCCATGAGCGGTGGCAACTGGATGAGCGGCTGGAGTATCCTGCTGAGCGGTATCGGCTCTATTGCGGGCATATGGGCCGGCTACAAACTGGCCAAAAGCTCGGGCATTTAAACGATACCTTCGCGCTTTTGCTGCCGGCGTTGCTCGCGTATTTCACGTTTGTGGCTCCGGTCAGCATGTTTCCGCCTGCGTTCCAACTGGTCATACAGGCTAATCGAATAGCTCGACAACCGGTCGATTTCTGCCTGCGGCAACTGCCGGCCACCCCAGTATAATTCCTCGAAATCCCGCTGCCACGCATCGGTCACGCTCTTGACCCATGCCGTATCCTTACCAAACATATGTGCCGCATCCAGCACCAGTTCACCCTGTATTGCCAGGCCCGAGAATACCCAGCTCTGCATCATCGGCTCAAGCGCGCCTCTAGCGGGGTCCTCCAGAATACACACACCTGCATCTTCGGTGCTGCTGAACCGCCCATACCAATAGTTCGTAAATGCCCGGGCCGCGCTCTCCGCTTTCTCGGCCAGTGGAGCCCCGCTCCGCCTGATATCCGATGACGCTTCGGTGACATCGGCAATCACTTGCGTGCTCGCGCCCATGTGGGCGATGGCGCCGAAATATCTCACGTAGGCATTGCGCAGTTCTATAGCGGAAGCAGGATCCGCAAAATCCGGTCCCATAAACTCAGCTGACATGGTAGTAGCGTAGCTCCGGAACCGGTCGATATGCAAGCATAACCTTGCATTTGTATAGCGGTATGGAGTATGCTGGGCGCTTGTGCACCAAAAAGTGCGGTAGTATGGCGCAAAAACGGAGACAAAAGGAGTTTACACATTTTTGTCGCGTATCGTCCGCCGTATTACGTAGTAATATATATAGGTTACATGCCAAAAAACTTAGTTATCGTTGAGTCGCCGGCCAAGGCGAAGACTATCGAGAAATATCTCGGCAAAGATTACACCGTTAAAAGCTCCATCGGCCACATCCGCGGCCTGCCGAGCAAGAACGGTTCGGTTGACGTTGCCAACAAATTCGCGCCCAAGTACGAAGTTGACCCCGAAAAAACCAAGGTAACAACTGAACTACGCAAAGCTGCCAAAGGTGCCACCGTCTGGCTCGCGAGCGATGAAGACCGTGAAGGGGAAGCCATTGCCTGGCACGTGGCTGAGGTGCTCAAGCTGGACCCCAAGACAACCAAGCGTATCGTGTTTCACGAAATCACCCAAAATGCGCTGGACGAAGCCGTCAAAAACCCGCGCACTATCGACATGCACCTGGTAGAGGCCCAGCAGGCTCGGCAGTCGCTGGACTATCTGGTAGGGTTTGAACTGAGCCCGGTGCTGTGGCGCAAAGTCCGGGCCGGCCTGTCCGCGGGACGCGTGCAGAGCGTGGCCGTACGCCTGATAGTCGAGCGCGAAGCCGAAATAGACGCTCACACGCCCGAAAGCACCTTTAAGCTCACCACTGTATTTAAGCTGGCCGACGGCACCGAACTGCCAGCCGTCAGCCCCACCAAATTCAGCTCGAGCGCCGAAGTTAAAACGGTGCTGGAAGCATTTGCCGGCAGCTCGTTCAGCGTCGCGAACATTGCCAAAAAGCCCGGCACCCGAAGCCCCGGCGCACCGTTCACCACCAGCACCTTGCAGCAAGAGGCATCTGCCAAGCTCGGCTACAGCCCGCGCAGCACCATGCGTCTGGCTCAGCGCCTGTACGAAGCCGGTCACATCACCTACATGCGTACCGACAGCGTCAACCTCAGCACGCAAGCCCTGGGCGCCATGACCGGCTTTATCAAAGAAAAATACGGTGAGCAGTACCACCAGTACCGCACGTTCAAGAGCAAGAGTGCCAACGCCCAGGAGGCCCACGAAGCTATCCGTCCCACCGATGTTAGGAAAGACCGTTTGGGCGATGACGAACAGCAGCAGAAGCTCTACAACCTCATTTGGCGCCGCACCTTGGCTAGCCAGATGGCACCAGCAAAACTCGAAAACACTACCATCACCGTCGCAGCCAGCAGCAGCAAAGAAACGTTGGAAGCAAAGGGTTCCGTAGTGCTGTTTGACGGCTTCTTGAAGGTATACGGGCGCAGCGGCGACGACACGCTGCTGCCAGCCCTGAACACCGGCGATAAGCTAGAGCTGCAGGCAGCCGAAGCTGTGGAGCAACTTAGCCGCGGTCCCGCCCGCTACACCGAAGCCACGCTGGTCCGCAAGCTAGAAGAAATGGGCATCGGCCGGCCGAGTACCTACGCCAGTACCATCAACACCATTCAGACACGCGGGTACGTCGAACGCGGCGACTTGGAAGGTATCGAGAAGCAGATTCAGAAACTCACCCTGCAAGCAGGGGAAGTCACCGAAGCGACTGAGCCGTTCATGTACGGCCGCGATAGCAATAAGCTGTTCCCGACTGATACCGGCAAGGTCGTCACCGATTTCCTAGTGAAATACTTCGCAGAGGTCATGGACTACGATTTTACCAAAGACATCGAAGAAGAACTGGACCAGATCGCGCTCGATAAGAAAGATTATGTGGGTGTCTTGAGCGAATTTTACGGCCCATTCCATAAACTCGTCGAAGCCAGTGCCGATATATCACGTGCCGAAGCGACACAGGCCCGCCTGCTTGGCAACGACCCGAAAAGCGGCGAGCCTATCTATGCTCGGTTCGGGCGGTTCGGCCCCATGCTGCAAAAGGGTGAACAGAGCGACGACCCCAAGCCGCAGTTCGCTCCCATGCCCACGGGTGCAAAAATAGAGACAGTCACGCTGGAGCAGGCGCTCGAAATGTTCAAACTGCCGCGGTTGGTCGGTCAGACCGAAGACGGCAAGGATATAAAGGCGAACATCGGGCGGTTCGGTCCCTACATCGTCGTAGACAAGCTGTTTGTCAGCATCAAACCCGAAGATCCGCACACGATCACGCTTGAAAAAGCCCGCGAACTCTACGCTGCCAAGCTAAAAGCCGAGGCCGAAAAAAACATCGCCGACTTCGGCGACGGAGTAAAGGTGCTGAACGGCCGCTATGGCCCCTACGTTACCGATGGTACCAAAAACGCCAAAATCCCCAAGGACACCGACCCCAAGTCCATTACGCACGAGCAGGCGCTCAAAATGCTCGCCGAAGCTCCCGCGACAAAGAAGCGTGCTTTCCGCCGTAGGGGTAGCAAGTAGTTATTCACAGGCCCTCGTTGTTGCCGCCGGAAAAGTTAGCAAGTGAGAAAGCGTACGCTTTCGTGCGTCTGCGCAAGAAAAATCCTTCAGGGTTTGTCTGACAGGCTATGACATGCGGCAAGCGTACCTTGGCGGTGCGAAGCAGCCAAGGAGCCGACCAATAGGGATGATGCATGCTGGAGTCACGCGCAAACATGTGGTCTGAATAAGTTTTTACAACAGAAAATCGACATAAGCGTTTTGTTTATGGTAATATAAACGCATCACAAGTGGGCAAGGGTGTTGACTTTTACAGACAATAGTTTTATAGTAGAGGTAATATGACTGATAATATGCAAGTTTTAAACACCGAATCTATCGTGCAGGATATCCTGGCGAGTATTGAACGCGAACGCGAACGCGAAATTATCGCCCGCCGCTATGGCCTGTTCGACCGCAAGGAAACGCTAGAGCAGATAGGTGAACTGCTGGGCATTACCCGCGAGCGTGTTCGCCAGCTCGAAAAGTCGGTCATGACCCGCCTGCGCACGACCGCCACCGAACTACCTCATATCACCGAAGTAGAAGCGACGCTGCTGACCGCTATCGAAGCAGCGGGGCAGACTGCCCGTATTACCGCGCTTGGTGCCGAGCTGACCGCCGAAAACAGCCGCACCGACCAGAGCCGCCTGGCGTTCCTAACCGAACTGGCACCCGCCATCAGCGTCCTGAGCGAGGACGACAACTTCTACCAGAGCGCCGGCAATGCCAAAGTGCACGATGTCGCCGCCATCAAGACCGAGGTCGCCAAGCTAGTCAAAACCATTTCCGAAGCCGGTAAGCCACTCGAGACCCGTGAGCTCACCAAGCAGGCCGACATGCCGAACGATGTCTATGCCACCGCTCTTGCGAGCACCAGCAAGCAGCTAGCGACCCTGAACGGCCGCTGGGGCCTGGTAAAATGGCCCACGGTCAACCCCAAGAACATCCGCGACAAAATCTACGTCATTCTGGCCGAAAACGGCAAACACATGCATTTCAACGAAATCGCCGAAGCTATTAAAGCAAGCGATTTTAAGCGCAAAGACGTCACCACCCAGGCCATTCACAACGAACTTATCAAAGACAAGCGCTTCGTACTGATAGGGCGGGGGATTTACGCCCTGCGCGAATGGGGCTACAAGAAGGGCACCGTGGCCGATATTATCAGCGAGGTACTGCGTGAGGCCAACGAGCCGCTGCACCGCGACGAAATCGTCAAGCGCGTACTAAAGAGCCGCTTTGTTAAAGAAACCACCATCCTCCTGAATCTGCAAAGCAAGCCGCAGTTCAAGCGCGTCGCCAAAGCCACCTACGAACTCGCCGAGTAGGCCGCGGCTATGGAGTTCGCGTTCTCCCGCCCGGACAATCGGCCAGAATTATCCGAACAGGCCAATGCTGCCATTGCCTTCGCAGCACTGAACGGTCGACTTTCGACCGAGCTGCGTACAAGGGTCTACACACCCGATGGCCGGCGTGAGAATGTAGCCGGGCATTCGCATATGGTCGCAGTCGTAGCCTCCGAATTAGCGGCACAGTATTTTCCGGAGCTCGATGCTGATCGCATTGCACGCCTTGGTAACATACATGATGCCGTCGAAGCATACGTCAAAGACACGCCGACCGATCGCATCACCGCAGACGAAGAAACCGCCAAGAAAGAGCGTGAACAAGCCGGATTGCTACAGATTAGACATGAGTATGCAGAGTACCCCAGCTTTATCACGCTTATAGACGAATACGAGGTTCAGGAGAGCCCCGAGTCACGCTTCGTGCGCATGATAGACAAGCTTGCGCCGCTACTCGCACATATTAACGACAAAGGAATCGGAATGCGTACACATACCGACATGACGCCGACGGAAATACGGACAAATAACGCGCACCGGGCTCAGCAGTTTCTGGAAGAATATCCGGAGCAGGTTACCATCATAGACATCCGTAGTGAGCTTGCCCAACTTGTAGCTGGTGTACTAGAACAGGGTTGAACGTTTTACGAACATAGTAATCCGGTCGTGTTCGCACTTGATATAAACAAAATACGAACACTGACGAATACGGGTGGTATGCGCATAGAAGACGGAACGACTTATATAATCAATTATATAAGTCATGCCAGGAGCGGGGCAGCAGAAATATATACACAAGAACGGGCAACGGCCGGAAAAAGCCGGCGGGGGAACAGGCACAGAGCACCGCAAAATTGAATAGTGACTATATGTCGCACAATGTATATTTTACGACTCCAATATAGGTGGAGAACATGAATATGGATACCTCTGCTGCAGGGGAGTTTTCTTGTAATAACTCATATGTCACATATATTTATGAATACTTATCGTACTTTGTATGTTTTCATATACCTTGTATATCGTTTTAGGTATATGTGTGATGCTTCGTACGTGTACTGTATCGAGCCTAGTGTCTGAGTTTTCCACAATACGCTAGGCAGTATTTGACTTATCCACAGCAATGTCGTGAAAATATTTGCTTTTTCACGCTTTTCATATTTTTTATATACTTCCCCCTTCTTTCTCTCCCTCCCCTATTATTTGACATGTGTGGTGTTATATATTTTTCTATATGTTTTTCTACTACGTGCATATGATACACTTTATGAACATTTTACGAACATGAGAGGGACATGGAGAAGAGAGCTATTTGTAAAACACTCTGCCGGGCGTCCGCACATCCAGATACTCGCTTGGGGTAGCGTCCTCCAAATGCTGCAGCGCAGCTACCACAGTACCGCTCTGCTCCACCGCATCACCCTGCAGGTTGTACTTCACGACAAAGGGTCTGCCTTCGAGCCGTACGTCTAGTTCGTAAGGGGTTTTCACCGACGACACAAACGTATTTATAGCTATGTCTGCCGCCTTCAGCTGATAGGCGACCGCTTGCACGAAATGGACCGTCGAGCCCGGAATGGCCTGCCGCCCGACCTGGGGCACGGCCGCCGACTGGTCCGCAACCACGGGCACGTCGGGTGGTAGCTCACGAAGCGCAGAAAGCACGACCCCTGAACCGTTCACCGCATAGATTCCTCGGGCTGTTTGCAACACCATGGCGGGCTTGGCTATCTGGATATATACAATCGGCCGGTTGCCGACTAGTGGCACCGTGACAGAGACTGTCTGGAGTTCGGGAAACTCCCGTTGTAGCGTATGGGCAACGCCGTCGGCATTGATAGTCAACTTGCTACGGTTGGTTATGCTACCGTTCAGTAGCTTATGGACCGCTTTACGGTAGACATCTGAAGAACGCAAGTACGTAGCCGTTACCGGGCTTTTACCTAGCGTAACCAGCTTGGGATCAGTACTCAGCGCCAACACCTTTACCGTACACACGCCTACGATAGCCAGCAGAATCCAAAACGGCACCTGGCTGACCACACGCGGTAGCTTCAGACGGCGTCGGGACGGCTGGTCCGCACCGCGCGCCTGTCCCCTTTCACGCACATTCCCCGTGCTACTTCGGGTAGTATCCGAGTTATAGTACGAAAAAGCGCCTGGTGCCCCACCCCGTACCACACGACGTCCGGGTACATCTGTCGGCGCTACCGTCCGCTTATTTTTCCGACCGAGCATGTGCCGCTCCACCTGCGATATTCACCAGTATACGCGCAAGCTCCTTGGCGGCCTGCGGATGCGCGTACGCGGCAATGGTGTCTGCCAGCTTCCGCCTGAGTGCTTCGTCTTCCAGTAGACCGCCTATGGTACGCCCGAGCCGCTCCGGTTGTTCCACTTGGTCTTCGGTAAGCTCCAAAATAGCCTCACGCTCTGCGAGCGCACGGGAGTTCTTGACGTTCCAGCTCAGTTGTTTGGAAGGTACAACCACGCAGGCTGCCTGCTGAAGTGCGAACTCTGCCAGATTGGTTGCCCCACCCCGTGCAATGACCACATCGGCAGCGCCACTGTAGCGGTACAAATCGTGTACAAATCCATGCACCATAACGCGCTCGCGGGCCGCCCCAAGTTGCAGCGCATCGTACCCGGCATTCGTCTCAGCCTCAAGCGCACGTCCCGCAATATGCACGAGAGCCAGATCCGGGAACGTCCCCAGCAGATATTTGGCGTTTGCGATCAGTGCCTCATTTAACATGCGTGCACCATTACCGCCGCCTGTCAGCAACACGACCTGCACGTAATCCAGCCCCAGAAATTCCCGATATTCCTGCCTGAGCGCAGGCGTGACCGGCTCATAGCTGGTGCTAACCGGTATGCCGACGACTATGGTTTTTTCGGCAGGATATGGATATAGCTCGGCCGGAAGGGCCACCGCATGGGTGTGCGCCCAGCGGGCTATCAGCCGGTTCGCCAGGCTTGGTATACTGTCGGAATCATGAGTTATATACGGTATGCCGTTCAGTTTGCCCGCAAGGGCCACCGGCACACTTACAAAACCGCCACGTGTAAAAATTACATCGGGTTTCAAGCGACGCAGGAGCCAATAGCTTTGCCAGACACCACGGAGCACCCGGAATATATCCCGGATGTTTAGCGCCTGCGTACGGACATCGAACAGCTGGCGCCATCCCTCATTGTGATAACGACGCAGCTTGCCTGCCGATACCGCGTAGACATCGTCGATGTTCGGATCTTGTGCCGGAATATCAGCCAACGCGTCGCCACGCTGACCGATGTACATGACTGCTGCCTCAGGCTGCAGTGTTTTGACCTGCTGCGCGACCGCCAGAATGGGCATGATATGACCGCCCGAACCGCCTCCGGTCATCACGATTTTCATACGCGCCCCCGTACCGCTCCCGGCGCTTCGCGCATGCGGACTGCTCCGCCCCTCTCCGCACGGTGGTCACGGCGGACTGACCGGGCTGCGAAGCTGGTGTAATGCGACACCTGGAACACTAACCCCAGCGCCGCACCCACAAACAGCACACTGGTGCCGCCATAACTTACCAGGGGCAGTGTAATTCCTTTGAGCGGTAACAGGCCGATCATTGCCCCCACATTGATAATCATCTGGGTACTTAACCACGCCAGTACACCAGTTACAATCAGCCGCGAAAACATATCCGGCGTACGCTCCACGATTATCCGCAGCCGTGCGAACAAAGCTCCAAACAGACCAAGCAGCACCATTACCCCGATAAATCCAAATTTTTCAGCGTAAATCGCAAAAATCGAGTCGTTTTGTGCCTCCGGCAGGTAACCGTACGCCTGTACGCTGCGCCCCAGACCCAAACCGCCCACACCGCCTGACCCTACCGCGATAAGCGCCTGACAGGCCTGGTAACCGGTCGTCAGACAGTTACTTTCCGGGTGCAGATAGGTTAGCAACCGTTCCCGGCGATACGGTATAGCCGACACTGCCAGCACGGTTCCTATAGCGACAATGGCGGCAATGGTCAGCACCCGTCTCATCGGCAGCCCTGCCACGAACGCCATTGCAGCCATCATAGCCACGATTACCCCGGTCGACCCAAGGTCGCTCTGTATCCCGGCCACCACCACACCAATCGCCCCCAGCATAATCAGCAGCGGCTGAAGCGTCAGCTTGCTGTTTGCTAGCTTCCCTTCCCTGGCCCGCGCTGCCAAGAAACTGCTCAGCCAGATGATAAGCGCGAACTTCAGCACCTCCACCGACTGCAAACTGAGGCCGCCCATGCGTATCCATCTATGAGCCGGGTATTGTGCCACCACCGGTGTCACAAGCGCGATGAATGTGCCCACGGCCGCGACAATCAAAAGCGGTGCCTGCCAGCGCTGCCAGGTCCTAAGCGGTATCCGGGCAGTTACCAAAAACGCGACCAGGCTCAAGCCAATAGCCATCAGCTGTCGTGACACGTAGTGCCCGCCCGAACCGCCGCTCGTAGCCATAAGCGCCGGACTGATGGCATACACCACGATGAGCCCGATAGCCACCAAAAAGACGGCTAAAACCACCAACCAGTAGTCGGGCCGGTGCCGACGTACCGTTTCCATGGGCTGATCTACGCGTTGTCTATCCATTTGTATTTCCGTGTGAATCTCTGTTAATTATACCATCATCCACGCCTACGATTTCGGCGTCACCCCGAAGTTATTGACAAGCATGTGGGCGATATCGGCAAACACCGGCTGACCGGTACCGGCACCACCGAAACCACTGTACTTGGTAGGCAGTATGTTATACACCACAATTGCGTACTGCGGCGTATCACCGCCCACAAAACCCATGTACGTCGCGTTCACCCGGTCCTTATAGTAGCCGCCCGTCACCGGATCGGCCACCTCGGCCGTACCCGTCTTGCCGCCCACATTGTACTGCGAGCCAAAGTCCAAATAAGTAAACCCTTCCTTAATGTGCGCCGTGTTGTTTTGCTCCAGTAGCGAGATCATTTCATCACTCACTTCCTTGCTGATAACATTTTTTTCCAGGACCTTGGGCTGCTTCGTAGAGACGGTGCCGTCGGCTTTCGTAACAGTGTCGACCAGCTGCGGCTGATAATACGTTCCGCCGTTCAGAACACTAACCAGCCCGCTGACCATCTGCAGCGCCGTCGCGGTGTAGCCCTGGCCGAACGACATTTCAGCGTACGTCAGGTCTATACCGGCGCCGGTATCTTTCGGCCCGTGCACGAGCCCGCTCGCTTCATACCCTTGCTCTATTCCGGTCGTCTTCCCCAGACGGAAATGGTTCGTGAAATAATCGTGCAGCGTATTGCGGGCGACCGTGTTAATTTCGCCGCCGCCCAGCTGCATTAGTATCCAGGTAGCGCCCGTGTTTAGTGAATTGACAAGCGTCGAAAGCACGCTTTGCTGCCCCTGCGCATGGTCTTCTGCCACGTCGCTCACCGTCGCCCCATCTATTTTCCAGCTGCCCGGATCGTAGAACGACGTCGCTGGTGTTATAACGCCCTTTTGGAGCGCGGTTGCCACCGTAAATATCTTCGTGATGGACCCCGGTTCTATCGGCTCACTCACCGCCAGATTCTGGAACAATGAGGCATCGCTGACCTGCTGGTAATTAGCCGGATCATAGCTGGGATAATTCGCCATCGCCTTAATGGCTCCCGTATGTATATCCATGACGACCGCGCTCGTCGCCTGCGTCCGGTACTCTTCTTGGGCCGCTTTTACTATCTTTTCTAGACCCGCTTGCATACCTACATCTATGGTTAGTCCGACTTTATCGCCTGCCACCGGTTGCGTTACCAGATTACCCGGATTAGCCGCTAGTGGCACTCCGTTTATATCGGTCACTGCCTTGAGCTGGCCATCGCGGCCTTCCAGCTGCGTATTCAGAGCCTGTTCCACACCGTATTCGCCTTTACCCTCGGCATCGACGAACCCCAGCAGCTGAGCCGCCAGGGTCCCCTGCGGATAGGTGCGGTAATTTTGTTCCGATGTCCCGACGCCCGGAAATTTGAAAGCCAGAATCTTCTTGCTGCTTGCGGGCGTCAGTTTTTTGGCCAGCACGACGTACCGCGTGTGCTTCTTTTCCAGCATCGCCTCTATGTCATCGACGTCCCCGCCGATAAACGGCTGCAGCTTCGCTGCCACCGTATCGGGGTGTTTCACGATAGTCGGGTCAGCATACAGCGTATACAGTTTTTGGTTGAGCACAATCGGTACTTCGGTGTCGCCCAGATGCGCGGTAATAACACCCCGCTCCGCCGGCACGATATACTGCTTGTACTGGTCATTGCGCGCCGCCGATTTATAATAATCGTGCCTAATTACCTGCAGGTAAAACACCCGCACCGCGAATATACCCAAAACCACCAAAAGCAACGCATACCATATACGTACGCGCTGCACCGGATCGGCCGCCGGCTGTTGTTCATTCCGAGGATTCATTATCTCTTAGTATACCGTACGGGCCGCAGATAATTTTTTACTGATTGACGCTGCCACTCGGTGTCACCGGCGTCATAGCTGCAGCCTGCTGACTGGTCGCCACGCGGTCAAGCGACTGCTCACGGGCAGCGTTCACGCTCAGGTCCTCATGCTGCTGCTGCAGTTCACTTTGCTGCTGCTGCAACGAGTTGATCTGGTAGCCGTACGCATTCGTTTTGGTCACCTGCGTCAGGTATAACAAGCCGAGCAAACACGCCAGTACAATGAGTATCACCGTGTTGCTTATAGGCCCCAGCCGCCGATCGGTCACCTTAAAGCTGACCGAATTACGACCGCGGGACGCCATCTGCTGCCGGCCCAAAGCCAGTGTTGAAGAATATGTCATAAGCTGTTTGTTTCTGTTTTATTTTTTGGACCGTAGGGTCCCGGAAAAAGGAAAGGAAACCGGGAACCCTTCGGCCGTTTTTTGGCCTAGCGTTCTACGCGAACGTGAACTTTGTAGGCGCGGGAGTTGCTTTTTACGCGAATGGGCATAGGTTTGTTTCTCCCTTTCTTTATTTTTTATTTTTCACTGCGGCCCGTAGTTTCGCACTACGTGCGCGCGGATTAAAAACCACTTCATTCCGGTCAGCCGCCACTGGTTTTTTGGTGAGCAGCTTCAAATCAGCATCGTACCGGTCCCCTGCTACTTCCTGAAACGCCCGCTTTACCAGCCGGTCTTCCAGACTATGGAAACTGATGACGCCAATCCGTCCGCCCGGGGCAAGCAACTCGAACCACAGCGGCAAACTGGCATGCAAAAGCTCCAGTTCGTCGTTTACGGCTATCCTAAGAGCTTGGAAGCTCCGCGTCGCCGGGTGGGTCTTGCTGCCCTTTGGCATAACCGACCGAATTATATCTGCAAGCGTCCCCGTCGTATGAATCGGGCGGGCATTCACTATGGCCGCTACAATCGTAGCCGCCCGCGGCTCTTCGCCGTATTCGCGCAGTATCCGTACCAAGTCTTCCGGCGAATACGTATTCACCATTGTCTCGGCCGTCAAACTTTGCTGTTGGTCCATCCGCATATCGAGCGGACCATCGACGGCAAAAGCGAATCCTCTGCTTGCATTGTCAATGTGCGGTGACGATATACCCAGATCCGCCAGAATGAGATCGAACTGCTCTCCTGTAGCAGTCAGCGCTTGGCTGGCGCTCAGGAAATCCCGATGCACGAGCGTGGCGCCCTGTCGCTCGAAACGTGCGAGCGCCGTTATGGCGTGCAGGTCCCGATCAACCAGCGTCATCCCGCCCGGGTTGTCCGTGCGTTCCAGCACCGCGCCCGCGTGTCCGCCGTATCCTGCCGTCAGATCCAGGTATGATTCTCCCGGCTGAGGGTCCAGATACCGCAACACTGCGTCCAGCAGTACCGGTATGTGCTCATTTTTTGGTTCGGTGTGCATATCGCACTCAGTGTACAGGAAACTATGTCCTTTTTTATGTTTGTTTTGGTGTTTGTTTTTCTAACTCACCGATTGTGCTACTCACGGTGAGCTATTCAGACGAAATCACCTATTCGACAGTCAGCTTTTTGTTTTTGGATGTTTTTGTTTTTGTTCGTTTGCCAAGCATCATACGTAACTGAATACATGTGCTGCCTGATAAACATTGAGAGACTTATGTGTGAGGTGGAGTTTTGGGAGGTGTTTTAAGAAAGGTGCGAAGGTTTTTTATATGGTTAGACCTCAGTCCATATGCTGACTATCGAATAGCTAATCTCGTCGGGCTACTCCTTCCGGCCAGTGCTCGGTCAGAGGTTTTTACTATTCAATCCAAATTGTTAAGGGGCTTTGCAACTAACGGAGGTATTTAATCCATATCAACCGCCATGATCCGCCAATATTTACCGCCGATGCTCACCGCTGAAACCTCGCGGTCAATCCCCGCGTAGTCCAGCAAATGTTGTTCCAGCGTAATCCGTCCCTGTTTGCCGTCGAGCGCCTGCTCGATCTTACCCATGCGGAACCGGACATTCAGGTCAGCAATCCGTTCGTCAAGGACATCGCCCTCAAGCGTCGGTTCGACAACCTGTTCCCAGTAGCCTTTGGGGTACAGGTGCAGATATTTGCCAAAACCACGGGTGACGACTGCTCCGCTTACGAAGGCTTCCCGAAGTTCGGTCGGTATGGTTAACCGCCGTTTCTCGTCAAGTCTCCTTTGGAAGTAGTCCACCTGTGTCATTGGTTTGGTTTAAGTTGCAAGTGAGTTTTTGTTTTTTGCAAGAACCCTGCCGCAGCCCTGTTTTTGTTCTTCACTGTTTTGACTGAAGAAAGGTGCGGTTGATGGGTTCAGGCGATAGGCTTGTTACCTACTGCTACCCACTTCCATCAGTCTACTACCCACACTCACCCACTTGCAAGCACTTTTTATCTAAAAAAGTGGCGTTCTGCACGCCACTTTTCCACAGTCCTGCAATTATCCTTCAGTGTACGCTACATCTAGCGTACGCAGTATGCTTCACTGCGCTACTGACCATATTCTATGGGAGGTATGTCCGCCGGGCCGGGCTGCTGATGTTGCAGCTGTTGTTCCGTGTTCAGACGGTTCTGCCAATAGTTAATCTGCTGTTCGGTCTGTTTCGGCGGTTCCTCATGGTGCGACGCTGCCGCGCCCGCCACCAGACCGGTCGCAGCGGCCACAGTTACGGCGCCCAGGGCCAGCTTGCCGCGCCGCGTAAGCCGTATAGGTGTTTCGGTTGCTTCGTAGTTCACAGGGATATTTCTTACCTTACTCATATAGATGTATACCTTCGTTTACTTACCCGCAACCACCGCGTGACGGCTCAGACTCACTATGACCGGTGCGTGGTCTGTTTCCGCTTCCCGCACCCGAACGTCCTCAAAACTTGTCGAGCTGACCGGTACGGCACGCAACACGCGCAACATTTCCTCGCTCGACTTGAAACTCGTAAGCAAGAGTGCCGCAATAGCGATCAATAAGCCTGCATGCAGGTGTACGCGTCGTATGTGCTGGGGTATTGTTTTATTTTTCATATTTCACTATTTGTTTTTGAAATAGTAAATACATAGTAACAAAACATAAGTATTTTGTCAATAGTATGATATAGCAATGTTCTTGTGGCAGGCAGTTAGATGGGCTTGTCCTTGAGACCCAGCCTGTAGCCGATAACCGTAGCAATGACGTGGATAGCCAGCCAGAGCACGATAAGCCAGATATACTGCACAATGCTCAGCTGCACGAACGGCATGGTGGCAATGGCACCACCGATGATGTAATCGGTCTGGTCAAACGGAAACCAGCCATCGCCAGGCTTAATGCCCGCCTGGCGTTTGAAAAAGCTCTCGATAGCATCGCCCAGCAGCGCACCGGCGCCAAATAACGGGCCAAGAATAAGCACCGGCAGCCGAGTATAGTCGACCTGATCGGTCAGATGTGCCACGAACGGGATGTATCTGACAGCAAGTTGCTGCAGCCAAAGTACGATGGTCGAAAAGATAATTCCCACGATAAAACCGCGGATGGTTTTGTGGTCGCCAAACACCCGCTTACCGCGGAAGCTCCGATGAAAATCCATGGGTTGGTCGTACTGCTGTGCAAACTTCCAGCGAGCGGCGAAAATCGGCATCATATTTGCGATGGCGGCAGGCAGAAAGAACCAGAGGGCGAAAAAGAGTTCTTTAAAAAGTTCCACTAGTGTTTGCCCCTTAACCCTTTTTTGAGACGGTGCAGTTTGGGATATACGACACCCACGCCGACCGTACCGGTACCCAGCCGCGCCTGCGCGAGCAACGCTAGAAGAGTACCGCGCGTCGGCACGCGGTCGACCACCGCATAAGTGCGGCCCCAGCCGGCGCGGCCGTGCGCATCACTACTCGCAGCGCCTGGCTTGTGGTGGTTTTTTGCCCAGGCCGCCGCTTCACTGCCCTTGTTTTGGAACACGGCGCGTCCGTTATGCACCTCTACGATATCCACCAGCTCGGCGATTGCATCGAGCGCAGAGACACTCAGGCCGCTGCGCACTGTTTCGAACGGATGCGGCACATACACCAAACCGCCTTGGGCGCGAATCTGCCGCACGGTTTCCAGCGGGGACAGCCCTGCAGGGACAGTCTGCGATAAGTAGAGTCCAATAAGCTCCCCTTCGGTCGTCATAATTTCTTCGCCGACAATGATGCGCTCGCCGAGTGGGTCAAGTGCAGTCTGTATGCTTTGTGCAGCAGCAATGTCGTTATGGTCGGTAATCGCAATAATGTCGAGTTGCCCGTGCTCCAGCATAGCGCGGTATGCACCGGTTTGCAGACCGCCGTCCGGCGAGCCATACGAGTGCGTGTGCAGGTCCAGTTTGTACATTAGCGCAGCGTACCCAGGACCCGTTGCAGCCGGGCGAGCGCTGTTGCGCCGGCGCCAAGTGCGATAATAATCACGGCTAGGCTCAATTTGTCCGCAAGCAGCCCAACCAGCAGCACGAACATGCGAATTTCGAACGGGAATAGACCGCCGCGAAACGCTTTGTTTGTCGCGTGTGTCCGGCCAAGCTTATGCACTGCCACATCGCCCGCCGCGTTCACGTAGCTGGTGAGCAGCGCGCAGCCGCACGCCGCAACAGCCCACACCGCCAGGTACGGCCGACCGGTTTCGGCAATGATAGCCCACGCGGCACCCGTGTACAGCATGATCTCCTTCATGCGGTCGGTAACGCTATCGAGTAACGCACCGGCTGGCGATGCTCGCTTTTGCAGCCGGGCCAGTTCGCCATCGAGCGTATCGAAGAGCCCGAAAACTACCAGTAGCCCCGCCGCCCAATAAAAATGTTGGGTGGCGATAAGCCAAGCGATTGGTATATGCGCCAGCAGGCCGACGATGGTAACCATGTTCGGAGTCAGTGTGCCGCGGCTGAGCCTGTCGAGATGTTTTGCTAGGGCGCGCATGACGCTGCGTACCGCTTGTTTCACCGTGTCGATGGCCGCATTCATTACTACCCCAGTATAGCCTAAAGCGGCATGGGCTGCGAAATCAGGCGGCTAGTGCGTTGAGCCGGGTGATGTCTTCGGCACCGAGCTGGATATCTGCCGCTTGCAGGTTCTCTTCCAGATGCGCTACGCTGCCGGTACCCGGGATCGGTACCGTGACCGGGCTGTGCTGCAGCAGCCAGGCGATGCCGATCTGGCGCGTCGTCGCGCTATATTTTGCAGCGATTTCTTCCAGTGCCTGCTGGCCAAAGTCATCCCGACCGCCACCGATAGGGTGCCACGGAATGAACATGATTCCTAGCTGCTCGCAGAGCTTCAGCACGTCCTCGCTCTCGCGGTCGAGCACGCTGTAGCGGTTCTGAACACTGACAATCGGCCCAAGCTCTAGCGCTTGTTTCAGGAGCGCAGCGGTTACGTTGCTGAGTCCTACGTGCTTCACTTTGCCCGCTTTTTGCAGTTCAAAGAAGGTGCGCACCGAATCTTCGAACGGCACCCGCGGGTCCGGCCGGTGGAATTGGTACAGTTCAATCTGCTCCAGACCCAGGCGTTGCAGACTACCTTCCACTGCTTCGCGGATATGCTCCGGCCGGCCGTCGGCAAACCATTGGTCGGGACCGCGGCGCGTCAGGCCGCCTTTGGTAGCAATGACCAGACCGTCGTACGGGTGCAGTGCTTCGCAGATGAGGTTTTCGCTGGTTTCGGGGCCGTAGGCATCGGCGGTGTCAATAAAATTGACACCAAGCTCGACCGCACGTTTGAGTACAGCAACCGCTTCATCGTGGTCTTTCGGTTCACCCCAGATGCCTTCGCCCGTAATGCGCATGGCTCCGTAGCCAAGCCGGTTTATTGTTTTGTCGCCAAGTTTGAATGTTTTATCCATGAGACCTCCCTTATATATCGATAGTGAACGGTTCGCCGTTGACCGCTTTTATGAACGTAATGCCAGCTTCGCCGAAGGCGCGCTCCATGTTGTCGTAGTTACCGGCGCGGGCGGCGTCGCTCCAGTGCCAGTCGTGAACTGGAATGACATAGCGCGGCTTCAGTTCCAGGCCGAGCTTGACGGCATTGTTCGTCGAACCCCATGGCGCCTGCACTGGAAGCACCAAAATGGCCTTTGTTTCATGGAAGCTGTGGCTGTCGCCGGGGTGACTCAGTTTATCTAGATAATGGACGCCGATTTCCTGCGGCGGATCACTGGCATAAAACGGCCGGATCGGTTCGTGCGGACTGTCAAAAAACACGATGTCCTCCGAAGCCGCGCTGATAGCCGGAATGCTTTCGGCGTTTAGTTGTTGCACGATTTCGTCCGGCGCGGTTATACGCACATCGGGGAACTTTGCGACAAGCCGCTTGACGGTTTCGAAATCGAAATGGTCGGGGTGGATGTGGGTGATAATGATATCATTGAGCCGATTGAGGCCATTTACGTCTACCGTGCTGTAGCCGCCGGGGTCAAACAGCGCGACACACTCCGGCGTTTCCACGAGCAGACACGAATGCACAAGTTTAGTGATTTTCACAGCAATACTCCTTCCACTTATAACTATACTTAGTATAGCTCAGAGCGAAGCATATGCTGTGAGATTCTACGCAGATTTCTTGGGTTTGCGGGTGAATCTGCGGTCGCGGTAGGCCAGTTCGCGGCGGTGGGCGTCCAGGCCTTCGATGTGGGTTTCGAACTGTTTTAAGAGTGCGCTGTAGCGCTGGTTGGGGGTCAGGATTTTGCCCAGTTTACCCTGTTGCTCCAGGTATTCGGCCAGGGCAAAAAAGTCACCGTCGCCGCTGACAATGACCGCTTTGTCGTAGTTGGGCAGTTCCTTCATGGCGTACAGCACCAGGTCGGCGTCTATATTGCCCTTTACGACGGTCTTTTCTTCGTTCCCCTCTTCGGTCTTAATCTCGGTCGTGGGTTTGAGCACCACCAAGAATCCGTGGTCGTGCATCTGTTCGTACAGGCTTTCGTTGTCAGCCATGTAGCCGATGAACATGTAGGCATGCGTCACGCTGTATTTTTCTTCGAGCCAAATGCGGAACTTGTGCCAGTCCATCTTCCAGCCAATCTTCTGCACGCCCAGGTTCAGGTTCTGACTGTCGATAAAGGCGTAGTTGCCTTTTTGCGCCTTTGGTTTGTGGCTACGGCGCCTTTGCGGCTGGTTCATGCCTTTAGTATATCAGTCGATATACTTTGCAGTACTCAGAAAATCTAAGCAAGCTTAGATTTTCTTCCGTGCCTTTAGTATAGCAAGAATGTCCGCGCCGTATTTGTCGAGTTTGGCGGGACCGAAGCCTTTGACGCCTAGGAGGGCTTGGGTGGTCTGGGGTTTACGACGGGCCAGCTCTTGTAGGGCGCTGTCGTGTGCAATGATGTACGGCGGGACTTCGTCTTTTTGGGCGCGGCGGAGGCGCCACATGCGGAGTTTTTCGAAGAGGGCTTCGTCGTAGGGTTCAGGGATTGCAATGTCCTCTTCGGCGGCCTGCCGGGCTTCTTCGGCCGCAATGTCTTCGGTAATGGCAGCCAGCGCTTCGGAGGCTTCGCGCAGTTCGGCGTCAAAATCGTAGATGAGCGGATGCATGGCCAGCGCCATTTGGTTGATGCCGCCAAGGAACACGCCATCCATGCTGCGCACGCGGGACAGCGCCACGTAGCCCATGCCAGGGGTAAAGCTGCGGGAAAGGTCGATTTCGGCCGCATCCAGGCTCATACCCTGGCTTTTGTGGATGGTAATGGCCCAGGCCAGGCGCAGTGGCAGCTGGCTGACCTGCGCACGCACACGGCCATCTTCTTCCAGCTTCCAACTGTGCAGCTCCACTTTGACCTCGCGGCCGTTGGCCAACTGTACAATCGGCAAGTTATCGTCAAACGCCACCACCCTGCCCCGGGTACCGTTTGCGAAGCCTGCAGCGAAGTTATTGGCCACAAACATCACTTCCGCACCGACTTTCAGTTCCAGGTTTTCTGGCGCTAGGACGCTTTTTTGCAGCTGCTCTATTTTGGGCTTTTGGCCGCTGGTTTGCATGGCGTAGGTCTTGCCAGTTTGCGCAATTGCCTTTAGGTGCTGGTCGTTAATGCTGTCGACATCCAGGTTGTGGCTATACAGACGCGTCACCACCAAGTCGCCCGGGCGCCGTTCGCGCAGGCGCTCCTGCAGCGCAGCCTCGTGCAGCTCGTTTACCTCGCCGCGGCGCATGGCCTCCAGCAGGTCCAGCAGTGCGTCGCCAGCTTGGGTCTGGCGATGTTGTTCGGTTATGTAGCAGATTTTGGGGCTGAGTTCGTCCCAGGCGCTCGAGAGATGCACGAAATCGGCGTCGTCCGACCCGCGCGAAATGGGCGGCAGCTGAAACAGGTCGCCCACCAGCACCACCTGCAAGCCACCGAAGGGCTTGTCGCTTTTGCGCAGCAGCTTCGCCACCTCGTTAACCATGTCGAGCCGGTGACCGTGCAGCATACTGACCTCGTCTATCACCAGCACGTCGGCACCGTTGTAGCGCTTGAGCAGCCGATCGTTTTTGGCCAGGTTTTGCCGGTCGAAATCGGTCAGATAGTCCTTTATGCCCAGGCCGGACCAGCTATGTATGGTGCTGCCACCAATGTGCGTCGCGGCAATGCCCGTGCTAGCCGTCACGGCCACGTTCTTCCCCGCCCGCTTGGCACGCCGAATGAACTCGTTTAACACATACGTTTTGCCAGCGCCCGGCGCCCCGGTCAAAAACACCGAGTTACCGTCCAGCATTACGTTTAGAGCTTGTGCCTGCCTCATCTATCTTTCCTCCTTTGTCATTCGTACGACTATGCGTTTACTTCGTTCCTACAGGCTGTAGTGCATTTATAATAATCCCACCCGTTCAATTTTGTCTGTTGTATTTATTGTTTAGCTAACTGCGCCATTGCCAGTTTGAGTAAAGATTTGTTGATACGCATTTCGTAAAGCTCTTCGCGCAATGCCAGTCCAGCCAGTGGCTGTCCTGCTTCACGATATGTATGCCCATAAGGGCTAACCTTTGTATCTAAAAATGCGTCAAGATACTCCAACGAAGTACCTTGAGCCTCGTTGGAGAGCAAAGGACTAACGGCGATAATTGATTCCAAAAAAGGACTCACCCGATATTCTAAGTTGTCGTCTGATTGACACTCACTCATGAGTGTCATTATACACCAGCGGGAACTTCGTCTTCGTCGTCGGGCTTCAGCAGGCGTTTTTTGATGATTTCGTAGCGCTCGCCGGTAGTTGGGCTTTCGAAATAGTCATCTGCCATGAGGTTTATGAACTTCGTGATGTCCTTGTCGTCCATGATGATGATGGCACCGCTGTCGTCGGGCATAACGCCCAGGTCCAGGTCTTCGCTCTGTTGCAAGATTTGCTCCTGCGTGACCTTGCCCACTTCCAGTTTTTGCAGCTTCTTGACCAGCGCCTTTTTGTCCTTTACCAGGTTCTGCAGGTTGGCACCTTCGGTAAAGCTCAGGCGGTAGGTTTCCATAATCTCTTGAATTTTACTTTCGGCCACGGCCTGCTCCTTGGCGTCGTAACCAAACAGCGTTTTAAGCTTGGGCTGCGCAAACACGTACAGATCCTGGTCAATGACGAGCAGCTGCGGGTCGGTCGGCAAACGCAGCGCCGCGTCGGCGTCAAACGGAATGAACTTGTCGCCGCGCAGCATCCAGCCGGTTTGGCCCTTCATGACTTGGCTCTTTGGCAGCACCTTCGCCACGTAAAACGGCTTTTCCAGCTCGGGGTGGCTCACCCGCGCCAGCACGCCCTTCATGTGGTTTATGTCGTGTTCGCTTTCTCTGAACAGCACAATCTCGTGCTCTTGGGTCTTGAGCCAACCGAGCGTTTCGCGCAGCTTGTCTACCTTGTGGACCTGGGTGCGCTGCAGCACGTGCTCTTCTGCCTCGGCCTGTTCAAACCCGCGGACAATCAGGCCTTTGTCGATGCCTTCCAGGATAAATTCGAGCATTTCGTCGATAAAAATCGGCTCCAGCTGTTTTTTGAGTCCCTCCGCCAGCGCCGTTTTGTACAAAACGTAGTTTTTGCTAATGAAAAACAGCTCGACCTTTAGCTCGTCTTTGTATTGCACCAGGTTGTTCGCCCAGGCAAAGACATCGGTTTCTACGTAGTTTTCGGGCTCAAACCCGTCTTTCAAGATGTTAGTGTCTGCGTCCATGTTGCTTTATTCTACCGCACATTTGTCAGATGAGCGTGTGTAATTTTTGTAACATTCGGGACGAATGCGGCTCGGATGTTCGTAAAACCTACAATTGAAGTGTTTGAGCGAAGCGAGTTTTCCGAGAATCGTAAGTTCTAGCAACAGCTGACCGGTGAGCACAGACGTTACAAAAAATTACACGCGTGAACCAAGCCGAGCTTTGTTGGCCCAATGGTCGGCCAGCTCGTTGCCTTCGTCGCCGTTGTGGCCGCGAACCCAGACGAGTTCTGCCTGGGAGCTTTTGTACAGCGGGTACAGCTCCTGCACAATGTCCAGGTTTTTTATTTCCCCGCCCTTCTTTTTCCAACCTTTGGCTTCCCAACTCGGTGCCCATTTGGTCAGCACATTTATCCAGAATTCGCTGTCGGTATGGATTCTGCATGGCTCACCCGCCGCGTGTCGCAATGCCGCCATTAAGGCGTAGCCCTCCATACGAATGTTCGTCGTATCGCCCGGTACCGTGTCAGCCCCCAAAGCAACTGGTTTGCCGTCCAAAATAACGGCATAGCCGCCCGGCCCTGGGTTCGGACTTGCGCTGCCATCAGTATAATAGGTAATCATTCTGTCTCCTCATCTTCTGCGCGAGCTATAGCGGCCTGGGCTACTTTACGTTCGCGATCATGGCGCCTATTGAACATCTCAAGCACATCAAACAACTGTACATAATCGTACGGCGTAAGATAACGCTGTTCTCTGCATTCTACTAGCTCACCGTCTTCATTAGTCGTGATAGACGGTTGCTCTATACAGGCCTGAATGCTCCCCGCATATCGATCAATCGCATACACTACCACAAATTCCTCATCGACGGCACCAGGCACTAACGGCCACCATTCGATCTGTACATTATAGGCGTCCCTGATCTGTCGAGCGCTGATGTCGTGTTGAATCGTGAGGGCTCGTTGTATCATCGGCCCGTCAGAGCTCAATTGCTCCATAAACGAAAAAGCTCGGCACACAACATGATTCTCAAGGCCAAAGTAGTCGTTGCGTACGCCCTCCGTTTCGTACAGCAGCGCGTCAAGTGTATCAATAACCACTTGCCCATCGCCATCAACCTGCGCCGCCTCAGCCACACAATATTCTTCCCGACTACCATGCTCACAGACCTTACTCATACTGCGGCACCTCTCTGCTCATTTCTATAGTGTAGCAGAATCGGGCCGCTAGGCCTTGGGGTCTTCGGGAACAACTATCCACAAGATGACGTATGGCAAGAAGCCGGGTAGGCCACCAGGCAGCAACAGGATAACGGCAATGATACGGACGATAACCGGGTCGATATGGAAATATTCCGCCAAACCACCGCACACCCCCGCAATCATGCGGTCTTTACATGAACGATACAAACGCTTCGGCTCCGCCACGACTACTCCACACTACCTTTCTACAAGATTTTTAAAAGCTTGATGGTACTGTTTCATAATTTTACGCGCTATAAACATTACTTCTTTAGTATGCTCATCGTGGGAAATTGGATGACCGAGCACCTTCCCGTAATACCCGTTAAACTTAGCTTCTTCCTCGAGAGTAAGGACGTATTTTTGCCGCTTATTCTTAGTCCCATCGGTCATATCAGAATTATAACATCTTGAAGGCATGGTGCGGGTCCTCGGTGCGCATCAGATGGTTCACCCATAGCACGGCCATGCTTTCCAGCTCGCGCGAAGCCTCTATGCCACCGGCATCCAGCGGTTCCCAGCCAAAGGCCGTGACCAGTTCTGCCACCCGTTTCTTACCCTTTTCGTGGTCGCCAGCCAGGAACATGGTCGGCGTGCTCTCGAACTGCGGTTTATAAAAGTTTTCGTGCCCCGTCGTGTTAAAGCATTTGACCACCTGCGTATGCGGTAGCCACTCCTGCACCACTTCGCCGGCAGACCAACCCACACCCACCACTTGTACCACACGGCCCGGCCGGTGCTGCAGGGCGTTATTGGTATCAATAAGAATTTTATAGTCCAAATGATGTGACCCCGCCAGCTTTATAGCATCAGCTGCCGCATCCCATGGCGTACAGAGCACGGCGATTTCCGCCTGCTTCGCCGTCTCTTTAAACGTGTCGACGTGCGCCTGCGGAAAATCGCGCTTAAGCGCCTGAGCCTTCTCACTGTCCGGCTCACGCGTCGCCAGCCACACCTCGTGCCCTTCGGCCAGAAACCCGATAGCCAAAGCCTGCCCTACGTTCCCGCTCCCTAAAATCCCTATCCGCATATAGAGCCCATTCTTCTTATGTTTTCATAATACCATTCAGCCGAGTCAAACCAATAAAAAATACCGGTGATCAATCCGGTATTTCTTATCCCCTTGCAAGAGGTTTTTGGAGAACGCTCTTTTGTCCTTTCCTCAATTGTTTATCGGAATGTCGAAAGAGCTAAAATGTAAGTGTTTCTTTTATGAGAATAACTTACTCCCCTAACCTACCAAACCATAAACGCTTTGTCAATAGCTATGCAACTACTTGGGCACGTTTTATTATGACGACCGATAGCACTGCATTAACAACAACGATATACAGAGCATACGGCAAACTAATCCAGTTGTAATCATGTAGCGCAGCAATCGCCAATGCACCACCCAAGCCAGCCAGCGCATACGTCGGCCATGTCTCCTCGCCTGGGCTTACCCACGAGTGGCGAATAGTCGGTAGCGCGCCAATAAAATCAATAAGCACACTCGCCAGCACCCCTATGGTTGGCGAGTTAAAGAGCTGCCACAGCACAATCCCCACAACGGCCGAAATCTGACACACCACATCAAAACTCGTATATTTTACGTAGCCGTGCCGCAGCCCAAGCACTACGACAATTGCCGTCTCGCACACCGCCGCACCCGTAAAGATTGCTGTAATGTATTCGTGGGCCGCAATTTCTGCGGCAGTCGCAATGCCAGTCAACAACGTCCAAGTAACCCAGGACACAATGTTTGGTTTGGTAGTCCCCTTTAGAATATCGCGAGCGTACGGCAGTACCGAACCAATTGTTATTACAGTGGATAGTACCAGAAAAACAGTTTTCAACGTAGGCTAGCTACCAGTTCTTCAACATTTACGCGGTTTTGTTCAGTGGTGTCGCGGTGGCGGACGGTGACCGTGCCGGTGGTGTCGCCTTCCAGCGTGTCGAAGTCTACGGTTACGCAGTATGGCACACCGATTTCGTCCATTTTGCGGTAGTTTTTACCGATATTGCCAGTGTCTACCCACAGCACGTTGCCAACCTCTTTCTTGAGCATGGAGTACACTTCGCGAGCCTTAGCGACCAGTTCTGGCTTGTTTTTCACCAGCGGCAACACAGCGACTTTAACCGGTGCCAAGTGCGTAGGAAGTTTTAGGAATATGCGCTTTTCACCGTTCACTTCGTCCTCAGTGTACGCAGCTGACAGTACGGCCATGAGCGCACGCTCCACACCGAACGATGGTTCGATAACATGTGGCACAAATGGCTCGCCGCCATCTTTTGGCCTATATTCCATACTCTTGCCGCTGGCTCGCTGAATATTCTGCAGGTCAAAGTCTGTGCGGTACGCCAGGCCTAACAGCTCTTCGCGGCCAATCGGGAAGTCGTATTCGAAGTCTATGGTGCGCTTGCTGTAGTGTGCGCGGTCTTCCTCCGGCACTTCCAGTTCATGCACTTTACTGTCTGGCAAACCGAGTGCTTCGCACCATAAATGTATTCGCTTAACCCACTCCTCGAAAGAAGTTTCCCATTGGTCTGGGCGCACAAAATACTCAATTTCCATCTGTTCAAACTCACGGCTACGGAAAATGAAATCACGCGGGCTAATCTCATTACGGAACGCCTTGCCCTGCTGCGCGATACCAAATGGCACGTCAGGGTAAAAACTATCTACCACGTTTTTGAAATTCGTAAAGATACCCTGCGCCGTTTCCGGCCGCAGGTAGCTTACGCTCGCTTCGTCTTTTACGGAGCCGACATTAGTCTTGAACATCATGTTAAATGCGCGGGCTTCGCCAAAAGTGCCAGTCTTGCCACAAGTCGGACATTTGTTTGGGTCGTCAAGTTTGTCGGCACGAAACCGTCCGTGACAGTTGCTACATTCCACCAGCGGATCAGTAAACGTGGCAGTATGGCCGCTGGCCTGCCACACCTTTTGGTTCATTAAAATCGCCGCGTCGACGCCAAGCATGTCGTCGGCATCGTCCACAAATATCTTCCACCACAGCTGCATGATGTTACGCTTCAGTGCCACACCCAGCGGGCCGTAATCCCAAGTTCCCGAAAGGCCACCATACACGTCGCTGCCCGGGTAGATAAACCCGCGGCGTTTTGCCAAACTGACAATATCTTCTAGTTTTACGTCACTCATGGTAACTGTTACCTCCGTTACATTACTGATTTTGCTGCAAAAAGAAATTAGTACAGGCTTACGCCAATACCACGCACCGAGCTAAAACCAGTGAAGCAACGTGCCTTCATAACCCAGATTATACGCGAAGATATTGCTGTTGTAAAAAGGTTACTACCTGTTTGGTTTGTTGCACCAGCTGCGCCGCACCGCTGACTTTGGCAAGGACGGCCGGCTCGTTGCCGCTAAAGACCAGGCGCAGGAACTTTATGTGGTCGGCGGTGTACGGTGCGCCAGCACGCGAAACAAACGCGCTGTCGTCAAAGCTAAATTCGTACGTTTTGTCGGCCGCCAGCTTCGTGCCATCCGGTTCGGTCTGTAAGTTGGGCGTGTGACCTCCCAGGCGCAACAGCTGGGCACTAAACCACAGCTCCAACAGCGCCACATCAATCGCACTCTCATTAAGCGCGTAAAATGTCTGCGCAAGCAGCTCGAAATATTCGGGTTCAGGTTCATCCTCGGTAGCTTTATTGAGCCGCTTGATAAGCTCATACCCTAGCATGGTCCGCTCAATATGCTCGACGATGTGTCCATAGTGCGTACGTAGTCGAGCCGATACGAGCGTCCCTATGTCCCCTCGGCCGCGAATGTACGTAATATCCGCCACACTGAACAATTCGATGCCGCCGGCCAGCTTACTCTTCACCCGCCGAACACCCTTCGCCATCAGACGCAGCTTGCCGTCGTGTGGTGTCAGCAAGGTGATGATGCGGTCGGCTTCACCGTAGTCGACCCGTGTAAGCACCATGCCGACCGTAGTCTGCTGATTCACATCGCCACCAGTGTCGTTACCGCCGTGCACAGCTGGTGCAAGCTGGTTTTGGGCTTGTACAACACCTGCGCGACACCGAGCTCATGCTCGAGCGTGGCTGCATAGGTCAATTCCTGTGGCGGAACAAACGTATGCAGTATGACGGGTATGTGCAGCCATTCGGGGTAGCTCCGAAATTCGTACAGAAATTCGACGCCGTTGTGAGCCGGCAACTGCAGCTCCAATATCACCAGGTCGGGCATCTGCTCATCGGCCGCATGTACGGCCGCTTGCGCCGAGCACGCCCGGGTCACCGTGTGGCCGGCATGCTGCAAAGCTTCGGCGTAGATACCGGCCTGCAATTTGTCGGGTTCTATAAGCAATAGGTGCATTAGACCAGTTGTAATTGATGACTTGGTGTAAGTGTGGCGGCTAAACCGGCAAGTTTATGATACCGCGCTACATGCAGCCGAGCCGACAGCGTATGTAGCAAACTGTCAGCCACGAACACACCGGCTGCCGGACCGCTCACTAGTTGTCGCAACGGCTGCCGGGCCGTGCCCTGCAGCGCGTGCGCCCGGCGTAAACTCTCAGCCCCTAGTCCGACCGTACCGCCATACAGTCCTGCTACCACGCCGTACCGGCTTTTGTGCGCGCTCAAACGCACCGGCGCATCTTCATTAGTTTCAGCCTGTGCCAAAACGAACACCTGGCCGAGTGAGGTCAGAGCCGACTGCAGCACACTCCTGTCTGCCAGTACGGGCTGCAAGCGCGGACCGGTGTCCAGCTCCAGCTCGACATCGTATTGCCGAGCGAAATCCTGCAGATCCTGTGCCGTATCGTAGAGTAGCGACGACACCGTCACCGGCTCTATCTGTAGCGCTGTCATTTTTCCCTGTACGCGCAAGCTAAGCGCATAGCTTTCCGCCAGACGCAGCCCCGCTTCGCTCACTACCTGCGCCACCTGCCAGCGTTCCCGGGCACGCTCCGGCGTATCGCCATCTGCCAGTTCGCTTAAACGTTTCAGCTGCACCAGCGGCTGCATCAGCTGCTCTGCCACGCCCAGGAGCAGTCGTTCCTGTTCGTCTAGCCGTGCCCTGCTCTGTTGCATACCCTTATTCCGCCCCGTTTTCCCACCCGTTGCTTATACGCTCCAGTATACACGTTTCAAACCGGGGATGCAGCCCAGGAAAGAGTAGCTTGGGCAAAATGTATTCCATTTTGCCAGCGCGATGAGGGGTCCCCGCAGGACCTGTTTTGAAGGGTATGGTAAGAGAGCCTAGGCTCTCTCATTACCCTTTATGGTGCGAACGTCATGTTTTGCAAGATAATGCCATCGAAATCGGGCAAAAAGTCGTTCGACTCGGTCCAAATCTCCAGAGTCGTACTGCGCAGTGGCACCAAAATGATAGTACCTTGCGGTGCGGCCGTGTTGGTACTGAAGACAGCGCCCGTCAGACGGGTCCCCGCCACGTTCGGTACCTTGGGTAAGGTGTACGGGGCAGCTTTGACCGTGCCTTCTTTTATCCGGCTGGTGTAGGCATTCATGACAGTGCTATACGACCTGGCCACGACCTGCACCCGCAGGTTGTACGTCTGCTTATCGGCCGCCGAAGGCACGTAGTCGGTGTGGAAATACGCATCGAGCGGCGTGCCGCTACTCGAGGTATCGGCATATGCGCTCCACGTCTTGGGGTATTGCACCGTGACGCTACCGTAATCGGCAGGTCCGACAAACGTTTTCAGCGGGTTTTTGGCCGCTTCGGCATAGTCAGCGGCATCTTTAGCCTGAATGGACTTGGTGTTCTTGGCGACCGCATCGGCAACTTTGGCAGCTACATTGTCTTTATAATCTTGCCGGCCGCCGAAAGCCCATACACCAAAGATTGCCGCCGCAATAAACAGTACACCGAGTAACACCACGGGTATCAGCAATATGTTCCCTTGTTCTTCACCCCGCATGTTTTTCATATTGCTCATGGTAATAAAATATGTGCCAAGTTTCAAGAAGCAAGTGTCACGCTGGGTACCGGTACAGATACACCCCCTGTTTTTCGGCGCTGGGCTCGCGGTCCGGAACCCGGAACGCAAAACTGACGAGCGGCTTCTGTATGGTTTGCATTTTAGCGTCGAGTTTGGGCATGAAGCGATTGAGCAGGAAGGTGAACACACCGTCGCACACCGGCCACTCCACCCGCCAGAAATCTCCCCATATGATCCGCACCTGCTTACGGTAGCGCCGCGTCCGCAACCAGCTGACCGCCACCAGGAACGGATTCAGCTCTATGCCGACCACCTGCAGCCCCGCCCGGGCTGCCAGCACCAGCACCTTGCCGTCACCGCTGCCCAGCTCCAGCAGCGTCTGGCCGGGTTTTAGGTCCAGCAGCTCCAGCGCTGCCCGGGCCTGCGCGTCAAGCGTCGGCACATACGGTGCGCCGCGCAACAGCACGCCGCCAAAAGCCATTACTATACAAAGTATAGTAATGGCGATCCAGATCATTTTTGCAGATGCTTTTTCACTACAACTTCGGCCTGGTTCAGATACGTTTCGAGTTCCTCTATCAGTTTCAGGCCTGCTGTGTGCAGTTTGGTCGCTTCGTCTATCTGCACATCGGGATTCTGCAGCTGGGCCACGATGCGCTCCAGCTCCTCAGTTTTCGCCCTGTAGTCAAATGGTGTCGCCATCACTCTATTTTAGCCTTTGCCGTTCCATCGCTCAACTGCAGTTCTACTACGTCGCCCGGATGCATGTCTGTCACCCGTGTCACCACCTGTCCGGCCCGACGCACCAGCGCATAGCCGCGCTGCAAAGCCGCCGCCGGGTCGTACGCCGCCAGCAGCTGCCGATACATCTGTAAGCGCAACTCCGCGGCCGTGAACGCATTCTGCAAACCACGGTTCAAATCCGTACGGATGAGCACCAAACGCTCTTTTTTAAGCCGCACTAAACCCAGCAGATCCTCGCTTAACTCCGCCCGAAGCTCGCGCAGTTGCCGCAGCACCGCCGTCCGGTCAGGCGTGAGCAGTTCAGCCGCGTTACTGGGGGTACTCGCCCGTCGGTCGGCCGCCAGTTCAGCCAAAGAAAGGTCTATTTCGTGGCCGATGGCCACCAGCGTCGGCACGCGACTTCCCGCCACCGCCCGCACCACGCGCTCGTCGCTAAATGCAGCCAAGTCATCGGCTGAACCACCGCCGCGGGTCAATACCAGCACGTCGGGCAGCTCTGGCAAAGCATTGGCCGCAGCAATGGCTGCCACGATTTGTTCCGGCGCCGCCTCACCCTGCACCACCGCATCGAAAAACTCTACCGCCATGCCCCGCCAGCGCGCGTGCAGTATCTTCATAAAATCCGCTTGCGCCGCCGATCCGTCTGCCGTAATGAGCGCGATACGCTGCGGCGGATACGCGAGCGTCCGCTTGCGTTCCGGCGCGAACAGCCCTTCGGCCGCCAGTTTCGCCTGCAGCAAATCTGCCGCCCGCCGCAAGCTGCCTTCGCCCACCGGTACGATCTGCCGAAAATTCACGCTGAACCCGAACTGCGGATGAAGCCGCGGGCTGCCGCTCACCCGCACCACCATGCCGTCCTCCAGCGGCCCCGGCAGCGCGTACACCGCACCGAAAAACCGCACACTGGCCTCGTCGTCCTTCAGGTCAAAGTACACCCACCGCCCACGGCTCACCTTAAAATTCGCAATCTCCCCCTCTATAGTCACATACGGATACGTCGCCTCCAACGTCTGGTTCAGATACGCGACGAAATCCGATACGCCAAACACTAGCCGCTCGTCCATGCTAGCCCTCCGCCTGTGCCGGCGCTTTGCCGCCACCGCGCAGGTAGCGGTGGTACAGTATATACCCCACCGGTATCTGTATGACCGTATTGACTACCCGGTACATCACCGTCACCGGCAGACTCAAGGACGGTTTTACACCGGCAGTGGCCATCACGGCCGTCATAAGCGCCTCGTATATACCGACGCCGCCCGGCAGCACACTCACCAGCCCGGCAAAGTTCGCCACCGCATACGCCAGTATCACCGCCCCGACGTTTACCGCCTGCCCGAATGCCAAGTACACCACATACACCGCCGCCACTTCCGCCACATTGGCCACGAACGCCCACCAGAACGGCGCCCGAAGCTCATGCCGGCTATCGCGCAGTTGCCGATAGTTCTCGTGGAAATCGTCGAACACACCCCGCGCCCGATCAATATTGATCGTTTCCGGATGCTTCGGCCGTACCACCTGTATCACCCGGTTCAGGCCCTTCGTAACCGCCGTAAAAAAGCCGTTGATACGCTGCCTGCTGCCCACGATATATGCAAACAACCCCGTTCCCACCAGCAGCAACGTCGACAGCGATGCGGCCACCAATATCGTCAGATTATTCACCCGCCCCACCGCAGAGAGACTAAAAAGCCCGAACACTATCAGCAGCTCAAATGACAAGAACGTCAGCGCCAGCTTCATAACGTGGATAAGTGTCGCTTTTCCGCCAGTAATATCCCGGTCGCGTAGCCGCAAACCAAAGTACGATATACCGGTCACCCCGCCGCTCGGGAACACATGGTTCACAAAGTTCAGCTCCAAACTTGCCCTGAGCAGTCTGCGATACGGCAGCTCATTGCCCACGATCCGGAACATCCCCTGATACAATCTGGCCTGTGCATGATAGTTCACCACCTCTATCGGAATCATCAGAAGCAGCCACCAGGCATGCACGTGTACCAGGTTCGCAATACTGTCACCGACCTGCTTGCGCGTGCCATATATCAGCAACACGAGCGCCACGAGTGTCACGATATTCAGAATCAGCTTCCAACGCCGACGCAGGAAAGAAGTTTCGGCCATATCCTGGTATTATACTTTATAGATGAAATCCATTACTATCCTCGGCCGACAACCAGCGCTCGGGTTGGCCGAGCTGGAGAGTTTGTATGGCGCCGACAATGTATCGCTCACCGCCCCACAGGCGGCCGGCCTGAAGCTACATGCGCACGATGTCGATTTTAAGCGTTTAGGCGGTAGTACCCGCCTGGCCCACGTGCTTACCACCTTGCCCACTACCGACTGGAGGCGCGTCGAACGCGAGCTGCCCACACTGCTCACCGAGCTCGCCCTGACTCTCCCGGACGGCAAAATCCAGCTGGGCCTCAGCGCCTTCGGTCTCCGCATTTCTCCCGCCAAGCTGAACGCCGCCGGCCTCACGCTCAAAAAAGTCATCCGAAGCCGCACCAACCGTTCCGTACGCGTCACCCCCAACCCCGAGCTCGAACTCAACACCGCCCAGGTACTTCACAATCATCTCGCGGGTCCCACCGGTATCGAATTGCTGCTGGTCGCCACTCCTGATGGCCAGACCGTCATCGCCCGTACCACCGCCGTCCAAGACATAGACAGCTATACCTTACGCGACCGCGGCCGGCCCAAACGCGATGCCCGGGTCGGCATGCTCCCCCCCAAACTCGCCCAAATCATCATCAATCTGGCCGTAGCGGACACCCAGCCGCACAAGGGAGCCACCGTCCTCGACCCTTTCTGCGGCACCGGCGTCGTACTCCAAGAAGCCACGCTCATGGGTTTTGATGTCTATGGTACCGACTTGGAGCAGCGCATGATCGACTACAGCGATGCCAACCTCCAGTGGCTATTGACCCTTCCCGAGAATTCTGTCACTCCGCAGACCGAAGATAAGCGGTATTACCGCCTGGAAGCCGGTGACGCCACGACCCACCAGTGGAAACCGACACCGAACTTCGTGGCCAGTGAGACATACTTAGGCCGCCCTTTCACAAGTCAGCCAAATTCCGAAGTCATCGCACAGACGAGCAGCGAAGTTAACCTGATCTTTAAGAAATTCTTGGCCAACATCCACGGCCAGCTACCCGCAGGCGCCCGCCTCTGTCTGGCCGTTCCCGCCTGGCATCTTGGCAGGGGTCAATTCAAACATCTACCCCTTATTGACCAAATAAGCGAATTGGGCTATAATCAAGTACGATTTGAGCACGTTCGGGACAACGAACTTCTCTATTACCGAGAAGACCAGGTCGTCGCTCGTGAATTATTAGTACTAACCAGGAAGTAATACCCTATGTCACACGTCAAAGCAGGCGGTACCAGTAAAAATACACGCGACAGCCAAGGTCAGCGCCTCGGTGTTAAACTGTTTGGTGGCCAAAAGGTCAGCATTGGCCAGGTTATCGTCCGCCAGGTCGGCATGACGAAGCGCCCCGGCGAAGGCACCTTTATGAGCCGCAACTTCACCATCCACGCCGCCAAAGATGGCGTCGTCAAAATGACCACCCGCAAAGTCCGCACCTTCTCCGGCCGCTCAGTTCCTCGAGTAGAGGTAACGGTAGAATAACCTATTGCGGACGTTTCGGACGCTGCACTCGTGCACTCGAAACGGGTTCACGTATATACGGTTGTGTCGGTTCCTCAAAACGTGGCATATCACCACGTAAAGCTATACCTGCAAGCTTCCTTGCGAGATGCTCCTGATAACGGTCTGTGAGTTTTTCATTACCCATCGATTTAAACCGCGTTTCGTCCGTAATACCTTGAGAGATATTGTCGACATAGGCATCTGTACGACCGCTACCTTCTGCCACACCCATGACTTGAGCGGTAGTGATATCGCCATTACTACGCTCGACCAGCACAGTAGCCGGCCGACCGGCTGCAACCTGTTGGTCCACCTGGTTAAACAGCATGTTTGGTAATTGGTTTTGTATTTCTTCTGACATGCTCCTATATTAGCACAAGCTTTATAAAATGTCAACTATACGGTTACATTATATTGTGTGTAAGGAGCTGGAAGTGCAGCGTATCGGCCCGTACTGTCTTGTCGCCTCGTGCGATAGCCGCAGCGATACGGTGCGAATCACCCGCCTCGTTGTCGCACATGATCTTGCCATCGGGCTGTATCATGACACGAATGACAGATGCAGGCGGAAGCTCCGTAGGCATGGACGCGTAGTGACGTATCACATCGAAGCTGCTCATTTTCCCGTTCCCATAGGGCGAAGTGTACTCTTTGCCGTACAGCGGGGATCGGCCCAGCCAATCATCGAACCCGGCAAGCCGTACGATAAGGTCCGAGGGGACTTCAAACGGTTCAGGGCCCTCCACTATCACTCTGCCCTGCTCGGTCGGCGGGCCATACTTCTCAAATGGCATAGGCAATCGCTGAGCCATGTAGTCTTTTACCTGGACTTTCGGGACCAGCTTCCAGCTTTGCTCATCGTTCGCTGCGTAATCCGCGAATGGCGCCCGCTCCGCGGCTGCCGGGTGTATAGGGTCGGCATGGGCCAAGAGGTCAAGCACTATGCGGCCAGCCTCGTCATGCGGCGTTACCCGGTAGGAGCGGCTTTCTGCCTGCGTGAGCTCCGCCGCCAGTTGTTCGTATGCAGCCCGGTCATGAGCGTCATAGCCGAGTTTCTCATCCCACAAGTCATCAAACGCTTCTTCAAGACTCTCCATATGCGCCTTATCATGGTTCTTACGCGCCTCTGCGAAGCGAGCGCGATTATCCTTGGCTGCTCTCTCTATCCGCCATAGTGACGCAAACTGAGGATTGCGCTGCATGCGACTGGTTATATCTGCTCGCTGCCGCGTCAGTGCCTCATCGGATAAAAGACCCGCAAGCGTTTGATAAGCCGTGCTGACGGGTTCATCCTCAGGCGTCTTCAGAGTCCCTGCGTCCGTTGATGGAACGGCTCTATCTCCCTCGGCCGGGGTCTCTCTATTTTCTACCGGATTCTCAGGAGCTACGGAAGTTTTCCGGCGCCGCAGCCATGCACGCAGGCCTCCGACCGTAGCCGACACTTCAGGTACGGAAGTCTCTATGTCCTCATGCTGCAAAGCACTGGAGGTATCTGTTTCGTTCGGCTGCTGCCCCGATGGTGTCATTTGTTCCATGTTTTTGCTATCTGTATGTGTAAAGATACATAAACAGTAGCACATTAGTGCTAAAAAATCAACTGAATGATTTTGTACCTAAGACAAGCCGAGGTGGAATTTGATGCGGTCGACAACGTCGCTGATGACTACTTGGGATTTCACCAGGTAATCGTCAACGCCGAGGCCCTGGGCCCGCTGTTTGTCGCTCTCCTGGCTCAGTGCGGTCAACATGATAATCTTCAGATTTGCTGTCTCGGGTGTGTTACGCAAGATATCAAGCACATCGAAGCCGCTGACTTTGGGCATCATAGCATCGAGCAAGATAAGATCGGGTTTATGCTCTTTGGCGGCCGCCAGCGCGTCTTCACCGTTCGGCACGCGGTGTACATCGAAACCTTCGGCTTGCAAGCGCATGGTATAGACGCTTGCGAGCGCATCATCATCTTCCACGAGCAGAATTTTTTTGGCGTGAGTTGGTGTGTCTGCCATTACTCTTATAGTGTAACGCACGGAAGTAAAAACACAAGTAGGACCCCGCATTTCGTGGAGCCTACCCGCAGCTACTGGAACAATGTCGCCGCGATGAGGCCACGGAACAGCGGGTGGGCCCGGTTGGGGCGACTCTTGAATTCGGGATGATACTGACTTGCCACCAGGAACGGATGGTTCACACCTTCGATGACTTCTACGAGGCCGTTGTCAGGATTGATGCCCACAGCACGGATACCCCATGCCTCATAGTCGGCAACGTAACGGGCATTCGCCTCATACCGGTGACGGTGGCGTTCCAGAATATCTTGCGTACCATAGAGTCGTGCAGCCAAGCTGCCTTCGGCAAAATGACACGCGTAGTTACCCAGACGCATCGTACCGCCGGTGTTTTCCAACCCTTTTTGACCATCCATAGTATCGATAACAGGATATTTCGTGTCGGGATTTACCTCAGTCGTGTGGGCACCCTCCAAACCATGGAGACGAGCGGCAGCAATAACCATCATGTGCAAGCCATAACACAGACCAAGGTATGGCTTCTTATGGGTCAGTGCATATTGCGCAGCCAGGACCTTACCCTCCACGCCGCGGCTTCCGAAGCCACCAGGCACTACGATACCATCGACCTTGTCCAGGACCGTGCCGACCTCTTCGAGTGTTTTTCCTTCGAGCGCTTCGGCGTCTATCCACTGGATATCCACGTCGGCATCATTTGCCCATGCGGCGGCACGCAGCGCTTCAAAGACCGACATGTACGTATCGGCATTGTCGAGATATTTGGCAATGACGCCCACCGTGACGGTTCGGCCGGCGCCGGCGGTCGCCTTTCGGACTACCTCCCGCCAACTCTTCAGTTCGGGCTTACCAGCCTTTAGGGCAAGCTGTTTGCAGATGACATCGGCGATACCGGAATCTTCAAGCGTCAACGGGACTTCGTAGATGGTGTTCGCGTTAGGCAGGAGCGCAATGGCGTTTTCGGGCACGCCGGCCAGCATACTGAGCTTTTGCAGGTTTGCCACCGGCGCCGGTGTCTCACTGCGGGCCACCAGAATATCGGGCGATATACCGAAACCACGCAGCTGACGGACCGCATTCTGGGCCGGCTTGGTCTTGAACTCGTGGCTGGCGCCCAGATATGGCAGGTACACCACATGGACATGCAGAGCGTTCTCGCGGCCAATCTGCAGGCTCAATTCACGGATAGCCTCTATGATAGCGAGTGACTCATAGTCACCCACCGTCCCGCCGACTTCGACGATATGGACGTCGAAACCTTCAGCCGCCTTTTTAATCTCTTCTTGGAAGGCGTTGGTAATGTGCGGAATATACTGCACCGTCTGACCGGCATAGGTACCGGCCCGCTCATCGTCAATGACGCGGCGCAGGACCCGGCCGGCCATGATACTGCTACTTTGGGTCAGTTCCTGGTCCAAAAACCGTTCGTAATGACCCAGGTCCAGGTCGGTTTCAGCCCCGTCTTTGGTCACGAAGCACTCGCCATGCTCACGCGGGTTCAGCGTGCCGGCGTCGACGTTCAGATACGGATCAAGCTTCTGGAGGTTTACGGAAAGCCCGCGGGCTTTTAAAAGATTGCCGATGGAGGCGGCCGTGATACCCTTTCCTAATCCGGAAAGCACACCACCTGTTACAAATACGAACTTTGTGTCCGTGGCCACGTGTACTCCATTCACCTCTTTTATTTCACTTCCTATGCTACATGGTTTGGCGCGGAAGCGCAAAGGTTATTTTGTCGACAGATAGTCTTCGGCAGCCTGAAGTTGTACGTCGCTGGTCGCATCGGTGGGTAACTTCACAGTCTTGTCAGGCGTAATACCTTTGTGGTTGATGTTGGTGCCGTGCGGGCTGTACCACTTAGCTACCGTAACTTTCAGCTCGCTGCCATCACCGAATTGAACCAGCGATTGCACCACCCCCTTACCATAACTCTTTTCGCCCATGAGGGTGGCTGCCTTATAGTCATGCAGCGCCAGCGCGGTAATTTCCGCCGCCGAAGCCGAGCCACCGTTTATAAGCACCACCGTTGGCATGCCCTTCAGCGGGTTGTTGCCGGTGGCCCGGTATTCGGCGCTGTCCGAACCCTTTTGCTGCATAATCAGCGCGTTCGGTTGCAGCCACAGACTGGCGATATCCTGCGCCGAGGTAACTTCGCCGCCGGGGTTGTTGCGCAGGTCCAAGATGATTTTCTTGACGCCCGCCTGCTGGAATTTGCTAATCTGTTGCCGCATAAGGTCGACCGTGTTGTCACTAAACTGGCTGACCTGCAGCAAACCAATGTTGCCATCGAGTATCTTACCCGTAGCGGTCGGCACATTGATGGTGTCGCGGGTGATGGTGAATGTCAGCTGCTGCGTACCGCCGCGTATAACTACCAGCGTTACTTTGCTACCTTTTTTGCCACGGATATGACTGACCGCTTCGTTCACCGACCAGCCGGCGGTACTCTGACCGTCCACGGTGGCAATGACGTCTTTGGCGCGCAGGCCCGCCCGGGACGCCGGCGACCCGTCCAGGGGCGACATGACAACGATATTGCCGTTCGTATCTTCGTCCAACTGCGCGCCGATGCCGGTCAGTGTCTGCCCCTGCAAGTCGGCGTTGAACTGTTTTGCCTCTTTGGCCGTGAAATATTCGGTATACGGGTCGCCGGGGGCATCGGCTAAGCCGTGCTTCAGGCCGTCCATGATTTGCGTTTCGGTCAATGTGCCGCCGCTGTAGTTTTGACGTAGAGAATTATACAGCGTATTGAGTTGGCTGTAGTCGAGCTGACTGGGCAGATTGCCGTTTGCAACCGTAACCCGGCCCAGCCGCAGATTGCCGTTCCCCACCTGTACGCCCGCAGCGAACAGCACAATGGCAACGATAACCAGACCGGTTGAGCGTAGCGCGCGGCTGCCACGCGCTTTTCGCACTATGTTTTGAAACCCCATATGTTTTTAAGTATACCGTACCCGGCCGGATTCTGCGCTACAATAAAGCAATATGGAAAAAAGCTGGAACGTACGGGAATGCAATGCCGCCGAATACACTGAGGCGCTCGCGGCGCTTCGTCAGCGGCTCGACACACCGGTGCCGTTCACCCAAGCACCCTTTTATGGTGCCTGGCAGGAACGCGACGGCAAGACGGTCGTGTACTTTGCAGTACACGCCGGTACAGAGGTGATGGCAGCAGGATTGGCGGTAAAATACGATGCCCCCGGCGGCATCAGCTTCTTCTACGCCCCGTACGGGCCCGTAGCGCTTGTCGACACCCCGGAGCTGTATGCGGTACTGCGGGAGTTTTTCAAGCCCGTTGCAGCCCGTTTTGGAGCTACATTCGTACGGTTCGACCACTATCCTTCAGGAGTCCGGCCGGTAGCCAATCGTCTCGCTGCTACCGCCAGTCTGCAGCCACGGGCCGAATGGCTACTCGATATCACCGGTGACTGGGAAACCATCTGGATGGGCTTTCACAAACACGCCCGCTACAACGTACGGCTTGCCGAACGGGCGGGTGCGAAACTGGAATTGTTCGAACCCAACAAGGCACCGCTCGATACCTTCCTCACACTCATGCACACGACAGCCGGTCGTGATACGTTCGGCTTACAGACCGAACGTTACTACCAAGCCGTATTCGAATCCATTTCAGGTAATGACGGGTTCGTGGCGCTTTGCGTTATCGATGATAAACCGGCAGCCGTAGCCCTCTTCGCCGCCTACGACGGCGTGATGCATTACGTGTTCGCAGGCTCGTCAAACGATTTCCGCAAAATTGCCCCGCCCTACTTCGTAGTCTGGAACGCTATACTCGAAGCCAGAAAGCGTGGCTGGACCACCTTAAATTTCGGCGGCGTGTCTGACAAAGTCAAAGGCCAACACTTACATGGCGTTACGAGCTTCAAGAAACGGTTCGGTGGCTACGACGTCACCCATCCAAATCCCACCGACATGGTATACAAGCCGTTCAAATACACACTGTTCAGCTTGTACAAGCGCGTCCGGTAAATATTGCTTCATGTTTTTGGTTACAAAGAGACGTTACTTTTGTATCGCAAAAGTATGCGAAACTCCGGGTGCATATCGGTGGGAGTGAACTGAAAGTTCTGTACAATGAAAATATAAGGTGGAATTTACTTCCGCCTTATATTTTTATACTTCTCAGGAAAGAGCAGCCGGACAAAATCTATGATTTTGCCTGCGCGATGAGAGAACCTATCTCGGTTCTCTCATTTTTATGGGAAGTGAATAAAGAGGACGCCGGAGGCTTTGATATCCATCTCGCTATAGCGGCCGGTAACATCCCAGTTCATCTGGCTGACATGAACCCAGCCATCACCCAAATCCTGCTCCACGTACATTGCATGCCCGCCGCCGCCCGGCCAAGCCACGATAGCTACCACATGGCCGCCGTTCGGGTCGTGGTCAACACGGTATACACCGCTTAAGTTATTCGGCCAGTTCTCGGCATTGCCAGCACCCCAATATTTACCCAGGTACGGCGCCAGATTGAGGCCGCGGGCCGCACGATCGGCGGCATAGTGCACGCATTCGCGGGCCAGCCCTAAGCCCCATGTATCTGAAACATACTGGTCAAAGCCGGCCCAACAGTAGCTGTACCCGCCGCCACAGCTGTATTCGGGCGTCAGGTTACGATATTGGAACGCCCCGTACGAACCAGACGTGAACTTCCCGCCACCGGTCAATCTGTTGTATGCAGCAAGCTGTTCGGCCTGTAGTTTCGCGATTTGCGCGTTATTGGCCTTGATCTGGTTTGTGTAGGCAGCTTGCTCACCCTGAGTCATAGCCAGGAGACTGGCCTGCTGCTGTCTGTCGGCGCTCAGCTGTGATTGCTGCGCCTTCTCGGTGGCAAGCAGCTGGTTTAACGCATCTTTCTGAGTGTTGAGCTGTTTCTGGAGTTCGGCGATTTTCTTCAGTGTGTCCTGCAGTTTATTTTGGACGGCCGTGCGGTACTCCTGCTTGTCCACGAAGTCGCTCAGGTTCTTGCTGGTGGCCAGCACCTCAAGCGTGCTCGGCGTACCATCGACATACATCGCTTTTACATCGCTGGCCAGAAAAGCTCGCTGCCGGGCGATTTCCTGCTGGTTGGCATCGATCTTTGCCTGCAGATCCGCCTGCTTCGCCAGATTATCGTGTATTTGCTGTTGCAGTGTCACGATTTCGGACTGCAGCTGATTAACCGCCGCCTGGTAGCTATCTATCTTGGGCTGGAGGGCGTTTGCCTGGGCCTGGGCCGATGCGTTTTGTTGCTGGAGGGCTTGGATCTCGTTGTCGTAACTATCGGCGAGCGCCATCTGACTCACACCGGGAAACACTGCGCTCAGGAGTAGCACCAGACTGGCCGTCATGGTGACGGCGGTACTAAAACGACGCTGAAGCGCTTGAACTGCCTTTTTCATATGCTTTTTTGTTTTGGCTATTACCATCCTTATTGTACCACGTGTATGCAAGTTTTCGTACCCTCCCCTTATATCGAAAGATGCCTGAAGCAGCTCTCCAACCACCTTGATAATAGTAGCTGTGGCTTGCCGCATCGAACGGCTGTCTGATAAACCCTGGAGGGTTCTCAGATTTTTCCGGCGGCAACCTTGGACAGCCGGCCGGTTATTTCTTTGGTGTCTTGAATTTTAGATATCGCCGCGTGGCAATCACGGACGATGCGGCACCTATCAGTATACCAAGCGCAAGCTGCATGGCCAAGAGTGTCCAGAAGTGATTTTGGAAGAATTCCTGCGCATACGATATATCGAGCAGCCCGAAACTGGTAGCCTGCAGCGAACTGCTGGCCGTCACGAAGACCGACTGGATAAGCAGCGTCGAAATCACCGCCGACAATATGCCGTAAATGACCGATTCGACCACGAACGGCCCGCGGATAAACCAGGTGCTTGCACCAAGCAGACGCATAATCTGCAGCTCGTCGCGGCGGTTGAAGATAGCCATCTGGATGGTGTTAAAGATGATGAGCACCGAAATGACCGCAAAAACAATCACCGCCACCACGCCCACCCTGCGCAATATATTCGTAGCGTGACTGATTTTGTCGATAGCCTCGCGGCGGTCACCGCTATCGCTGGCCGGGTCCGACTGCAGCTTTGCGACGGCGGGCTTCTCCACAAACGAGCGGATCTCATTGATCTGGTTGAGGTCTACCGGTTTTATCTTGATGGTGGCCGGCAGCGGGTTGTCCGTCTCACTAACAGCCGCTTGCAGCTGTTTGTTGCCGGCATTCTGCCGTAGATACGCCTGTAGTGCCTGGGCTTTCGTCAGATATGTTACCTTTTCTACCCCCGGTAATGCCTGCAGCTGTTTGACGAGCGTGTGAGCCTTGACCTCACTGACCGAATCCTGCAAATACACCGAAACGTCTATTTTATCGGTAATCTGTTGCACCGTGTTGTTGAACGTGGCGTTCACAATCACCGAAAAAAGAATAATGGTGAGGGTAATAATCATGATGGCCATAGCCGCAATAGCCAGCCACAAACCGCGCGCAAAGTTCCGGCAGCCGGTACGGATGACGCGTTCGAACGTTATTAGCTTATTTTTCACGCGGCGTGTCTCCCGTGTAACTTGCTTTGGCACGATCGCTGGCTATCTTGCCGTGGCTGATGGTAATGACCCGCCGCTTCAGCTTGTTGACAATCTCCTGATTGTGCGTGGTCAGCAGCACGGTGGTGCCGTAACGGTTGATTTTCTCAAGCACTTTTATAACGTCCCAGGCGTGCTTGGGGTCCAGGTTGCCCGTGGGTTCATCGGCAATCAGTATCTTGGGCTGACGCACGATGGCCCGGGCGATAGCCACCCGCTGCCGCTCACCACCGCTCAATTCAGCGGGCATGCGCTCGGCCTTGTCCTTTAGATTCACTATATCGAGTACTTTCGGCACGGTGTTGCGGATTTCCTTGGTACTGACACCGACGATTTCAAGTGCGAAGGCCACATTTTCGAACACCGTGCGGTTCGGCAGCAGTTTAAAATCCTGAAACACGGTGCCGATTTTGCGGCGCAGCAGCGGGATATCCTTATCTTTCAGTTTGTCGTAATCTATGCCGCCGACGATTATTTTGCCGCTGGTCGGACGCTCTTCGCGGGTCAGCAGCTTGAGCAAGGTGGACTTGCCGGCACCGCTCTGCCCCACCACTATCACAAACTCTTTTGCTTCGACGTGTACGCTCACGCGGTCCAGCGCTGGCCCCAAATTCTTATTGTAGGTCTTAGTTACCCGATCCAACAAAATCATTAGCACTATTGTACCACAGTTTTGAGGTAGGCCTCGGGAGTAAGCGCTGGCATAGCGCTGTTTTTAAAGTCCCGCACGTTGCGCGTGATGATGTAGTCGCAGTGAGCGGCTAGCGCCGCCTGCTCCACCACTGCGTCTTCGTAGTCGGTAATCGCACTAGCAAACGCGCGCATAAGTATAGTTTCGTGCGTCGATATAACGGAGCAGACTTTGAGCAGCCAAGCCAGAAACCGGTTACGGTCAGCTCGCGGGATCCCAGCCCGTTTCAAGATGTAGTCGAAAGTCGTTATCTCGTGCGCGCTCAGGAAAAGTTTGCTCTGCCCGAGTTCGCCAGATGCGATGACATCGCGGGCAGCTTCATAGCCAGGCCGCTGCAGCACGATATCGACGAGCACATTCAGATCAACGCAGATATTTTTCGGCATAGGCGGCAGCTATTCCTTCTTTGGAGTCATCGATATCGTAACCCTTGAATATGCCTACCATGTCGTCGACGGACGGACGTTTTTTGCGCGCAAATTCTTGCTCTAGCCGGTGCACATGCTCGCTGAACAGCTTAGAAATAGAGCTGCCTTTTGCCTTGGCCTGCTGGTGGGCCTGCTTGGCGATTTCCGGGTCAACGCTAAGTGTCAACTTGGTCTTCATACGTACGATTATACCAAAACGTACGTACGTTTGTCAATATTCAAACCGATGTCAATGCGATTAATCTACCGCCGAGAGTCATCTTTCATCCGGGGATTCTCGCCGCAGTTTGCCTTCCGCAATTAACCTCTGTAATGCGTATCTTATGAGGGTACTGTTTGCTCTGACGTCCTCGTCATACAGTTGAAGCGCATCCCCCACCACGATACCCGTAAGTTCAGGACTGGGCGCTCGCTGGCGCGCCACTTCAGCCACCCTTGATCGAACCGGGTCTAAATCTTGATGTTCCGGTGATAAGGCATCCATTCCAAGCTGAGAATCTAGCAAACCTTCCATGTATAGGTATGTTACGGCCTTTTATTTGCTACTGTCAAAGCTATTAATTTTGGCCGAGGGTGTGGTCGAGGTAGGCGGTGATGAAGGGGGTGAGGTCACCGTCCAGGACTTTGTCGGGGTCGCTACTCGTGTGGCCGGTGCGGAGGTCTTTGACTTGTTTGTAGGGGTGCAGAATATAGTTGCGGATTTGGTTGCCCCAGGCGGCTTCTTCGTTAGGACCCTTTAGCTCGCTCACCTGGGCAGCGTGCTGCTCTTGCTGCAGCTGCGCCAGCTTGCCGCGCAGGATTTGCAGTGCGGTTTCTTTGTTTTGCAGCTGGCTGCGTTCGTTCTGGATGGCCACGACGATGCCTGTTGGCAAATGTGTTACCCGCACCGCGCTGTCAGTGGTATTCACGCTCTGGCCGCCGTGGCCACCGCTGCGGTAGACGTCGATTTTCAGATCCTTTTCGTCGATTTCGAGTTCTTCGGGTGCGTCGATTTTGGGTGTGACTTCTACCTTGGCAAAGCTGGTTTCTCTGGACTCCGCATTGAACGGGCTGAGACGCACCAGGCGGTGCACACCATGCTCACCCTTCAGTTTTCCATATGCAAATGCCCCTGTTATTTCCAATACTATACTTTTTATAGTATTGGGATTTTCACCGGCAGATTCTTCCACGGTTGCGACCGCCCAGCCCTCTTTTTCGGCATAACGCACGTACATGCGCAGCAGCATGTTGGCCCAGTCCTGCGCGTCAGCGCCCCCTGCCCCGGCGTGGATGCTCAGGATGGCGTCGTGATCGTCGTACGGCCCGCTGAATTTTAACTCCTCTTTGAGCTCAGCGAACTGCTGCCCTGCGGTCCCGAGTTGGGTCTTCAGGTCATCGGCCAGACTGGCGTCGCCGGTCGCGGAAAGCTCAACCGTATCGCTGACCGATTCACGCAGCGCCGACCACGGCGCCAAACGCTTTTCGAGCGCAGCCTGCTCACGCAGGATTTTCTGAGCCTGATCGTTATCTTGCCACAAGGCGGGGTCCTGTGCCTGGCGGTCAAGTTCGGTCTTGCGCATTTGCAGCACGTTATAACCGATGCGCCGCAAGGCATCGTCCACCTGCCCTTGCAGCGCCACTGCTTCGCTATGCATGTGTTCCATAGCTATCATTATACCGATACCAGCGCAGCCACGAACCTACCCCTGCTTCCAGAGCGCCGTGATTTGCTTGCTGAGCTGGGCCGCAAGCGCCGGCGTCACACTACCGTAGACCCCCAGGCCGCCGATACCATCTGCGAACATCGTCCGCGTCACGTCGATGATAGACTGCTTGGTAACCGCCTTGATACGCTCCGGCACCTTGTAGTAATCGTCGATATATTCGTCGAAGAAATAACGGCCGGTGTAGCCCCCCGCGGTCGCCGCCACCGTCTGGGCACTGCGCTGGTAGCGACCCAGCGAATAGGCTTGGGCAGCCACAATATCGGCCTCTGCCAGTTCACCGCGGAACAGATTGTTCAGCTGCTCGATGACGATGTCGAACAGCGCCGGCGCGTTCTGCACGCTTACCTGGCTCCCGAACCACAGGTTACTGCTGAGTTTTATCTGCTGATAGCCGCTGCTCATACCGTAGACCAGTCCGCGCTCGCGGGCGGTGCCGAGAATTTTGCTGTAGAGCGTCTCGGTCAGGATGGCATTGACCAGCCCCAGCGCATCGACTTCGTGCTCCTCAAGCCGGCGGTTCATAAAGCTGTCGATATAGAAATAGACGGTGTCAACGGTGTCGTTGGGAATACAGACCGGTTTTTGTACCGGCCGCACCACCTCGTCAGGCATGGCAAACCGCTCGCCGCGCGGCAATTCGATGTGCTCCAGCAGGCTGACGATGGCGTTTTTGCGCTTACCGATGTTGCCGGCGATAACGAAGCGCATGTTGTCGGTCGTGTGGGTGCGACGGTAATGCTCGCGGACGTCCTCCAGTGTGACGTTCTTCATCAGCTCCAGCCGCTCGCGGTCGGTTTCGGCCACCAAGCCGTAGGCCTTGCGGGTATTGGCGCCAAGTTGGCGGAAATGACTGTTGGCACGGGCGGAAAGCTCTTCACGCACGTTGCCGAATTCGGCGTCAAATTCTTCCTGCAGGAACAGCGGGTGTTCGATGGCCAGCAGCAACAGCTTGAACACGCGCTCCCACTCAAAGTCGGCACATTCGGTTTCGTAGGTTATGTCGTACACATCGGTGCTCGCGTTACTGTAGGCACCGTTTTTTTCGACCTCCGCTTGGAAATCCCGGGCGCGGGGATAGATATCGTTGGCGCCCAGCAGTACGTGCTCCATGAGGTGCGGCGTCTCCCACTTTGCAGGGTCCACCAGGTATTCACCGGCGCGGAAATTCAGGTAGACATCCATGACCGTGGCGTCCGGGACGTGCACCAGCAGGCCTTTGGCGCCATTTTTCAGTAGTACTTCTTCAACACTATGTTTCATATGAACTGCGAGCGGCTGGGCGGTAGCTACTTTCGCTTCCGGGCTTTGGCTTTGCGCTGCCGCTCGGCCTTGTTAGTTTTCTTGCGCTGCTTGCTCGTGTTTTTGGCTTTTGAGGCGTTCTTGGCCGCGGCTGCAAAATCTCCCTCTTCAAACTCGGCCTCATTCTCCACGATGGTGTCGGCGTTGCTGATGCTGTTACGGGCGGCGCGGGTCAGTTCGGTCTCGATAGGACGTTCCAGGTCCTCGGCGGCTACCGGCTCGGCGTGGAACAACGCACGCACGGCTTCGTGGCGCAGGTCGAGTTGCATCTGCTCGAAAATCTGCTGGCCGCGGCGGCGGTATTCCACCAGCGGGTCACGCTGTCCCACGCTCATCCAGTGAATGCCTTCGCGCAGGTGATCCATGTTTTCCAGGTGCTGCATCCAGAGGTTATCCAAAATCTGCAGGTAGATATCCCGCTCAACCTTACGCAGAATGTCGGCGCCAAAGGCAGCTTCGCGGCCCTTGTAGAGTTCCTTGGCTTCGGTCAGCAGCACATCTTTGATTTTGTCGGCCGGGGTGGCGAACACCCGGTCCAGAGCCGCTTCATCAAGCGGAAGAAGTTCACGCACGGCCGGCTCGAACTCTTCCGTCAGGCGCAACGGACTCTCGGCCAGCGCTTTGACTTCTTCTTCGATGTAGACCTTTATACGCTTGCTGATATCCTCCGCCTTCAAGACCTCTTTGCGCATGGCGTAGGTAGCCTTGCGGTGGCGGTTCATGACGTCATCATACTGCACCACCTGTTTGCGCTGGTCGAAATGGAAGCCTTCTACCTTTTTCTGGGCGTTTTCAAGCGCACGGGAAATCATGCGGTTTTCAATAGGCATATCATCTTCAATTTTGAGCCGGTTCATAATGCCGGCGATACGATCGCCGCCGAAGATACGCATCAGGTCGTCTTCGGTGCTGACATAGAACTGCGTCACACCCGGGTCGCCCTGGCGGCCGGAACGACCGCGCAGCTGGTTGTCGATACGGCGACTCTCGTGGCGTTCGCTACCCAGCACAAACAGACCGCCGAGTTCCTTCACGCCCTCGCCCAGCACAATGTCGGTACCACGACCGGCAATGTTGGTAGCCAGCGTCACGGCACCGCGTTCTCCGGCAGCGGACACGATTTTTGCTTCGCGTTCGTTGTTCTTGGCATTCAAAACCTGGTGCGGCACACCAGCCTTCTTGAGCAGGCCGCCCAGTTTCTCGTTCTTTTCGATGCTAGCGGTACCGATGAGCACCGGCTGGCCCTTTTCGTGCAGTTCCTTCACTTGTGCAACGACGGCCTTGAATTTGGCGGCCTCACCGCGATAAATCTTGTCGGTACGGTCGTCACGCACCACCGGTTTGTTCGGCGGAACCTCAACTACGTCCAGTTTGTAAATCTGGTGAAACTCCTCGCTCTCGGTCATGGCGGTACCGGTCATGCCGGCCAGCTTATCGTACAGGCGGAAGTAGTTCTGGAACGAAATAGTGGCGAGCGTCATGCTTTCCTGCTGCACTTCTACGCCTTCTTTGGCTTCGATGGCCTGGTGCAAACCTTCGTTGTAGCGGCGGCCGGCCAGCAGACGGCCGGTGTGTTCGTCGACGATCACGACTTCACCGTCGTTCGTTACCACGTAGTCTTTGTCGCGGTGGAATAGTGTCTGGGCGCGAAGCGCCTGCTCCAAATGGTAAATAGTGCGGATATTTTCACTGGCGTAAATATTTTCTATACCCAATATCTTCTCAATGCGGTCAATACCGGCATCGGTCAAAATGACTGTCTTGCGCTTCTCGTCGACCTCATAGTCATCGGGCTTCAGCTGCCGCACCGTCCGGGCAAACTGCGCATAGGCGTTACCAGGCGTCACGCTCGGCGCGCTGATGATAAGCGGCGTGCGGGCTTCGTCAATCAAGATAGAGTCCACCTCGTCCACGATGGCATAGTTCAGCTCGCGCAGACGCAGCTGGTCTACTTCGCGCACCATGTTGTCGCGCAAATAGTCGAAGCCGAATTCGTTGTTGGTACCGTAGGTAATATCGGCGGCGTAGGCTTCCTGGCGGCTGCAGGGTTTGAGGTGTTGCATACGCGGATCGTCGTGCTCTTCGTTCACGAATTTCGGATCGTAAATATAGCTGTGATCAGCCTTAATAACAGCGGTGGTCAGACCCAGAAAATGGTACACCTGGCCCATCCAGCCAGCATCACGCTGTGCCAGATAGTCGTTCACCGTCACCACGTGCACGCCTTTGCCTTCGATAGCGTTCAGGTATACCGGCGCGGTGGCCATCAATGTCTTACCTTCACCGGTTTTCATTTCGGCCACATTGCCCTCGTGCAGCACCATGCCGCCGATAAGCTGGACATCGTAATGCCGCTGGCCGATCACGCGGCTGGCCGCTTCGCGCACCACCGAGAATGCATCGGGCAAAATCGCGTCCAGGCTCTCTTTTTTAAGCCGCTCCCGCAGCTTTTCGGTCTGCCGCTTGAGTTCGACATCCTTCATCTTCTCGTACTTCGGCGCCAGCGCGTTTACCGCTTGGACGCGTTTACGCAGGCGTTTTATGGTTTTGGCCTGCGGGTCGCCGAGCACTTTCTTCAATACTCCGTTCATGGATTTCCGGTCGTTCCTCCGTTAGCTATCAGTATCTGAAACGATATTGTACCCTCTTTTGCGCCGCTTGGCGATACTATTTTGTAGTGTTTTTCACGGTGTTACGGCGCCGATACAAATGATGTTTCTTCGATGCCCGGTGTTGCTTCAGCTGTTGCTCTATGTGGGCACAGACGATGTCGAAGGCGGCGTACATGTGCCATGTGGTTTCGCGGGCGGTCAGTTCGGTGCCGTCCGGCAGGGTGAGCGTAACACCACAGGTACTGAATTTTTTGGCGGCGTTGCCCCGCGTCTGCGAAAACTCGACCAGACAGCTGGCTTCGGCCCGCTGCGCCCGCAGGATTTCCTTACGCATGTGCTCGATTTTTTTATGCGCGTAGATTTCCAGTTCGGGCGCGATGTCAAAATATCGTGAGGTCAGCTGTATGTTCATGCCACCTATATTGTAGCGCGGCCGTCCATGTATGGCCTGAGTACTTCGGGCACTGTCAGGGTGCCGTCTTCTTTCTGAAAGTGCTCAAGTACCACCACCAGCGAGCGTGCCAAAGACACGGCGGTGCCGTTCAGCGTGTGCACGGTTTCTATGCGGCCATCGGCGCGACGAACGCGGATGTTCAGGTTACGCGCCTGAAAGTCCGTGCAGTTGGAACAGCTGGTCAGTTCACGGTACGCCCCGTCCACCTTCGACCAATATTCTATATCGTATTTTTTTGCAGCCGGGGCACCCAGGTCGCCGCTGGCGATGTTTATCACGTGGTACGGGATACCTATGCTCTGCCACAGCTCTTCTTCAATAGCCAAAATCTTTTCATGCATCTCGGCCGATTGTTCCGGCAGCGTAAACGCATACATTTCCAGTTTGTTGAACTGGTGTACACGGAACAGGCCGCGGGTGTGCTTGCCGTAGGTACCGGCTTCTTTGCGGTAGCTTGGGCTTAAGCCCACGTACAGCTTCGGCAGATCCTTTTCGTCTAAGATTTCGTCGGCATGGTAGCCTGTTAGCGGCGCTTCGGCCGTACCAATCAGGCTTAGGTCCTCGCCTTGTATAAAATACTGGTCGTTATCGTCGTCGCTCCGGGGCGCAAAACCGGTCCCGGTACTGACCCGCGCGTTCACCAGATGCGGCACCGTCATAAACATAAAGCCTTTGCCCCGCACGAACTGCAGCGCGTACTGTGTGATGGCGTTTTCCAGCAGCGCCAGGTCGCCTTTTAGGTAGTAAAACTTGGTGCCCGCCACTTTGGCACCGGCCTCAAAATCCAGCCAGTCGCGGCTGACCGCGTAGTCCAGATGATCTTTCGCACCGGTCGGCTTGTCGCCTACCACCTTAATTTCCACGCTGTCTTCCTCGCCCCCTACCGGCACATCGTCGGCTGTCACGTTTGGCACCGCCATAAGTTCGGCCGCATATTTCTCCTCAACCCGCGCCAGTTCGGCCTCGCGGGCGGCGATTTCCTCCTTAAGCTGCTTGCCCTGCTCAATCTGTTCAGGTGTGGGTTTGCCGCCTTTCATAGAGTCGGTCAGCGCGTTGCGGCGCGCGCGCAGCTCATCGACCTGCGTCAGCTTACTGCGGCGCTCGGCGTCCAGCTCCAGCAGCTCCGCTATGGAGACGTCGTAGCCTTTTTCTGTCGATTTTTTTTGCACCACTTCGGGGTTGTCCCGAATGAACTGAATGTCTAGCATGGCCCTAGTATACAATTTTCAAACCTCCAATTTTCAATTTTCATGCAATTTTTCAAAAAACAATGTTTCAAACGTTTGAAATGCTGCAAACTCGACAATTAAAATTACCTGTCGCCCCCAGCGACAGAGTATGGTACAGTTTGTGGCAATGGAAGACGACAAAGCACAAGAACCATTCCTAACGGTCGCAGCGCGCAAATTGCGGCACATGCACACACTCGATCGTATCGCGCTTATCGTAGTGGCCGTCGTAGTCATAGTAGCGGCCGTGCTTATTACCCAACACGTCTCGCGTAACCGCGAAATCACCACGGCAAAACTCACCGCCAATAAGACCATCACCGCTCTCGCCAAGGAAGATACCAAAGCCATCGTAAGCCTGGGTGATCCGACATTCCAAAAAGCCACCACTCCAGCCAAGCTTAAAGCCGCCCTCGCCTTTACCTACAACGACAAGCCGGTAACGTTCGCGGGCCTCTACGGTACCACCACGCCCACCGTCGACACCACGGTGGTCACGAACAACAGTGCCGGTCAGCATGTGGTGTTCATTTACAAATACGACTCGCTCAAAGTGCCCTACTACGTGCGCGTCGACACCATCAACCCGGCTGGCAAGAACCATTGGTACCTGCAAGGCCTCAGCTTTAGCACGGACGAATCAAAATTACAGACCGGCATAGAGAGCAGCGACGGCAGCGACACCGACCAAACCCAGACTACCCTCACCCCCACGCAGTCTATTTAGACTTTTTCGAGATATGCTGTAGTGTCAGTTCGGTGCGTTTGCGGGCGTAGTCGCAGTGTTCGCACGGGCCGCCCATTATGCTTTCGCCCACTGGTGGCATATCGCCGTCCATGCAGGTTTTCATTTCGTGCAGCGTCGGTTCTACCCATTCGTCGCTGCCGGTGTACGGTATGAGCTTGGTCTTGAATTCCAAATGGTCCGCAAACCCGTCCAGATCCATCCGTGCGTTGGTGTATACAAAATAGCCGGTGTTGCTCACCGGGAAGCCGTTTGCCCTGAGCAGCCACTGGTAGACTTCCATCTGCCGCTTGTAGCTAATCTGCCAACCGCTGTCGATGCTCACGTCGCGGTCCTTGCTAGTCGCTTTGTAATCCACCACGATTAGCTCGCCCGCCTGGTTCACCCACACGTCGTCCACCGCCCCAAACACGTGTAGGTTGGTCGGCTCGTGCAGTGTGTACACGCCCACAAAATTCTCGCGCCAGGTGTCCATGTCTTTGTGGCTAAACGGTACCACGCCCGCCAGCTTATTGGCCGTCATAATCGGGTGCGGCGTGCCGGCCTTGCGGTGCACGTCGAACTCTTTTTTGAACAACTCGTCAATCGTCTTATTGATATTGAACGGCGGCGAACTGGGCCGCGTAATCTTCAGCCGTGTGTCCAGCCAAAAACAGCGCGGACACTGCTTATACAGCTCTATCTTGCTGCGCGAAACCTTAAACGCCGCCGTCTGCCCAGGCCGATACGGCTGCGACCGCTCCCAAGAACGCACTTCAAAAACCCCTTCCGTAGCGAAAGCTGGCCTGGCGAGTGCGACTTGGCAGTTCTTGAGAGGAGGCGTAACTATAGTTACGTTGACGAACAAAACTGGCAAAGCGTGCCGTCAGACCGGATTGCAGTAGGATGCGGATTTTGAAGTGCGTTCTTACATACCCATTTGCCATTACCTACTAGTATATCAGCTCCGGCGAGATAAAACGGCTAGGGTTTCGATGTGCGGGGTTTTGGGGAAGAAGTTGTAGATTTCGAAGAACTCTATAGTGTATTTTTCTTGCAACAGCGCTAGGTCGCGGGCGTGAGTGGCGGGATTGCAGCTAAGGTAGATGATTTGCGGCGGTGTTACTTCCAGGCAACGAGCCACGACTTTGGCGTGCAGCCCGGCGCGCGGCGGGTCGAAAATGACCGGCATGTCCATTACTATACTTTGTATAGCATTAGCGGCATCTGCCTCCACTACCTCTGTTTTTCCGGCGTTCGCGCGTGCCATTTCGGCCGTAGCGCGGTCCAGCTCAACGAGCTGCGAAGCACCCACGCTCAGACCAATACTCCCCACCCCGGCGTACATATCTACAGGTTCGGGCTGCACGTGCTCTTTGATGCGTGCCAGCGCTTTCTCATACACCGGCAGGTTCACCTGGAAAAAGCTGTCGACATCGTAGGTGAAGGTCCGGCCGAGCAGCTCGTCCTGCAGCGTCGCGTCGCCCAGTTCATAGAGTAGTTTCGTGGGCACACTGGCCGGACTTTTGGGATTACTGTGGTACACGCGCAGCCCTTTTACTTCGCTTGGAAGCACTAGTTTTGGAAATTGGTCAAGTTTTGTGTACAGTGCAACTACTACCTCACCTTTTTGCGAACATCGAACAATTATTGTTTTCAATTCTCCTGCGCGAATATCTAATTTTCGCAGCTCCGCCAGTATCGCATTCGCCCCTATGTCGAGCGCCGGTATAGCTAATTCACTGCCCTGCACGATCTGTTTGCCGTGGCTACCGCGCCGGTGTAGCGCCAAATGAAGCCCGTCGTCATCCCCCCAAAACGAATACTCCATTTTGTTCCGGTAGCGCCATTCGTCTTCGGTGTGTACTACGACTGATCGGGTCGGGAGCACAACCTTCTCGTGCGCAAACAGCTCCTGCACAATCTCGGCTTTATACCTATTTTCGGCATCAAGGCTCATCATCTGCCATGGACTGGTCGCCAAATAGTTCTCTTCGCGCGGCGCGGCGCGGTCGGGCGACGCCACCACCACTTCCTCGGCAATCGCCTCGGCATACGAACGCTTCTTCTTTATAATACGCACGCGCACCGTCTCACCCGGCAACGCGTTCCACACAAACACCTTGCGCCCGTCCGCCAGCTCGGCCAACCCCTGCCCGCCGTGCACCACTTTCTGAACGGTTACTTCTTCCATGCGTCTTTCAGTATCTGCAGCAGGTCCTCTGCCGTGTCAGCCAACGCATCAGGCTTTTTAGCCGCCAACGCCTTTCGCGTGTTAAACCCCCACGTCACTGACACAATATGCAGCCCCACGGCCCGCGCCGCGGACACGTCGCGCGTCTCGTCGCCCACATACCAGCTATTCTTCGTTTCGAGACCCTCTTTCTCAATAAGCTTTAGTAGACGCGGAGCCTTGCCCACCAGGCTTGCCCCACCGTATACACCGGAAAAATACTGACTGAGCTTGTGCCACCGCAAATACTCCCGCACGTTTTCCGTGCTATTGCTGCTGAGTATATACATGAGTATACCTTGCGCCTGCAGCATCTCGAGCATAATAGGCATGCCGGCATGCACCGGGATACCCGTTAGGTGCTTCCGCAGCATCCGGCGGCCCCGAAACAGCAGCAGCGGCACTCTCCATTTCGGCACTTTAAGCTCTACCAGAAGTTCCGGCAGTGATAATGCCCGCAGTTTGTTGACTTGCTTCGGCCCGAATTTTTTGGGCTGCCCCGTCAAGTCTTCGAACACCGCAATGACCGCCGGCAAACTGTCCGCAATGGTCCCATCGAAATCAAAAATAACCGCCCTACGGCGGTCTTGGCCTCCACCCATCTGCCTTCGTACCATGCATAAAACTATAGCATACCGATGGCGTGTTGCTTATATGTTTCGATTATCGAGCGCCCGGCCCGCCAGTGCCCGCGGACTGGCTATGTGCGCGAGTTGCGTTAGCTCATGGCTGAGGCTATGGGCGGTCTCAGCGGTAAGCGGCTCGCCGATATGCATACCATGGATATCAGGTGACACTAAATCGCCGTTGCGCTGCGAACGATAGGTGGTCATACCGTGTGCGGTCGGCTCGTCTGCCACCAGCGGATATATATCCGACTGCACCGTGGTGCCCCCGAATGCTTCGGTTTCCAGGGACGGAGTAGCCTGTGTGACTTCCACGTGCCACGCACCGTCGGCATTACGGCCTATGCCAACCGTAAGCCACTGCGAAACACTGTCACGCTGGGTCAACGTCGCCCGTGCATGTTCTTTGTCAAAATCCACCGTATAGCCGGCGCGCGCGAACAGCCGGCTGCTCTGGTCGTTGGCAACCAGCCCAAACACCGTACGAGCCGCTTTTTGGGCATGTTCCAGCTCAGTTTCAAGCGGAGCGATTTGTTCGTGGGTGTGCCCGGATGAGGCACGGTTTTTATTGTGTTTTCTAAACATAGGTAAACGTTAGCATAATATTACTCAAAATGCAACCTACTCTACCGACCCGTAGGGGATATGACAGGCGCCGCGACCGGTTTTTTGGGTGTATTTCTGGTGGTATTCCTCGGCCCGATAGAACGGGCCGGCGGGGACTATTTCGGTCACGATCTGCCCGTCAAACTTCGGCTGCAATGCATCACGCACCCGTTCGGCAACTTCCTTTTGTTCGTCGGTCACGTAAAAAATGGCGCTGCGATAGTTGTCGCCCACGTCCGGCCCCTGCCGGTTCAGTTGCGTAGGGTCATGCAGACGGAAAAATTGCTTCACGAGCGTTTCATAGCTTACGACGTGCGCATCGAACTCCACCAGCACTGCTTCGGCGTGACCGGTGGTGTACGTCAGTACGTCTTCATACGTCGGGTCATCGGTAGCGCCGCCGGTATAGCCAACCGTCGTCGCTACCACTCCCGGCACTTCATCGAAATAGTACTGCACACCCCAAAAACACCCTGCGGCAAAAATCGCTTGCTCCATACGTATATTCTACGCCTCTTGCGCCGCGGACACTATTCAAGGACAGTCCATGGAAGTCGCCTATCGGTTGCCCAGCGAGCGGATATGCATGCCCTCAAGCTCACGCACATCAAGCAGCGCCTTATCATTCGTGACAAACTCGTCTGCTCCGGCTTGCAGGGCGGTCGTCAGCAATACGCGGCGTCCAGATTTTTTAGCCGTGTCCCATAACGGCCGATAAGCATAGCCGCCTCATCGGCAATGACCGGCGCTACAGGCTCGAAATATACCGGCAGATAGGCAAGTATTTGGCTGATAGCCTCTCCCCGCTTGGCCGACACACAATATGGCTCGTCTAAAATCTCGGTGCGGCTCACCGCCGACATAACTGCCTGTTCACCACTGACCTGCACTGCTTCAAGCTGAGCCATGGCTGCCGCATAAAACGGACTGCCATCGTCTAAAAAGTAAAGCGCCCTATAGGACGCTTTACTTAGGTTATTCGCTGACGGTGACGTCGCGCCAGAAGGCGACGTAGTTTGCGAAGTCTTTATGGACGATGTCGATGGCGCTCGGTTTGGGCTCCGGATAAGTCCAGGCGTTGTCTTTTACCCAATTATCGCCCTCACCGACATCAAAATATTGACACTCGCCTTTCCACGGGCATGTGTACGGCGTATCGCTTTTGCGTAAAAAGTCCTGGTTGACTGATGCCGGCGGAAAATACCAGTTCTGCTCTATGTATATCAGGTCGTCTTTATCGGCCTCGGCGATTACCTTGCCATTCCATATTGCTTTCATACGTTTTCTCCTTGTCTTAATTGCCTAAATAGCCGCGCAAAGCCGAGCAGCTCGCCGAAAATCTTGCCAAGATTGTGTTCGTAGCGTTCGCGGTGTTCCTCTTTGATACTGCCATCTTCGTTGAACATACGCTGCACGTACGGGAAATAAATGTCCCAGCTGAGCGCCACCAGGCCGGTTTCGCGCACTGCTGTCAGCAGCGCTTCCACGGCCCGCACCCCGCCCCAATTGCCGTTGCTGGCGCCGGCAAACGCCACCGGCTTGTGGTTGTACAACTCCAGTTCGCTGTCGAGCATGCGCTTGAGACTACCCGGGAAACTGTGGTTATATTCGGGGGTAACGATAAAGAATGCATCCGCCTTCCGAACTATTTCACTATAGCGCGGATCTTTTCCCTCCGGATCATTACCGTCACCGGGAAAGTTAAAATCCATCGGATCCACGAAGATGACCTCTACCCCATCGAGCCTCCGTGCGAAATCGGCAATGTAACGCGCTGCTTTTATAGATTCCCGTTGCACTCGTGTCGTGCCAGCGAGCACCGCTACCGTTATCATGTCCATCCGTCCATTGTAGTTGCTGGGCCGCGTTTATTCCAGCTCGTGGATCTGGTCATGGTTCAGGCCGTAATAGTGCGCGATTTCGTGCCACAGCGTATGACGGATGGTGTCATACAGGTCACCAGTATCATGAGCCGCCGCAAGCAAGGGGTATTTGAACAGAGTAATGCGGTCCGGCAACAGCGGTTCACGCCCCTGCCGCTGGCTGAGCGGCACCCCCTGATACAGCCCGAGCAGCGTTTGGTTCGGCTGTAGTGCTACCTCTGCCCGTTGCTGAGGGTCCGGCGCATCGGCAAACAATATCGCCACGTTCTGCACCCGGTCACGATGCGCCTGCGGCAAACTCTCGAAGGCCTTATCGATAAGTTGTTGGAACTGTTCGTCGGATATGTCTTGCATGGAGTGTATGTCCAATACTATACAAAGTATAGCATTAGCCTATTCATCTACAAAAATCACTCTTAATCCAGTAGTATTTCACCGGTAAACGGGCTTTTAAGCCGCGGGAATGGGCGCTGGGGCCGCCTCGCCTCTAGGGCGGCGATACACAACTCGTGCTCGCTGGCTGTGTGGTGCTCCAAGTATTTCTTGAAAGTCGTCAAGATGTCTTCAGCATACCAGTCGCCGTCTTCGATGCTGCGGTTGGTAGTATCGTGCACATGCAGCTGCGTGTCACCGCTATCCGTGCAAAACACCGCGCTTATCACATGAAAGCCCTCGCCCGCAGTATCAAGGAACGCAGGATTCAGTGCAATAGTGTCTTGCTCCCACTGGAAGGTCCGGCTCAGACCCCTTAGGCCAAACTCACGTTCGTGCTCGCAAATTTCGTGCGCAACTTCTAGCAAACTACCCTGCAAATCAGAGCCATACTCTACCGACATATTCCCTATCTCTCTTTAGTTATAGATTTCAGGATAAATGGTTTTCGTGGTTTCGTCAATTTCGTGCCGCAATTGCGGGAACGGCACGCCTTCGCGGGCAGTCACGCCTTCGAAAATCCAAAAAACACGCTCGCTGTAGCCCAGACCGCAGGCGGGCGGCATACCGTACTCCAGCATCTCCACGAAGTCGATGTCGAGCATCATGGCCTCGTCGTCGCCGGCGTCACGCATGTGTTGCTGCGCTACAAAGCGGTTCAGCTGGTCGATCGGGTCGTTCAGTTCGCTGAACAGGTTACAGAGCTCGCTGCCGGCAATAACCACCTGCGCGCGCTGGGTCGTTTCCGGCCGGTCCGGGTTGGTTTTGGCCAGCGGACTGATGAACGTCGGCGTATTTATGAGCCACACCGGTCCTGCTACGTCCTTACGGATGTTTTTCCAGAGTTTGTCGATGCCACGGGCGATATTTTCAGTCTGCTCCACCTCCAGATTGTTTTCTTTGAGTGCCTGCTTCACCTGGTCGAGCGTGGCGGTGAATGGATTGAAGCCATAACGTTTCTGAATAGTTTCGGCATAGTCCCAGCGCTCCCATTCCCCGCTGAGGTCTACATTGAACTCACCAAGTTTGAACTGCAACGTACCGAATGTTTCCTGCAGTACGTACTTGAACATCTCTTCCTGAAACGCGATACCATCTTGCCAGTCGGCGTATGCCCAGTACCATTCCATGGCGACGTGCTCGGGTAAGTGCTCGTCACTGTAGTTTTCGTTGCGGAAGCGCGGGCCTACATCGTAGACCTTCTCAAACCCGGCACCCAGCAGGCGCTTCAGTGGCAGTTCGTGGCTGATGCGCAGGTAAAAATCCTGGTCGAGCGCATCCATATGAGTTACAAATGGATTGGCGTCTGCGCCACCGGTAGTGTGTTCCAGCACCGGTACGTTCACTTCAGTAAAGTCATGGTCGTCAAGAAACTTACGGGTCGCCTGCCAGAACTTGCTGCGGCGCACGAATCGGTCGCGTACGTCTTCGTTGACGTTCATGTCCACATAGCGGCGGCGGAAGCGTTCTTCTTTGTTCGTGAAGCCTTCCTGTTTGGTCGGTATCGGCCGCAGACTCTTACCCAACAGATACAGCTCATGCACTTCTACGGAAATTTCGCCGGTCTGTGTCTTAATGACCGGGCCTTTCGCTTCCACGAAGTCCCCGCTGTCGAGCAGCGGCAATTGCTCCAGCCCCAGCCGTCCAGCGGCAGCGTCCAGCGGTGCCATCTTGTTGCCGCCCAGGAACAGCTGCAGTTCCCCGGTCTGGTCCTTTATAACAACAAAAGCTATCTTGCCGAACTTACGGATACCGACAACGCGCCCCACCACGCCTGCTTCCTTGCCTTCCAGCGTATCGAAGTCAGTCCGGATTTCTGCAAGCGTGTGCGTACGTGTACCCTTGGCCGGGTACGGATTGATGCCGAGCTTCTGCAGCTCGTCCAGTTTACGCAGCCGCTCATCCCGCAGCTCTTTCAACGTTGCCATATGGCGTCATTATATCTATTCCACGCCTGTTCGCCTAGACCCTTGACTATATGCGATAATAGATGTATTGTATATATAATATATGGACTTACAGGGACACGCAAGCGAGGCGAAGCCAGAGTGGGGAATCGCCCGTGAGGCTGGCGAAACACTTAACATCTGGCAGCAATGGGCCGAAAAGACACACGGTTGGCTTACACGGGCCAATGCGGCCACCGTCTTAGGCACCGCTGCCAGCGTAGGCAGTGCGGTCGCGCTTCACTATGATAAACCAGTCGCAGCCACTGCCCTGACCGCCGCTGACGGGTTGCTCGACCTGGGTGATGGGGCGCTGGCAGCGCACGACAAAGTACGAAGCCCGCTAGGCAAAAAACTAGACGCCGGCAGCGATAAGGTACGCATGCCTCTGCAGGTCTACACCGCCTGGAAGTTCAAAGCAGTACCGACTGCCGCCGCGCTCTTGCTCGGTGGCACAGAAGCGGCCATTGCCATCCCGAGCAGCGTCGCAATCGCAAACGGCAACGAGCCGGAGGTCAGCAGTGCGGGTAAAATCAAATCGCTTGCTGAACGTATGGCTGCCGGGGGCTTCCTGCTGGCTAAGGTAACTGACTCCTTGGCCGAGCGTACCGAAAGTGACCGTTCCGAAAAAGCCTTGCACGGGACCGCAAGAGCGCTACGCTGCGGATCGTGGCTACTTACCGGCACCGCGGTCGTTTACGGCTTGGGGGCAGCAAAGCAGTCCGCTCGTGCGGCTGGCTGGACGGAGCCCAAAGCATGAATCACGATATAGAGCGAGCTTTGGTTGTCGCGAACGAATATAGCTCCCATGCCGGTCGTATGCGCCGACAGGTTGACGAGCTGGAGATTCCCATAGCAATTGTGCCGACCGAGCGCGACCCACGTCGCACCCAAGAAGCACTATTCGATGCCGTTCGCGACGGTGATGTCGTACTGGGTGCCGGCGGTGATGGCACCACGAACCAGGTAGCCAACATACTGCTCGGCCCCGAAGGCCAGGAGCAAGGACTGTATCGCCTACCCTTTATCCCGCTACGTGGCGGCAATGCAAACGACATCGCTTCCATGCTGAACGGCCGCAAAACAGCCGCCCAAATCCTGCGCCTTGGTCGCGACACGTATCTCCACCCGCTCGAAATCCACACCGATGATCCCGAAGAACGCGTCCGCTTGGCGCTCGGCTATTTCAGTGTCGGCGCTACGGCGGCCGCCAGCCAGCGACTGGAAGAAGTCAAAGGGAGCGCCAACGCGTTCACCCGCGGCGTTGGGTTCCAGCTGGTCCGCGAAGCCGTTGCCGTGTGGCTCACCACTGCCCGCTCCGAAGCGTTCAAACTGGAGCGTGACGGTATGGCGACCGAATCCGCCACCGACTTCCTAACCCTCCGCGGCGACCGTATCGCGAAGCTCGGCAGGCCGCACGCAGACCTGCGCGCCCCGGAATTTGAAAGTGTGACGTCTGATGTAGGCGGCCTTGCACCCACCCTTGCCCAACTGATACGCATGCAACGCGGACGCTTACACGGCTCTCTGCAAGATCACACGGGTTTCTCGATATCGTCAGGAAACGGTCAACCTTTACCGGTGCAATATGATGGTGAAACCGATACCGTGCAGTCCGGCAGCCATCTTAGCGTCAGTATTTCACCCGTCACTTACCGTACGCTCAGCACTAAGCTATAGCGGCAATCTTGTAAGGGGTCGTACCGGCGGGCGTGGTGATTTCCACGTCGTCGCCTTCTTTCTTACCAAGCAGCGCTTTACCGATAGGTGATTCGTCGCTTATTTTCTTGGCCAATGGGTCCGCTTCTATGGTGCCGACCACTTGCAGGACCAAATTCTTTTTGCCACCCTCGAGCGTTACGGTGCTGCCAAGCCCTACAGACTTGCCTTTACCGCCCTTGATTACTTCGACATTTGCCAGGATGTGCTCGATTTCGTCGATACGGGCGTCGTTGCGCTCCTGATCCTGCCGGGCAGCCTGATACTCTGCGTTCTCGCTCAAATCGCCCATCTCGCGGGCGGTCTTAATGGCCTCAGCCGTTTCTACACGCTTAGCCTGCAAGGTGACTAATTCAGCTTTGAGCTCATCAATGCCTGCCTGGGTCAGGTGAAACAGTTTCTTCATGTTTTTACTCCTTATCTGCGGGTCAGAAAGACCAGTAGGCCTCATGTGATTGTTACCCTGGTCGGATACGTATAGTAACGCGTTAGTTTGTACCGGTCAAGACGTTTTTTAGCTCATCTGCAGCTAACATGGATGTGTCTTGGCCGGTCCGTTTTTTGTACTCGAATGTACCCTGCTCAACAGTCTTGGCACTGACCACCACCCGGTGCGGTATGCCGAGCAGGTCAGCATCGGCGAACTTCTCGCCGGGCCGGGCGTCGCGGTCATCGTACAACACCTCTACGCCCGCCGCGGTCAGTTCGTCGTACAGCTTGTCGGCGGCAGTCACAACCGGTTCATCCACGCCGAGCCGCGCCAGATACACGCGGAATGGCGCTACGTGTTCGGGCCACACCAGACCGCGGTCGTCACTCATTTTTTCGGCGATTACGCCCATCACCCGGGTGATGCCTATGCCATAGCTGCCCATGTACACCGATGAGCTCTCGCCCGTCTGGTTCGTAAACCGCAGGCCCATGTCATCAGTTTTTTGGCTGCCAAAGTTAAAGATGTTGCCGACTTCGGCAGTTTTTACCGCTTCCAGTTCCTCACGCGCGATACCGAGTTCCGTGACCGCGTCGTCTATGACCTCTTCGTTGATAGCGACGTTTTTCCCGCGGTGCAGGTAAATGACGTCCTCACCGGCATCACAAATAGTCTGGAATTCGTGGCTGAACTTCGTAAACGCCCCGCCGCTCGCGAACGTCACGTACGTGTCTTTGCCTATGCCCAGCCGATTGTACACGCGTTTGTAGGCCTCAATCACGCTGTCGTAGTACGCGCTGAGCTCCGCCTCCGAGACATGAAAACTATACATGTCTTTCATGACAAACTCGCGGCCGCGCATTATCCCGCTTTTGGCGCGTAGTTCGTTGCGCATTTTGGTTTGGAACTGATACAGGCTGACCGGCAGATCTTTGTAGCTGCTCACGAAATTCCTCAGCATTTCAACGATGGGTTCTTCGTGGCTCCATCCCAGGCCGAGCACCGTGTCGTCCTGCAGTTTGGTCTTGAACCACACATCTACCACCTCTTCGCTCCAGCGGCCGGTTTTTTCCCATACTTCTTGGCGCTGGAGGGTGGTCATTATCAGCTCGTTGCTGTGGATAGCGTTCATTTCTTCGCGGATAACTCGCTTTATGTTTTCCAGTACCCGCAGGCCAAGCGGCAGGTAGGCGTACACCCCGGCCATTTCCTTGTGTACATAGCCCGCGCGGATCAGCAGCTGGGCGTTTTTGCTGACCTCGTCCGCGGGTGCGGTCTTGTTGGTCTTGGTAAATAATTGCGTTACTCGCATGCGGTATTTCCTCTTTAAATTATTCTAGAAAATGAGCAAAAGAATAGGCTACCGCCGAGGCGGGAGTTGGCTGTGCAGCGTCAGCGTCACCGTTTTCATCAAGATGTATTGTACCCTAATGCACGTGGATGAGAAACAGTGTCACGAAGGCGATGCCGTTCTTGAGCGCGTGCAGGAATATGCCCGGCCACAGGCTATCGTTTCTTTCGCGCAGATAACACAGCACCAGGCTCAAACTGAACGTGTCGATGGCCGCGGTCCAGAGCGGCGGCGCTCCGCTGCCGAATTGCAGGTGGGCGGTTGCAAAAATGGCGCTTGTCAGCACCGCGGACCACACGAATTTCATACGTCCGCGCAGTGCGGTAAAGATGAAGCCGCGAAACACCAGTTCTTCCGCCAGCGGCGGCAACGCAACCAAACTTATGAATGTCAACGATAAATTGACAAATCCACCACTATGAGCAAACCCTAACTGCTGTTTTTGATTGACATCTATGCCGGTAAACACCTGCGTCAGAACCGTGAACAGTATCGTGTACGCGACAAAATAGACGAAAAACCCGGCAAGTGCCGACACCACGTTAAACCAACGCGGCCGGCGCCAACCTATCGCCCGCAGGCTGCCCTTCCGGCGCCGCACAAACCACCAGGTGGCGCCGATGGTCATCGCCTCGGCAAATAGCACGTACCAGAACTGTGCGGTCACAGTATTGTTCAGCCAGTCCGTACCGCGGGCCCGGTCCCAGCCGCGCAGATGCGGATAGACGATTACGATAAAGCTGGCGAGTATTTGGGCGGCAAAATACACCAGCACCGCATACACCACGGCAGTCCATGGCCCCCACGGTACCCGTGCCGGGCCATGATGACCATCTGCTGTGTTCTGTGCGCTGTTTTCGGTGACGGCGCTAGAAGAAGCGTTTGACATCGACGACACTTATCAGGATTATCAGGCCGAACAGTACGACGAACCCGGCCAGGTTGACCAGCTCCTCACGCCGCGGACTGAGTGGCTTCTTGACGGCGTGGGCTATAAGCGTAATCCACAGACGGCCGCCGTCAAGTGCCGGTATAGGCAACAGGTTCATGACCCCGAGTGTCAGCGCCAGCACCGCCACTATCATAAGAATGAACTGGAACCCCAGCTCCGCCCCGTATTTGAACACAAAGAAAATGCCGACCGGACCGGAAACCTGGCTGCTCGCCTCGGTCTGCGCCGCCTGCCGCGCCGTGGTGTTACCAGTGATGCCGCCGGCAATGGTGCCGCCCAAGCCCCAGAGCGCTTTACCGATACCCTCGAACGTCAGTCCAGTAAGCTGCCCCATGGTACCGGCCGCCACAATAGGAGCCGACCAGGTAGAGCGCGCCACTGTCAGCCCGCTCTGTTCCGGGGTGGTTACAACGCCCAGCCGACCGATGGTCTTACCCTGTTTCGCAGCTGCGGCTATGGCAGCATCGTCCCGTAACGTCACGGTTTTTATACTCGTTTTGCTGCCTTGTTTTATCTGGACCGCTACCGTTTTGCCGCCATACCGCTTGGTCATGCTTGCAATGTCGCTGCTGCTCGAAAGCTTCTGCAGTCCGGCGCGAGGCCCGATAGCCACAATCACATCATCGGCACGGATGCCCGCTTTGGCTGCCGGCGAACCTTTTTCTACCTGGTCCACCACCGTTTTGTACTGTGCCCGGTGCACATAGTGCGTGTCGTTTGCCACCGTGAACTGGTTGTCGACCAAGTGCGGCATGCCGACTAGCGCCAGCACCAAAAACAGCACGAACGCCGTCAGCAGATTCACGACCACCCCGGCCGCCATAATTTTGGTTTTCGCAGCCAGACTTGCCGCGCCGAAGGAGCCCGGCTCGGTATCGGCATCGTGCTCGCCCTTCAGTTTCACAAAGCCGCCCAGAGGCAGCAAGTTGAACGTAAAGTCCCAGCCACCTTTCATCCTACGGCGATACAGCGCCGGCGGGAAGAATATACCGAACTCCTCCACTTCGACACCGTCACGCCGTGCCGCCCAAAAGTGTCCGAGTTCGTGCGTAATAATAAGACCGATAAACAGCACCAGTCCGACAATCAGTAAAAATATCCCCATATCAGTCTTAGTATATCAGAGTAGCGCCCTATCTATACCCCGAATCGGCGTTGCCGATGAGCGTACGCCGCCAATGCCTGCTGCAGATCTGTCTCAGTAAAATCGGGCCACAATACATCGGTAAAATACAGCTCGGCATAGGCTGCCCGCCACAACATAAAGTTACTGAGCCGCCGTTCACCGCTGGTGCGAACCAGCAAGTCAATCGGCGGTATGTCCGGCTCGTACAGATACTGCGCGAAATGCTCGGGAGTAATGTCCCGCGGGTCCATATCTGCCGTCACGATCCGTTTGACGGCATCGACAATTTCCTGCTGGCCGCCATAGTTAAAACACACGCCAAGCGTCAGATTGCTGCAGGCAGCTGTTTCCCGTTCTGCCCGTTCCAGCGCTGCCCGCTCCATGCGGGGCAGATCCTCTTTGCTGCCGATGATACGCACCCGCACCCCCTGCGCTTTCAAATCCGGCAGCTTGTGCGCTACCACCCAGCGAAGCAGTTTCATGATACCGCCCACCTCCTCGGCCGAACGCAGCCGGTTTTCAGCCGAAAACGCATAAATACTCACGTGCGATATGCCGAGCCGCCGCACGACCGGCAAAAGCGCAAAGAGCGCCTCAAACCCGGCGCGGTGCCCATCGCTAGCCGCGCCGCCGTGCGCCGTGGCCCACCGCCGGTTCCCGTCCATAATGATACCGACGTGCTGCGGGAGGGTATCGGTCATGCCTTACCGCTCCCTCCGGATGATATAGGTCAGCAAGTCCTGCAGGAACGTCTTCGCCTCCGGGCTCCACGCGGTCTGAGTCACCAGTATTTCCCGCGCCGCATCAGCAGCTTTCCGTGCTTCTTGACTGATATATGCCCGTGAACCAAGCGCGTCCAATATCTCCTGCACCTCCCGGTGCTGCGTGGGAGTAACGTCCGCGTTACCGAGTGCGGCCTCAATGACCGCCCGCTGGACGTCATCGGTACGGGCAAGCGCGTGGCGCATCAGCAGTGTCATTTTGCCCTCACGCAGATCATCCAAGGCTGACTTGCCGGTAGTACGCGTATCGCCGAACATGCCGATGATGTCATCCTGCAACTGGAAAGCCATGCCCGCCGCTTGGCCGAACCGTTCAATCGGCCCCAGTTGCGTGTCCGCCGCACCGGCCAGCACTGCCCCCAGCTGCAGCGGGTTGATAAACGTGTAGTAACTGCTTTTGAGCATGTACATGTGCCGCGTGCCCTCCAGATCAAGTGCCTGGCCCGCTTCATTCATAAGGTCGTCGAGCTGCCCGAAACCGGTCGCGGTGATGTTGGTCTGGAATATATGCAGTGCACGCACAATCCGCTCCGGCGGCTCCGCAATATCACCAACCAACCGGGCCGACAGGTGCTGCGCAATCAGGCCGACATTGACGCCAAGCATATTGCCCAGGTGTGCATAGTCGCGCGTACCATAATCGCGCTGCAGCATTCGCTGATATTCATAATGAACCGCGTCCCCGCCGCGCCGCTGTGCCGACCGGTCCATCACATCGTCGATTATCAGTAAGTAATCCTGGGCCAACTCCACCGCCACCGCCAGGTCCAAGCCCGTCCGGCGGTGTGTGCCGCCAAACATCTCGTAGCCGATGATGGCCAGCGCCCCACGGATACGCTTGCCCGGCCTGAGCGCAAAATCTTTCAAACGTTCGAGTGCCAGCTCCCCGTTCTGCGAAACCCCCACACCCAATGTCGTCGGTAGTGCCACGACATACGCTTGCAGCCATTTTTCGATATCGGTGCGCAGCACCTGGAGCCGCTCTATAGACTGGACACTCTCTGACATGGGTATACCGCTATTACACCGTATTAGCTTCGATTATATGGTGGGCGTTACGCATTTCCGTCGCTACACCGTCATTATTTCGGTTTCTTTGGCTTTGGTGGCCTGCTCCACCTGGCCTTGCGTAGCCTTCATGGCATCTTCCACCTGAGACTGCAGACGTTTGGCGTCGTCTTCACCGATTTCTTTGTCCTTTTTGGAGGACTCAATGCTATCGAGCGCCTCACGGCGGACAGTGCGAAGCGCAATCATGGCGTCTTCTTGCTTGCCACTCAGCTGTTTGGCAATTTCCCGGCGGCGCTCTTCGGTCAATGCGGGGACCGGGACACGCACGACGCGGCCGTCATCGCTGGGGTTAAGCCCCAAAGACGGATTGTCACGAATGGCACTCGCAATCGCCTGCAGGTTGCCCGGGTCAAACGGGGTAATCTGCAACAGCTGCGCCTCGGGCGCCGTCACGTTTGCCACCTGGTTGAGCGGCATAGGTTGCCCATAGGCTTCCACCATGACACCGTCGAGCATGCTGGCACTGGCCCGTCCGGTGCGTAGTGTTTTTAGTTGTTCGCCGTAGTGCGCTACGGCCGCTTCAAACTTACTTTTTGCGTCAGAAATAACTTGACTTGGATTCATACCCTGTAATTATAGCAAGGAGTATGCACGCGGGCTAGCTCTGAACATAGGCGCACCGGTACCGCTGCCCGTCCGAACAGAGTCCTAGAGGGCCAGTTCGTCCAGATGCTGGTTCTCGGTCTGCGTAAGTTCCGGCAGTGTTTCGGCATCGGAACGTTCAACGAGTTTGATAGGTTTTTGGGTGTTGCTCATACTGTGTTTGTTTTTCCTTAACGAGTACTAATATACATTATTTCACTAAAAATTGCAACCCCCTTATGCTTAAAATTTGTTCGCCACCGCAAAAGCCCCGCTTGCTGCGGGGCTTTGACTACATTTTTAATACATAGGTGCGGGTTTCGCGGCCTGCGTACACCGGAAGCCGCTTAGGCTTAGGCGACTTCGCCCAGGGCAATGCGGGAGAACCGGCGAACGACGATGTTCTCGCCGAGCCGGGCGTTGTGCTCTTTCACATATTCGCCCACGGTTTGGTCGGGGTTTTTGATGTACGGTTGGTCGAGCAGGCAGCGCTCCGCAAAGTATTTCTTGAGCTGGCCGTCGACGATCTTGTCGGCCATATCGGCTGGCTTGCCCTTTAGCGTATCGCTGGCGAGTAATTCGGCTTTTTTAGCTTCGCGAACATCCGCCGGAATGTCTTCTGCGCTGACATATTCCGGGGCACTGGCTGCGATATGCATGGCGATGTCTTTCACCAGATCAGTAAAGATTTCGTTGCGAGCCACGAAATCGGTCTCACAGTTTACCTCTACGATAACGCCGATACGGCCGTCATGGTTATATGTGCCGACGATGCCTTGGCGTGCTTCGCGCTCACCACGCTTTTCAGCCTTGGTCATACCTTTTTTACGCATGGCTTCAAGCGCCTTATCGAAGTCACCGTTGGCTTCTTCGAGGGCCGCCTTCGCATCGGTTAAACCGACACCGGTCAGATCCTTAAGCCGTTTGATTTCGTCGATACTTACTGCCATTATTTACCCTCCTCTTTCGTTTCCGGTTTCTTCGTTTTCGCTTTGCCGGCGCTGACCGCGGCCTGCATATAGTCAGCTACCAGTTGCAATGCTTTGATAGCATCGTCATTCATGGGAATCGGGTACGTGATATCGGTCGGGTCGGCGTTTGTATCCACGACACCCACGATAGGCAACCCGAGTTTCTTGGCTTCTTTAACGGCGTTCGTGTCGTGCACGATGTCGAACACCACGACCGCGCCAGGCTTGGCGTTCAGCTCTTTGATACCACCATACAGCACATTCAAGCCATCAACTTCCTCTTGGAAGCGCTGGAGTTCCAGTTTGTTGTACTTACCGGCTAGCTCGCCGCTCGCCAGTTTGCTTTCCAGATCTACCAGGTGCTTGATCTGTGCGCCAATAGTATTCCAGTTGGTCAACATACCACCCAGCCAGCGCTCGGTGACATATGGTTGACCGAGATCAGTTGCCAGTTTTTGCACAATGGGTGCAGCCTGGCGCTTGGTGCCGACGAACAGAATCTGACGATCCTTTGCGGCCGTGTCCTGCAAAAAATGCAGGGCTTCGTTCAGCTTGTCGACCGTCTTAGTCAGGTCGATGATGTGGCTGCCGCCACGCTTGCTGTGGATGTACGGTGCCATCTTGGGGTGCCAACGGCTGGTCTGGTGTCCAAAGTGCGCGCCCGCCTCTAGTAGTTGCTTAATGTCTACATCTGCCATAGATGCTAGTTCCTTCCTATCCTTGTTCTTGAGCTTGGGTACTTTGCGCTACCTACACGGTGCTTCGCAAAGAGGATAAAACCCTAGTCTGCTTCGTTTAATGACTCTGCTATTTTAACAGATTAAAACCACTGAGACAACCTAACCAGCGCGTCGCCTTACTTCTCCCCTGATCTTTTGCCAAAATGTATAATCGAGATGTGCTCGGCCAACAGAACTGAAGATCAACTGTGCCATTGATGCATCCCGTACACTGTCGCCACTACTTACCCCCGTATTCACATCATTATGACTATGAATTCTATCAACAGCCTCTTTAGGGAGCTTATGCTCAATGAGCCGCATGACTTGATCATATTTTTCTGCTTTGGATTCAACATATAATCGCTCAGCATCTTCTGGGTTCTCTTCAATGAACTTCAGTGCCCCAGACAGTTCAGATTTCAAACCGTTTATATGGTCTTTAGCGAAATCTTCCTCATCAGAATCAACCGCTTCCCGAATATCATCGTAATAAGACTCAATGGTATCGTTTATGGGGTTAACCACATGCCCCATTGTTTCAGCTACTTGTACATCCTGCACGGCATCTGGATGATGCTGCGTGTATTCTGGGTTTTGTGGGAAATCTTCGCTCATGTTTGCTGTCTTTGTTTAATTTTGAAATATACTTCCATTTAACTCAAAACTCTCTAATTTGTCAATGCCCTTGTGCTGTCTTAACAGAGGTGGTATAATTTCATGTAACTGTTCGGGATAGCGCAGACTGCAGTTCGCCCACTGCTAACCTGTTACCGACATATTTCAAACTATTTACGGGCAGGAGAAATATATGAAGAAAGATTTGCACCCCGCAAACTACCGGCTCGTCGTGTTTCAAGACCTGAACAACAACACGACTTATTTAACGCGCTCTACTGTGGCTACCGACGAAACAATCACGCTGGATGGCGCCGAGTACCCACTCATAAAAGTGCACATTTCTAGCAGCTCACACCCGTTCTTTACCGGTGAAGAGCGCGTGCTCGACATCGAAGGCCGCGTGGACAAGTTTAAGGCCCGCGCCGAAGCTGCCGCCAAGGCAAAAGACGCCCGCATGGCTGCCGCCAAAAAGGCAAAAAGCCGCGCCGAGGCCAAAGTCGCCAAAGCTGCCGACGAAAAAGACGCCGAATAAACACCAGCCACCAAAATTGTTAGGCATGTTGCATCGAAGTGACTGCGGGCGTGCCCGAGCTAGGGCACGTTTGCACAAGTGGTTCATTTGGATTGCCGGTGGCAATCCAAGGAAAGCGGTCACTTCGGGGCAACGTGACTCAATTTTGGTAAAATGAATGTAATGGAAGAAAAAGAACGCCAACTTCGCCAGGAATTCGCCGAGCTAGAGGCCCGGCTGCAAGACCCGAGTGTCTATAGCGACCCGGCCTACCCTAAACTTGCCAAACGGCAGAGCTACCTTAACGACGTGGTCGTGCTGTTTGACACCAAAAAGCAATTGGCGGCCGAGCGCGAGCAAGCCGCCCAACTGGCAGCCGGCAGCGACGAGCTGGCTGAGCTGGCCCAAGTGGAGCTAGCGGAACTAGAAGACAAAGTCGCTGCCAACAACGCCGCGCTAGCCGAAGCTTTGACGCCCAAAGACCCCAACGACGAAAAAGACGCGATTGTTGAAATCCGCGCCGCCGCCGGTGGCGACGAGGCCAGCCTGTTCGCGGCCGATCTGTTCCGCATGTACAGCCGCTGGGTTGAGCGCCATGGCTATAAACTTGAGCTTTTAAGTGAAAGTCCGAGTGAGGTCGGTGGCTTTAAAGAAGTCATTTTTGCGGTGCGCGGTAATGATATGTATAAACAACTGAAGTTCGAGGCAGGTGTGCATCGTGTGCAACGTGTGCCGACTACTGAAAGCCAGGGACGCATTCACACGTCTACAGTTACCGTTTCGGTGCTGCCCGAGGCCGAGGAAACCGACGTCGAAATCAAGGATTCCGACCTGCGTATCGACGTCTACCGATCCAGCGGCCACGGTGGTCAGAGTGTAAACACGACCGACAGCGCCGTACGTATTACGCACCTGCCGACGGGCATCGTGGTGACACAGCAGGACGAAAAGTCGCAGATTAAAAACAAGGCCAAGGCACTTGGCGTGCTCCGTTCCCGGCTGCTGCAGATAAAAATCGACGAGGAGCAGAAACAACTGAGTGACGCGCGTAAAGCGCTTATCGGCTCCGGAGATCGTTCCGAAAAAATCCGCACCTACAACTTCCCGCAGGACCGCATAACCGACCACCGTATCGGCTACAGCCGCTCCAATATTCCCGGTGCGCTGAACGGCGAAATCGACGACCTGATAGAGAAACTGGCCGAATATGAACGCCAACTCATTAACGAAGGTAACTGACTGGCTTAAAGACAGCCAGGCCCGGTTAGAACAAGCTGGGGTTGCGACAACGCGGCTGGATTGTTTGGTACTTTTGGAGGATGCAACCGGGAAGGACCGGGGATGGCTTTTGGCGCACCCTGAGCATGAATTACAGAGGTCAGAAATTGAAAAATTGAATACAAAAATTACTCGTAGGGGTCAACATATCCCCCTGGCCTACATACGCGGCAAAACCGAATTTTACGGCCGGGAATTTACCGTAAACGCCCACACGCTGGTGCCCCGCCCCGAGACGGAAACCATAATAACACTTCTACGCGCACTGGCCGTACATGAATGGCAACAGATGGGGGGTGTGGTATTTTCGGATATCGGTACCGGCTCAGGAGCCATTGCCATAAGTGCTAAGCTTGAGTTCCCCGAAAGCGAAGTCTACGCTACCGACATTGACGAAAAGTGCTTAAAAACCGCGCAACATAATGCAAAAAGACTAGGCGCAGACATCACTTTCCTGCGCGGCAATCTGTTAGAACCGCTCCCGAAGCCTCACCTACCTTTTACAATCCTGCTTTGCAACTTACCGTATGTACCTGAGGGCTTCCAAATAAACCGGGCTGCAACGCATGAACCCAAACACGCGCTGTTCGGTGGTCCTGACGGCTTAGACTTATACCGAGAACTATTTACCCAAACCAAAGCCCTGGCCACCCGACCGGTCTACATCCTAACCGAAAGCCTGCCCCCTCAGCACGAAACATTGACTGAGGTTGCACAAGCTGCCGGCTACGCCCTTGCCCGCAGCGAGGACTTCATTCAGGTATTTCAGTTCAGCGCTCCGTTTAACTTTCCGGCGCTGCGGTAAGCGTCGCGTCCAAGGTGAGCGTCTTGCCATCACGCACGATAGTCAGTGTTACGGTATCACCGACTTTATGCTTGCCAAGCAGCGAAGTAATGCTGGTGGTCTGATTGATGGTCTGATCGTCTATCTTCGTGATGACATCACCAGGTTTTACGCCAGCCTTATCAGCCGGACTACCTGAAACTACCGTGTCCTGACCGCCATTTTCACCCACCGTAGGTACATAGGCACCCTGTTTTTCGTTCAGGCCATACGCACTCGCAACATCGCTGGTAATAGGAATATAGAGCACACCGAGATATGGCTGCTGTAGCTTACCGGTATCTTCTACGCCAGAGATAAGCCCCTTCAGGTCATCAATCGGAATCGCGAAACCGATGTTCTGGGAGTCGCTTGCTACCGCCGTGTTCATGCCTATCACCGCACCGTCCAGGTTTACCAGCGGACCACCGGAATTACCTTCGTTTATGGCCGCGTCAGTTTGAAACAGGTTATCAAGATTTTCCGAACTGGAGCCGTCGGAGGCACTTGCCTGCACACTACGGCCATACCCGCTGATGATGCCGCTCGTAACCGTGTTTTGGAACTGACCAAGTGCATTGCCGATAGCCACAACCGGATCACCCACCTTCATGCTGCTGCTTGTGCCGAGATCCACGGGTACGAGATCTTTGCCTTTGGTATCTTGTATTTTCAGGAATGCCACGTCTAAGCTGCTGTTGTCATTCGTGCGACCTATGACTTTTACGTTATCGAAAACCGTTCCATCGCTCAGCGTCACGCTGACCTTGGTCGTGCCCGACGGCACCACGTGCCGGTTCGTCATAATGAGTCCGTCCTTGGTCAGAATGATCCCGGTGCCCGCTGCCTGTTCCGTCCCGTCGCTGCTTCCGCCACCGAAGAGATATGCGTAGGGGTCGGTAGATTGGGATTGCGTCGTTACGTTCACCGACACCACGCTCTGACCGACGTCCTGAGCTATTTTACTAATAACAGCCGCCTCGCCACGCAGCACTACTTTTTGCTGGGTGACATTGGTGGTGCCTTCGTCGTGATGGGCGGCAGCGCCCAACCAGCCGCCCCCGAAACTAAGCGCCAGTATAATAATGCCGCCGAGTATCCAGGTAAGCGGTTGCGTACGTCGATGCGGCCGCGGCTGGTTGGGCGCTGCCGGTGTGGCATCAACCGGCGCAATCAGAGCAGGTTTTGCGCGTTCCGGCGTCACTGCCTCTGGTTCGGTTGCGTCTGTCTGATCTGCCTTTTTATCTGCCATTATTCCTCCCTCAAGACTATTCCTTATGCTCAAACTATCTTATCGCCCCAGTCAGAGAACGTTAAGACCACTAACAATACTGCCGCCAGAATGAACACGACCTGCCGCCTGATACTGCTGCTCAGTTTGTCGAAATGATCCAGATAATACAGCGTGCCCAGGCCCAAGCCCAGTGCTGTGAGTAGCAGCGTAAGCTGTGCAACCGGTCCGTAAAAAAGCAGCCAATGCCCAAGCACCCAAGTAAGTGCCGCACCGAAATACGCCCAAAAGTACGCCAACAGACGCGTATATGGTTCGTCGAAACTATCGAAGAAATGGTGCGCCGCGCAGAAACAAAGTAATCCGACCGAGCCGACCAGCACGAACAGCGGCGCGTGGTCCCAGGTCAGAAAGAGAGCGCTCAGCCCCACCACGAACCCTATCAGGGCCTGCAGCGATACCCAGAGTACGTCTGCCCGCGGTTTTATGGCAATAAGCCAGCCAGCCCACAGTATCACCCACAACAGTTGCCATAGTTCGCTGCCAGTAGCTACCATGAATGCCAATACGGCAACACCAACAACCATGTCAATGGCATTTGAACGGATATTGGCGGCCCAGAACCGCGGACGTACAGCTAACATACGCCACTTACTTAACAGGATTAAGCTTAAGGCCAGCGGGACAAATGTCCAGCGAACCAACAAAAAAACCAGAAGTGGCAAGAGCGCGTTATATATGAAATAGAACGCGTGGCCGAAACCGCGGCTCGGAGTGAGCTTGGTAACAAACTGTCTCATTTATGGAACCAGTATAGCAAACTTTACGCCACCCGAAGCCAAATGTACGTCTGCCGGCAATGTCTGTATGGCATGCGTGTCATAGTGTGTTTCCAGATAATGCAACGTAAACGGGTCGTGCCCTTTTGACATATCGACCACCGCAGGCGTTAGTATTGCCTGCTTCGTCACGACCGTATCGGTTACATGGTAGCCATAGGTTTTCAGCTCGCTGGCGGCGGCAGTGGCGGCGGCCTGGGTCGAACTTATAACCGCTATGGACGCGTGCTCTTTCACCAGGTAGCCGTCAGGCAGTTGGCTGCGTACATAGGTCTGGATATCGCTATAGTCGAACAAGCCGGCGAGCGGACGCACGACCGAAGCGTTCCCTATCTGGCCGGTCGTTACCAGTTTGTGCGGTGGTGTCGTGAGCTCGATGGAGTGTATTTTGGTATCATCCACCTTTTTCATAATGCTGTACAGCCGCATGGCACCTTGGGTACTAAAATCCGAATAGACGTTCGCGCCCAGCGTATTCATAAGTGCATCGAGCTTGGCCGGGTTGCTTAACGTGCCCAGGGTAAACACTTTGTCTTTGAGCGCCACCAAAATCTGCCGCTGCCGCTGACTACGGGCAAAATCACTGCTCGTCTCCCGCGAACGAGCGTATTGTAGCGCCTTTACGCCATCCATCTGCTGCACGCCGGCCGGCGCGAGCACAGGATTCCAATGGTTCTCCCACGCCATGGTTGGGTCCACCAACGCGCTCGGCACATTTACCGTCACGCCACCCACCGTATCGACCGCTTGGCGGAATGCCTGGAAGTTCACCAGCACATGATAGTTCACCTCGACACCGGTCACGGTATGAATGACCTGGTCCAGATTGGCCAGGCCCGCCTCCACCGCCGCTGTATCATCATTCCGTACATCGACCTTGCCCAGTACACGGTATTTGCCGCTGCTATAGGCTGCATTTATCTTTTGCTCCGCCCCGAAATAGTTCACCGGCTGTTTCACCCATAAGTCACGGGGGATACTGAGCATAGTCGCGGTACCGTTCACGGGATCCACGCTGAAAAGCACGATGGTATCGGTCAAATCGGCACCGTCATGGCCGGGCCCGCCCACTCCGAGCAGCAGGATATTTACCCGCCCATCGCCCTCACCCTGCAATAGGTCGGGCGTAACCGGCTTGCTAGCGAGTGCGGCGATGGTTTTGTTGCCACGGAACACGTGATGCATCGTGACGTAGACCCGCCACCCCAGGAATCCAGCCGTTACCAGTACCAGTGCCGCGCCGATGCCTGCCGTCCGCCAAGCTGTCGCACGTGTCCACCGACGCTTTTTCACGATGCGGGCCGGCCGTTTGGGCGCCACATACCGGGGCACGGGAAAGGACTTTGCCAGTTCCGCCGTCCGCATAGCCGACGCGCTACGCGCTTGTTTTGGCGCATCCACCACTGTTTGTTTTACCGGCTGCTTGCGCGGCAGCCGTCGTATACCATCTATATCCATAAGCGAGAAGTCATATACTAGTATACGCGAAAAAACCGCAAGGGAAAATGCCGCACTCCCTGCCGTCATACCGATACCCACAGAAACGGGTTTGCGTTTCCCTCCACAACTCACGTATAGTTATTCGCGTGAACGACGTTACTGAGACTCCGGCCCCTACCGAAAGTACACCGGCATCCCCACCGCAAGCCCCCAAGACACCGGCACCCTCCCGGGGTCAGCGCGTGCGCAGTGCTTTGTCGACCATAGGTATTTTGCTGTTGGCACCGGTTATCGCTATTTTGCTGACGGTTTTTGTCTTCCAGTCGTACCAAGTGGACGGCCCCAGCATGGAACAGACGCTCCATAACAATGACCGGCTGATCGTCTGGAAATTACCGCGGACATGGGCACGCATCACCCATCACCAATATGTGCCGAAACGCGGCGACATCGTCATAGTCAACCAGTCGGGGCTTAGCAACTACGGTGACACCCAGGACACCAAACAGCTCGTCAAGCGGGTCATTGGCCTGCCCGGTGACCATATCGTGATTAAAAACGGTACGCTTACCGTCTACAACCACCAGCATCCTCACGGCTTTCAGCCGGATACCACGCTTCCGTACGGTAAAGACGGCGCCATTCCCGCTACCGACAACAATCTGGATATTACGCTCAGCAGCACCCAACTGTTCATCTGCGGAGATAACCGGCCCAACAGTCTCGACAGTCGTATCTTCGGTCCGATAGAGACCAGTCAGGTCGTCGGCAAGCTGGTCGCCCGCATTTACCCGCTCTCCGATATCGAAAAGTTCTAGCCGACGCCCGCTAAAACCGATACAATGGAATCATGACAAAACAAACTGGCCTGGGGAGAGGGTTCGGCTCGCTTATTCCCGAGAATGTCGATGTTGCCCGCCTGGTTACCGATGGTGAACGGGTCGAACAACTGGCCACCACCTCGCTGGAACCTAACCCCGACCAGCCACGCACCGTATTCGATGACGACGCGCTAGCCGGCCTGGCCGCCAGCATTAAAAGCCATGGTATACTGCAGCCACTTGTCGTGACACCGCACGGTTCAGGCTACCACATCATCGCCGGCGAACGACGCTGGCGCGCCGCCCGGCGGGCGGGACTCACGACCGTACCCGCGTTGGTACGGAGCGTCCGCGAGCAGGAAAAGCTCGAGCTCGCCATCTTGGAAAATGTACAGCGCGTAGACCTGAGCCCTCTCGAAGAAGCAGTCAGTATAGAGCGGCTACACCAGCAGTTCAATCTTACGTACGGGGAGATTGCCGAACGTCTGGGCAAAGCCGAAACGACCGTGCACAATACTGTCCGGCTGCTGCAGCTGCCGGAAGTCGCACGCAATGCGTTGGCCGCAGGCCAAATCAGCGAAGGCCACGCGCGCCAAGTACTAGCCCTGAAGGCCAATCCAGAAGCACAGGATACGCTCGTGCGACTTATCGGCCAGAACGGCTGGTCCGTGCGCCAGACCGAACGCTATGTCAGCGCCCTGAAAGCCGGCGCTACCGAAAAAAAGCAAACCGCCGAACGCGTCAGCGGAAACACTCCGGAAACGAAGCGCCTCACCAAGCGTTTCGGTACGCCGGTCCGTATTCACCGGACTGCCCGGGGTGGTCGCGTCGAAATCGCGTTCACATCCGACGACCAACTCGCGAAGCTCCTGGCCGAGCTAGAGCAATAGACCTCGTCTACACGCCGAGCCGCTTTGCGATCTCTTGTGCCAGATTTTTATACGCCCGCGCACCCTTAGACCACTTATCGTGTTCAAAGATAGTCCGGCCATAGCTCGGTGCCTCGGCTAAGCGCACATTTCTTGGTATGACCGTTTTGAGCAACTTATCACCAAAATGCTGCGTCAGTTCTGCCTGCACCTGTTCACTCAGACTCAGCCGTTTGTTATACATAGTGAGTACGACTCCGGCTATATCGAGCTGGCGGTTCAGTTGCCGTTGCACCGCCTGAATAGTCTGCAGTAACTGGCCCAAACCTTCGAGCGCGAAATATTCCGCCTGGACCGGTATGAGCACATCGGTCGCGGCGGTGAGCGCATTGATAGTCAGTAAACTCAAAGCTGGAGGACAGTCTATTATAACCACCTCGGCATCAATAGCCGTCAGCGCCTGCCGCAGCCGGAATTCACGTTGAGGCAACGGCACCAAATCGACTTCGGCTTGGGCAAGCCGACTATTGGCGGGCAGCACAAACAAATTCTGTACGCCGGTAGGCAGCACTACTTCACTCGGGTTCATGCCCAAAACCATAATGTCGTACAATGTCTTAGGCAGCGCATCCTTCTCTATCCCCAAACTACTTGTCGCATTTCCCTGAGGATCAAGATCGACCAGTACGACCCGGCGCTTACTGCCCGCCAGTTGGGCAGCTACGCTGACCGCGGTCGTCGTCTTACCCACACCGCCCTTCTGATTGGCTACTGCCACAATTCGTGCCATTTTATATTTCCCTCATGCTTACCTAAAGCCTACCAGAAACCCTCCCCCTCGTAAACAGTCTGGTGTTCTCACCGAACGACTAGCCATATACTACTAGTAATACTCTGCTACTTTAGAAACTACTATTGTAGGTAAGTACAATATCACCCAGCTTCAGATTAGCCCCGCTCTTCGCACTCAACCGGAGCTTCAACACCACCGTGTCCCCGGCGCTGTAGTTACTACTGGCGAAGCCACTAGTGGCCACGTCACCCCAAGAAGTACCCAGTGAGCCGCTCGTATAATCGTAGTTGCCATCGGCCGTCCCGGCCGCGTCTAAGACCGCTATGGCGACGCTGCTGTTGCTCGTGTTGTCCGTAACAGCCCGCACACTGATAGGATCGGTACCTGCCCAGGAGGAGAAATCACTCGGCAGCGCCACGCGTACTATCACATCGTAACACTGGGTAGTGGTCTGGGACGAGGTCCAATTGTAGTAGGTGTTGCGGGTGCCAGTATCGTAACCGGAAGTCAGCGAACCGCTGTTGGCCGCCGTACACGCCGTATCACCCACCGCATCGAATACGGCGCCAGCGTATTCAGGCGAAAGGGTGAGACGCTTCTGATGCTGAGCCGTACCGCTCGCCACCATCCCACCGGCGGCAGTAAAGGCCACCGTATTACCACCGTTTCCGAACGTGATAGTACCCGTCGTACTATCTACCTTCAACAACGACAGACCCGCACCGTTCTGCACCTGGAATGCCGTCGCACTGTCATGGCCGTTCGTCGGTTTTACCAGAAGCGTACCGTTAATGGTGGTCGCGATATTGCTGCTGCCATTGCCGAATGAAACGCCCGTCGCATTGGTGCCACCGATGATTATCGTACCGGCGGCAGCGGTGTCGACCGAACCGGTAGAAATACTGCCGGCAATCATTTCACCACTAATACTGATGGTACCGGTCTGCTGCGTGATGGTACCGGTCTGTAGCTGTATGTAGCTGCTATCTGCCTGGTTCTTGGTGAGCAGATTGTATGTGCCTGCCGTGCCCTGGTCCTGGATGACGAACGACTGGTCACCGTGGCCGCTCGCCGACCCCTGGAACACCAGCTCACTGGTATTGCCATTGCTCACATTTGACAGCTTGTCGGCTTTGCTCGCCGTGGCAGCCTGAGCAGCACGGAACGCATATGGCACTGCCGTAAGGGGCAGACGCGGGTTCATTTCACCGTCCCATGTCACCGTGTCGGTCGTTGTTCCACCGACATTCATGGTGAGCCATAGCTTTTGACTCCAGTCGATTGTACCCGGGAACGCAGTGACACTGCCCAGAGCGGTGCTAAAGTAGCCATTCACCGTCTGCAAGCCGTGTCCGGCGCTGTTCAGATAATCTTCCGTCCAAAGCAAGTGCGAGCCGCTCAGGGTCGGGTCATCGTACAACTTGAACTCGATGTTGTAGTCACCATCCGGCACAATACCGCTCGTACTATTCTGCAGACGAGCTTGGAAGTTAATGGTGTTCGCCGTATCGGCAGATGCAATCCCTGTCGCATGCAGCTGTATCAGTCCCAACAAAAAAACACCGAACAAGGCAAGTAACACAGGGATAAGCCTGTGCACAAAGAGTACTCGCCTTTTCGGTGTTAGTTTGAGCATTTTGTTTGAGTGTTTTGTTTTGTGTTTAAACGGTATTTTTGTTTAACACCCTTCTATTTTCTCCCCTGTCGCGTATCTGTTCAACCGGTTTCCGCTATAAAAGCGGACACCTGCGCACCCGTCCCAACGCGTCATTTCATGGTATTTATATGATGACTTTCTTACATCAAAGATGCGCTCTATGCTGTTAGAAGCATAAGTTTTATGGAATATTCTCTACATTTGAGTATTGTTACTGTTGTAGCATACACAATATAGTTATCTTGCCGCTCTCTTTCATGCTGGTTTATCCACAGCGGGGTTCTTACTGAGGCGCTTGGCTTCACAAAAAGAACCCCCGCTTGCATTGCGCAACGGGGGTTCTTTTTACCGGGGATGCAGTTCTTATGCGATTTTGTCGATTTTAAGTACTGTCTGCAACTGGCGATGGCCGTGCAGCTTGTGCACACGTTTTTTAGCTTTGTAGCGGATAGCGGTCACCTTTTCGGCCTTCGCTTCGTTATCTATGACGCTCGCGGTTACACTTACGCCGCTAACGAGCGGTGCACCAATCGTAGTCTTGTCACCGTCGATAACGAGCAGCGCATCAAACTTGATATTCTTGCCGACATCTTTCAGGCGCTCTACGGTAATCTGGTCGCCCTCGGCAACGACATATTGTTTGCCACCGGTTGCGATTACTGCTTTTTTCATTACTGGTTCCTTATAGAATTTAGATACCAATAGAGTTTAACAGATTATCTCACCCCTGTAAAGTCCCTAGGCAGCTTTCGCAAGCGCTATCGCGACCGAAAAGCCTTCGACGCTAACATCGGTAACGTATTGCTCCGGCTTAGTTTCGTTGAGTTCTACAGCCAGTGTTTCTGTCTTGATGGTGTCACCGTGTTCCTTAAGCGTCTGCAGCACCTCGTCGTCATCGCTCACGATACTCAGCTGAATACGGTCGTCTACCTGTAGCCCCGCCGCCTTACGTGCCGCCTGCACTTGCCGCACCAGTTCACGCATGAGGCCTTCGCGCCGGAGCTCCGGCGTAATCTCGGTGTCCAAACGCACCTCGTCACCAGCCACCTCGACTGCCTTGACGTTCAATTCCTCGAGCACAATGTCGTCGTATGCTTCGTGGTGCAATGCGACTGGCACGAACACTTTGGCAAGCGGCTGCCGAACCTTGAGCTTATTGGCAGCACGATAACTAAGCCCCTGGTTAATTATCTCACGGACATCGGACATCTCCTGCAGCACCGTATCGTCCACGGCACCCACCGCAGGCCAGTCAAGCAGATGAACACTCTCACCCATTGATCCGCCTGTCAGACTCTGAAACAATTCCTCGCTAAGGAACGGCACAAACGGTGCCAGAATGATGCTGAGGCGCGTCAGAACATAGTGCAGCGTTGTGTAAGCATCGTTTTTGTCGGCGTCGTCCCCGCTCTTCCAGAAACGGCGGCGGCTGCGGCGCACGTACCAGTTGCTCGCGTCGTCCACGAGCGCCAGGACAGGTTCGAGCGCACCCGGTAGATTGTAGCCATTCATATGTTCCTCGATGTGCGTTTGTAACTGATGCAAACGTGACACAATCCAAACGTCCAACGGGTTGCCGAGCTGCTCGGACGGGTCTTTGTGTGCGCCGCTCCATTCCCAGCCGTCCACACTGGCGTAGGTAGTGAAGAAATCGTACATGTTCCAGATCATGGCCAGCTTGCGCTGCACATCCTGGACATCTTTGTCCTGCAGGGTAAAATCTTCGCCCTTCGCCACCGGGCACGACAAAAGCAGGAAACGCCAAGCATCGACCGAATATCGGTCCATCACTACGTTCGGGTCGGTAAAGTTACCACGCGACTTGCTCAGCTTGAAGCCGTCACTACCCATTAGATTGCCTGTGACGACCACGCTCCTGAAGGCGTTTTTACCGAACAGCCCGACGTTTACGGCATGCACGTAATAGAACCAGGCGCGCACCTGCCCCACGTACTCCACAATGAAATCACCCGGGAAATTGGCCTCGAACTTCTCTTTGTTTTCGAACGGGTAGTGGAACTGCGCGAACGGCATGCTGCCGCTTTCGAACCAGCAGTCGAGCACTTTGTCGATGCGTGTATAGTGTTTACCTTCGAAGTCGAACTCAATGTCGTCGACCCATGGACGGTGATAGTCTTCCAGCTCCACGCCGCTCAGCTCTTTGAGTTCGGCGTAGCTGCCAACTACTTTTATGTCGCCGTCCTCGCTCTTCCAGACCGGCATAGCCGTTGCCCAGAAACGATCGCGGCTGAGGTTCCAATCTGGCGCCTGCTGCACTGTTTTTGCAAACCGACCGTGCTTGATGTGTTCCGGGAACCAAGCGACATTTTCGTTTTGCTCGAGCATTTCAGCGCGCTGCCCGTCAATGTCCATAAACCAACTGGGGTGGGCACGGTACATTAGGCGGTTACCATTACGCAAGTTATGCGGATATTCGTGCTGAATGTAGTCGATTTTCCAGACGACGCCACGCTCCTTCAGTTCCTTAGCAATGCGCTTGTTGGTGCTCCAGACTTCCTCACCCTTCCAGTCGCCCTCGGTATACATACCGTACTCGTCCAGCACGTGCACGACTGGCACCTTGTGCGCCTTGGCCAGTTCAAAGTCTTCTTCACCGTATGCCGGTGCTAAGTGTACAATGCCGGTACCGGAATCATCAGTAACATACTCGGCATCCCATATCTTGTGCGCATTCTCTCCGCGGTTCACGCCGAGCAGCGGCTCGTACTCTAGGCCAATCAAATCTTCGGCATTCAGCTTCTTTATCGGCTTGAAGAAATCGGGCTCAATACCATCACCCTTCGTAATAATCTGCGCGGTTGGCCGGCCGACAACCAATTTCTCGCCCTGATATTCCAGTAATTGGTAAGCATCGAGCTCCCTATTTACCGCCAGCGCGGTATTTGCCGGGAGCGTCCACGGTGTGGTGGTCCAGGCGAGTACGTACACGTCACCATCTTCGCCGAGTTTCTTGACAGATTCATTGGTGAGTTTGAATTTCACATACACACTCGGGTCGGTCACCACCTGGTACGCACCGGCGTCCATGGTGACTTCGGCCTTAGAAAGCGGCGTCGCCCACTTAGTATCGTACATCAGCACCTTCTCGCCTTCGTAAATCTTGCCCTTGTCGTACAGCTGCTTGAACGCCCACCAGACACTTTCCATATAGTCTTTATCCAGCGTTTTGTACGCGCCTTTAAAGTCCACCCAGCGGCCGCTGCGCTCCACAATATCTTCCCATTCGTTCCCCGTCGTAATCATGTTCTCGCGAGCGGTGGTAATGTACTGTTCCAGGCTAATCTTCGTACCGATATCATGCCGGTCGGTTATACCCAATTTTTTCTCGACGAAGTTTTCCGCCGGCAGCCCGTGCGTATCCCAACCCCACACGCGCTCCACCCGCTTGCCGCGCATGGTCCAGTAGCGCGGCACCGCGTCTTTTATAAGCCCGCTCAGCAGTGTGCCATGGTGCGGCACACCGGTGATAAACGGCGGGCCGTCATAAAACACATACGCATTATCTTTCGAGCGGTTTTCAACCGATTTCTCGAACGTCTTGTCCTGTTTCCAGCGCGTGACCCAGTCCTTTTCGTACTCGATGGCTTTGCGCCGCTTGCCTGCTTGGAATTTCACTGCTTTTGCTCCTTTCTTAAAAAGCAAAAATCATCTCGTTTAGCTGTCAGAACCCTGTTAGGGGTGGTACCATCTGACTTCCAAACGAGATGATTCTCTACTTTGGCACTTCGTTACTCGCTGTTACGGGCTGCCCGTCGGGTTCTACCCCATTACTATACAAAGTATAGTAATGGCTCTTCCCGCTGCTTCGCGGTGGATAGCCGCTCATCTGCCCCCCGGGCAGAACGCATGTACTGCTTCACATGGTACGCCACCGAAGAAAAGTTTTCAACCTACGGATCTACTGGAACGAATACAGGTATCCTGCGACTTCTTCTGCCCGTGGCAGGTTGGTACCTTCCCAATGTTTTATGTAGCTGCCGTCGTCATTCGTGACCAGCAATGCCGGCTGGGCCATGATGTCGTAGATGCTTGCCGTCGCAGAGCCGTCGCGGCTATCATAATCCAGCACTTTCAGCTGGCGTTCGGTAATTCCGTGGGCCCGCTGCATATCCTGTACGAACGCTTCTACACCTCGTGCAAATTCAGAATTGGGCCGATAGAGCACAAGCAGTTTCATACGAATATTGTATCATGCACGCTACTGCTGGGCGCGCAGCTTCCTCGGCGCAATTCCTACGGCTACGTAAAAAGAACTCCCATTATAGGGGGAGTTCTTTTATACCTGGTAGGCCGGCCTATGAACAACCGGTGGTGGAACCACAGCTGGAGCAGACATAGCAGCTGCCGGAGCGCTGTGTCTGATTACCACAGTTGTAACAGAGCGGCGCTGCCGGATCGGCTGCAACTTCTTTGTCGCTGCGGACGGTGCTGTCCGCGGCGGTAAGAGGTTGTGGTACGGGCTCGGAAACCGCCACGGGAGCGGCTACCGCAGCCGGTGCCGGTGCTTCCAGCAGGCTGGTCTGTACTTCCGGTATATCGTCGAAGCTGGCCAGGCCAAGCTCCAGGCGATCGTCAAAGCTCAGGTAATCGAGCGCCAGGCGGCGGAAGACGTAGTCCGTGATACTACTGGCGGTACGGATATCCGTGTCGTCAGTAATACCGTACGGCGCGTAGCTGCTGCCGCGGAAGCTCTTGACGTAGCGCTTGAGCGGCACACCGTATTGCAATCCCTGGCTGACGCTGGTCGCGAACGCATCCATGACGCCGCTGAGCGTACTTCCCTGCTTGCTGACATTAATGAACAGCTCGCCCGGTGTGCCGTCTTCGTATTCACCGACCGTGAAGAATCCTTTGAGATCAGCTAGCACGAAACGGTACGTCCGGCTATTGCGCACCCGTGGCAGCGGCCGGCGAACGGCGCCCTTTACCACGATACGATTGTCTACGAGCGCATCGGCCGGTGCAGCGGCGGCAGCCAGGGGTGCTTCTTTCTTTTCACCCGCTGCGGTACCTTCTTTTTTGGCCATACTGAGTGGCTGTGCAACCTTGGAAGCATCGCGGTAAATGGCAACAGCCTTTAAACCCAGCCTCCACGAGTCAAGGTGCAGCTGCTCGACGTCTTCGATGGTGGCGTCGGCCGGCATGTTCACGGTTTTACTGATAGCGCCCGAAATGAACGGCTGTACGGCCGACATCATCTTGACATGACCCAGGTAGTGAATCGAGTTGTCGCCCATGGAGCATGCAAAAACCGGTTCGTGCTCTTTCGCAAGGTGTGGCGCACCCAGGATAGTCTTTTCGGTATCGATGTAGGCCACGATGTCATTGACTTGCTCCGGTGTGTAACCCAGCGCCCTCAGTGCGCGGGGCACGGTCTGGTTCACGATGTGCATGGTACCGCCACCGACCAGCTTCTTGACCTTCACGAGACCCAGGTCGGGCTCAATGCCGGTGGTGTCGCAGTCCATCATCAGGCCAATAGTACCGGTCGGCGCCAAGACGCTGGCCTGACTGTTGCGCACACCGTACAGCTCGGCCAGTTCATTCGCCTCATCCCAAGCCTGGGCGGCAGCACTCAGCAGGTCCTCAGCGGCCAGGCTGGCGTCGATATGATCAACCGCCTCACGGTGCATGCGCAGTACGTGCAGCATGCCTTCGCGGTCCTTGTGGAAACCGGCAAAGGGACCGACTTTACGGGCGATTTTCGCACTAGTGGCGTATGCGTGGCCGGTCAGAATAGCGGTAATAGCAGCAGCCTGGGCACGGCCTTCGTCGCTGTCGTATGGCAGCCCTTGGGCCATCAGGAGCGCACCCAGGTTCGCATAGCCAATACCGAGTTCGCGGTACGCTTTGGCGTTCTTGGTAATGCGGGGAGTCGGATACTCGCTGTAGCCGACCAGAATTTCCTGAGCGGTAAAGAGGAGGTCGATGGTGTGCTTGAACGCTTCGATATCGAAGCTAAAGTCGTCGTTTAAGTACTGTAGCAGGTTGATGCTGGCCAGGTTACACGCGCTGTTGTCCAGGTGCATGTACTCGGAGCACGGGTTTGAGCCATTGATGCGGCCGGCAACCGGCGTCGTGTGCCATTTGTTGATAGTGGTGTCGAACTGCAGACCCGGATCGGCACACTTCCAGGCGGCTTCGGCTATCTGATGCCAGAGGTCGCGGGCCTTTACGGTCTTGACCGTCTTGCCGGTGGTGACTGCCTGCAGGTCCCAGTCGGCATCGCTTTCAACGGCGCGCATGAACTCGTCGGTCACCCGCACCGAGTTATTGGCGTTCTGGTACTGCACACTGAAAATGTCCTTGCCGTCCAGGCTCATATCGAAACCGTTTTCTTGCAGCACACGTGCCTTGTCTTCTTCGATAGACTTACACCAGATAAATTCTTCGACATCCGGATGATCGACGTTCATAATGACCATTTTTGCAGCACGACGAGTCTTGCCACCACTCTTGATAGCACCAGCAACTGAGTCGGCACCACGCATGAAGCTCAAAGGACCGGAAGCCCTGCCGGCACTCTTGCCCAGCGGCTCGACACTGCTGCGGATAGTGCTGATATTGACACCGCTCCCGGAACCACCTTTAAAAATCATCCCTTCGTCAGTGTACCACTGGAGAATCGACGGCATCGTATCGTCCACACCCAAGATGAAACAAGCGCTTGCCTGTTGTGTGCGGTCGGCTGCACCGATATTGAACCACACCGGGCTGTTGAAGGCGGCACGCTGGGTCGCCAGTACGTATTTGAGCTCTTCGCGGAACGTATCCGCCTCGGTGGCGGTATCGAAATAGCCTTCCTGTTTGCCATGACGCACTATGGTATCGACCACACGATCAATCAGGTGTCGCAGTGATGTTTCACGGTCTTTGTCGCCGGGGGTGCCGGTGAAGTACTTTTGTGCCACGATATTCAGTGCGTTTTGTGACCAGCTTTCCGGAATCTCGACATCCTTCTGCTCGAATACCGCTTCGCCCGTAAACGGGTTCGTAATGGCAGAATCACGCGTGACCCATTTGAGCATATCGTAGGCTTTACCCTTCGGCTCGGTGAAATACCGTGCCACCCCGCTGTTGGTTGCTTGTCCCATAGTTGTTACCCTCTCTCCCTGGCTGCCACCCCTGACAACCGTGTCTTGTTTTAGTATGTTTTATTGTTTTTATTAGAGTCTCTTTGCCGACGTGCCCCTCGCACGGACGATCGGTCGTTCAAGCAGGCTCTCCGTGAGTTTCAATCGTTTGAATTCCAGGGAGAGCCGACTAACCCTTGTATGTGCTCTAGGCTTTGACGGCGTCGGTCTTCCGTCCACGTATTTGTGAGAGCTCGCGCTCAAAGCTCGCAATGTCCTTAAACTGCCGATACACGCTGGCGAAGCGCACATATGCCACTTCATCGACTTCCGGCAGCAGTTCCATGACAAGCGTACCTATCTTGTCCGATGGTACCTCGGCCTCGCCGCAGTTGTAGAGCTGCTGCTCGACGTTGTTGACCAACTGTTCGAGTTGCAGGCTGGTGACCGGTGTTTTCTCGCACGCCCGATACAGACCGGCCAACAACTTGGCCCGGTTAAACAGCTGGCGTGTGCCGTCCTTCTTGGCAACCACCAGTTGTGGCCGCTCCAGGCGCTCGTACGTAGTGAACCGGTACCCGCAGGCAATGCAGGCGCGGCGGCGGCGAACTGCTTGCCCGGTGTCGACATCGCGGCTTTCGATAACCTTGGTGTCATCACTGCCACATTGACCACACTTCATGTTTGCCTCCTTAACCTTTAATTATTGTAAGGTGCGGCTAGGTGTTCGGTCTGAGGTAATGGTGTTTGTTTTGCCTCTGACTACTACATATAGCGTATTACGTTTTAATCATACCCCCATGCATAGCGCTTGTGCAAGGGCTTTTTCGGTGTATTTTTTAGTACGGAATGTGCGGATTTACTACTGTTTATGCACGTCTTTTTCGTGAGTCGCCGCAGTGTCTTCGGCCTCGTGCTCGTCCTTGGGGGTCACGCGTTTGGCAAGACGGCGCAAAAACGACGGCTTCTCGAGCTCGGATTCGTCATGGTCAACGACGACCGGAGAGGCCGTTTCTTCGGGTTTACTGTCGTCTTCCTCTATAGACCAGATGTTGGGCATGGGTTCATCGTTACGGAAATCGCTCACGTCACCGCTGCCCTCGGCAGAATCGGCCGGAAGTTCCATATCGATGTTGCGAACCTCTTCGTCGCTGACGGACGGGGTCGCAGCCACCGGCGCCTTCTCTGTTTCTATCGCTGCAGCCGGGGCAGGAGCAGCGGACCGGTTCGCAAAGTAGGAAGCGTCGAACCCGGTAGCCACCACCGTAATAATGACCTCTCCCTCTAGCTCAGGGCTGATTGTAGCGCCGAAGATGATGTTCGCGTCGGGATCGGCAGCGGTAGTGATGGCTTCGGCCGCTTGGTTGATTTCGTGCATGGAAAGATCGTTGCCGCCAATAACGTTGAAAAGAATACCGCGCGCACCGTCTATAGAAACTTCGAGCAGCGGACTTTCGATAGCCTGCTGTGCGGCCTGCACGGCCCGGTTCTCACCGCTGGCCCGACCGATACCCATGAGCGCACTACCGGCACTGCTCATAACCGTTTTGACATCGGCAAAGTCGAGATTGATAAGCCCGTGTACGGTAATAAGGTCGGAAATACCCTGCACACCCTGGCGGAGCACGTCATCAGCCACTTTGAACGCCTCAAGCAGCGGAGTCTGGCGGTCGATGGTCTGCAACAGGCGATCGTTCGGAATAATAATAAGCGTGTCGACGCTGTCGCGCAGATGCTCGATGGCCGCGTCGGCATTCCGGCGGCGCTTCTCGCCTTCAAACGCAAACGGCTTGGTAGCGAAGCCGACCACGAGCGACCCCTGATCTTTCGCAATTTTAGCAACGACATGGCCGGCGCCGCTCCCCGTACCGCCGCCCGCACCGATGGTCACGAACACCATATCGGCACCCTCAAGTGCCTTCTGGATTTCCTCGCGCGATTCAAGCGCCGCGGTTTCACCTACACTCGGGTCTGCGCCTGCACCTAAGCCACGGGTGGCATCTTTGCCAATATGGACTTTGGCGGCAGCTTTGGAATTTTGCAACGCCTGGGCATCGGTATTGATTGCCACGAAGTCCACACCCTCTATACCAGCTTCCACCATACGGTTAATCGCTGCACCGCCGGCACCACCCACGCCTACTACCTTAATACGTGCGAACGTTTCAATTGCCGGATCGACTGCCTGTGCCATGTGGTTGTTGCCCCTCGTTATACTATCTGCATGCAGTATAGCGGCCGGTGAACACATGCGCAAGTCCGTGTGTATACATATTTAGCATAGGCGCTCTGCGGCCGAACAATGGCCCGCCGCAGCGGTGAGATGCACTGAGCACTAAATGTATGGAATCAGGGTTTAAGACGCCCGAAAAGCCGGCCGAGCGAAGCGCCAAGTGTCCCGCCAACAAGCTGGTGTGTGGCCGTCTGGTCGGTCGCATAGGGTGTCAGCAGGATATCAAGCAGCATCAGGCCGACCGCTGCCGCGAATGCCGGTGAGTCAACCGTATCTACCAAACCCGCCAGCCCCTTCACTTTGCCGATACGGGCCGGGAGCTGCAGTTTTTCTTTGACGTATTCGGCCAACCCCGGAAGCGCCGCCGTACCACCTACGATGACCACGCCACCGGGCAGTTTACGACTGCGACGGATGCGCTGCAGTTCCTTTTCAACATATTCAAGCAGCTCCTCTACCCGGGCCTCGACTATCATATTGACTTCCCCGCCCGAGAAATTGTGCGCCGTACCGTCTACGACGATGCGCAGCCATTTATCACTATCGTCCCCCAGGCGCGCATGCTTGAGCTTGGCCGCCTCGGCTATATCGAGATCCGTCTTAAGACCGATGGCCAGATCGTTTGTGATATGCGTGCCGCCCATGGGGATGATCGCCACATGCTGGATTTCTCCATCTTCTATAACGCTCAGGTTCGTCGTACCGGCGCCGATATCGAGCACTAGTACGCCCGCTTCTTTTGCACGACGGTCCAGAACCGCCTCGGCTGCCGCGAGTGCGGAAACCGTGTGATGCTGCGGATGCACTTGCGCTTTTTCAAGCGTCAGGTCCAAATTGCGTACGTTGGGACTTGCAGCTGTCACGATGTGGCAATCCACCTCCAACCGTACGCCGTGCATACCCACCGGATCTTTCAAATTGTCCTGGCCATCAAGCCGATAGTTCTTGGCAAATACCTGCACGATTTCCCGGTTCGGCGGCAGCTTAACGATGGTGGCGGCTTCCTCTACCCGCTCACGATCTTCTACCGTAATCTCACGGTTGACGCTCGAAATAGCAATCGTACCGCGGCTGTTGATACCGGCCACATGTGCACCATTGACGTTCACCGTGGCACGATGTATTTGCACACCACTGATCCGCTCGGCCTCGGTAACAGCCTGAATAATCGCCTCGGCGGCATCGTCGATGTGCATCACCACGCCCTTGCGCATACCCTGGTTGGGACTCACGCCATGACCGATGACTGATATACGCGTCGGGTCGGCCGTATCGCGCGTGCCGACGACGCACCTGACATGCGACGTACCGATATCAAGGCCGACATACGTAGGTGCGGCTGGATCACTCATGCCGCCATTATAACACTTGTGTTTAGAGCATAGTAATTGGAAAATTGAAAATGATACATTTCAACCCCCCGCTGCGCAATACCTAGAGTCGGGTCAGAATGTCGCAGCCGTCTTTAGTAACCAGGATGGTATGTTCGAATTGAGCAGACCGGGAGCCATCTACCGTCAGCAGTGTCCAGCCATCGTGGGCCTGGAATATACGGGGGCTACCCAGAGTGGTTATGGGTTCTATAGCGATAGTTTGGCCGGCTTTGAGTACCGGACCGGTGCCGGCACGGCCGTAGTTCGGGATTTCGGGATCTTCGTGGAGTTCGTGGCCCACACCGTGCCCGACCAGTTCGCGCACAATGCCAAGCCCATGGCTCTCAAGCACCGCCTGCACCGCAGCCGATATATCGCCCACCCGGGCACCGTCGCGTACCTGGTCGATACCGGCGTACAACGCACGTTCGGTACCCTCCAGCAAGCGCGCTCCGGCTGTATCGGCCTTTTCAATCCCGCCGATACAGAGCGATATGCCGGCATCCGTGACCATACCGCTATACGTCACACCGAAATCGAAGTTTACGATATCACCATCTTGGAACACGCGGTCGTTCGGAATACTATGCTGGACTTCGTTGTTGGTGGATATGCAGATGATATCCGGATAGCCTTCAAATCCTTTGAAGCTCGGTTTGCCACCCAAGCGGGTCAATGTGTCCTGTGCGAACGCGGAAACGTCTTTGGGCGTCATACCCGCTTTTATGTGGTCGCGGATAGCCTGCAGCACGGTAGCCAGCATGCGGCCGCTTTCCCGCATAGCCCGTTGCTCCGTAGCCGTCAGTACCGCACTCATAGCGTCAGCGTGTCTTTAGCAGCAGATTCAAGTTCGGTGATAACCTGCAATATGCGCTCGTGGACCGCCTGCGGCTCGGCGTTGGCATCGATGTCGTAGATCGTGATGTGCTTCTCTTTCATGTAGTCAAGGATGGGGCGCGTTACCTCTTGATATTGCTCGAAACGATGTGAAATCGCCTCCTCGCTGTCATCTAACCGGCCGCGTTTCTGAAGGCGCTTGCGGACGACTTGCTCGGATATTTCCAGATTGACTACCGTCGGCAGTACGAACCGGCCGGACTCCACCTGGTCAAGCAGCCAGTCGACCTGCGGCTTGGTGCGCGGGAAACCATCGAGAATAAACTGTTCTTTGGTGTCGATAAGTTCCAGCACTTTATCGATGACCTTTATGACTTCACCATCGCTCAGCAGCTTTCCTTCCAGCATTTCATTGCGGCGACGCCCGGTAATGAGCACCCGGAAGATCTCACCGGTGGAAACGTAGGCATAGCCATATTCGTCGGCCAGCTGGTGGCCTTGCGTGCTCTTGCCGCTGCCGGCGACCCCCATGAGCAGGATCATACAAGCCGCTCCTTGACCAGGGCCGCTATCTGCGCGCCATCGGCACGGTTACCCGTCTGCGCCTTTACCGCGCCGATAACCTTGCCCATAGCCTGCACGCCTTCGGCCTGCTGCTCGGCAATGACTGTGTCGATGATTTTCACAAGCTCGTCAGTACTCAGCCGCTCCGGCAAGTAGCTCTCTATAATCGCTTTTTCGGCAAGTTCTTTATCGGCACGTTCCTGTGAGCCACCTCGTACATAAAGGACGGCGCTTTCCTGACGCTTTTTTGCTTCTTTGGCGAACAGATTCAGGATTTCGTCGTCGGGGATACCGCCATCGGCACGCTTTTTGGCCGCCACGTCAGCGTACAAAATGACACTTTTGAGCCCGCGCAACGTTTCCACGCGCGGAGCATCGCCGGTAAGTAATGCAGCTTTGACATCGTCGTCAAGCTGCTGACGTAAGCTCACTAACTACCTCTGGCCGAGCTTAATTTTCTTGAGCTTTAGGGCTTTGCGCTGTGTTCGGATAATCGCCTTGGTGCGACGTTCACGCTTACTTATGGGCTTCTCGAAATACTGCCCTTGTTTTACGGAGACAATCAGACCGCTCTGTTGGACGCGACGGTTGAAACGGCGCACCAGGTTCTCGGTCGATTCTTTGCTGTCTTTACGGGTTACTTCTATCATATCGTTGTCCAGTATACATTAACAGGGGCGCCTACGCAAGAATTTTAGGCGACATTGCGCCGCTGCGGTGTCTTTTGGCTCTTTAGGACAATAGACTGAAGCTCTTTAAAGATAACGAACTGCTTGTTCGTGTGATAGATCTTGGTGTTACCCTGCTTTTCGCTAATAAGGAAGCCGGCCTTTTCCAGCCGCTTGAGTTCACGCTGGATGTTACCGGCGTCTTCTTTGATAAGTTTGGCCAGTCCGCGAACATGCGTCTTGAAATCGGGGTACTTCGCATAAATCACAATGATCTTGCGGCGCACTCTGGAAGTAATAAACACATCTAGCATAAACTGATCCCTAAAGACTTATCCTCTCGTTCCTCTCATGCGTGAGTTGTGCTAACAACAACGCAGATTCATACTTAGTATAGCCCGGCCCCTGTGTAATTTCAACAGCTTTCTCGGAGAGCCCATCCATACAGCGTAAAAAACAAGGGAAGCGCAGGCGGTACAAGCACGAAACCCGTATACTATTACTATGTACTATTACGAGGTGTTGGTAGCCAGTATGGCGTACCACGGCAAAGAAGCATTGACCTACCGTGCCAAAACGGGGTTACAGCCCGGGCAGATCGTACGGGTCAGTCTGCGGGAACAAAGTACGCTGGGATTGGTCCTGCGCCGAATTTCAAAACCGGCCTTCGCAGTCAAACCACTGGCAGCCGTAGCACCCTTTCCGCCGCTGCCTGCCGAAAGCCTGGAACTGCTCAAATGGCTGCACGCATACTATCCTGCGCCGCTTGGCCAGATTGTACGCCAGTTCGTGCCACCCACGGAAGTTTTTCCAAAGCAAACAAGCAAAGAACAAAGCACAGAGGGTAGAGCGTCCGAGGTACCTGCTTTGTCTACCGCACCACCGCTCACACCAGAACAAACGAAAGCAGTGCGGACCATAGCCGGCGCCGGAACATTCCTGCTGCATGGCATAACGGGAAGCGGCAAATCGCGGGTGTACGTGGAGCTGGCAGCGCGGGTCCTGCAAGCCGGGCAATCGGCCTTCGTACTGACGCCGGAAATAGGCCTGACCGCCCAGCTCAGCACTACCTTCCGCACCTATTTCGGCGATGCAGTTTACGTGCTCCATTCGCAAATGACCGCCGCCGAACGCCGGAACATCTGGTACGAACTGCTGGCCCGCAGGCAGCCTGCCGTAGTCATCGGGCCCCGCTCGGCGCTCTTTTCCCCCGTGAGAAACATCGGGCTGATTATACTGGACGAGGCACACGATAACGCCTACAAGAACGAATCTGCACCCCACTATCGGACCGCCCGTGTGGCTGCCAAGTTGGCCGAGCTGCACAACGCTACGCTCGTACTCGGATCCGCTACGCCGTCGATAGAAGACTATTATCTGGCAAACCTTCGCAAGCGACCGATTGTCCTCATGGAAAACCTGGCCCGTGAGGCTACCCCGCTCAGCATCCACACGGTCGACATGAAGCAGCGGGAAAATTTCACACGCAACCGGCTGCTCAGCAACCAGCTCCTGGGGCAGATAAACGCCGCGCTGGGACGCAACGAGCAGATACTCTTGTATCTGAATCGACGCGGTACTGCCAACGTTGTACTGTGCAATCAGTGCGGATGGCAATCGATGTGCCCGCACTGCGATCTGGCTCTTACCTATCACGGTGACGTGCACAAGCTGCGTTGCCACGTCTGTGGCTACCACAGCGTACTGCCGGATGTCTGTCCGGTCTGTGGTAATACCGACATACTGTTCAAGAGCATCGGCACGAAAGCAGTTGTCGATGCTGTACAAAAAATGTATTCAACTGCGCGGGTACAGCGCTTTGACACCGATGCCAAAAAAGCCGAGCGGCTGGAGCACCACCTACACAATATAGCCGCCGGCTCAGCGGATATCCTGGTAGGTACCCAGATGGTCGGCAAAGGCCTGGACCTGCCCCGGTTGTCGGTCGTGGGTATCGTGAATGCCGACTCTTCGCTACTCATACCCGATTACACTGCAGCCGAACAGACGTTCCAGCTTCTGGCGCAAGTGGTGGGACGCGTCGGCCGTGGTCACCGCGCCGGCACTGTTATCGTCCAGACGTATGATCCTGAACATCCCACGCTTCAGGCGGCTATCCACCGCAACTGGCACGATTTTTATACAGCGGAACTCACAGAGCGCCGCGCGTTCCACTTTCCGCCGTTCGTGCATCTTCTAAAGTTACGGGTACTGCGTGCCACGAGTAAATCCGCCGAAAAGGCCGCAACAACGCTTGCCGCTACTCTGGCTACGCAGTACCCGGGTACGACCATCGAAGGTCCTGCACCCACCTTCCACCCGCGGGAGAACGGCAAATACAGTTGGCAGCTGCTCGTGAAGTCGAAGAGTCGCGGCGTGCTGACCGATATCATTCATTCCCTACCGTCAGGCTGGAGCTACGATATCGATCCGATCAATCTGCTGTAATTAAATTTTGTTTTCAATGTCCGACACCCGCCCGGTCAACCTACAAAATGGACGGTTCTTCCGGCAAAAACCCATCATAGGGTATACTACTAGCAATGCAAAACACACTCATAACCCTGCCCCATCCGCACCTGCGGGAATCATCCAAGAAGGTCGGCATCATCAACGACGACATCACAAAGCTTATTGAGCGCATGCGTGCCATTACACTGGACTGGGAAGCGTCCCGTGAGCACGAAGTCGGGGTGGCACTCGCCGCCATTCAGATCGATATCCCGCTCCGCGTGGTTGTGGTCCGTAATGATTTTGACAACAAACAAGATACGACATTCCGGGCGCTCATCAATCCCGTCATTACGAAATACGAGGGTGAACAGGTGGAAGATTTCGAGGGCTGCCTGAGCGTGAAAGACATATATGGCAAAGTGCCCCGTTACAGCAAAGTGCGCGTGAAAGCACTTGACCTTACAGGGAAAGAAGTACGTCTCAGTGCCGAAGGATTCCTGGCCCGCGTATTCCAACACGAGATCGATCACACCAACGGTAAAGTATTTATAGACCACATAAAAGATTCGCCGCTCGCCTTCTACACATTAGGCGCGGAGGGAAATTTACAACAGATGGATTACGAAAAAGAAGTCAAAGACCGTAAAGACCTGTGGGGTGAATAATGGGCGGCGAGCGCATTTCCATCGTCTTTTTCGGGACCGGCAAAGTTGCCGCCCGTTCGTTACGATTGCTGACACAAGACTTCACTATTGAAGCCGTTGTAACGAAACCGCGGCCGGCACATCACCATGGTCCGTGGCACGTTTTGGAAGCTGCCGACGAGCTCGGCCTGCACATCGTCGAAACCGTGAACAAAAAAATGGTGACCGATACGGTAGCTGCCGCCCACTTCAATTCACCGGTAGGCGTACTAATAGACTTTGGCATCATCGTTGAACAAAAAGTTATCGATTCATTTGAAAAAGGTATCGTAAATAGTCATTTCTCCCTGTTACCGCAGTGGCGCGGCGCCGATCCCATCACCTTCAGCATACTGAGCGGCCAGCACAAAACCGGTGTGAGCCTGATGCTTTTGGCCGCGGCGATGGATGAAGGTCCCCTGCTTGCCGTGGCTGAGTACGATTTGTCGGCAGACAGTACGACGCCCAAGCTCACCCACGATCTCATCGGCCTCAGCTACGCACTACTCAAGGACACCCTCCCGAAATACGTGGCCGGCAAGGTCAAAAGCGCGCCGCAGGAAAAGGTCGCCGGCATCGTGGGCTACAACCCCAAGCCGAGTTACAGCCGCAAACTCACCAAGGAAGATGGCATCTTGGATTTTACGAAACCAGCCACCCAGCTTGAACGCGAAGTCCGCGCGTACGTAGACTGGCCGAAAAGCCGCACAATCCTGGGCGGTAACGCTGTAATAATTACAGCGGCAAAAGCCGCGGATGGCGATGGTACCCCGGGTGAAATCTGGCAAGCCGGCAAGTCGCTTGGTATTTACTGCGCCAAAGGCGTCCTGATGCTCGAAAAACTCAAACCCGCCGGCAAAGCCGAAATGACTGCCGAAGCCTTCTTAAACGGCTACGGCAAAGGCCTATAGCCTGTTATAATCAACAGATGCGCCGTACAAGGGGTATTAGCTCAGCTGATAGAGCGCGGCATTCGCATTGCCGAGGTCGGGGGTTTGATTCCCCCATACTCCACCATTTTTAGGAGGGTCTTACCCTCCAAAGGGCTATTTCGAAGTAAATTCGAAATGCCATTTCCTCCTGCCTAAAGCTCGGCTATTGCCTCGTTTGTCCGCAGATGGGTTACTACGTCTTTTATAGCACTCCACCATTTATCCAGGAGGGTCTTACCCTCCAAAGGGCTATTTCGAAGTAAATTCGAAATGCTATTTCTTCGTGCTTAAAGCCCTGCTAACACCTCTTTCACTTTGAAGTAGGTTCTAACGTCTTTGAGAGCACCCTACGAGAAAAACGCTGAAAGCCAGTCGTTTTTTCAATACTATACAAAGTATAGTATTAGGCTGCCTGCTGCGGGGGATACTGCGGTGGCTGGTAGCCAGGCCCGGCCGGAGGTTGCTGAGCCGGATAGCCAGACTGTGGGTATGGCTGTGGGGTCGGAGAAGTGATGGGTTGAGCCGGCGGTTGCGCGGCTTGTAGTGGTTGCACAGGTGCCTGTGGCTGCTGATAAGCTATCGGTGCAGGAGCCGCCTGGCCCGGCACGGCTGCCGGTTGCTGCTCCGTACTGGCAGCCAGTAGTTGGGGGGCCATCTGCTTGACCTCTCCCTTCAGCGCCTCAAACACGTCATTCACCACCTGCTTGTAGTTCGGCAGGTTAGCTTCCAGCCATTGTAGTGCTTGCGCCTGGTTCGCATCGCCACCTTCGTCAATGAATCGCTCGAATTCCTGCAGCTGTTGGTCAGTCATTTGATTTGCCAGATTGGTACCAACGCGCAGTTCCAACGTCTCGTAAATATGCTGGAGCATGGCCCGTTTCTGATCTTCCGGCAAACTCCCGAGCCCCAATTCGTTCAATAGATTGTTATCGAGTTTTAGCATATATCCATTGTACCAGATTAGCGCGTATATGGATGTCAGTGGCCGATGAGGACCCACCCCTTCGGCCTGCGACCGAACGCTCGTGCTATAGGGTACGAGTTACCGTCTCGCGGGTGAAGAACTCAAGCCGGTCGCCAAGCTCAAGCTGCACACGACCAGCGGTCGCCAAGGAAACACCGCCCAGTTCGCCCTCGGCCAAATCGGTCGCGTCATTCGGACCGCGCTTAAGACCCGTGAGTTCTGCCTCGCCAATCTGCTCCTTACCGCGATAGATACGTACAAATGCGGGGACCTTCAAGATACCGCGCTTCACTTCCCCGCCGGCTATCACTTCCGTTTTGGTGGTCTTGAACACACCCTTGACTTCGAGCTCGCCCATATCATTCTCGACAATCTCATCGGCCAAGAGCTTGCTAAGTTCGGTCTTAACGTCATCTATTAACTCATATATGACGTTATACAAGCGAATCGATACCTGATCGCGAGCAGCCAGGCGACGAATATTCGTCGGTGCCGTAGTGTTAAAACCGTAAATAATCGCGCCCGCGCTGTGCGCCAGATGTATATCGTTCTCACTGACCGCACCGGCACCGCTACTGACGACACGTACGGCAACCTCGTCGGTTTCAATACTCTTCAGACTGTCAGCTACTGAGGTAATGGACCCCTGCACATCCGCCTTGATGATAATAGGGAGCTCCTGCAACTTATCGGAACGCGAGATGATACGGAGCAGCTCAGACCCGGACATGTCAGTCCGCGCTGCACCGCTGGCCCGGTCTGCTGATACGCGTTCAGCCTGTGCACGCGCCAGTTTTTCGGTGGCGACCGCCTCAAAAGAGTCACCAAACTCGGGTAACGCCTTAAAACCGCTGATAGCAACCGGCGTGCTCGGCCCGGCGTGCTTGAGCGGCTTGCCGGCCGCATCTTCCAGATTGCGGACTTTGGCATAGGTACCGCCGCTAACGATAAACTGGCCGGGCGCGAGCGTACCTTCTTCGATAAGCGCATGGGCGATCGGCCCGCGCCCGGTTTCGACGTGGGCCTCTATAATAAGTCCTCTGGCCGGTACCACCGCGTCAGCTTTCAGCTCTTCAACATCGGCCACAAGCAAGACAGTGTCAAGCAAGTTGTCGAGTCCTTGCCCCGTCTTGGCGCTGACCTCCACCATTGGTACATCGCCGTTCCAGCCCTTTAGGTCGGGTACTACCCCTTGCTCTGCCAGCTGGCCCATGACAAGCCCCGGGTTGGCACCTTCTTTATCGATTTTATTGAGCGCTACGACGATGTGGGTACCGGCGTTCTTAGCGTACCGAATGGCCTCTATGGTCTGCGGTTTGACGCCGTCGTCGGCTGCCACCACCAATATGACGATATCGGTCAGGTGCGCACCATGCTCGCGGATAGCTGCAAAAGCTTCGTGGCCCGGCGTGTCCAGAAAGGTAATAGCCCGGCCATTACGCTCCACCTGGTAGGCGGAAATGTGTTGGGTAATGCCGCCGGCTTCACCTTTGGCGACCTGCGCCCCGCGGATCGCATCAAGTAAGGAAGTCTTGCCGTGGTCTACGTGACCCATCACCGCCACCACTGGCGGCCGGTCGGTCGCATTGGCGCTGGCGGCCGGTTTTTCACGGCGCGTAAGCGGCTCGGCCGCCACCGTTTTGCGCTCCAGCTGGACATCGAGACCCAGTTCTCCGACGATAATCTGGGCGGTGTCAAAATCGAGCCGCTCGTTTATCGTGGCCATAATACCGTTTTTCATTAGCTCGCCTATCAGACGGGTCACCGGGAGTTTAAGCTCCTCGGCTAGAGCCCCGACGGTGATAGTATCTTCGATTTGAATAGTTGTCGCCACGCCTCGGTACTCCTTTCTGCCCTCTGATTACGGGCAAACTAATGTTTACGACAGCATCGTTTTTATTTGCGCTTCAGGCTCAGTGAAATCTTGCGTGCATCGGTGTCAATATCGAGCACCTTGAACTCTTTGCGCTCATTGAGCTGGAAGATTTTTTCGGGGTCGATGTTGTCGTCGTCGCCCATTTCGGATACATGCACCAAAGCCTCGACGCTCGGGCTCAGCTGTACGAACGCACCGAACGGCGTAATGCGGGTGATCTTGCCTTCGACATTCTCGCCCTTCTTGAACGCCTTCACTTCTTTCAGCCATGGGTCCTCAGTCATCTGCTTTAGGCTCAGGGAAAGGCGGTCTTTGTCTATAGCAATGATCTTCGCCTTGAGCGTTTCGCCGACCTTTACGTAGTCACGCGGGTTTTCCACGCGCTCCCAGCTGATTTCGCTGATGTGAATGAGCCCCTCTATGCCGTCGACGTTCACGAATGCACCGAAGTCAATCACACCAGTCACGATGCCTTCGACTTCGTCGCCGACCTTCAGTTCGGCAAAACGTGCAGCCATATCATCCTTGACAGCTTCCTTCTCGGAAAAGATGAGCTTGTTGTCCTTGCGGCTGACATCCAGAATCCGTACGCGGATCGGCTTACCCGTCAGGGCACCCAGCTTCTGCAGAATCTCGTCCTTGTCCGCCCCGCTCACCCGCGGGTAGTGCCCGGCAGCCAGCTGGCTTACGGGCAAGAAGCCGCGAATACCTTCAAGCTCCACCAGCAGACCGCCACGATTGGCGTCGTACGGGCTGACCTCTACGATTTCGCTCGCTTCGAATATACGCTGCAATTCGTCCCAACCGCGATCCTTGGCGGCGCGGCGCATGCTCAGCAGCGCGTAGCCCTCCTCCATTTCGGGGTCGATAACACTCACCGTGACCGTCTGGCCCTGTTCGAGCGTCTGGCCATGGCCGACTTCACGGCGCATAACCACCCCGGTACCACGAGGGCCAAGGTCAATCCAGACCTGGTGCTTGCGCACATCTGCGATGGTTCCTTCGACCACGTCGCCCGCGACGAGTTGCTGGACCTCACTGCCCGCGAGCAGTTCGTCCATAGTTATAGTTGATTTGTTTGGCATTTCCACATGCCTCCTTCTGTAGTGTATTTCCTGCAGTATCCGCCCCCGTGCAAGCACGCGTGAATAGCAGTCCTGTAAGATTAGGTCTATTGTATCTGTTTTTCCCCTGTAAGTAAAGTGTGCCTGCTAGATGTACCGCACAAAATCCGCAGGAACGTACGCCGCTGCAAGCATCAGTTTTTCGGAATGTTCTAGCGCACACGTGTCGTCTGATTGAAAGAGCGCTATGGTACACTGGAAGCATGTATATCGGCATTGATATCGGGGGCACCAAAACACTGGTGGCAGCGCTGACGAACGAGGGCGTCATCCATGAATCACTCAAATTTCCAACGCCCGAGGACTACGAGGATTTCATCGCCACCCTACAGATAACAGTAGATGCGCTAACCACAAAATCTTTCCGCGGAGGCACGGTCGCCGCCCCCGGCACTATCGACCGCAAAAAAGGTATCTTTAAGCGAGGTGGTAACTTGCCATGGCGTAATGTACCCCTGCTCCATGGTGTCGAGAGCATTACACACTGCCCCATGCTTGTCGAGAACGATGCGAATCTGGCAGGCCTTAGTGAAGCTATGCTACTCAAAGACAGACACGCAAAAGTACTCTACATAACTATCAGCACCGGCATAGGAACAGGTTTTATTGTAAACCAACAGATAGAACCAAGCATGGCAGACAGCGAAGGCGGACAGCTTCTGGTCCAGCGCGGCCACAAGCTTATCAAATGGGAAAGCTTCGCCAGCGGCAAAGCTATATACGCACAGTACAAACAAAAAGCTTCCGACATCGAAGATCCCGCCATATGGAAATCTATCGTAAAAACCTGGGCAGTCGGTTTTATGGATCTGCTGGCTGTCACCGAGCCCGATGTCATAGTGCTGGGCGGGGGCGTCGGGCACTACCTACCCAAATATCACGACTTCCTGGTAGCCGAACTAAAGCAGTACGAGACTCCCATGGTGCCCATTCCGCCTATAGTGCAAGCCCAGCGCCCGGAAGAGGCCGTGGTATATGGCTGCTATGACCTGGCAAAGAGCGTGTACCATGGTTAGCACCCCGGTTATACCCACTTTGGAACAGCTCTTGTCCCGTATTGCCGCCGACTACCCGCAGCTCCGACTCGTTGAGGGTACTCGCTTTTCGTGGCACGCCGGCAAAAAGCAGGTTCGTTATAAAAAACACAGCGCATCCGTTGTGCAAGATACGTTTCCCTTGCTACACGAAGTAGGCCATGCTCTTCTGGAGCACCAGGATTATACCCATGATATTGAACTGTTACAGCTGGAAGTGGCCGCCTGGGAAAAAGCCCGCGAGCTCGCAGGAGCCTACGGCATAACCTTGGATGAAGACTACGTGGAAGACTGTTTGGATACCTACCGCGACTGGCTGCATCTGCGAGCCACCTGCCCCGCTTGCTTCGGCCGCAGCCTGCAGGCCTCACCGCGCCGCTACCACTGTTTCAACTGTCAGACCGAGTGGAGCGTCACCCGCAGCCGCCTCTGCCGCCCCTATCGCCTCCAAATGGCTTAGAATAAGCTTTTAGTCGGTAGCCAGTGATATCCGACAGGCTCGAAGATAACTCTACGTCAGTACTGTACTCCAACGTAGGCGTCTCGTAGTCTGAAAGGGGAACCCTAAGGGTTCCCCTTCGCGGCGCCGGCCCTTAAGGGCCTGGGTTGGCTTACCCCTCCGATTGCAACCGGTGCCTGCAGAAATCAATCGAATGCAAAATACCCCCGGATTCATCCGGGGGTATTTTGCAAACTTACCAGGAAAGAGCAGCCGGACCCCGACCTGTCGGGGTCCGCGCGATGAGAGAACCTATCCCGATTCTCTCATTACGTTCTAGGCAGCTTTCTTGGTGCGACGGCTAATGCGGCCACCAATAGCACCATACACGCGGGCACGCTCACGCCCCTCGTCGCCAGCGGCAAAACCGCCGGTGTGGCCGTTTTTGCCACCCTTGGCACCGATTTTTGCGTAAAAGTCAGCGCCGTGCTTCGCTTTGTTTGTTGCGGCAGCCTTCTGGCCGCCAGCTTTGGTTCCAGCCATGTGAAACACCTCCGTTAGGTTTAACTTAGATTCGAAAAAAGAGGGCCCTGGTATTCTCCACCGAATACCGGAACCCTCTTATCCTTTCGAATTATGCTTATGATATCATGCTATACCTCTTATGTCAACGCTTTTCTTATGCCTTGTCTCATCGTATCGTCATTCCAGCGCAGGCTGAAATCCAGTCCTAATAATGGCGGCTTTGCCGCAAATTACTGACTGAATCCCCAATCAAGCTTAGGATGACATGAGCGCGATTTTGAAGCCAGATTACGGTAAAATACACGTATGAAATACGCGGCGATGATACGCGGAATCGGCCCGGGCAATCCGAATATGAAGGGGGCGAAGCTGGCCGAAGCGTTCAAATCGTGTGGGTTTACCGATGTGCGGCCGTTCCTGGGCAGCGGCAATGTACTGTTTACCTCTGAATTTAACAGTGTTAAAGAGCTTGAGCTTAGGGCCGAGGAAGCCCTGCCCCGCCTGCTCGGCTTTGAGCGTGAAGTATTCATCCGTTCCGCAGAAGATTTGCAGAAAATCGTAGCTGCCAACCCCTTTGGCGGCCTCAAGCACGAAAACAGCGGCAAAACCTACCTGACGGTCACGTTTTTTAAAACCCCGCCGAAAGACCTGCCAAAGTTACCCCATAAACCTGAAGGCAAAGCCTTCGAGCTCGTCGCCAACGTAAACGGTGCCCTCTGCTGCGTCGTAGACCTCTCTGCCGGTAAAACCCCCGACATGATGGCCTGGCTCGAAAAGCAGTACGGCAAACACCTCACCACCCGCACCTACTCCACCGTCACCCGCATGCTCGTTAAGTTAAAATGAGACCTAAGATTTTATGAATTCATCAGAGATATGGGGACAGATTGCCCAAGAAGTACTTATTGACCTATGGATCCACATAACAGGTATAAAAGAAGCCACGAAAGAACCACACCGTTTATCGAATGCCAAAATGGAAGTAATCATAGACTTCGTGCGCGATAATCCCGGCAGTAGCGGCTTAAAAGTTATGGGCATACCCGCAAAGCTTAAAGCCGAGACACATATACTCACTGACTACAAAAATTGTCGCTTAGGTAGCGGACCAAGACAGCATAAGCTTACTAAACGAGAGCTATTTAAAGAGCTAATTAACCTGGAATAAAAAAGAAAAAGACTCCGGTAAGGAGTCTTTTATCTATAATACGGCACCGTGCTATTTTCCCAGGGGTGAGCCCCAAGTATTGTAACCGCTGAGAGGCTTAACTGCTGTGTTCGGTATGGGAACAGGTGTTTCCCTCTCGCTATGGGCACCGAGAGGGTAATAAGACAAACCCATTCTGGGTTTTTCTCATCGCGCCGGCAAAAAGACGTGACTTTTTGTCGGGCTGCTCTTTTCCCGACCAGTGGTAATGTACCGCTCGTCGAGCCTATCTCGATGTCCATACGGAAGTCCGTATAGTTGGCCACATAGATGTTGCAAATAGTATGACAAACTTGATGTGTGATACACACCAATAACTAGTCAATGCACTCCTCTGGCTTGTCCACCAACGGGGGTGAACGAACCAGAGAACGTAAAAAGTCAATGGGGTTATTAGTATGCTTCGGCTGAACATGTTGCCATGCGTACACCTTGCACCTATCAACCAGATAGTCTTTCTGGACCCTCATAGGGAAATCTAATCTTGAGGCTAGTTTCGCGCTTAATATGCTTTCAGCGCTTATCTATTCCGCACGATAGCTACTGGGCAATGCCATTGGTATGACAACCCATACACCAGCGGTGCGTCCGCCCCGGTCCTCTCGTCGTTTCTTCCCGCATTTCTGCGAGCACAGACTATATCTTTACCCGTCTGGCACGATACCAGCGAGGGTAGCAGCATGTTACCTATGGCGCCTGTCGTTTTCTAACGAAACGATTCACGCATTCCATAAGTCGAGGTACGAGCGGTGATGCTCGGACCTGCAGTCGTTACGGGGTCAAACCGAATATTTTTAACATTTCGTCGCGGCTCTTCTTGCGATAAGCTTTGTAATTTTCCCGCTGCACCAGTAGTGCCAGGTCAATTACTTCTACGATTTCTTGCTTGGTTAAGTGCTTCATCCCACGCTCCAAAATGACACACGCTCTCAAGATCGCCTCAGTTTGAAGTACTTTGAAGCGAATGAACGGTTGCAATTCGACAAGTACGCGTCGCACGGTCCTAAAACCGTTGACACGTAGTTCCGAAATGCTGTCATTCCGAGTTGTGATATAGCCAGCTCCTAGGATATCTCGTATCCAATGAAGCGGCGTATCGTGACGGACATCTTGATACAGGCAGATTGTTACCATAAATCTTGCGCCCAGTTTTGTATCTGAACGCTTCTTTAGCTGTAACATCAAACTACCATCACCATCAAGAAAGCCCGCAATGTAAGCATATTCTATGCTTGAAGTCTTCGATGCTCGGCTTGTGCCACCGTTGGTGTCACGAGCCTGTGCGTCTCGACTATATCTTAACTCAATATCCGATCGACTTCCCACGGTATTACCTTTCAGTTTCTACGGTCCTCAAGCGAATTATATACAAACTGGACCGTATTGTATATAACCCTAAAACCATAGGCTTTGGTAAGGCTTCACCGTTATAAGCTGCATTGTCATATAACCTCTCAGCTATAAGTAGCAATTACTTACTAGGGGTAGATCCTCTCAAATTTCCTTGCGTCCACAGCGGATATAAACCGAACTGTCTCACGACGTTCTGAACCCAGCTCACGTACCTTTTTAACCGGCGAACAGCCGGACCCTTGGGAC
>Ga0164242_10000025_pt1 | contig 179391 bp, 174 predicted proteins | sample OricomgcompostMG_FD_108783 | JGI IMG/M metagenome (GOLD analysis project Ga0164242, IMG submission 108783) | Miracle-Growth compost microbial communities from Emeryville, California, USA - Original compost - Miracle growth compost (MG) ...
CGTTATTGGCGATTAGTTATCGTCAGGACGGAGCTTGGTGTGTGTAATGGGTTTTTGTTATCAAAAATAATGAACCACTTGGGCGAACCCGTGAGTACAAGAGATGCAGCGAAGGATTTAACTATTCAAATTCTTCGGCCTGAGCCGACAAGTCTGAAAGACGAAACCTGCTCTCAATGGCGTGCGTTATCTCGGTCTTTAGACAGCAACATGTGTGACGATAGAGCGCTTGACAATGCACTGACATGGTCTTGGGCGAACGGGCCCGTTAGTCAGCAAAGATGCTTATTTAAATTCACCCAAAGTGAAAGATTCCATCGGCCCATGTTTCACTATTTCAATGTTTAAATTATCAACCACAAGAATTTTTCTGTAAAACGAAATTTGTCGCAACATGGTTGCTACTCTCTCCGTCGGTATCCATGCACATTTCTTACCTTCGCAACAGCCTTAATCCATTGCCAACCACCAGCAAACTAGCGCCAACGTCAGCGAACACCGCCATCCACATGGTGCCCAGACCGATCAGGGTGAGCAGCAGGAACACCACCTTGATACCCAACGCCAGGCCGATGTTCTGGACCAGCACCGCGCGCGTGGCTCGTGACAGGCGGATGAAGGTTGGAATTTTGCGCAGATCGTCGTCCATCAAGGCAACATCGGCCGTCTCAATGGCGGTGTCGGTGCCCATCGCGCCCATGGCAAAGCCGATGTTGGCGCGGGCGAGCGCCGGTGCGTCATTGATGCCGTCGCCGACCATACCCACTGTTCCCTCGGCCACGAATCCTTCCACAGCCTTCAGTTTGTCCTCGGGCAACAGGTTGCCGCGTGCTTGGTCGATACCGACTTCTTGTGCGATGGCCTCGGCGGTATGCGGGTTGTCACCGGTTAACATCACGGTCTTGATGCCCAACCGATGCAGACCGGCGATTGCCGCGCGGCTGGTGTCCTTCACTGTATCGGCCACCGCAAACAGGGCCAAGGCCTGTCGCTCGTCAGCCAGCAGGACCACCGTCTTGCCCTGGCGTTCCAATTGATCAAGCCGCGCTTCAAGCGCCGGGGAGCAGCGGCCGAGCTCATGAACCAGACGATGATTGCCCAGCCAGAACGTCTTGCCACCGATTACCCCGCGCACGCCGCGACCGGCCAGCGCATCGAAGGTATCGACCGGATCATGCGTGCTCACCTCGCCATCGGCTGCCCGGGCGATCGCTTGCGAGACCGGATGGTCGGATCGGCTGGCCAGGCTGGCGACGAGGCGACGGACACGGTTCTTATCCATGTCGGCCCGCAGTTCGAAATCGGTCTGTTGCGGTTTGCCCTGGGTGATTGTGCCGGTCTTGTCGAGCGCCAGCCACGCCAGCCTGCAACCTTCTTCCAAATAAACACCGCCCTTGATCAGGATGCCGCGACGGGCAGCGGCAGCTAATCCGCTGACAATCGTCACCGGGGTTGAAATCACCAGCGCACACGGGCAGGCTATTACCAGTAGCACCAGAGCTTTGTAGATCCAGTCGTGCCAGGCGCCACCCAGAAACAACGGCGGCAATACAGCGACTGCGAGCGCAATAGCGAACACAATCGGCGTATAGACACGGGCGAACTGGTCGACAAAGCGTTGCGTCGGTGCTTTCGCGCCCTGCGCTTCTTCCACCGCGTGGATAATACGCGCGAGGGTGGTATTGCTGGCTGTCGCCGTCACTCGGTATTCGAAGGAGCCTGATTCGTTGATCGTCCCTGCATAGATGGCGTCACCTTCTGCCTTGTCCACCGGCAGGCTCTCACCGGTGATCGGCGCTTGATTCACGCTGGAGTTGCCTCGGATGATTTCGCCGTCCAGCGCGATGCGCTCGCCGGGCTTGACTCGGACTAGATTGCCTACAACCACTGTGTTGGCCGCAACTTCCAACCAGGAACCATCTGATTGCTGTACGGTGGCCGTCTCTGGGGCTAGTTTCATCAGCCCTTCGATAGCATTGCGTGCTCGATCGAGCGATTTGGCCTCGATCAGCTCCGCAACAGTGAACAGGACCATCACCATCGCTGCTTCTGGCCACTGACCCAGGGCCATGGCACCGGTTACGGCAATGCTCATGAGTGCGTTGATGTTCAGATTGCTGTTGCGGATGGCCACCCAGCCTTTCTTATAGGTTGTCAAGCCGCAGGAAGCCACGGCCAAGATGCCGAGTGCGGCCGCCAGCCAAGTCGGCATGCCCATCCAGTTCACAATTTCCGAAGCGATTGCGGCGGCGCCTGCCAAGGCCAATGGCCACCAGTGCTTCTTTGGCTCTTCGGTATTTCCGAGTTGGCCGCCGGCGTCCGGCAACTCGGGCTGAAAGCCAAGCGCACGTACCGCTTCCAGAATCGGTTCAAGTGCGTTCGGGGCATGCACAATGGTCAACACACGCTGCATCAGATTGAATTCCATACTCCTGACCGCTGTCATGCCGTTCAGCTTCTTGCGAATCAGCGCTTCCTCGGTGGGGCAATCCATCTGCATGATGCGCACAGAGGTCCGGATTCCATCCGTGACCGCCACCGATGGAGCCAGGCGGCCGAAGGCGATTGGATCTGATGAGCAACATGAAGCGCCTGCATGGTCACGGCCATGATCGTGATTGTGGGAATGGTCGCGATGGCGATCCTGTCCAGGTCTCTCCTGGTGATCGTGCTCGCAGCAGTTTGCCATGGTGGAACTCCGAAGTTCGTTGTATGCTGCTTATTCAATACCCTGTAGTCCCTATAGGGTCAAGCAGATCGGAGACGATTCATGAAAATCGGTGAGCTCGCTCAGGCGGCGCGATGCACAGTGGAAACCGTGCGCTACTACGAAAAGGAGCGATTACTTGCGGAGCCGGTGCGTACCTCAGCTAACTACCGCAGCTACGGGGCCGCCCATGTCGAACGATTGCGCTTCATCCGAAACTGCCGAGCCTTGGACATGACACATAACGAAATTCGCACACTCCTTGGCCTGGCGGAGCAGCCAGCCAGTGATTGCGGTGGCGTCAATCAGCTACTGGACGAGCATATCGCCCACGTTGATACGCGAATCGCAGAACTGACTCAGCTCAAGCAACAGCTTGGCGAGCTGCGCCAGCGTTGCCAGCACGAACAGGCAGTGGACGCCTGCGGCATCTTGAAGGGGCTGGCGTCGATGGAACCGGAATCTCGACAGGAAAAGCATACGCACCTGGGATGAAGCGCACCAAAGCCAACATGATCACGCTGCCAACTAGCGCGATTGGTAGGGTAGCCGAATTTCACGTTCGTGCGAATGCAAGCAATGGGCGCATCGACTTGACATTCCAACCATGATAAGGATTACGCTTAAACATCTTGGTTAAAGCGCTGATACCGTGAGTAGTTCCAGTACACATGCACGCCTCATCATGAACGAGCCGATTATCTTTGAATCCGTCATAACCTGTCCGCACTGCGACCACCATCAGAGCGAGATTATGCCCACCGATTCCTGTCTGTTCTTTTACAAATGCCCAAAGTGCGAGACGTTGCTTCGCCCTAAACCCGGTGACTGTTGTGTGTTCTGTTCCTATGGATCGGTGCCGTGCCCGCCCGTCCAACGCCAAGGGTGTTGCTCATGATGAATTTCACGAGTGTGCTGGCATCTTTTCTGTGGGCCACCTTGATGCTGGCGCCCGGTAGTGCTCAAGCGCAAATGATGGGTGGTTCCATGATGGGCGGCATGATGTGGTTGATGGTCATCTTGTGGCTCCTGGTCGCTGTGGTGCTTGTACTTGCCATTGCAGCGCTTATTAAATATATCTTCAAGAAATAACGGCCTTTTCCGGCCAATTCGTTTGACGTTCAGGAGCCTTCAGTGAATACCAAAACAATCCTCGCAGCATCTTTTTCTGCTCTGGCAATCGGCGTCGGCGCGCCGAGCTTTGCGGCCACCTCCGCCCAGGACCATTCCGGTGCTCCCAACATGATGCAGCAGGGTCAGGGCTCTGGCCAAAGCACGTCCATGATGGGAAGTGCCACATCACAAAGTGCGATGGGAGGTGGGATGATGGGAATGCGCAGTGGCAAGATGAGCAACGAAGGTACGTCACACTCAGGCATGATGGGCGGAGACACCATGGGTGGAGGCATGATGGGGATGATGAGCAGTTGTCCGATGATGATGGGTGCGGGCCTGGATCGTAAGACCGCCATGAAGATGCATGGTGAAATGATGCGTGCAATGGGAGACATCCTGATCAAGTACGCGGACAAGATTAAAGAGCCGACGGCAAGGCAATGACGCCCAAGGCGCAGTGGTTCCTCCTTATCTAGTTCAGACCGTGGCATTTCTTCGATTCAACAAAAAATGGGCCGTTGCTGTGATCGGCGTTGCTGGTGTTGTCAGTGTGGCCTTGCTGTACTTGGCCAATCGCCCACCTGATGCCGCGTTCATCGACCCCAGCGACCAGAGGCTGGTGATGCAGGGCAAGGCGATTTATGCAAACGCCTGTGCGGCCTGCCATGGGGCGAAACTGCAAGGTCAGCCAAACTGGCGTGAGCGCCTCGTCAATGGGAGACTGCCTGCGCCACCGCATGACCGCACGGGCCATACGTGGCACCATCCGGACGCTGTGTTGTTCGATCTGGTGAAAAATGGCCTGATTCCGGGCCGTACTGCGCCACCTGATTATCGGAGCAACATGCCAGCGTTTGGCAGCGTCCTGACCGACGAGCAAATTATCGCGGTGCTGGCCTACATCAAGAGTACCTGGCCGTCCGATGTTCTACGGATGCAGAGGGAGGTGACGGAACAGGCGGGGCGATAGGGGCGCTGCGGTCAGCTCCCTCTGAATTGGCCCCTCAGGCCGGGCCGACCCATGCTTCCATGGACAAACCCAAGCGCGCGGCATCGCCGCCGGAGTTGCCGCGCCCCGAGATCCCTATACGTATCTGAAGGGCGTGTTCACGCATCTGAACAACCGCATTGTGAGCTGCTGCCACCTCGCTGGCAACCCGCCTAAAAAACACTGCAGTCGCCTGCCAACTTCGCCATTGATGCGTGCTCCCCGGACGCTAACCCTTGAATGACAGGAGATCGTGACAGATGAAGTAAACGTAATGGCTGGGTAACCGTGCGGTAAGGGGGCAATTTTTATACTGAATCCTCACCTGCCATTAGTTTGCAACATCAAGGAGCATCAATGATTTCCAAGAAATTCCGCACGGCCCTTTTACTGCTCGTCTTTATTTCGGCTGGCGCTAACGCGCAACAATTTGACGCGGGTCTCACGCGTCAAGATGTTAAGGCTGATTTGGCAGCCTGGAAGCAAGCGGGCCTGGATCAACTTTCGCGTGGCGAACAAGGTCCTGACACGTTCAGTTCCCAATATCGCCAAGCCTATGAACGTTATCTACAGCATCGCCTAGGTTCCGACTACCGTGCACCTACCCCCTTGACGAGAGAGCAAGTGAAGGCCGATCTAGCCATGTGGAAGCAGGCGGGAATGGACAAGTTCGATCGTGACAATCTTGGCACCGACCCACATAACCGGGAATACAGGCTGACCTACGACAACTATCGACGCTTGCGTGATGGTGAACAGTATCAAAGGAGTGTTGGTTTGACCCGTAGTGAGGTACAGGCTGATCTGAAAGCGTGGAGAGACGCTGGGCTACAGCGTTTCTGGGTGGGTGGTCAGACCCCCGACACATTCAGCTCCGCCTACAGAAGTGCGTTTCACTACTATACACAGATTCGTCCGAAGCGCTAAAGCTCCTTCGGCGTGAGATAACGGGTACTGGCGGATACTGCGTAGTCGGTATGTTCGATCAAGGTCACTATACGCGTTATGGTGGTGTGTGTGATGGTCCATGCGGGTCCTCTTTGAAACCGTGCAGTTCTTCTTGCGTCCAGGCGGGCCAGAGCGTGAGGGCTGTTCGGATGGGTACCGTGCCGTCGCCGAACATCGCACCGAGCAGGCCGTGGTGCGTGTGAAGAACGCCCAACCCTGCAAATACGTGCAGACAGACTGCAATAATCGCTATCAGGAACACCCACTGGGGTGCGATAGGCAGGATATAGAGATAGATGCCAGTCGCTGCAACCAGTGCGGTGGAACACAAGAGCAGCAAGACGATTAGGCGTTGCGCCGGGTCGAAGCGGCCGCCGTGGAATGCGGTGCGCTCATGGTTGGGTGACAGGATACATTTCAAGAAGGTCTGAGGCCAGCGGCGCTCATCCCAGCGAAAGCGCACAAGGTCGCGCATGAGGTCGCGTGTGGGTGAATGGAATAGGCCTATCGTCAAAAGGGAGGCGATGGTAAAGGCCACACCCCCCAGCCTGTGTATTTCATTGGCCACCGCGTGGCCACCCAGGGTGGCTACCAGAGTGGCCGGAAGCTGATCCCCCAAGGCAAGGCCTGTTGCAATCAGAGCGATCACGGCAACGGCGTTCACGCCATGCGCCACCCGCACAGCAGAGCCGTGGCGCTGAATGCGTTCTAATTCTGCGTCCACTGTGGGTTACCGCACCGTGAAGGTCACGCTCTTGGGTGGCAGCAGCCCTTCGTGCGTAGGGCCTGCGAGGTCCACAAAGAGCGTGTGCTTGCCCGGGGCGAGCGGCAGGCGCAGAAGGCCATTCCGGTAAATTGCGATTTCCGGGCCACCGTCCACCGATAGGTGCAGGTGGTCCAGGCCGTCGATAGGCTGCCCGATCTTTGCCCCTTGGACTTCGACCTGAAGGATGACAGGACTGTTGACGACAGCCCCTTGGGTGGGTGACTGGATCGTAAAGGACGGCGAGGTTGCCGACAGAGCCTCGCCCGAGAACACCAGCAGGCTCAGCACTGCACCGCCGATGGCAATGAGCTGGGTTACGCTTACTTTCATGCTGGCCTCGCTGTTACTGTGTATGGCTCACCGGTCTGTCTCTCCAAACCGTTTGCACAGTTGATAGTAATCGATCGTATTGCCAAATCCATCAATTTCCTGGTTCTTGAGGTGGTCAACCGCTTTTACGAACCCCGTCCACGCGGCAAGCGCCAGGGTACTGGCAGTGCTGATTCAGCGCACCCCGATGTCGGCGAGTGTCTTGAACCCGAGCTTGGCGGCCGGGTCCATCATGACATTTACCGGTTTTGGCGCGACCGCCCTGACAACAGCACTGATCTGGTCTTGGGTCGAAAGGCCCGGTGCGTAAAGGCAGTCCGCGCCGGTTTCCGCATACGCTGACAGGCGTTTGATCGTTTCGTCGAGGTCAGGCTGGCCCACCAGGAAGCATTCAGCACGCCCGACCAGCATGACGTTCGGGTCGATGGCATCGATAGCTTCGCGAGCGGCTTGCATGCGCTCAACCGCAGTGTCAAAGTCGTATAGTCGGGTACCTTGCGCGTCCTGCACGGAATCTTCGATGGACAATGCAGATACGCCCGTACGGACACATCGCTGGACGTTGTCTTTCAGCTCGTCGATGGTGTTCGCATAGCCATCTTCGAAATCCACGTTCACGGGCAGTTGGGTCGCCTGTACCAGCTCGCTGCAATGGCGCAACACGTCATCAACGCCGATCTTGCGATCCGGCATCCCGCGCGAAAAAGCATATCCTGCGCTGGTAGTTGCAATCGCTTTGAATCCAGCCTGTTCCAGCCAGCGTGCCGAGCCTGGATCCCAGGGGTTGGGCAGAATGAAGCAGCCGCCTTCGTGCAGTTTGCGAAAGGCTGTGTGGCGCTGTGAGAAGTCATTTTGGGTCATTGAAATTTCCTCCGATAATAGGCGCGGACGGGCCGCTTTCCCGATATGGCGTTCAGAAGCTGGCGTACACCTTGGATGTGGTGCCTGGTCCCAGGGTATAGACGGTAAGTGGGCCTGCCTTCTCGCCCGGCATACCCGGCGCACCCACTGGCATACCCGGTAGTGATAGCCCCTGGCTTGCAATGTGTTCCGAGAGCATTTGCTTGACGTACTTGGCAGGCACCAGGCCTTCGACCACATAGCCGTCAATCAATGCCGTATGGCAACCCTCCAGATTGACTGGGACGTGGTACTTCGTTTTGATGGAAGCAAGGTCTGGCGTGTTGATTGTCTCTACCGTAAAGCCGTTGGCTTCCATGTGCGCGGCCCATCGATCACAACATCCACAGTTGGGATTCTTGTACATCTTGACCGGGATACCTGCCGCGAAGACCGACAGCGGCACACCTAGCGCCAACCCGAGTACCAGCTTCTTTACTGTATGCATAGTGAAAATCTCCTGTTGAAAAACGGTTTGAAAACGATTGAAAACCGTATGTCGTTGAGAAAATTCCGCTTCTTTGACACGCAAAGCGGACTTTAAAATCAGGTTTGTTCCTCGACCACGGGGATCGTTGCCGGTGCAAGGCAAATGCCCTGGTCGTTGCAGGCCTGCACTCGGATAACAATCTGGTCGCCTGTTTCAATCTTGAGTTGATGCACCGGAATACGGGTGCCGTCCTCGTAGACCAAGATGTCTGTGTTGTCGATAGTGATACCGCTACTGACGCCGCTCGGGTAGTCGGCCTTTACTGTGTGTTGCTCGCCGTTGTGCTCAATAAATACGGTCGAGGCGATCAGGTTCCCTAAAGAGGCTGGGTTGGCGTTGACGTGCCAGTCGCGGCCGATGTGCAGCGTGACGACGCCATCTTGTCCCGTTCTGGCAAGCGACGCCTTGACGTGGTTGGCCGAATTGGCAAATTCCGTGTAGGCCGCCGTGCTGCCAACAGGCGAATCGACGGGGACTTGGGGTTTGCCTGTGATCAAAATAGCGACACCGGTGATGATCACGACGGCGGCAAGCGCTCCCAGCCCATATCGGAATTGGCGATTCACGATGCATTCTCCTGTGGTAGGGTTTTGTTCAGTGCCTGCACGAGGCTTGCGCTGGTGAACAGGCCCGAGAGCGTTTGCACTTCGCGCCCTTTATGATCAAGCACGACGGCAAAGGGCAGGCCCACGCCACCGTGCAGAGCAAGCAGGTGTTCAAGCGTCGGGTCGGGGTGCGTGAGATCCACCTGCAGCGCAACGGTTCCAGTGCGTTTCATGGCTGCGACGACCTCCCTGTCCTCGTACGCCGTTTTCTCGAGCACCTTGCAATTGATGCACCAATCGGCTGTAAATTCCACCAGGGCAGGGCGCCCGAGCGTGGAAAGGCTCGCGACATCGGCGGCGCGCAGCGGTTGCCAGGCGATGGTGGTTTCTGGTGACTGGCCAATTCCCGACCCCATATAGCCGAAGGCAAGCGCCGTGGCGCCGACAAAAAGAGCTGCGGTGCGCGCGCTGCGCTCTGCCGCGCGCCAGAGCGTGACGGCCACCCAAACAAGCACGGCCAAGAGAAGGGCTATCCATAGGGGCGCACCCCACGCGGCGGGCAGGACGCTTTGGGCGTAGAAGAGCGCAGCGGCAAGCAGCAGCCAGCCAAAACTTTGCTGGATAACGACGCTCCAGGCGCCGGCACGCGGCAGACGCTTGAGCAGACTCGGGCGCAAAATGAGCACCACATAAGGGACGGCAAGCCCCACGCCAATCGCGATGAAAATGACAAGGATATTGGCAAGCGGCTGCGTCAATGCGAAGACCAGCACACCACCCAAAAGTGGTCCTGTGCAAGGGGTTGAGAGTAGTGCACTGACTAACCCGGAAAGGAAGGGTTCGAGCAGGCGCCTGCCACGCAGTGTTGCGAGAACATTGGGCAAAGGCATGCTGCGGCCCGAGAAATTAAAGACGGCCAGGGTAGCAAGCAGAACGCTTAGGGCGATCAGGAGCGGCCGCGACTGGAAAAGCACCCCCCAACGCCATTGCAGTAGCGCCGTGGCAATGCCCAGAGCACCAAAAAAAAGGACTGATCCGGCGGTAAAAAGCGCCGCGGAAGCCAGGCGCACGGCCCGACGCTCACCGGCCTCACGCAGGACGGCACGCACTTTCAGAGGCACCGCAGGTAACACGCACGGCGTGAGGTTGAGCAGCAATCCCGCGCCAGCGGCCAACAAGGCCTGCCAAAACAACAGTGAATTCATGCGGTAAACCTCAGGTGGAAAGGCGCGAGGCCTTCACCTCATCCGTCGGCACGGATAGCGTTGAAGCTAAAGGCTGTGGTGCAGCTTTGTTTTCGCTGTCGCAACTGTCACCGCCACCGTGGTGCATCATCTTCATGCATATCCCCATCATGAGAGCGCAGGGAAGTACGGAAAGCAGGACGGCCCCGACTCCGGTTGCGGCGAGTGCGCTCAAACTTCCGGATGCCGCCCATACAACGGCAGCGCCCAGTGCCAAGCCGATCCAGAAGCGATAGCGCATCACTTGTCGCCCAAGGCGCGAAGTCTGTGCTCGGCTGGAAGCGCTATTCATTGCAAATATCTTCATTGTGATTTCTCCATATCGAATCAGGTGTAGATCGGGCCGTACAGCGAAATGCGGCCTGCCCGCAAGGACAGGGGCCTGATTACGTTGTTGCTTTGAGTTAGTCGCAGTGCTTATCCAGCACGCTGGTGCTTGACCGGAACGAAACCGCGAAACTCACTGACAATTGGCAAGTTTCGAGCTACGAATCAAATTCGATAGCAGCAGTTGCGAATCGATATGGACGGAGAGATGGCCCGGGTCAGGCCAGGAAGCGGGTAGGGGGAAGGGGGCCGGGATGTATCGTCGGGCACTAAAAAGTGCGTCGAAGGCCAGGGGTTCGGTACAGCTATCGGTAGCTTAGGGGTTCGAACCTTTGGCGCAATTTCATTGCTTGCGTATGCTTGCGCAGCGCACAGCGCACCCTGTGTCGCATCCAGATGCGTGCAGTTCGATGGCGTGTTGATGCCGCACGGCCCCATACCCATGGAGGTCGATGCCAATTTTGCAGTTCCGACAGCGTCTGAACATACGTAGGCTGCCGCAGCTAACTGCATGAACAGCAGGCTGAGCGCTGCTACTACAGCGATAAGAGTGCGTTTCAGATGGCAGGCCGATATCATTGGATATGTTCGATACGAGGGTTTGCCTATGCCTCCAGGCAAATTCAAGCAATTCTTCTTAGCCCCTCATAATAAACCTTTATTCCGTGGGAAGGTCAAACCGCTGCAACGGGGCAAGCCGCAGCGCACTACTTCTCTGGTTGGTATTTTTTTGTACCTGACGTTTGCTGTCGTTATCGGGGCATAGTTTCAGATTTTTTGATACTATACCCAGCTACCCTATATATAATATATACAAAATGAGTCATACAGTTCGTGAGAAACCCAAGTTACTCGCACGCGTGCGCCGTATCCAAGGCCAGGCCGTCGCACTAGAGCGTGCGCTTGATGCCGAGAAAGGCTGCGGCGAGATCCTGCATCAGATTGTGGCGATACGCGGGGCAATCAATGGGCTCATGGCCGAGGTCATTGAAGACCATGTGCAGTGTCACGTTGCCGATCCCAACCTGGAGGAGAAGCGTCGTCGCGAGGGCGCTGGCGAACTGATCGACGTTATACGGACCTACATGAAGTAGAGCAGGGGTTTTCACCATGACGGCTTTCGGTACTACTCACAATCTGACGCCATCGTATTACCAGCCTTCGTCACCCGTGAATTTATGAACTCGTCCCGATCAGTGAAAGCCGCGCTCGCCGCAGCGCTGTTATTTGGTGCAAGCACGCCGTTTGCCAAGCAGCTCGTGGGCGACATTTCCCCTATCTTGCTCGCCGGCCTGCTGTACCTGGCAAGCGGCATCGGCTTGTGGGCATTTCGCCTTGTCAGATCGCGCAGATTTGATGTGCCTCAGCTAAATGGCAGGGAATGGTTATGGTTGTCGGGAGCCATTGCAACCGGCGGCGTATTGGGGCCTGTACTCCTGATGGTGGGCCTAAGCCATACGTCAGCTGCGCAGGCTTCTCTGCTTTTGAATCTGGAGGCCGTTCTTACCGCCGTGCTTGCCTGGGTCGTGTTCCACGAAAACGCGGATCGACGCATCGTGGTGGGCATGCTGCTCATCGTTGGCGGCGGGCTCCTGCTGGCACTCCCTCAAGACGGGGCGATAGCATCAGGTGGCACGCTTGGCAATCTTGCCGTGGCCGCCGCCTGCGTGTGCTGGGCGTTGGACAATAATCTGACACGCAAGGTATCTGCGACAGACGCCCTGTTTCTGGCAGGTACCAAGGGCTTGGTTGCGGGTCTCACCAACACGGGGCTTGCGCTGGTGCTGGGTTATTCATTGCCTGCGTGGCCGTTGATCGCCGAATCCATGGGGGTTGGCCTGGCCGGTTATGGCATAAGTCTTGTACTGTTCGTACTGGCCCTTCGGGGTTTGGGTTCTGCGCGCACAGGCGCCTATTTCTCTACAGCGCCTTTCATGGGGGCCGCCATTGCCATTGTGGGCTATGGTGAATCGACGTCTGTAGCGTTTTGGTTTGCCGGTGCGTTGATGGGGGCGGGGGTCTGGCTGCATCTTACCGAGCACCACGACCATGTACATACGCATGAACCGCTACGACACAGCCATTCCCATGTGCACGACGCACATCACCAGCATCGTCATGATTTTCCATGGAACGGTCAGGAGCCCCACAGCCACCCCCACAGGCACGAACCCATTACTCATCGGCACCCTCATTACCCGGATGTACATCATCAGCATCGGCATCGTTATCATTAGCGCTGCGCGCCAGCCTAAGAGTGAAGTTGCAGAATTCAGGCAACTCTTACGATGTTCCTTGTTACATATCCGATGTCGTGCTGGACGATTGGCATGTAAAAATGACGGATAATAAAATGAATAAGGGATTCGATATGTTGACAAGACTTTCGCTGTTGGGGCTGTTGCTGGCCGGTGTGCTTTCCTTGTCCAGTTGTGCGGTTTATACCCCCGACGGTGCTGTGATCGTTGATCCAGGCTCTTATCACGACCATGGCCAAGGGCAATTTTGCCCGCCTGGTCAAGCAAAAAAAGGGAACTGCTAACAAACCCCTAAGGCTGGGCTAATTCTGCGCGCGGTATATTGGCTTTCAAAACGAGTCAACAGGAATCCTAAAGCCATGAATATCAGCAGTAGACACATCCGATGATTACCAGCAGCGCTTTCGACTGGGTCATCAATAATCAGATGCTGATGACCATACTCCAGCAAAACTGGTTGTACGGTATAGCCTTGGTATCGCTTGTCATTGGTGCGGAAACAGGCCTGGTAATCATGCCGTTCCTGCCGGGTGATTCATTGCTGTTCGCCACAGGAGCGTTTCTAAGCCTTTCGGCTATTTCACCCGTCGGGCCAATCATTTTGTTTGCCATTGCTGCGGTCGTTGGCGACCAGATAAACTTTCACATAGGCGGATCGTCGATCGGAACGGCCCTCATCAACCGGCGCTGGGTCGCAGCCCGTCGCGTTGGGCAGGCACATGATTTCTTCCAACGATTCGGTGGGTCAACCATCATTTTTGCGCGGTTTATTCCCGTAATCCGGTCGGTTGTACCGTTCGTGGCTGGCATGGCGGCAATGCCTCATCGCCGCTTTACACTATTCAACGCCATAGGCGGGCTACTTTGGTGTTCGCTACTGGTGTTCGTTGGGTACGCACTGGGCCAAATAGCCTGGGTAAAAAACAATCTTGGTCTGATTACGATGGCTATCGTTGTGTTGTCGATCGTGCCAATAGCGTTACGGATCTATCGAATAGTCAAGAAAAAACAGCAACAGCTATTACCATAGCATCCGGCGCAGTGTGTTATCGCACCTCCAATAGTGATGATAGAGCGCTGCTATCGCGTGCAGGCCGATCAGATAATACCCAATGTTGCCGAGCGTCTCGTGAATATCCTGTAAGATGCCAGCGAGCGATTTGTTAGGTGCCACGAGAGGAAGTAAATGTATCCCCAGTGGCAGTTCCAAGTGATTTTTGGCGCTCAAGATGAACCAGCCAAGAACAGGCATCGCAAGCAGAAATATATATAACACCCAATGCATGGTGTGAGCCAATTTCGTCTGCCAAACAGGCGGTATGGGCGTTATACCCGGCTCTTGGCCGTAAAGCCGTCGGAGGCCCATGCGCAGCAAAACGACGACGATAACGCTTATGCCAAAGAGCTCATGCCACGCCTGCATGGCGTTACGGGCATTGCTGCCCTTGGGGAAGACCCCCTTTAACTCAACGAGACTGTAAATCACAATGAGTAAAGCCAGCGTAAGCCAGTGCATGGTGATCACTGCTGCGTGATAACGTTCAACTGAAACAGTGTGCCCCGATACTTGAGGCTCAAGTGGATACTTGTAAATGCTTGGCATATTGGCCTTTCAGGAACTGTACTGGGCGCAGCATAACAACGCAAACTTAGCAGAACCTTAGGCGAACGTGTGTTGCTCCGTTCAGTCGGAAGCCATGCCAGGCACACCCGGATAAATTAAGTGAAAACCCTAAGTGTGCGCTAAGTCCTTGGTCGTATCCTCGATTTGTCAACAACAATAGAGATGGGCCATGTCGAGGGTTATAAATTCGGCTTCGGTGTTTTTGCTCGATAGTCTGGTGTATGCGGGCATGAGCTGTGCAGGTGCGTTACGTACCGGAGCAGCACGTTTTCGGCGTTCAACTGCCGGGACATTTCTACAGGAATTCGTAGCTCAGCCGCGCACAGTCGGGGCCATCTGGCCAAGCTCTTCGAATTTGGCCCGTCACATGGCCAAATGCACATCCACGTCAGGGGCTGGGCTGGTTGTCGAGCTTGGCGCCGGAACAGGGGTGGTTACCCACGCACTGCTGGATAGAGGCATTCCCGCATCGCGCTTGCGGGTTGTTGAATGCTCCGCCGTGTTCGCGCGCCATCTACGGCAACGGTATCCCCGGGTCAACGTCATTGAGGGTGATGCGGCCGTGCTTTGGAGCCTGCTGCAAGAAAACGCACTGGTCACAACAATCGTCTCTAGTTTGCCGTTGCGCTCGTTGAGTAACGAAACAGTGGCAGCCATCGTCGAACAGTGGCGTAAGGTATTGCCCTTGGGAGGGCGGGTCGTGCAGTTCACCTACGCGCTTACCGGCAAGACCACTGAGCCTTTGCACGGTTTTATCGAGTGCGAAAGCCGCATCATTTGGGGGAATCTGCCACCAGCCAGAGTGACAGTATTCATACGTACGGCCTAGCATTGCTCAAGGATCCAGCTGTGGGGCGCCTGCCATGCCAATCAGGGCAATAAGCCCGAAGGCGGCCCCCGCAAGAAAGGTATATGGGGCTCCAAATGTGCTCCATAGAAAACCGGCGAGCACACTCGCAAACAGACTGGCAATCCCGTATGCAAGGTTAAAGAAACCATACGCCGTACCGCGCAGATCGGCGGGAACAGCATGCGCCACCAGGGCACCAAGCAGCCCCTGCGTCATGCCAAAATGCACACCCCAGAGCAGTGCGCCGAAAAACACCACTCGCCAGTCATTCCCGATAGCGAGCAGCAGATCGGCGACGATGAGCGTACTAAGCCCTGCGGCAAGCAGCCATTTGTTGTGCCCCCGATCCGACAGTTTGCCGAAAGGGTAGGCCGATAGCGAAAAGGCAAGACTCATTACCACGACCGCCAAAGGAGCGAAAGCAATGGCAATACCGCTTTGTTGCGCTTTCAGAATAAGGAAGGCCGCACTGAAACGTGCCAATGCGAAGACGACACCAATACCTACGACCCACCAATAGGGCCAAGCCAGGCGTTTCAGATTTTCCTTGCGAACGGGGTTCGTTCGTTTGGTGGTATTTTTTGCTGCAGGCTCGCACAAACCTAAAGCCAGCAACGCCACGCTTGCCAGTGCCGGGACAGTGGCGATCCAGAAAACGGTGCGAAAATGATCGGCCCACAAAACCATGAAGCCCACACCCAGCAGCGGGCCCAGCATTGCGCCCGTGGCGTCAAGGGCGTGGCGTAGGCCGAATGCCGCGCCTCTTGCGTCACTGGGTGTAACGTCCGCGATCAGCGCATCCCGAGGAGCGCCACGAACCCCCTTGCCGATCCGATCCACCAGGCGGGCGGCGAGCACCGCGTCAATGGTGGTTGCCAGCGCAAAAAACGGCTTGGTTAACGCAGCCAGTCCGTACCCGAATAGGGCGAGGCCCTTTCGTTTCCCCAGATAATCACTCAAAGCCCCGGAAAAAACCTTCATAATGAGTGCCGTCGACGTGGCAATGCCTTCTATCACGCCGACTTCCAAGGCGCTCGCGCCCAGTGTGGTGACCAGGAACAGCGGCAGCAGACTGTGAATGAGTTCGGACGACACGTCCATCAAAAGACTGACGAAACCCAGCACCCACACGGTGCGCGGTACCTTGCGTAAAGACGATGTGGTGTTCGCCAGGCGCGGTTGTTGGTCTGCCCGTTGCATCAGTTTGCCAATGATGAGTTGTACAAGGGTAGCGTGAACGTTACCGTAAGGCCGATATGCGTCGCCTTGTCGGTAAAATCCAGTTCGACGCGCGCGCCTGTTCGGTCGGCGATGGCCCGGACAATGGAAAGGCCCAGCCCGGAACCGACCTGATTGGAGCCCAATATACGGTAGAACGGATCAAAGACGCGGTTTTGTTCGCTTGGCGGGATACCTGGCCCGGTATCCGATACCGTCAACATTGCCCGGCGTGCGTCGGTTGCGACAGACAGGTCGACCCGGCCCCCTGCGGGTGTATACCGAATCGCGTTGTCGGTCAGGTTTTTGACCACGGCGGTGATATCCAGCTCGCTTATCCACACCGTGGCATCCGGGCCTTCCAAAACTCCCACGTCAACGCCTTTGGCGTTGGCCTGCGGAATCAGATCCTCAAGCACCTGCCTGAACACAGCCTTGACCGACACGGCCGAGGCCGCCTGCATTTGCGCCGATTGCGCCTTGGAAAGGCTCAACAACTGATTAAGCAGGTTTCGCCCCCTTTCAATACCCAACTGGACCACTTCGAGCCTTGTGCGTGCTTCATCGGACATCTCGGCCTGGCCAAGCCGCTCGGCCTGCAGCGAAAGCGCTGTCAGCGGCGAGCGCAGTTCGTGTGCGGCATCGGCAACGAACCGCTGTTGCGTGCTGATGGATTTGGCCACACGTTCCAGCAATCGGTTGAGCGCCCGCACGAATGGGCGCACCTCGGACGGCAGTTCGTGGCTCGGTATGGGCTGCATGTCCTGTTCCGAACGCCCGTCGATTTGCGTGGCCAGATCGATGATGGGGCGAAACATCTTGCGTATCAGGCTTATCAGAATAATAAGCAGGACAGGAACCAGAATGAAAAATGGCGTCAACGTGCGCATGGCACTGTCGTAGGCCATGTCGTCGCGATCTTCGGTGAGTTGGGCCACCGCGATTCTCTGGCCCGATTTCGTGGCTTTTACCAATACACGGTAAGCCTCGCCGTGTACCTTGACGGTATGCAACCCGTCACTCAAATAATCGGGCAAGGCTACGGCGTTATGGTTCGCCCGACCGGGTAGATACTGAACGAAAATGGTCGAATCGTTGTCACTATCGTCCAGCCTGACACCGTTTTGCGATACAGCCTGCGGTATGCCCTGTTTGGTTGCAAGCGCGGCAATCTGATACAAGACATCGTCTTGCAGTTCGTGCGCTTCGACAAATGCCGAGATGAACGAAAACGTGCCCGCGGCGATGGCAACCACGGACACGGCAAGAAACAGCACAAAAGAAAGCTTGAACTGTACCGAGGCGTTCAGGCGTTCTTTGAGACCATCCATCCAAGCCCCCTGACGTTTTCTATTGTTTCGCTGCCCAGTTTTTTACGCAACGCATGAATAATGTACTCAACAGCATTGCTTTCCACCTCTTCACCCCAGCCGTAGATACGATCTTCGAGCTCGCTTCTTGAAAGAATCGCGCCTGGCCGCACCAGCAATGCGTGAAGCAGGGCGTATTCACGATGAGTCAGACGTATCGGGCCTCGTTCCATGGCCGTCGCTTCCCGCGTTGCGGGGTCCAGGGTGACGGTGCCGTTCGACATGACAGGAACACCGTTGCCTTGTTTACGCCGCAGCACCGCCCGCATCCGTGCCAGCAGTTCGAGCATATCGAAAGGCTTGAGTATGTAGTCGTCCGCCCCGGCATCAAGGCCCTGCAGGCGTTGATCAAGCGCGTCGCGTGCGGTCACGATCAGCACAGGCACTGGGTTGTTGGTCGCACGAATGGCTGCCAGTACCGCCTGGCCGTCTTTGCCAGGCAGCCCCAGATCGAGCAACATAATATCGTACCGCTGGGTGTGCACGGCCACGAGCGCCTTGAGGCCGTCTTTTACCCAGTCCACGGCATACGATGCATCGCGTAGCGCGTCTGCTATGACTTCGCCGATCATGATGTCATCTTCGACCAGTAATACTCTCATGGGCTATCCCCGATACGTTGCCTGGGGTTCTTCGTCCTTAACATAACGTTTAATGGGCGTAGCGCGCTGCATTGGGCCTGAACGCAAGCAGCCAAATCACAATGAAACCAATCAGTGTTGCCGAGGCGCCGTAACGGCTCAATGCCAGCCCCCCGGATGTTATCGGTTTGTCGAGGAAGTCGCCCACGACGGCGCCCAGCGGGCGGGTCAGAATAAATGCCGCCCAAAACAGCAGGGTGCGGGACGCTGTCGTCCAATAATATGCCGCCGCTACCAGGGCAAGCAGGCCCCCAAACACAATAGCGGCACCGGTATAGCCCATTCCCATCGTGTCGGCTGTCCAGTCGCCCAACGCGGTTCCCAGCGTTTGCGAAAACATAATCGTTACCCAATAGAATAGCTCGACTTTGGGTGTATTGACTGCATTGACGGAAACGGTTCCCGTACTGCGGTACCAGACGTACAAAGATACCAGAAGCAGTGCCAGAAGTATGCTCGAGCCGCCCGCGTAGCCGATACCCAGGGATCGATCTGCAAAATCGGCCAGTGTCGTTCCAACGGTGGTCGTGGCAATAATGGTTGCCCAGTATAAAAATGGGTGAAATGCCTTTGATTTTATCTGCGCCGCCACGGCAATCAGAAATACAACGGCAAAAATGCCTGTGCCCACCAGGTAGCCCAGATTCATCGACATTGATACGGCGTCTCCACCGGTTTCCCCCAATGTCGTCGCCGCAATTTTCACCAGCCAAAACCCCAGCGTTACTTCAGGCACTTTGGCCAAGGCATGTTCAATCGTTTCCTTCATCTCGTAAGGCTCCATCAGCGTTGATGCCAAACACCGCTATACGTCATGCCTAATGGCGTAGAGCGGGTCGGCGCAAGAACGCTGCAAGTGTGCCAGCAAAAACTTAGAGAAAACTTAGCAAAAAAATAATTCGAACGAGAATCAATATTGTTTGCCTTCGTGGTGCAAATTAATTATCATTCTTCACCATATTCATTTTTTTGCCCATCCCAGTTTTCTGCCCTCTATCCAATTGATGGCAACAACGGTATGGCGCAAAAACAGTCTCCATACCCAATATATAAAACAGGAACATACGAATCTTGAATAAGCTTTTATTGGCGCTGATATTGGCAACGGCTTCGTCGACTACCGCATTTGCAGCGGAATACCCTATAGGAAAGCCCGTGGAGCAGGCGGGTATGGAAGTCGCAGCAGTCTTCCTGCAACCCATAGCCATGGCCCCCAAAGGGATGATGCGCCCAGCCCAAGATTCCGACATACATCTTGAAGCAGATATTCACGCGCTTGCTCGCAACCCGAATGGCTTTCCAGAAGGGGCGTGGATGCCCTATCTGGTCATTCACTACACGTTGCAAAAGATGGGGTCCGCAAAAAAGCTATCGGGCGACCTGATGCCGATGGTGGCCAACGATGGCCCGCACTATGGCGATAACGTCAAACTCGACGGGCCTGGAAAATACACATTGACGCTGCGTGTGGCACCACCTTCGGCCAGTAAAACGGTTCATTTCGGCCGCCACATCGATAAGGAAACCGGCGTAGCACCCTGGTTCAAGACATTCACGACACACTACGAGTTTGTTTACGCCGGCACAGGAAAAAAAGGTGGTTACTAAGCTATTGCGGCCGGTAGGTGTTTGGCTAACCGGCTTGACCCTGATGCTCGGGTTGGCGGGTAGTGTTCGCGCCGACACGCTTCCCACATTTACACTTACGTTTCAGGCCGACGGTACATTCGACCCGACACGTCTTGAGGTTCCCGCCGGGCGTTTCAAACTCATCCTTATCAACGACAGTAACGAGCCGGTTGAATTCGAAAGCCTGCCACTACGCAAAGAAAAAGTCATGGGGCCGGGTGTCAAATCATTTGTCGTGATTACGATCTCCCGTCCGGGCGAATATCCTTTTTTCGACGATTTTCACCGGGATGTCAAAGGTACCCTGGTGGTTGTACCCAAGAAATAAGCACAATGGCATAACATGGATCAAGTGGCATTTATCGTCTGGCGGGAAAGCGTCGAAGCCTTATTGGTAATAGGTATTTTATTTACCTGGCTGCGCACAAGCCCGCAAGGCCGCAAAGGGTTACCCTGGCTATGGGCTGGTGTGTTTGCAGGCTTGGGGCTGGCGGTATTGCTTGCTCTGGTACTTTTAGGCGTATCAACGTGGCTGTCCAGTCAAGGGCAAGAATGGTTTCAGGCGATCATGGCGCTGGTGGCCAGTGTTCTGGTGGTACAAATGGTGATATGGATGCGGCGCCATGGCAGAACACTTAAAAAAGAACTGGAAGGCGGCATGCGCACAGAGCTTGGTCAGGCGAACTGGTGGGGGGTGCTGCTGCTTGCCATGATAGCGGTGGCGCGCGAAGGCAGCGAGACTGTTGTGTTTTTATACGGCACCATTGCCGCGGGCGACAGCACTGGTGTGGCATGGCGACTGGCTTTGGCCGGGGCAGCCGGATTCGGTGCTGCGCTGCTCACGTTCTGGGTTTTGCAACTGGGTGGAAAGCTCATCACATGGCGACGCTTTTTCAAACTGACGGAAATACTTCTGTTGTTGCTGGCCAGTGCATTATTGGTGGGTGGGCTTGATCACTTGGTGTCATTGGGCGTGCTCCCCACTCTTATAGACCCGGTGTGGGACAGCTCGTGGCTGCTTGGCACATCGGGCGGCCTTGGCAAAGTGCTGGCCGACTTCGCGGGGTATAGGGCTTATCCCGCTTTATCCGAATTGTTGATCTGGATCGGCTATTGGATCGTTGTATTCCTTCTGCTTCGACGCGCAGGCAAACCGATAGCCTCATCTAAAGAGCTGCCTACAGCGCGGGCGGCGAACACGACGCAACAGGCATGATCGCACTGGGCACTACCGCAACGAAATACGCAAACCTCCTGCGTGATCACGCGCCACTATTGCGAAAGCTGCAATGGGGCATTGTCTGCTTCTATTTGTTCTTGCTTATTGTCCCCGCTGCGCTTCCGTTGCCTGGCCGTACAGCGTCGTTGTTCAACAACCTGACTGTTTTTGCCCAGTTTGCGTTTTGGGGAATCTGGTGGCCGTTCGTGCTGGTGTCTATTCCCTTGTTTGGACGCGCATGGTGCGGGCTGTTCTGTCCCGAGGGAATGTTGACCGAATGGGCCAGCGAACGTGGCAAAGGCCGGGCCATTCCCAAGTGGATGCGCTGGGGAGGGTGGCCTTTTGTTGCGTTCGCCCTGACGACCATTTATGGCCAATTGGTTAGTGTATATCAGTATCCTTGGGCCGCACTTGCGGTACTTGGTGGTTCCACAGCCGCCGCCGTCGTCGTTGGTTACCTATATGGTCGTAACAAGCGTGTATGGTGCAAATACCTTTGTCCAGTCAATGGCGTGTTTAACGTATTGGCCAAGCTTGCACCCTGGCATTACAAAGTCGACGAAAAGGCCTGGCGCCAACCAACACGACGCACTGCATCGATCAACTGCGCACCTCTGGTTCCTCTGCGACATATGAAAGGGGCGGGCGGCTGTCATATGTGCGGGCGCTGCAGCGATTATCGCGGCGCGATTACATTGACTGCGCGATCGCCCGAAGCAGAAATCGTCGAGGGCAACACAGATGGCGGTTGGCAGACGGCATTGATCGTCTTCGGTTTGATGGGGTTGGCCGTTGGCGCGTTTCTCTGGAGTGCGAGCCCCTGGTACGTATCGCTCAAGCAGGCTGCCGCGCTGTGGCTGATTAACCATGATGTGTACTGGCCATTGGCCCAGAACGCGCCCTGGTTCGTGCTGACGCATTACCCTGCTGTCAACGATGCATTCAGTTGGCTCGACGGCGCTGACGTTCTGGCCTTTATCTTCGGTGCGACGATTTTTGTGGGCGGCCCCATATACCTTGCATTGTGGTTGGCTGACCGCCTGGCCCCACAATCGAACCAACCGCATGTTGTGCCCTTCGGCGCTGCCAAGCAATCTGAAAACAGGGCTGCGGGGTTGCATAAGCTTGCTCTTGGCCTGATTCCTGCTGCGGGAGCAGGCGTGTTTCTCGGGCTTTCAGCCACCACGTTAACGTTGCTGAAAAATGAGGGGCTACCTATTTACTGGGCTACCGGCGCTCGGCTCATTCTGTTGTCGTTGGCCGTATTGTGGAGTCTGCGCTTTATTTGGCGAATTCTTGGCCAACGCAACGGGTCGTTCTTGCGTCACCTGGCAGGCACAGGAATTGTGATGGCGGGCCTCATACCATTTTGCACCGCGTGGCTACTGTTTTTTGTGGTTTGGTAAGTTTAGCCGCACCGACAATTCACATCGGTTGCCCGGCACGAAAATACCGGCCCGGCTATCCAGCCTGACGGCTGCCATGTTTTGGTTCCCTGGGAGCCTTGATTCTCAGTTTGCGCCACATCAGATACATCATTAAAGCGAAGAAGGCGCCGTGAACCAGGCAAAACCCTTCCCAGAAGCTCAAACGGCCAGACTCGACCCAGCCCTGCGAGAGGCTTATAAGATTCAAATACAACAGTCCGATCAGACCCGCTATAAGCCAATCGCCGGAACGGCCCAATCTGGGATTAGCCGCCCCCAGAGGAATGGCCAGCAAGGCCAGGTTCAAGACCGCCAATGGAAGCGAAAGGCGCCATATAAGCTGCCCCAGAGATGACCGGCTACCGTCACGCAACAACATTGACGTAGGTTGTGCTTTGACTTTGCTCTCGGCTCCCGCCCGTGCCTGCGCGGCAGACATGGCTCCCTTGCTCTCCAGACGGAACCCGTATTTCTTGAAATCGAACAGGCGAAAACGGGCTTGCCCCGGTTTGATATCGTAACGTCGCCCCGGGCCCAGTACCAGGAAGCGGTCGCCGTTTGGCCTGTTTTCGATTGTCGCACTGCTTGCGGTAAATATGCTGACCCACTCAGGGCTGATTACCCGGGCGATAACGCGGCCCAGATCTTGGTCTGGGCGATCCGGGTTGCTGGCGAAAAATACGCGGGCTCCGTCCTTTGTTTCAATGAACTGACCAGCCTTTATCTTGGATATATCCGAGCGGTTCTGATAGCGCTGACGGTATTCCAGTATCTGACGGTTCGCCCACGGTGAAGCGACCAGCGTCAACACGGCGACGATGACCGAGACCGGCAGCGCACAGCGCAGAACCGGCTTGACCCAGTCGCGCAGTGACAGGCCGCTGGCAAACCAGACCACCATTTCGGATTCACGGAAATTGCGTGTCACGGTGGTCTGTACGGCGATGAACATCGAGACAGCAAGAATGACCGGCAATGCCGTCATACTGGAAAATGCCGCCAGGCTGACCACCACCCCCGCTCCGATGTGGCCGCTGGCGGCGTCACCCAGCAGGCGCACCAGCAACACGCTGAGCCATACCACAAGCAATGTGGAAAAAATCACACCTGCGTGGCTCGTTATTTCCGAGACGGCGGAGCGGTTGAATAGCGACATAAAAGAATAAATAAAATGATCCGAGAGGCAAGGTGGACGATGCGCGTGCCAGAGCATGTCTTATGCCGAGAACCCTCCGACCGACAGCCCGTATTCTTCCAGCCAACCCGCTGTGCTCCCGTCGGCGAGCACGTCGAATTCGGCGACACGCTGCTCGCCCAGTACCCCTCTGGCGGGCCTGTCACAGGGGTGGCACATCAACACGCTGGCGCCACCGGCTGCGCCGAACCACATTTTCAGTAGTCGGCCATAGGCTGCCCGTCCTCCCTGAAAATCATAAACGCCCAGGAAGTCCTGGTTTACGGCGAAGCGAGCCTCACGCGCCAAACGGGCCATGGCGGATGATCCCAATGCTTGAATCACACCGGCTTTGTAACGAAACGAGCCCGTCATACCCAGGCGGCCCATGCGCGTATTGCGAATCCACAGGAGTTTATTGCGGTAACGGTGCGCGAGCTCAGCCATCAGACATTGACGTATCTGCGGTAGCTGATGTACATGCTGGTGGCCGTCGATGAAATCGGGGCGGCACCCCAAGACCGCCTCGAACCGGTCAAGCTGGCGCGCGATTTGCCGCCGAACTCTATCGCAGTCAAGCTGACGCAGGTAGCTGCGCGCAATAAGCGTCGAGACGGGCGCATACAAGGCTTGCGGGTCGACATCGGAGTCAAGCCGCTCGGTAAAGTTCAGATGCAGCCCAATCTGCAGCCCCGAGGCGCCAAGTGCCCTTGCATGATGGGCGAATGACGCGCCATCGACCAGACAGCTTGTGGCACTTACCCTGCCCATTTCGGCAAGCCGTAAAACGGCGACGTCAATGCCGCTGTGCATCCCGAAATCATCGGCGCATACGACAATGCATTTGATACCATTTGTGGCCGTTTTTTGGTTGTTCTTCATTTTTGTACGGTTTGGGAGGTTTTGGCGCACATACGCAATGGGCCGCCTTTGGGTATAAGCCATGCTAGAGTTGCGCCGCTTTTCAGTGTGGGGGGCCTGGTTTTCAGAAACCGCAGCGTGTAGAAACTGTCTTTATCGCCCACCAGCCATAGATTTTCGGGGCGACGGCGGCAAAGCTGCTTGTGGAACATGCCAGGAGTGACCAGCAGCTTGGCCGCCTTCGCGGGAGCAAACTTGCCTGCGTCATAAAGCTCTTTACGCCAATTGTCGTGCAGCGCAATCTTCGGGCTGTTCCAGTCTGTCACCACCAGGGCCGGTTTGGCGGTATGCAGATAAAACCCCAAGTCGTAGTAGTAATAATCCAGCATGGCAACTTGATCTGCTGGTCCGAGCCGGGTGCGCAACTGTTCAGCCAGGCCTTTCGTGGACGGCCTTGGCGCCACGACCAACACCATGGCGGCCACAAGACACAGGGCTGCGGCAAGCACCCAATGCCAGGATAGCGACAGCAGGGCGCCCCGCTCGGTGTCGCCTGTCAGCCGGGCAGCGAACAGTTCTGCCAGAAAGAAGGCGAACGGTGGCAGCAACGGCAAAACATAGCCGATGAGTTTGGAAGAAGGAATCGAAAAAAAGATCAGCACTACCAGAAACCACGACACCATGAGGCCGCGCATGGCCCCAAACTCGGGGCATCTCCAGTAAGCGGCTTTCGCCAGCCGCCATACTTGTGTGGACCACGGTAGCGTCATCGCCAGCAGTACCGGAATGTAGAACCAGAAGGGTTGGCGATTGTTGAAACTTGCCTCCAGGAAACGGTCGACCTGCTGGTAGACGACGTAGTAGTGAAAGAAACCCGGAAAATGCCATTCCATGTAAGCCATCCAGGGCAAGGCGACAACACCCAGAGCGACGAAACCGGGCCAAATGAACAGTCGGCGCATCAGATCGAAACGTTTCCTGCCGGCCAGCCAGAACACCACGATGCCGCCAGGTAGAACGATGCCGATCAGGCCCTTGGCCAGGAAACCAAATCCGGCGGCGGCATAGGCCAGGGTCAGCAAGAAGCGATAAGGTTCGCCGCGCTCTATTTTGAAGGTGGCGGCGGCGCCCAGCACGACGGTCGCAGTAATGGCAGCCGCCACGGTCATGTCAAGATTGGCGTATTGGCCTCCACCGACAAAAAACGGCATGGTTGTCAGGATGATCGCAGCCAGGGCCGCGATTCGGCGATTCACAAACGTCTTGAGATACCAGAATAGCAAGGTCACCATCAGCGTTGCCGCCAATGTCGAGCACAGTCTGGCTGCCCACTCGTTCACACCAAACAGATGCAGCGACAGTGCCGTTACCCAGTAGAACAGCGGAGGTTTATGAAAAAACGGCAGGCCGTCGAGCCGTGGCACCCAGACGTTGCCGGACTTGAGCATGTTCCATGCCACGCCGACATAACGTCCTTCGTCGGGCAGCATCAGCGGGCGCGTCCAGGTCGTCGACGAGACCCACAAAAACGTGATCGCAGCCACCAGCCAGGCAGAGCGGATACTCAGCAGCCAGGAGCTTGCCCGCAGCACGTGCCTGACGCCGGGGCTGTCGGCCTCGAGACTGAACAAGGGAATGGCGCGACACACCCGCAGAAATGTACGGGTCGTCATAAATTCGACTCCCGGTCTCGTTTTGCAGAGGCGGCGGTACCGACCGAAGTCCTGGCAAGCCCTTCGCCTAGTCGTTCTTTCAACAAATACGCGGGGCGCCTCTTCACTTCACTGAAGATACGCCCCACGTATTCGCCAACAACACCCAGCGAGGCAAGATTGACGCCCGAGAAGAAAAGAATCACGGCAATCAGGGTAGCCCAGCCCTGGACCGGATCGCCATATAGCCAATGCTTGACCACGACGAACAGCCCATAGGAAAACGACAGCAGGGACAGGCTCACGCCCGTAATGCTCAGCATGCGCAGGGGCCAGGTCGTGAACGCCGTGAGGCCATCGAAGGCAAAATGCATCAATTTCGACGCTTTGAAAGCAGTCGCCCCATGTATGCGTTTGGAAGGGGTGTAATAAAACGGTTCCGATTGGAATCCCACCCAGGCGAACAGCCCTTTCATAAACCGATCGCGCTCGGGCAGCATGCACAGCGCATCGACCACTCGCCTGTCCATAAGACGAAAGTCGCCCGCATCCCTGGGTACGTGCACGCCATCGGACGTGCGCATCAGCCCGTAGAACAACCTGGTGCCAATCCGCTTGAAAAGAGGTTCGTCCCCCCGGTTTTGGCGAACCGCGTACACCATGTCGACGCCGCGGCGCCAGCGTTCAAGCATTTGGGCAATGAAAGCGGGAGGATGCTGTAAGTCGGCATCGAGACATACCACTACGTCGCCGCGCGATGCTTCAATACCGGCGCTAAGAGCGGCCTCTTTGCCGAAATTGCGTGACAGGCACAAATAAACGATTTCTGGATGAATATTGGCCCATTCTGCACATAACTCGGGCGTGGCGTCAGTGCTGCCGTCATCGACGACGATGATCTCGCGACACGGTGCAAGTGGTCGCAGTACGGCTAAAAGCATGGGCAACAGAACACGCAGATTTGCTTCTTCGTTCAGGCTTGGCACCACACAACTGATTGAATCGGGTGACCGCATCGTCTCGCCGGATGGATCTGCGTCGCATGCGCCAGGCAAGGGCAGGTTAGTGATCGCTGACATCGCCGCGCTACCTGACAACACGAGCCTGCTGGCGGGAGGCCAGAGTGTACTGTTCCACGGCAACGAGCAATACGATAACGGTCAGGAACAGGGCGCTGGTCCATGCGACCCCCATGTCAAGCCCCCCCGATTGCCTGGATTGAGTCAATAAATCGCCAAGTGAAGCCCCCAGAGGACGAGTAAGAATGTAGGCAATCCAGAATGTCAGTACGGCGCTGCCGCCGATACGAAAACCCAGGTAGGTCACCGCGATCAAAAAGCTGAAAATGGCAACGCCCCACCCAAACCCCATCCCTAGCGCTTCGGTGGCCAGATCGCCGGCTGCGGTACCCAGCGAAAACGTGCACAGGATGGCTGCCCAATAAAAGAGCTCGCGGCGGCGCGAGACAATATCGTGGATGGAAAGCGTGCGTTCCACACCGTACCAGGCCGCAAACACAATAGCGAGAGCGACGGCGCAAACAGGCGTGCTGATATACAGGCTCACGCCCAGACCGTCAGTAAATAAATCGGTAATCTGGGTGCCGACAATACTTACGAGCACCACGGTAAGCCAGTACGCCCAGGGTGTGTAGTGGTGTTTGCGCAGTTGTATCGTCAAGACGCCGATCAGCAGCGCCGCCATCACAATGCGTGTGGTCACTTGGCCCCAGCCTGCGTCAATAGCCAGGTAGTCGGCAGCGGTTTCGCCAACCGTAGTGCACAATATTTTAATGATCCAGAACGACAGCGTAATGGCGGGCACTTTCACAAGCCAGTCATTCAGTGCATGAGTAGTCGACGTATCCATAACGTATCCAATTGGTGGTCAACGGCATTACGTTATGAGTATGCGTGCGCAAACTTAGAGAAAACTTAGGGATTAGTCTGAAAGACGGTCAACCGGAATGGACTTGCCGAACAGTTTTTGGTGGATCGTCATGGCAAAGGGGAAGATCACGGGCAAATACCATTTCCCGGCACGTACGGACACCCATGAACTTATGACCCCCACGGCGGCCGCGCCAATCATGTCTAAGGGGAAATGCACACCGACGTAGATACGTGCCCAGGCTATAGGCACGCCCAATATGGCGAGCAGTATGCCAAGCCGCCGGCGACCCTGTGCAAGAATGCAGAACGCCACGGCCCACCAAAGCGTCAGGTGATCGCTGGGGAAAGACGAATCGGGCGCGTGCGCGATGAAGGTATGTCCGAGGTGAATCATAAAAGGGCGAGGGTGCAACCAAAACAAGGCAATGCACTGGTTGATCAATAGGCCCAAGACGCCCGATATGGCTGCAACAAGCATAATCCGGCGGGTGGCTGTATCGCCGCGCAGCCAACCTATGGCAATCACGGCAGGTATGGCCCAAACGAGGTATTGTGCAATGGCGATGGCTGTGGCCAGTATGGCCGCATTGGGATGTGCCGACGCGTTGAGCCACAGGAAAAGCGTGTTATTGAGTGATTCCATCTAACTGGTCAGTCGTCGTCGGCGATGTCTTGTTTTGATGAAATAACCGTGCCGTTAGTGGCATCGACCTTAACATCGAACACCTTTTCGGCACTGACGACCTCGATTTTGTAAATAGGTCCTTTCTTCGCATCGCTGTCGAATTCTGCCTGCACCGCTTGGCCGTTGACGTTCGTTTCAGCTGTTTCAATCGCTTTGACGAGGGATGTCTTGACATTTTTTATGGCAAAGGCATCGTTATCGACACGCGTACTGGCGGCATAAGCCCCCGTACTGGCGGCTGTAACGGCAAGAGCGGCAATAATAGAAGCAGGGTAGCGTTTCATTGAATTTCTCCATCGAAAAAAGAACGCGGAATTCGCGTAAAGAAAATACTACCTGGATCGACTTAGGAAAAGCTTAGAACTCAGTTGCACCAGACAATCCATAACGATTTCGTTGTCATAAAACCGTAAAATTTTCTTCATGAGATCGTCATATGTGAGCGTTCCAATAGACGTTGTCATCAACGACACATAAAGGGACATATATGGCTTTCATGAATAGCGGCAAACTCAGTACCCTCACGCTGGCCGTTGCGCTTGCAGCTTCTGTCGGCACCGCTCGTGCCGTTTCCGTCACCGGCGCAGGCTCCAGCTTCGTCTACCCGGTAATCGCCAAATGGTCGGCGGCCTATGCTGCCAAAACAGGGCATCACATCAATTATCAATCCATTGGTTCGGGTGCAGGTATCACTCAAATCAAAGCTGGCACTGTCGATTTCGGTGCCAGCGATATGCCGCTGGACGAAGTCACGCTTAATAAATTCGGCTTGGGTCAGTTTCCCGATGTGATCGGCGGCATCGTACCCACCGTCCACCTGCAGGGCATTGCCCCAGGCAAGCTGGTACTAAGTGGCCCTGTATTGGCCGATATTTTCATGGGCCATATCACCAACTGGTCTGATCCTGCCATCGTCTCTTTGAATCCTGGTATTCAATTACCTGACGCGAAAATAGCGGTGGTGCATCGTGCTGATGGTTCGGGCACCACTTTTAACTTTACCGACTATCTGTCCAAAGTCAGTCCTGCGTGGAAGGCCAAGGTGGGCGAGGGCGTTTCTGTGAGTTGGCCCACTGGCATAGGCGGTAAGGGCAATGAGGGCGTGGCGGCCTACGTCAAACAGATGCCGAACTCGATCGGTTACGTCGAATATGCCTACGTAAAACAGAACAATCTTGGGTATACGCGCATGAAAAATAGTGCGGGTCAAGTGGTAGAACCGAGTACGACCAGTTTTCAGGCTGCCGCTGCGACTGCCGACTGGGCGCATGCGAAGAACTTCAATCTGCTGATGACTAACGCGCCCGGCCCCAAGGCGTGGCCAATCACGGCTACCTCGTGGGTGATCATGTACAAACAGCCCAAAAGTGCCGAGCATTCGAAGGTGGTACTGGATTTTTTCCGCCACGCCTACACTGAAGGTAAGCCGGCTGCCCTGACGCTAGATTACGTACCGCTACCCGATGCCCTGGTGCAACGCATCGAGAACTATTGGAAGACGTCGTTCAAACAATAAGCGTCATGTTATTTGACCTTTCCAGGAGAAATCGATGGCAGAATCAAAAAATCAACTCACGCAAAGTGGTGTGCATTTGACTCGGCGTCGGCTACTGCAGGCCAGTACGGCACTGGGGGCCATGGTGCTGACGCCTTGGGCCCGGGCCGACACCAACGCGCCACTGATCGGCAAGCAGCGGATTCAAGTGTCGTATGGTGTTCGAGCCGGGGATGTGATTCAGGGCCGAGCCATGGTGTGGAGTCGTGCCGATCGCCCGGCACGGCTGCTGGTTGATATCGCAACCAACTCGCGGTTCGACAACGCTCGGCAATTTCGCGGGGCAGTTGCACTTGCCGAAAGCGACTACACCGCCAAACTGGACGTGAACGACTTGCCAGATGATCAGCAGCTCTTCTATCGGGTCGTTTTCGAAGACGTAGCCGATCCGCGCATTGAGAGCGAGCCGATAATCGGGATGTTCAAGACTGTGCCAACACAAACCCGGGACGTGCGTTTCGCGTGGTCAGGCGACGTGGCTGGCCAGGGTTGGGGCATTAACCCGGATATCGGCGGTATGCGTATTTTCGAAACCATGCGTCAGGCCGAGCCTGACTTTTTCATACATTCTGGCGACAGCATTTATGCGGATAACCCGATACCCGCTGAGCAAATGCTACCTGACGGGCACCGATGGAAAAATCTGACCACCGAGGGAAAATCCAAGGTGGCCGATACGTTGCAGGATTACCGCTCCAACCACGCCTACAATCTACTTGATGACAATCTGCGGCGGTTCAATGCCACAGTACCAATGTACGCGCAATGGGACGATCACGAAGTCTACAACAACTGGTCACCCGGCGAGCACTTGCCGGTTGATGATCCTCACGCGGTAAAGAGCGCCAATTTATTGGCTGCTCGCTCGCAACGCGCCTTTGGCGAGTACATGCCAATTCGACCGATCAATGGCAACCCAGATAGAATCTACACGCGCTTTCCCTATGGCCCGACCATGACGCTGTTTCGCTTGGATATGCGCAGCTATCGTGGCACCAATAGTGAGAACAAGCAAACCAAACGAAGTTCGGAAGCCGCCTACTTGGGTGACAAACAATTGCTTTGGCTAAAGCAAGCATTGCGCGGTTCGACAGCAACATGGAAAATAATCGCAGCGGATATGCCACTGGGCCTGATTGTCACCGACCAGAAGCAGCCCATTGTGACCTATGAAAACAGCTCTAACGGTGACGGCCCACCCCTTGGTCGGGAACTTGAAATCGTCGATCTGCTGCGTTTCATCAAACACAATAAGATCAAAAACGTTGTGTGGTTAACCGCAGACGTACATTACACCGCTGCCCATTATTACGATCCCGACAGGGCACAATTTCAAGATTTCGCCCCTTTCTGGGAATTTGTCACCGGACCGCTCAACGCCGGGACGTTTGGCCCCAATCCATTGGATAACACATTCGGCCCGCTGGTGATATTCCAGAAAGTGCCTCCCGCAGGACAGTCGAATTTGGCACCTACCGAGGGTATGCAATTTTTCGGACAAGTCGATATCGACGCACGCAGCCAAGAGCTGACCGTTTCGCTGAAAGACCTAGCTGGCCAGACCTTGTATAGAAAAACATTGCAGCCTGATATCTAAAGTAACGAGGGGCGGCGATCAGTCACACCCATGACTCTGAACTTTACTAGAGAACAATTATGTCGAAATCAATCAACTCCACGCGCCGTAAAGTGATACAAGCGCTCGGCGGCACACCAATGGTGCTGCCCTTAGCCAGGTGGCTCAGTAGCGCGTCGACGATCGGTATTCTGAGTACAGAAAGGGCGAACGCAGCGACACCTGTGGCCATGGAGGGCTCAGCCGCTTTTCTCGGCATGGCTGCGCCAGGTCTGGATCATCCCGAGACAATGGCCCGTGTGGCAGTGGGCTCGACGCTGGAAGTGAACCAACACGACGGTTCACAGCAGCGCTACGCTCTGACTTATGACCCATTCTTTATTACCGGAGATCAGGTACCTGGTTTAGAAGGTGGCCATGTTATCGCCGGTGGCTATTTTGATCTCTACGGTCGACCAATTATGGATCGTTCTGTTCCCGGTCAAGAGCGTCAGTTTTTCTCCGACTGTCCTGACGGAATGTCTTTGCTGCAACCCCTTGTCGACGTTGATAAAGCAAGCTTGGGAATTTCCGGCAATCCGGTCTTCGCCGTGGTTCAGTTTGAATATGCCAGCCGTAATCTGGCCGGTGAAAGCGAATACGGCCAGTTGCCCTCACCGATAGCTGTATTGACGCTGGATCAGGATCCGACCACCGGGCGGCTGGCATTGGTGCGTTACTACAATGTACCGACCAAAGACGCCTACGGTCTATGGATTACTTGCGGTGCCAGCCGTTCGCCCTGGAACACCCATCTGGGCAGCGAGGAATATCCCACCGATGCATTTGCCGCCGCGAACGACAAGCGCTTCAAGGCCTTTGTGGCCCGCCTGTACGGCGATGTGAACGCCGCTACCGACCCCGACAAAGCCAACCCCTATCTCTACAACCACGTGCCCGAAGTCATGGTAATGCCTGATGGCACAGGCCATGTGAAGAAACACTTCTGTCTGGGGCGTATTTCCCATGAGTTGATACAAGTCTGTCCCGATCAACGCACCGTGCTTATGGGTGACGATTACACCAACGGTGGCGCTTTTCTGTTTATTGCCGATCGCGCAGCCGATCTTTCCTCTGGCTCGTTATATGTAGCCAAATGGCGGCAAACGTCGGACATAGGGCCAGGCAGTGCCCGACTGCAATGGATAAAACTGGGGGAGGCGAGCAGTGATGATATCGAACACTTGGCCAAAATGCTCAAGCCGACAGATATTATGGATGTCACCACCAGCGATCCGGGCGACCCGAGTTATACCCGTATCGTGTATGGTGGCACAACAAACTGGGTGCGGGTCAAACCAGGTATGGACAAGGCCGCCGCATTTCTAGAAACCCATCGCTACGCAGCGCTGCAGGGTGGCAGCTTGGGGTTCACAAAATGGGAAGGCACTACGGTCAATGCTGCTGATAAGGTCGGCTATGTAGCGATGAGTTATATCTATAAATCCATGACCGACGGCAGCACCGATATTCATGTCGAAGGCCCGACAGCAGGAGCGGTCTACGCCCTCAATCTCAGGGCAGGTCAGCATGATAGCAACGGCGATACGATTGACAGCGAGTGGGTACCTGTGGATATGGCTGCGATTCCAGATCTGACGGGAGAAGACCTGCTGACTCCCGATCCGCTAGGCAATATGGCGAATCCAAACAAGATCGCGAATCCAGATAATATCAAATTTTCCGAACGGCTGCGTATGTTGCTGATCGGCGAAGACAGCTCTATGCATGTCAACAATTTTCTGTGGGCGTATGATATCGACAGCCACCGTCTGGCGCGTGTGTTGTCGGACCCTGTGGCGGCGGAGTCAACCGGCTTGCAGGCAGTCGACGACATTAATGGGTGGACGTACATCATGAGCAATTTGCAGCACCCAGGTGATTGGGAAAGCACACTGCATGATAGGGTGAAGGCTGCCGTTGAACCGTTTATCGATAAATACTATAAAGAGGGCTATGGAGGCTCGGTCGGTTACGTCGCGGGCTTTCCGCGAATATCAGAGGTATAGTGCGATTGATCGATGCGAGTTATGATTTACTGGCTATGAGGCGCCCATCAGCCTCACAGATGGGGCCAGATTCTAAGGATCATAGCGAGCGGAAAGGAGTTGCTGCTCGCGACATGAGCCAACGACAAATAGCCTGCTCAATGCTCTTGAGGTCAGCGGTCGCGGCCATCGCCAGATGCGTTGGCGCACCGGCTCCCGAGCCCAATACCCTGCCCGGAGGGGTGCAATAGGTGATTGCCGGTGGGCCGTCCGGGCCTCCGAGCACATCATCGAGCAATGCTGCCTTGCCATAGCTTCCCCAAGATGCGGTCAACAGACCATTTCCCTGGTCCCCATGCTACTATCGCGAGCAACATCATCGCCCACACTTTGTGATCGGTAAAGTTCCCCAAGCTCACTAATCCGCTCCAGAAGCCATGCGGCCAGAGATCTGGGTATGAAATCACGGCAATCAGGTTGTAGATGAACAAAAACAGAGCCGTGGCCCGGCCGGCAATACCGATTCCCAGCAGCCAAGGAGTGATCAGCTCGATCCAAGTACCCAGCACGGCCGCGATCCCCGGCGCCAGCAGTGGAACATGATAGAGACTTTCAAACAGCATCTGTGTGCTCGTCGGGTCGGTGATCTTGACTACGCCAGCGCGCCAGAACGCGATTGCGACCCAAAGGCGCATCAACAGCAGGGCGAGCGGACCGATCCAGTTTTCCAGCCACCGTGTGGTAGCCAAATAGCAATCATTCATGCAGATGATCAATGCGGTTCTTGTCATGGTCAGGGTCTCGTATATCTATAACGGGGCAGGGCAGAGCGCGCGTTACCAAGTGATGCGCGATAAGCTCATTCATGCATTGAGCGGGATCAAAACAGTCATCAAGTGCGGTGGCGCTCATGCCTGCCTCTTCGAGAGACGCACCCGACGCGAGCGCAGCGATGTAAGTAAAGGTGGCCACGTCGACGCTGGCCATCGCGACTTCTCCGTCCTCTCGCCAAAGCATGACGTTCTCACCCTGGCCATCCAGATCAAGATTTCCATGCGGATCAAGGGCAAAGCGCCAAATCGTGAGCACCCGATACTGGCTGCTTAGCAACTGAACACAGGCATGCAAGCCGATACGAAGGGATCCCTCAGATCCGTCCAGACATGCCATGAAATCGTCAAATTTGAGCACCTGCGAATCGGTTGCGAGAATGGTTTCCTGGCGTAGCCATTCCAGTCGAGCCACGTCGGCCAGATAAGGAAGAGTGCGGCCTGCAGGAACCGTCTTCAGGTAATCGGCAAAGTGCACGCCGAGCCTCTGCAGGTTGCCGGAATGTGATGGGTAACGGCTTCGGTAGCGCCGCGCGGCTTGCTCAAACCACTCCTGCCCGACCAACGCCAGCACCGCTGGGTAGTTCGTACGCAGCGCTGCCGTCTGGATTTCATTACAGCTGCGGCGATAGATACGCAGGCGCGCTTCGGGCGTCAGGCCATTGCCCGAGATTGAATCCACCGGGCCTGGGGCCTCATCGTCAAACAGCGCGGCCAGGAATGCTGTCTGCAATTCATGCAGGGCAGGCTTTGCATCCATCGAGTATCTCCTGTGCATGTGCGGCCTCATCCATTAACACTTCAAGTTCGGGAATATCGGCATCCCATTCGACCAATGTCGGTACTTGACCGAACAAATACACGGCTTCGGAATACAAATTCCACACCGCATCGTCGACGCGATGGCTGTGCGAGTCGATCAATACGGGCACTGGTAAGCCTTCCTTGCGCGTGAAACCTGCCAGGTGAATTTCGCGTATGGCCGAGCGTGGCAGTGTACGCAGATAGACGTGCGGGTCGAAACCATGGTTGACGCTATTGACGTAGATATTGTTCACATCGCACAGCAGGCCGCAGCCACTGCGCTTGACCGCTTCGGTCACGAACTCCCATTCGGTGTAATCGGCTTCTTCGAAGCGCAGGTACGTCGAAATGTTCTCTACGAGGATTTCGCGCTTGAGCACGTCTTGGGCCTCGTCGATATGCGACACCACGCATCTCAACGCTTCCCTGGTAAAGGGCAGCGGCAGCAGGTCGTTGCTATGGCGGCTACCGACAGCCCCCCAGCACAGGTGTTCGGAAACCAGTTCGGGCTCGTAACGATCCACTAATTCCTGGAGACGCCGCAGGTGCGCCGTATTCAGTCTTTCGGCAGACCCGAGCGACAACCCGACGCCGTGCAGGCTCAAGGGGTAGTTCGCCCGAATGCGCGTCATGGCATCCTGAAACGGCCCGCCCGGAGCGAACAGATTCTCAGAATGCGTTTCGACCCATGCAATGGACGGCTGTTCATGCAGTACACGCGCGATATGCGGAGCGCGCAACCCGATGCCGGTGTGAACCGGCATCGGATGCGCCATTGTGGCGGAATCTGACATCACGACGCGCTTGTCAAGAGGACTTGAGGCTGCCGCCGATTTTTCCGCAGACCCCGGCAGGCATCAGCACAAATGCGGCCGGATCATGTGCCTTGGCGTCCTGTCCGGCGCATGAGTGGCCGGGTGACTGGCAGTCATTTTTATATGCGGCGTTGACACCAAAGCATTTCGAATAGTGATCCTCCTTCATCATTTTCATGGTCTTTTGCTGTGCCGCCTTCATCATCTCGGGCGTCATTTTCATGGGCTGGGCCATGGCCAGGCCGGTGGCTGCTGTGGTCCCCAGTGCAGCGGCGCAAAGCAGTGTCGATTTCAGCAAGTGTGAACCGTTCATTAGTCATCTCCAAAAGAGGTCAGGAGATCCCTGACGCTTCAAGAGAGCTAGCGGGGAATCGAAAAGGTTCGCTGCTGTCGGTTATGTTATCGTTTTTTTGTTACATAATGCACACACCAAGCCGGTTGGATTCCATGACCGGGCCGAATCCTTTTCGTGTTCCGCCGCCTCAAATAGTGTGAGCAAGCCAAGAGCTGGAACAGAGCATGAACAAATATCGGAACGAACGCGATAACCTGATACTGGCGGCGCAGACGGGAGACGCGGCGGCAATCAATCGATTGCTCGCCGTTTGCCAGGCCGACGTGCGTCGCTACGCGCGGAAGCACTGCCAGGCCAGTGATGTTGATGATGCCATACAAGAATCGCTTCTTATCATCTCGCGAAAAGTGAAGGGACTCAAGGCTGCGGCGGCATTCTCGTCGTGGCTCTTCACCGTGGTCAAGCGAGAGTGCCGCAAACTGTCGCGGATGATGTTTCGCTATGAACCACTTCCCGATGAATTGGCCGAGCAGCGTTTATTGCAAAAACCCCAAGATGATCTAAGGATTGATCTGGCCGCCGCATTGGAATCTCTGCCAGCGCACTACCTGGAAGTAATATTACTGCGCGACTTCGAGGAACTGACCATCGCGGAAATTGCTGCCCAGTTAGGGGAGAGCGCTGGCGCTATAAAGAGTCGCTTGCATCGTGCACGCGAACTGGTGCGTGAATATATGCTGAACTCGGACTAACAGCTATGTACTGCAATACTTCCGTACTCAATCAAATCGCTCGTGGTGTACTGGCGGTAGCCTGTATAGCGGGCGCCATTGTACTGACACCTCATTTCTGGCCTGCCGTTGCGTTGTTTGCCGTGGCCGTCGTCCTCATGCGCGGATGCCCCATCTGCTGGCTGTTAGGGCTGGTCGAGGCCATTGAAAGCAGCGCTGACAGAAAGCGGTGCCGCCAGGACGGCGAAGCCGACCGTGCGCCGGAGTAGGGTGAGTCAAATACACCCGATAAACTCAAAAGGTATGACGGTGTCAAAAATACAGCTTCCCGATTCGGGCGTCAAAAGCGAACGCCGGCTGAGTGGCATGTACGCGGCTACACCGAAGGTCGACGGATTAATCCAGTCGGCAACGACGGCGATCCGTGCCCGGATGATAGCGGAAGAGGATGATAGCGGAAGAGCTAACCGACCAATTGTTTCTCTATCCCATGATGGAGACAGAGCTGAAACTCGCAGCGTAGACCTTCAAGATGGACGTAAAGCAGTTGTCCTGTTGCGCCGGACAGGAGAAGGAAGAAACATTCACAACAAAAGCAGGGCGGCGGCAGCCACTATTGTCGGCCCCAGAGCTCCCAATAATAAGCCACCCGCGCTCACGGTCGCATCAGAAAACCCGCGTTTGAGCAGCGCCACCCCGGCGGGGTTCGGAGCGTTTGCGATAACGGTCAACCCACCGCCCGCCACCGCGCCAGCCACGAGCATGTATTTGGATTCATCGGAAATGCCATGAATCAGCGACCCAAGATATGTCAGCGCCGCATTGTCAGTGATCGCCGTCAATCCCAAGGAGCCAAAAAAGAGGGCGATCGGTTCAAGATTCGATACGACGGGTTGGAGCCACCAACGCTGCATTCCCCCGAGCACCACAAGGCCGGCAAGGAAAAAACCAACCAACAATGCTTCTTTGACAATGAGCGGATTCTGGTGACGCTCATAGGCTTGTGTGAACCCCAGGAAAAACAGGAATACTCCGAGAAAGGCAACGGGATGATGGGCCAGCATGACAATCGCCGCCAGCGTGGCGAGATGCACGGCCACGACCGATACTGACACAGGTGTAGTGTTCGACGCGGCTCCAGCACTGAACGTCGCAGTGCAAAGGTGTTTGCGGACAACCAGCGTAGCGATTGTCGCATTCAAGGCAACGGCTACTGCCGCCTTCCAGCCGAAGTTGGCGAGCATGAATGTGGAATCCCATTGCCAGGTGTTCGCTACCATCAAAACTGGTGGCGCCGCATAAGACGTGAGTGTTCCTCCAATGGATACGTTGACGAAAAGAACCCCAAGCGCGAGATACTTGGTGTTGTTGGGCATTGCGGGTTTAAATAATTCCGGCGCAAGTAACAGCGCTGCAATCGTCATTGCAGCAGGCTCGGTAATCAGCGAGCCCAATAGAGGTACGACGGCAAGGCCAAGCCACACGATGGCAACTGACGTTTGTAATGGTAGTACCCGCGCAAGCAAATTGACTGTTGCAGTGACGGTCTGAAGTACCGGCCGCGACGCCGCTACGACCATTACAACGAACACAAATAGTGGCTCGGTGTAATTGCGCGATTCAGCATAGGCTAGCGCTTTTTCGCCGCTGATACCTAACGCCATAACGGCGATTAGAACAGCAGCCCAAAATCCAAAAACAATCTCGACCTCGCCAAGAAGGTGAAACAAACCTGCGTGGCGTGGGAAGCGGTGTGAGAGTCGTTCAAATTGCTTGGCCGCGAAGGTGTGGACCAAGGCCACAACAAAGATAATGACGGCTGCAACTTCAGAAAAGGAGGGGATGGTGTCATGCACGGCCGTGGTTACTCCGCGTGGCGGCCCGACCTACGCATTAACCTGCCAAACAACCCAAAGTCGCTTGACACCCGATGCGTGAGTGTACCAAACACAGTCAAAGTCGGGCCAGAGTGCGCAGCAAATTTCCGTACGCCGTGAATTGACTTCACTGATGCTGTTCTATCGGGCGTTTTGTGCAATCGCACTGACGCAGTTCAGAGGTGCGACTCGATTGGCAAGCAAATACCTAAGCGTGTCCCTTTTTGGAGACGGCCCGTGAGCTTTTTTGATGCATTCGACTATTTCGCTTGCACAACCCGTTCGCAGTTTGATAGGCTTTTAACCATGGGAGACGAATCTATCGTTCTCCATACAACCGAACCATCGAGTCACATCATGAACCGGCGCACACGCACTGCGACCTACTGGAATATACCGAACACCGTTATGGTGAGCGCTATCGCCGTGCGCGCGGGAACGTGATGTCGTCCTAGACAGAATCTGTCGTCTCACCAGCCCCGCCACCGCTGCGGGGCTTGTTGCATTTGGGCTTCGCATCAATCATTCCCTCCCTGGAGCCATCATGTACCACTTGCCTTTCCTGATACGCCGTCTGCGACGCTAGCGCAGTACTGACCCGCCATAGCGGGCCACTCGGCGTTTCCCTCGTCTAGGGGGATTCTGCCCATCCTTGTCCATCTGCCTTTTCATCGGAGACCCATCATGTCCGAGGCCCGTGCTCGTCTTGACGCCTTGCCCACACGCTACCCGCACTTCTTTCCCAGTGGCCCGCTGCCCTGGGGGTTCGAAGTGGGCGAGGGTTGGACATCGCTCATCGAAACGTTGTTCGCCCGCATCGACACTCTTGTGCACGAGGCCCCCGGCGTCTCGATCGAGATCTTGCAGGTCAAGGAGAAATTCGGTGGCTTGCGTTTTTACTACGCCCTAAACGGGGCTAATGAGGCCACTGCGCAGGCACTGCACGAGGCGGTCGATCTGGCCGCGGCCGCCAGTACCCATATCTGCGAGCGATGCGGACGCCCCGGTGATCTGCAAAACCACAGTGGTTGGCTGGGCACGCTGTGCGCGACCTGCGCAGAGCTCCCACCCTAGAGGCACACCAAACGTTTAAACCCCAATACATGCCGAGACCGTCATGAACCAACGCGACTTTACACAAACACTTTCCGGATACCTCGATGAGGCCACTTGTGCCGAGCTACTGGGCGAGCACGACGTGACGGCCCGACTGCCCACGGCCCCCATGAATAACTTCTTTGGCGACGATTTGCTGACGCTCCTGTATCACAGCACGGGCGCGTGCGCGGTGCATCTGGGCAGGACCAAAGCATTGCTTATCGCCATCTCGGATACGCACGCGCCACGCCACCTGCGCGCGGCCGCCGCGGTCGATCTGGGCCGCTTCGTGCAAAGCCGCCATCGTGTGGAAGCAGGTGAGATACTGGGTTCGAGCTCTCCGCTTGACTGGTTTCGCCTGGCTCGCGAGCTCAATAGCGTCGTGGGCGCCCTGGCTTATGCCAACGGCTTATTGGGGCAAAGCGGCCAATCCGTTCGGTTCGACCTGGATGCCGATCCGCTACCGCGCCTGGTCGGCCGCTCCAAGTCTGAGACCGCGCCCTGTGCAAGCGATAACGTCGCACGCGCCTGGTATCTGGGCGCACGGGTGGTGTTGCGCCACGTCCAACGCCGCTTTGCAGGTTGGGGACAGGAGGATTTTTGCTGCGCATTGGCGTGCGTGGTCAACTACCTGACCCTGTTGCCCAGGCGCCCGTTTGGGGAGTTCGTGTTCCCGATCGTTCGGCGACGCGAAGCGTTGGAGTGGATCAAGCCCATGTGGAATCGGCTGATTACCGCCGCTGCTGACCAGGCGCTCGAACCCGAGAGGTATCGGGCCGCATTGATCGAGCAGCAACTGGCTGTCTTTGTCTGGCTCGACGAGAAGGCGCGCAACCCGTCCGAATCGGAGGAAACGCCCGTTCAGGCACCAACGCCGCCACATAGCGTCACGCCCGTTGACGGCGATACGGTGATTGTTGTGCGTGGCGCCATCCCCAACTCCTCGGACAAGAGCGACCAGGCCATACTCAAGCCGTACGAGGCGTTGCGCCGTCCCGTACGTCTGGCGGCCATGCCCGAGCTCGCCCATCTGGCGCAGATCAGACAAACGCTGGCCGATGAGTTTCCCTGGGCGGGCGAGCCGCTGTCGGTGATCATGGGCGATCTGGTTGGACGCAAGCGCCACGGCGTGCGTCGGCTCGGCCTGGCCCCCGTCCTGTTGGTCGGCCCGCCCGGCACGGGCAAGACGCGCTTTGCCCAGCGTTTAAGCGAATTGCTCGATACGCCCAATACGGTAATTAACCTTGCCGGTATGAACGACACCAAAGTGCTCAAGGGCGTGACCCGCGGCTGGGCGAGCAACCGACCCTCCCGGATGGTGGAGGTCATCTGCCAGACCGAGGTGGCCAACCCGCTGTTCGTGCTCGATGAGGTGGATAAGGCGGGTGGCGGCTACAGCAATGGCGGCGATCCGCAGGAAGCGCTACTCGACCTGCTGGAACCCGGCAACGCACGCCGTTATCAGGATATCTACCTGATGGCCGAGTGCGACCTGTCGCATTGCCTCTACATCGCCACGAGCAATTCGCTCTCTCGCCTGCCCGAGCCGCTGCTTTCGCGCCTGCGCCCGGTGTACTTTCCGCCGCCAGGCCCCGAGCACACCGAGGTCATCGCCCGCGGCCTGCTCGGCGACATGGAACGGGCCTGGGGGTTGCCCACCGGTGCCCTGGACGTGGGGACGCGCGAGCTTGCCATGTTGCGCGGTCTGGCCCCGCGTCAAATGCGCCGGGCCTTGCTGGCGTTCTTTGGCGATGAGGCCGATGCCTCGCGCTACACGTTGCACTGACTGGCTCGCTGGCCTGTCCTGTCCCGGGCAGGTTGGCGTATTCTGACAAAGAGGAAATGATCATGACGACTATGACCACTATCCATCACTGCCTGCCTGCCAATACGGTCGGGCGTGATTTCATCGTCGGCGATCTGCATGGGTGCTTGGATCTGCTGCACATTGAGTTGGACCGACTGGCGTTCGACCGGGCCGTCGACCGGCTGTTCTCGGTGGGCGATCTGACCGATCGCGGCCCCGATTCCATGGGCTGCCTGCGGTTGCTGCGTGAACCGTGGTTCTACGCTGTGCGCGGCAATCATGAAGACATGCTGCTTGACCACGTGTCTCAGGTGATCGAACCCTACGCTTCCAGCAGCGCATCAGCGCTGTTCTTTCGCAATGGCGGGGGCTGGATCTGTGATCTGGCTGGGCCGAGCAAATCGGAACTCTACCGGGAGCTGCTGCCGCGAGTACGGGCGCTACCTTATGTGATTACCGTGGGTAACGGCGCAAAGCGCTTCCACGTGGTGCACGCCGAATTGATGACCGGTGCCGTGGAAGATGCCTGGTTCGCCCGTCTGGCCGGTGAAGGCGGCCCCAGGCAGATTTTGACGGACAGGCAATTGACCGACAGGCGCCTCGCGCAGATGACCGAGGCGCTGACGTGGGGACGGCGTGTCGTGCGTGGGGTTGTTGACAGTCAGGCCCACGACGTATCCACTCCCGCGGGGAAAGTGCTGGTCAGCCACCAGCCCAGACACCCGGGGCTGTCGTTGACCTATGTCGGCCACACGCCGCTCACGACAATGATCCTGCACGCCTCGCACCTGTTTATTGACCGCGGCGCGTATGCCCGCACGCCAGGCACCCGCCTGCAGGTGGTTTGTCACGACGACGTTTGGGCAACGTTGCCCCTTGACACGGGGTCCGACCCAAAGGGGGACACATGATTTACTTTCTAGGTGATGTGCATGGGTGTATGGCGCATGTGCATCGCGCCTTGGCACACCAAAAGGACACGGTAAGTGTTGTCTTTCTGGGCGATATTGAAGCGCCATCGCACTTCGAATACGAGATCCGAGGGCTTATCGATGCCGGCATGCGAGTCTGGTTCATTCATGGCAACCACGATACCGACAGCCCGCGCAGCTGGCACTACCTGCAAGGCTCTGCCCAGCGTAATCTCGATGGGCGGGTCGTCGAGATCGAAGGCGTGCGTGTTGCGGGCCTGGGGGGAATTTTTCGTGAGGAGATCTGGCACCCGGGGCGCGGCTTGGTTCGCGGCGAAAGCCTCGCCTTCAGAAATTACGATGCGTACCTGGCTGCCCTTCGGCTCAAAACCGCACCGGAACTTCGCCGCTTGGCCAAGTATACGGGCAAGGCCCTGAAGCACCGCTCGAGCATTTTTCCGGACGTGTATGACCGGTTGGGCCGCGAGCGGGCCGATATCCTTGTCACACACGAAGCACCGTCGTGTCACCCCTATGGATTTGAGGCCATTGATGTGCTCGCGCAGGTTATGGGAGTCAAGACGGCTTTCCATGGGCATCACCACGAGAGCGTGACCTATGCGGATGCGCAGGAAAGGCTGGGTTTTAAGGCTTATGGGGTGGGTTTGCGTGCGATCACCGACATGACTGGGTGCCAGGTGTTGGCTGGGCAATGATTCGGGGAGATGTGAAAAGGGATGTAATCATGACAACCATTTCGGTAGTGTGCTTCGATGCCTTTGGCACGTTGATTCAATACGCAGGGCCTCGCACCAATCCTTACCGGCATCTGATACAGCAGTCGCGAGTGGGGCGCTCGGAGCGTCTGCCTCTTTTGACCCGCAATGTAACGCCAGCAGAACTTGTACAAGAGCGTGGCCTTTTAGATATGCTGCCAGACATAGAAGCGGGGTTGACAGTAGAGCTTGCGGGGCTACGCTTATTCCCGGAAGTTGAGTCGGTGATGCAGGCGCTACGGGCAGCGGGTAAAGGCGTTGCCGTGTGCTCGAATCTGGCCCAAGGCTATGGGGCAACGGTACGCAGACTGTTACCCGGTCTGGATGCGTACATCTTGAGCTACGAAGTGGGTGTGGCCAAGCCCGATCCGACGATCTACCGCATCGTATGCGACAGGCTCAATTGCCATCCCGATGAGGTGCTGTTTGTGGGCGATAGCCAACGGTGTGATTATCACGGGCCGCTGGCATTTGGTATGAAGGCACAGTGGCTTGATCGGGAAGGCGGGCAAACTCTACTTGAGGCAATCAAAACGCACTTATGATGGACACTGACTTGGTTCGTATGTCTTAATATCCGCAAGCAAGGCCAAGCTCAGCGAGCATCTCACTCATTGGTACGCCGAGCGCGTTACACCATGCGCGAAGTTCAACAACATCCAGCCGTCGCTCTCCGCGCTCGCATTTACTAATGAATGTTTGAGTAACGCCTAGCTTGGCAGCAACAGCTTGTTGCGTAAGTCCCTTTTCTTCTCTTAATTTCCGAAGAAGCTGCGTAAAAAGGCTGTACTCCCTAGAATAAATGGACTTTTCCATCGGTGTTCCAAGCAAGCAAACACACGAAGGTTGCAGTCTATTTTCGAATAGTCCAAAATAGACTATTCGAAAATAGATAAAGCCCATCCCACTAAATCCGATACACCGAGTGCAATTCGATAGGAGCCCAACCGATGACAGGAAGTCATGTAACGCAGCTCGAGGGTATCGAACTCGAATTCGAATTTGCCAAAGCAATGGGATACGAAATCGTCAGCCACACAAGTGAAGCGTTCGTGCTTCGTGTTCACGATCCAGAACAATTATTCATATTTGGAAGCAATGAAGGGTACGTCGAATATGTTTCGTTTGAAGATGATCTCGCGTCCCTACTGCTAAAACGAGGGCAAGAACTCGGGGCAGAGTTCAAAATGCTGGATGGAGTGGCTCACTGTACCGTGGGCGGGTTAGAAACAAATGGCACGACCTACACGCAAGCGCTGATGCGTGCGCTAATTTTGCATGTGCGAAACCAGTAGTACTCCCAGTAGCGCCTACCATTTTTTGTCTTTCGAGTAAGGCAGTCATCAAACCCCTGACGTACGAAATATTAATCAAAGACTCGGAATTGAGATTGCAAGCTTTCGTTATTTCGACTATAGTAAAAATATGGAAACAAATAAAGCTCTTGAGGCGCTTGCCGCCTTGGCCCATTCGATCCGTTTGGCGGTATTTCGCGCCTTGGTGCAAGCGGGGCCGGAAGGCCTGCCAGCAGGCCGTATTGCCGAGTTGATGGATATGCCGGCATCTTCATTGTCCTTCCACTTGAAGGAACTGTACCGGGCGGGATTGCTCGCTAGCCGCCAAGATGGGCGGTCGATTATTTATTCGGCGCGCTATGGCACGATGAATGACCTGCTTGGTTACCTCACGGAGAACTGTTGCGGCGGCAATCCGTGCTCGTCCATAAGCAACTGCGACACCAACCTGGAGCCCTCATCATGAAACGCTTTCATGTCCATGTCGCTGTAACTGATCTTCCTGCCAGTATCCGCTATTACTCAGCGCTTTTCGCAGCCGAACCCACTATCCACAAGCCCGATTATGCGAAGTGGGCACTTGAAGATCCACGGGTGAATTTTGCTATTTCATCCCGGGGTGCAGCGCCTGCCAAACTCGGTGTCGATCACCTTGGTATTCAGGCGGAAACCGACGAGGAACTGGCAGAAATACAAGAGCGCCTTGCAAGCGCGAACTTGCCTATGCAGGAACAAAGCAATACGACCTGTTGTTATGCCAAGTCTGACAAATACTGGTCTATCGACCCGCAGGGTATCGCTTGGGAGTCATTTCGCACGCTGGGAAGCGCACCAACGTATGGCCAATCTCGACAAGCCCTCGATACAGGTGCAGCGTGCTGCACTCCGGCGCCAAGCTCCTTCGCCACGTCGCCAAAAACAGAAAAGGCTTGTTGCAAACACACGGGGTCTCAGGAATGAATTCGGTGGCACAAGTAGCCACCGTATCGCAGGGTGGCGGCATCAGCTTTTTTGAGCGCTACCTGAGTATCTGGGTAGCCCTTTGCATCGTTGCTGGCATTTTTTTAGGCCAGACGTTGCCAGACGTGTTTCAGGGCATCGCCGCGTTAGAGGTGGCGCGAGTCAATCTGCCGGTGGGTTTGTTGATCTGGGTCATGATCATTCCGATGCTCGTCAAGATTGATTTCGGCTCAATGGTGCAGGTGGCTGGCCACTGGCGCGGTATCGGCGTAACGCTATTCGTAAACTGGCTGGTAAAGCCTTTTTCGATGGCGCTGTTGGCCTGGATATTCGTGCGGCATCTGTTTGCTGGGTGGTTGCCCGCCGATCAACTCGACAGTTATGTCGCAGGGTTGATTCTGTTGGCTGCCGCGCCATGCACGGCAATGGTGTTCGTCTGGTCGCAGTTGTGCAAGGGCGATCCATACTTCACACTATCGCAAGTGGCGTTGAACGATGCCATCATGATCGTGGCGTTTGCGCCTGTCGTTGCGCTGTTGCTCGGGCTATCTTCGATCACGGTGCCGTGGGAAACGCTCATCACGTCCGTAGTGCTTTACATCATTATTCCGGTCCTGATCGCCCAGGCCATCCGCAAGGTATTGCTTGCCAAGGGCGAAGCAAGCTATCGGCGCGTGGTCGGTGCCCTGGGATCATATTCCATTGCGGCGCTGCTGGCGACACTGGTGCTGCTGTTCGGCTTCCAAGGCAATGCCATTATTGAAAAGCCACTGATTATCCTAATGCTGGCCATCCCGATTCTGATTCAGGTCGTGCTGAATTCAGGTCTGGCCTATTACCTGAATCGTCGGTTTGGCGTAGCCCACTGTGTGGCAGGGCCATCCGCTCTGATTGGTGCCAGTAATTTCTTTGAATTGGCTGTGGCGACGGCGATTAGCCTGTTCGGTTTTCAGTCGGGAGCAGCGCTGGCCACTGTGGTCGGCGTACTTATCGAGGTACCCGTCATGCTGATCGTCGTTCGCGTCGTTAATCGTTCACGGCACTGGTATGAGGCAAAGGCAGTCTAAGGATACATAATGTCTATAACTATCTATCACAACCCCGCGTGCGGCACATCGCGCAACACGTTGGCCATGATTCGCAACGCGGGCATAGAACCGCAGGTGATCGAGTATCTGAACAGGCCGCCGACTCGCGCTGAACTGCAAAACATGATCCGCCAGGCAGGGCTGACGGTACGTCAGGCCATTCGGGAAAAGGGTACGCCGTATGTCGAACTTGGCCTGGATAATCCCAACCTGACAGACGACCAATTACTGGATGCCATGTTGACCCAACCAATCCTGATTAACCGTCCGTTCGTGATTACAGAACTTGGGGTGCGCCTGTGCCGGCCCTCAGAAGTCGTGCTCGACATTCTGCCTTCTCCTCAGCAAGGAGCTTTCATCAAAGAGGGCGGGGAAGTGGTGGTTGACGCAACAGGCCGGAGAGTCAACGGATGAGGCGAACATTGCCCAACGTTGTAATGTCTGTGTTGGATACCCCCGATTCGAGCAAATTGGAGCCAGCGCGTCCCAGCACTCACCGTCCTCGCATTCTGTTGCTGTACGGTTCGCTTCGTGAGACGTCATATAGCCGGTTTCTCACTTTGGAAGCCGAACGCATTTTGCAGCAGTTTGGCGCTGAAACGCGCGTTTTTGACCCGCACAGTCTACCAGTTACCGATAGCGTACCCATTGACCATCCCAAGGTGATTGAGCTTCGCAAGCTGTCTGAATGGTCAGAGGGGCAAGTTTGGTGCAGTCCGGAGCGGCACGGTGCGCTAACTGCCGTCCTTAAGAATCAAATTGACTGGTTGCCGCTCGAAAGTGGTGGAATTCGCCCGACGCAAGGCCGCACGCTGGCGGTAATGCAGGTCAACGGCGGTTCTCAATCGTTTAACGCCGTCAATGCATTGCGTATTCTCGGACGTTGGATGCGGATGGTGACCATCCCGAATCAATCTTCGGTGCCCAAGGCATACCAAGAATTTGATGCGCATGGCCGCATGAAACCATCGTCGTACTACGATCGGGTCGTGGACGTTATGGAAGAATTGTACAAATTCACACTGTTGGTTCGCGACCGCTCGGATTATCTGACTGACCGCTATAGCGAACGCAAGGAAGCTGCCCCGCAGTTGGCGTCAACACTCAGCGCGGCAGCCATGAGCCATGAGCGGGCTGACGTGCTCGATGATACCGATAGCGATGAGCTTGAATAACCCATAGGGCGTCAAGAGACAAAAATGGCCGATGAACCCAGCGTAGCCGTTGTAGCCAGATTGGGCGTTGCTCAAACCTTGGCTTGGGGATCATCGTATTACCTGCCTGCGATGCTGGCTGCACCAATGGCGCGAGACCTTGGCGTTTCGACACCCACGGTTTTCGCCGCATTTAGCGCGGCACTGACCGTCTCTGCCTTATTGGGGCCTTATGCGGGCCGACTCATTGATCGTTCGGGAGGGCGCCCGGTTCTGGCTGGCACCAGCATCATCTTTGCCCTGGGGCTAACGGGATTGGGCTTTACACATGGTCCGGTTGGGCTATTTCTGGCCTAGCTGATAATCGGCATCGGGATGGGCGGCGGTTTGTATGAGGCGGCATTCTCGGTGCTGGTAGGTCTTTACGGGAACCGTTCGCGCAGTGCGATCACAGGCATCACGTTGATCGCAGGGTTTGCCAGCACGGTTGGCTGGCCGCTTTCGGCATTTTTGGAGGCACATATCGGTTGGCAAGGGGCGTGCTTTACCTGGGCAGCACTTCATTTAACGCTGGGCCTTGCCCTAAACTTGAGCCTGCCGAAGCTGTCGACGGTCAATACCTTAGAGGCGACGCCTGCGCTACAACGTGACTCCGACACATCTTCTCTGAATACCGACCATTCCCCTCGCTGGGCGTCGTGTGCGCTCGCTTTTGTGTTCGCGGCCACGTGGTTTATCAGCACGGCAATGGCCGCGCATCTGCCGAGGTTGTTGCAGGCTGGCGGAACGACATTGGCCACTGCCGTTATGGTTGGCGCGCTCATCGGCCCTGCGCAGGTGGCGGCGCGGCTGCTGGAGTTCGGCCTGTTGCGCAACGTCCACCCAGTCGTGTCCGCACGTATTGCCGCGTCACTTCATCCGCTGGGTGCACTTATATTTGGCATCTTCGGCGCACCGGCGGCCGCGGTGTTTGGGATTCTGCACGGTGCGGGCAACGGCATTCTAACCATAGCGAAGGGGACACTTCCTTTGGTGATATTTGGCCCCAACGGCTATGGACACCGTCAAGGCGTGCTTATGGTTCCGGCACGGATCGCCCAAGCGCTGGCACCGTGGCTTTTCGGGATATGCCTTGATGCGTTCGGAATACGTGCGCTGTGGCTGACTTCCATTCTGGGTGTTGGGGCGACGCTAGTGTTGATGACTGTTCCGGTTGTGGCCAGCAAGCGGGTAGGTTAATCGTAAGGGTCTGTTCAAGCGCTCATAACTCGTGCTCAAATCAATGTATGCAAAGCCGATCAGACCACATCAAGACGGCCCATCATGCCAAGATCCTCATGTTCCAGGATATGGCAATGGAACATGCGAATACCCTTTTGAGACTGCATGATGCGAAGGCGCACGGTCTCTTGAGACTTCAAATTGACGGTGTCGTACCACGCCCGCAAAGGCTCAGTGCGCTTGTTGCCCGCCAGTTCACGTTCCAGTACGGCAAATTGCGTCCCATGTATGTGGAAGGGATGATCCATGTCCGAATCATTGACGATCTCCCAATCTTCCCAGGCACCGACGTGACTACGCAAATCGATGCGGTGCATGTCAAATAACTTGCCATTAATCAAGAATTTCATCCCGGATGGGATCATGGCGCGGGAACTGTGATTCGCGGACATTGCTCCCATGGACATGGATTCACTCATAATCACGCGTTTTTGGGCACTGGGTTGTGGCAAGATCGGAAAACTACGTAATGGTTGCACCAACTTCAGTTGTGGTACCTGGCGCACTCCGCTGAAATCCACACGCATCAGATCTACCACAGGAGTCACGCCCGCACCGCCCATTTTTCCTTGATCGTAAGAGGCAGCAACGAGCCGAGCTTCGTCGCGCCCAGAGGCGGCTACAAGGATCTCCACTCGCTGCGCGGGCGCCAATAGGATTTCTTGCAAATCAGGCTGAGCATATTCGATGCGGCCTCCGTCCGTACCCAGCAAGGTGAAATGATGGCCTGGTATGGTCAGTCGCAGGTAACGGGCATTTGTGGCGTTAAGAATTCGCCATCTCTCGTGGCCACCTGAATGAAACGAAAGCACAGGAGTATTCAGGCCGTTGATCAGCGCGAACTGACCTACTCGACCGTTCATCCAGTCCATCATGCTATCCGCGGGGATCTGCCCGTCTGCTGTCAAGCGAAGATCCGTGACGGCAAGAAGACGTTCGGGGATGTCTGCAAGTGGATCGCTCTTGGGACGAACAATTATGGGACCTGCAAGCCCACGATAGACCTGCTCGGCAGATATTTCATGTGGGTGAGGGTGATACCAATATAAGCCCTCTACGTCATCGGGAAGCGTAAATTGATACACTCGGCTGGCCCCGGGAGCTACCATATTGGCCGGATTACCATCCTGGTCGGGCGGTACGGGCAGGCCGTGCCAATGGATCGTAGTTGGCTGATTCAACCGGTTCTCGAGCGTGATTTCCACGCTGTCTCCGGCGTGCAGTTCAATCAGTGGCCCTGGCACCTGACCATTGTATGCAAGGGCCTGGGTGGTGACTCCCGGGAGGTAAGAAACATCGGCTGGCGCAGCGATCAGCCGTGCCCTGAACTTCCCTGGCTCCGATGTCTCGTTTGGCAGCACAACGGGTGCAACAAAGGGCCGTCCCATGGGAATGGCATCGTGCGCGGCCAGCGGCAGACCTTTTTGTCCCATACGAGCCATGGGCCCAGTGCCGTGGGTATCGGCCATTCCGGAAGACCCCATACCATTGCTGGCAAATGCCGGCCAGGCCTTTGCAGCCAAAATAAGCCCCGATACCTGTGTGAGGCGAGTCAAAAAACGTCTGCGTTCCATGATTCTGCTCCTATAGTCGTTCGTATCAAGAAGCCTCACCTCATCCTTCGCAGCCGCAGGGCGTTCGAGATAACCGACACTGAGCTCAGGCTCATCGCCAACGCCGCAATCAGCGGAGAGAGTAACCAGCCTGTCCACGGGTACAACACGCCAGCGGCAAGAGGAATACCCAGTGCGTTATAGACAAAGGCAAAGCCCAGATTTTGCTTCATGTTTTTAATCGTCAAGTCCGACGACATGCGGGCTTGGGCAATACCGCGCAGGTCGCCTTTAATCAGGGTGACTGAAGCACTATTCATAGCCACGTCGGTGCCGGTTCCCATGGCCACGCCAATATCGGCTTTCGCCAATGCAGGCGCATCGTTAATGCCATCGCCCGCCATCGCCACAACTTTGCCTTCGCGCTGGTATTTTTCAACCAGGGCGTATTTATCGGCGGGGGTGACTTCCCCATACACGGCGTCTATACCGAGCTTTTTGCCTACCGCCAACGCCGTTGTTTGCGCATCGCCCGTGGCCATGACGGTCTGAATACCCAGGCCATGCAGTGTTCCAAGGGCATCCAGGGTGGAATCCTTGATGGGATCGGTCACCACTAAAAGACCAGCCAAAATCCGATTAACGGCCAGGTACATCACGCTGGCGCCCTCGGTGCGCAGAGCTTCAGCCTGAGGCTTAAGGGCGGAAATATCAATTTTCTCGTTTTCCATCAGCAAGGTGTTGCCCAAAACAAGTTTCTTCCCCGTAACGTCGCCATGTACTCCCATTCCTGTGATGGAATCGAAATTATCCACCTTGTGCAGCGTCAAACCTTGGTCTCGGGCGGCTTGCACTATGGTTTGCGCCAAGGGATGTTCGCTACCCTGATCGAGGCTTGCAGCCAACAGCAACACCTGTTCCGGCGTAAAGTCCTGGGCAGCCACCGCGCGATCAAACGCCGGGCGCCCTTGGGTCAACGTCCCAGTCTTATCGACGATCAACGTGTCGATTTTGTGGAAATTTTCGATGGCGGCTGCGTCTTTAAACAAAATACCCTGAGAGGCCGCCCGACCCGTGGCGACCATGATGGTCATGGGCGTGGCCAAACCCAGTGCACACGGACACGCAATGATTAAAACGGCCACCGCATTGACCAGACCATAGACCCAACCCTGCGTCCCCCCGAATATTCCCCAGGCGAAGAAGGTAAGAATGGCGGCAATAACGACGGCCACCACAAAATAACCCGCAACCGAGTCAGCCATGCGCTGCATCGGTGCGCGAGATCGCTGCGCTTGCGCCACCATTGCCACAATTTGCGACAGCATCGTATCGGCACCAATTTTTTCCGCACGCACGACCAAGGCGCCGGTCGTATTCAAGGTGGCGCCTACTACTTTATCGTTGGCTTGCTTGGTGACGGGCAAGGGCTCGCCGGTGAGCATCGCCTCATCGATGGCGCTACGGCCTTCAAGCACCACGCCGTCAACCGGCACCTTCTCACCGGGGCGCACGCGTAACGTGTCGCCCAAGTGAACGTGAGTCAGGGGAATGTCTTCTTCCGAGCCGTCGGCGTTAATACGGCGGGCCGTTTTGGGGGCCAAACCCATGAGCGACTTGATGGCTTCAGACGTCTTTGAGCGTGCCTTTAGCTCCAGCATTTGCCCAAACAGCGTTAGCGAAATAATGGCGGCAGCAGCCTCGAAATACACCGATACGCGGCCCATCTCGAAGAATGTGGCCGGAAATACCTGCGGCGCGAACGTTGCGACCACACTATAAATATACGCCGCGCCCGTGCCCACGCTGATCAGCGTCCACATATTGGGGCTTCTGTTGCGGATGGACTGCACGCCGCGCACGAAAAACGGCCAACCTGCCCACAGCACAACGGGGGTCGTCAGAACCAGCTCAATCCAGCTTTGGGTCGCACCTTCGAACCAATGCACAAAATGCATCGACATCGCCAGCCCCACGACAATGACCGTTAACGGCAAGGACCACCAGAAGCGCCGGGTGAAGTCTTTAAGCTCCGGATTTTCCTCTTCGTCCGCGCTGGGGAGCATCGGTTCAAGCGACATCCCGCAAATGGGACAATTGCCGGGATGATCCTGGCGGATTTGCGGATGCATGGGACAGGTATAGATGGATCCCGGTGCGGCCGCCATGGGTGTGGTGTTCGTGTGCGCATGCTCGGCACTGTGATTGTGCGCGGCTTCGTGGCCGACGTGAACAGGATCCGAATGCGCATGATTGTGCCCCATGTGTGCATGACCAGCGTGCCCATCAGTGTCCTCTTTGTTGGCCAGCTCGGTTTCCGGCAGAAGAAACATATGGCAAATAGGACAGTTTCCAGGCTGTTTTTCGCGAATTTCCGGGTGCATCGGGCACGTATAAATTACCTCGTCACTCGCGACGGCGTTATGGTCATTATCTTTCGGCAATTCAGCGTGTTTTTCATTAGAGTTATGCACCATAGAATTTCTCCGAAGCACAATGGTTTTACTGCAAGGCGGTGTCACGCTTGACTGGGTAACCGGCCTTTGTGATTGCGGATGTGACAGCACTTATGTCCGCAGCGGTTTCGATACGTACCTTTTGGGTCGTCAATTCAACGTCGACCTTTGCATTGCCATCGACCGTTTGCACGGCTCGCTTGACGCTATTAGCGCAACCGCCACAGCTCATACCTTCAACGTGCAATTCAAACATAATCTCGCCTTCATAGTTACGTCTATTTACACTGTAAAGCTTCCTATTGTTGGAAGATCAAGATTTATTTAGGGTGAGGGTGACAAGCAGGAAGCCGTCGAGGAGATTTCCGATCGCTGCCGGTACGATGCGCCAACTCAGCGCCCGTCGCGGCAAAAAGGGCTGCCAAACCCACGAACCAGTTCACCAGCATGCCCCACAGGGCCACCTGAGCTCATTTTAGTGGTCCCACTGATTCAAAGCGGCTACGGACTATCTGGATGCAGATAGTGCCAATGCAGATTCATTTTCTAATGTAAGAAGCCAACTGCTGTTTTGTTTGTGATGGATCGACCGGCCGGTCATCGATTCGCAACTCGTAATGCAAATGAGGGCCGGTTGAGATTCCAGTGGAACCGACATAGCCGATTATTTGACCTTTTTCTATGTTGGTGCCTTGTTTCAGACCTTTTTTAAAACGGTTTTGGTGCGCATAGACAGTCGAGTACCCCTTGGCATGCTCTATAAAAATGACATTTCCATACCCGCTCTGACGGCCAATGAAAGCTACCTTGCCTTGGGCGGTGGCTTGGATGGGGGTGCCTTTAGGGGCTGCGTAATCAATACCTTGATGGCCAGCCCATTTACCCGATATCGGATGCGGGCGGTAACCAAACGTCGAAGTGATTTTTACACGATCACTGAAAGGTGTCTTGAGAAACATCCCCTGCAAATTCTCTCCCCGGAGGGTTCCTTCAGAAGACGAGCTGTCGAACGCGGGCACCGATCTTTCAATGATTGAGGCTTGTCTAATCTCCGAGGCTACGGTGGTGCTCGTCATAGAAAAAGCAACAATAAAAAATAATTCTTTAACCATGACATATCGGTAAAGCAGGGTGTATTGAAAAAATATCGGGCCAGGCCTTTCTTTGACCACAGATACGACGATCCTCCTATCGCCACACCTTCGCAGGTGAGGTGGTACCCCCCCCTGTAACCAAGCCAATTAATCAGGCCGCTAAAGGTACCTTTCTGACGGGGTATCAACCCACTTTTATTTTACCGACCATGCCAGCTTCCATGTGCCCGGGAATCAGGCAGGCGAAGTCAACGGTACCCGTCTGGGGAAATTGCCAGACAAGACCGCCTTTTTGACCAGGATTGACGGTGATCATATTGGGTTCTGCATGCTGCATACTCGGGTTTTTTTTCATCATGGCCGCATGTTCCTTGAACTCTGCGGCCGATCCGATCACCATTTCGTGCGCAATCTTACCGGTATTCTTCATGAAGAAACGGACCGTCTCGCCCGGTTTGACGTTGAATTCATCCGGGGTGAAACGCATGGTGTCATCCATGGTGAGCTCAATCGTACGGGTTACTTTGGCTGGATCGCCGGGTTGTCCCATAGCCGAGTCGCCTTTATTCATACTGGACATGTCATGGCCTTGCATCATGGTGCCATCTTTCATCTGATGACTGCCACCATGGTTTCCAGCGGCCAGCGCCAGGGCTGGTAATGTACTTAATATCAATATAGATAGTGTTTTTTTCATAAAAACCCTTTTGAGCAAGTTAAGGGGCCGAGCGCACCAGGCTGATGTTCTCGGGTACAACGATTAGAATTGGAGACTCAGACCGGCGACAAAGCGGGTTTCGTGTGCACGTTCGCCAGCGTCCCGGGCAAAGGTCGCCGTTTGGCCAAATTTTCCCGCCCATTCCACGCCGATATAGGGCATAAATTGACGCGTCACTTGGTACTTCAAGCGCAAACCAACCGTGCCGTTCGACAAGCCGCTACCGATTTCTCGGGCCTCGTCGCTCTTGCCGTAGAAGTTAACTTCGACACGAGGCTGCAATACCAGTCTCTGCGTGATCAATAAGTCGTATTCCGCGCTCAGTCTCAACGCGGTTCTGCCGCTCGGGCCTGCATAAGCGGTCGCATCAACTTCGAACCAATAAGGCGCCAGGCCCTGCACCCCGAACGCTAACCATTCTCTGTTGGGGCCTTCGCCGTTATCTACCCGGACACCAAGCTGCGTATCCCAGAAGGTGGACACGGCATGTCCCCATAGCAACTCAGTTCGCGCATCTTGTAATTTACCGCCAGCCACTTCACCTTCAGCTTTCAATACGGCGCGGTTATATGTTCCGCCGAACCACGCTTGTCCTTCATAAGCGAGTCCTTCGTCGCTACCCGCCCTGACGTACTCAAGCCGGTCAACCCTCACAGACGCAAAATTGTGTTCATCAGACATGCGCAGGCGGTGCTCAGGGCCCAGCGAGTACTTGCCCGAATCCAATGTATAGCCATCCGAATAGGCGTTTGGGTCGCGCGCGTCGGGCGGCGCCGTGCCGCCTTGCATCTGCATGGCCCCATGATCCATATTGCCACTGTCTTGATTCATTGCGCCCATATCGTGAGATGAGGCCGCTGGAACTATATCGGCATTACCATGACTCATGCCAGGCATAGTCATTTTGCTGTGGTCCATACCGGTCATGCCCGGCGATTCAGCGACCGCGCTGGCAACCATGGCAGTATGGCCGCGATGTGTTTCATGCGTTTGGGCATAGGAAAAAACCGGAGTAAAGCCCAACATCGCAATAGCGAGCACAAGAATGTGCCTCTTTATAGGGGTATCCATTGTCAGAATTCTCTTTCTTACGTTTATTGAGCTCATGCCACGACCACTTCGCGAAACATCCCCATATCCATATGAAACAGCAAATGGCAATGCCAAGCCCAACGCCCGAACGCGTCGGCCGTCACGAGAAAGCTGATGCGTTGCGCTGGCTGCACTGGAATCGTGTGGCGGCGGGCCCGGAATGCGCCATCAGGCGTTTCCAGTTCACTCCACATGCCGTGCAAATGCATGGGGTGCGTCATCATGGTGTCGTTGTGCAAAATAACCCGGACCCGCTCACCGTAACGGAAATGCACAGGCATGGATTTACCAAACTCCACGCCGTCAAACGACCAGGTGTAGCGCTCCATATTGCCCGTTAAGTGCAGCTCAATTTCACGTTCGGCCCCGCGCGGATCCATCGGCCCGCCGATGGTGTGCAGATCAGCCAGGGTGAGGACGCGCCGACCGTTGTTGCGCAACCCAACGCCAGGGTCGTCCAGATTGGTGCGCGGCATATCAACATGCATATCCGTGCTTGGGCCGTACTCGGTCCTCGCATGGCGAACGTTAGTGCTTGCTTTATTCTGACCTTTGGCGCTATGGCCCATACCGGCCATGTTGGCATGATTCATTCCTGCCATCGATCCGTGATCCATACCGGCCATACCGGCCATGACGCCATGACCCATTCCCGCCATGGTCGGCGACGGGGTCGAACCGCCGTGATTCATACCTGCCATTCCAGCCATCCCGTCACCCATGGCGCCCATCATGTCGGTCATGGCAAGCCACTCAGGTTTATCAAGCTGCGGGACCGTCGCTACCAAGCCGGGGCGGGAGGTCAGGGTACCGCGTGCGTAACCCGTACGATCCATGGACTGGGCAAAGATTGTGTATGCCTCGTCCTTGGGTTGGACAATGACGTCATACGTCTCGCCCGAACCAAAGCGAAACTCATCCACCGTAACCGGATCAACGTTTTGTCCATCGGACTGCACGATAGTCATTTTCAAGCCGGGAATACGCACGTCGTAAAAGGTGTTGGCCGCGCCATTGATAAAACGTAGCCGGACTCGTTCACCGGGGCGAAATAGTCCAGTCCAGTTGCCTGCGGGAGTCGTACCGTTCATCAGATAGGTGAGCACATCGGCCGACAAGTCCGCCAGATCAGTAGGGCTCATGCGCATTCCGTTCCACATCTTGCGCTTATCGATCGCCGCCTTAAGACCATCGCGAGACACATCCTGGAAAAAATCCGCTGCGGTTGGCTGGTTATAGTTGTAATAGTCGCCTTGCATTTTGAGCTTGGCCAGCACACGCATGGGATCTTCGTCAGTCCAGTCCGAGAGCTGAATGACATACTCGCGATCGGCACGTACCGGGTCGTGTTGAGCGGGCTCAATCACGATGGCGCCTATCATGCCCGTCGCCTCCTGCATGGCCGAATGCGAGTGATACCAATACGTGCCGTTTTGTTCGACTTTGAAGCGGTAGGTAAACGTTTCCCCTGGCGCAATACCGGGGAAACTGATGCCCGGCACGCCGTCCATCTGAAAGGGTAGAATGATGCCGTGCCAGTGAATTGAGGTTGCTTTCTTTAACCTGTTTGTGACCCGGATCGTAACCGTGTCGCCTTCGCGCCAATGCAATGTGGGTCCGGGAAGCGACCCGTTGATGGTCGTGGCCATTTGAGGGTTACCGGTAAAGTTCACCGGTGTCTCGCCAATTTCCAGGTTGAATTCGGTTCCGCGCAAAATGGGTGCCGAGCCAGTACTCGTGCCGTCGGATCGGATCCCCGCCGCCCTCGCGAAAGGTGACAAACCGAGCAGCACGCCTCCGGCCGCAAGGCCTTGAACAAAGCGGCGCCGATGCAACAAGGGCAGGGCAAGAGAAGGCGGAAGCGGACGTTTCACGTGAGCATATCCCAGAATCGGAAGGGTCTAAAAAATCGACCGATAATACGAGTCGAAGCATGTGTTGAATTGATGAATACACTTTAGCGAAGTGCTCGTGTCGATCCGATGACGCCGCCATTACATTTATGTAATGTGGGATGCTGTTAGCCTGCTCTGTTTTTCACAACACTGCCATTTGGGGAAGTAGGGCCAGGAAGGGCTCAATTACAGTTTTGTAATCAAAACGTCATGTTCATGTCAGCCCGTGCCAGGTAGAGTGTGGAGGCGAACGCTGATCGTGCCTGATCGGCACGTGTCCTCACGGACATAAAGCAGAAGAAACCCGCAGGAGCGAACGAATGAAATTGCTCGTCGTTGAAGATGAGGCAAAAACCGGTGAGTATGTGCGACAAGGCTTGATGGAGTCCGGTTTTGTGGTCGACCTGGCTCGTACCGGCCTGGATGGGCATCATCTCGCGCTGACAGAAACTTATGATTTGATCGTCCTCGATGTCATGCTGCCCGATGTTGACGGCTGGCGTATTGTGCAAGCGTTACGCGAAGCAAAATCGTCGACACCGGTCCTGTTTCTAACCGCACGCGATAGCGTGGAGGATCGTGTCAAAGGTTTGGAGTTAGGTGCTGACGACTATTTGATTAAACCCTTTGCCTTCTCGGAACTGCTTGCCCGTGTGCGCACGTTGCTGCGTCGAGGCGCTGCGCCGGCCCTTAACGATCAATTACAGGTCGCCGATCTTGTTTTGGATATCCCACGCCGGCGAGCGAAACGAAACGGGATGCGTATTAATTTGACAAACAAAGAGTTCACGCTTCTGGAGCTTTTGGTACGCCGCCAAGGTGAGGTGTTGCCACGTTCCCTGATTGCATCCCAAGTATGGGATATGAATTTCGACAGCGATTCCAATGTCATTGACGTCGCGATTCGACGCTTACGCGCCAAAATCGACGACGCCTTTGAGCCCAAGCTTATTCACACCGTTCGCGGCATGGGTTATATGCTTGATGTCAACAGCGTGAGTTAAACAGTGGCACGCCACCGCCCCATGTCCCTGGCCCTGCGTCTGATCGTCTCCATTGGTGCGGTCATTACAGTTGTGCTGCTTACGTTTGGATGGATGGTTGAGCGATCCATTAATTCTCATTTTGTTCAGCAAGATGTCGATGAGCTTAATGCCGTTGTGCAATCGCTGGCGCAGTCGTTGGCAGAGCAGTCGGCCAGTCAAACACCTGATGGCCTAAAGCGTCAGTTGGCCGCTGCGGTGTCAGGGCATCATAATGCGCAGTTTCGCGTAGCGGACAGTAACGGAAATGTGATTTACGCGACCCCAAACTCAAACCTTGGCAGGTTTTCGCGCTTGACGCCTCCTGTCGATACGATTGATATCGACTCGGTGAGAATTTGGCGGGATAAGAGCGAGACCTACAGAGGGGCCGTGGTACAACTCATGCAAAATGGCTTTCAGAACGGCGGGCCTCTAACCGTGGCCGTTGCCACTGGCATCAATTTTCATTTGCACTACCTTGAAAGCTTTCGCAGCTACCTAAAGATCATTACCGTCGCTGCTTGCCTGATTGCAATTTTGGCAACATGGCTGGCTGTGTATCAAGGCCACGCGCCGCTACGCCGTATCAGCCGGGAAATCCGTCGAATTAAGTCCGACCAATTACATATTCGCCTGGCCCCTGAGACGGTACCGGTCGAATTGACGGAGTTGGCGGTGTCGTTCAATGACATGCTCGATCGCATTGAAGGTGTTTTCCTGCGGCTTTCCAACTTTTCAGCGGATATTGCTCATGAACTGCGCACCCCGATCACCAATTTAAAGACGCAAACGGAAGTTGCCCTTTCCCAAGCGCGTAGCGTTGAGCACTATCGCGAAATTCTATATTCCAGTCTGGAAGAATACGAACGTATGGCAAAAATGGTGGGCGACATGCTGTTTTTGGCTCAAGCGGATAATAAATTGCTCAAGCCCGAGTTGGTTGTCATCGACCTCGCCGTTGAAGTGCGTAGCCTGTTCGATTACTTCGAGGCTTGGGCCGAAGAGCAGATGGTGACGCTTACGCTTGTTGGGCCAGAAGTTGGCGTGCAGGGGGATCGCCTCATGATACGCCGCGCCCTAAGCAATTTATTGTCCAACGCCATTCGAAATACGTCTAAAGGAGGCACCGTGACGGTCTCGATGAGTGCGACTCTTGATACCGGAGTATTACGGGTGGAGAACCCAACCCCCGCCATGTTGCCTGAGCATCTGCCCCATCTGTTTGAGCGGTTTTATCGACCGGATGCTTCGAGGCAGCGCAGTGGTGAGGGCGCCGGGCTGGGGTTGGCAATCGTTAAATCGATTATTGAGGCACATGGCGGTTCAATCGACGTGTCGTCAGCCGCAAAGTTAATCACGTTTACCATTACATTACCCATTCCGACGTGTCCTAAAGAGCGTCGCGATTAAATCGTGGTCACGCCACCGAGCTACCACTGGATTTTATGGTGTTCCTCGGTCTCGCGATGCCGCACATCATCGGAAGAGTGCAGATACGTATTGGTCGTGCTGATGGATTCATGCCCCAGGTTATCCCGCACGTGGCGCAGATCCACCTGATTATTCGCCATGTGAGAGCCTGCGGTATGGCGTAGCCAATGGGCGGAGGCGTGTTCCACCCGTTGCGCTTTGGATTCAAATTCGCTGCCTCGCGCTCGAATTCGACGAGCCGCTTCGCCAAAAACCTGCTTGACTATTGAATGAATAGCAGCGCGGGTGAGGGCGCGCATCTGGTTGCCGATGGGTAAGAGAAGAGGGGTGCTTTCATCAGGCATAGGGAAGGGGGACAAGCTCTTTTCCCGCCGATAACGTGCCAACTCCACCATGAGTTCGTGCGTCGCGGGCACGATCCGAGTTTTCTCACCTTTGCCGGTGATTTCCAGCCACCAACGCTCTTCGCCGTCCTTGTCATGTCGGCAGAAGAAACCGCCCATGGTGTTTTGAGCAACCTCAGAAATGCGCAGCCCACACAAGTACAACAAAGAAAACAGCCAGCGTAGCCGAAAATAGTGCTCCCGTTCGCGCTCAGATTCACGCGGCAGGGCGTCGATGGCGAGCTTGACCTCTGTCCAGGCCTCGTCATCGAGATAGCGCGTCACACGCGGTTTAACTTTACGAGCGCGCTGGCGCGATAACGATAAGGGGTTGCCTGCCAGATAGCCGGCGGTCACCAGCCAGGAAAACATCCCATTCAGAATAATGATGGCCTGGCGTCGGCTCGTTGGCGCCAAAGGTCCCGCAAAGGGGCGCCAATCAGCGTGTGTGCGGGCGACCTTGCGCCCAGCGTGCATGACCCATTGGGCCGCAGGCTGGGGATCGCTTAAAAAGTGCTGGTACGCCAACAAGTCCTCATGCGTGAGCGAAGATACCGGTTTTTGCGCGGTAGCGGTGGACCATAGCAGCAGGCGTTCGGCTTCCTTGCGGTAGTTGGCAAAGGTGTTGGGCGAGTCGACAAAGCGCGCCAACCAGGCCGTAATCGCATCGATATCGCTGGTGGCGGCTATCTGGGGGTGATTGCCCGTGGCGCGGTTCGTGCCTGCGTGGCCATCCAGCTCTGGCGACACGTACACGGCCTTAAAGGGTGAGGGCGGCATAAGCGCAGCGGCAGATTCATCATTAAAGGTCATAACGAGCTCGACGTATTTTGCAAAAAAGCACTTTCACTATAATTTGACATTATACCAATAATGTCAAATTATAGAGAAGAGGGGTATTATTTTTAACGTATTATGTTGTATTATTTATTAAAAATCTCATGGAGCTTTGTCATGACCGCCGCTACGCCCAAGGATGCGGAGCTTTCTCGTGATGTCGACGCGCTACGAGAACGCTTCACGCAGACCCAAGAACTGTATCGTGAGGTTTGCGCACTGCTGTTCTTCCGGTATGGCATCACACCGACGGCTAACAAGCTCTATCAACTCGTGCGCAAGGGCAGCATGAGCGCGCCCGCTGGGGCGTTAAGCACGTTCTGGGAGGATTTACGGGAAAAAAGCCGTATTCGTATAGAGCATCCGGACATGCCTGAGGCATTGAAAGATGCTACGGCCGAACTGGTTGCGACGTTGTGGGTTAACGCTCAGGATGCAGCGCACAGCTCGTTAGCAGCCTTTCGCGACGAAGCCCAGGAAACGGTGCTTCAGGCCAAAGCGGCAACCTCGGCAGCGCAGGCCGAGCGAGATACGCATAAGTTGGCCGCAGAGCGTGTCATAAAGGATCTCGATTCGACCAATATTCAGCTAAGTGAAGTGCGTGAGGAGCTTGCCGGAGCTCACGCGGCGATAGAGTTGTTACACACACAACTAGATGCCGCCAAACGCGAAAATTCCGATCTACAGCACCATCTTAAAGAGGCTCGGCGAGAATTTAGCGCTGAGCTTGATAAGCTGCGTTCCTCAGCGCAGCTTGCTGAAGAACGGTCGCGCTCGACTGAAAAACGCATGTTAATGGAGGTAGACCGGGAACGTACAGCCTCGGCCAAGCGCCAAAAAGAACTTGAGACTCTCAATACAGGCTTACTACGCACTGTTGAGCAGCACAGACAGGAGCTTGGTTTGCTGCAGCAAAGGCTTGGTGATAGCCGTCAAAAAAATGGCCAGTTGGAAGGGACGCTGCAAGCAGTAGCGGCGAACCTGGATCGTACCTCTACAGAAGAAAAAAAACTACAGACTCAGTTGAGCAAGGCCAACACCCAAGTGGCGACACTGAAAAAACAGGTTAGCGAGGTTCGGCAGCGTCTAAAAAAAGCCAAAACGGATAAACCTTCGGAAGGTCGGCGCGCCAGTTCCTCGAAAGGTTAGCGAGCGCGTCCAAACCGCATTTCATCAAAGAACAGTAATTAGTTCCCAAATCTTCACACGAGTTAGTTCCGAGCACTCTGGCGGTGGATTGATTGGTGTGGCCAACTGGATCCAGGTGACTTGTATACCCGTTAGCGTTCCAGACCGACGACGGGCATATCATCCCATTCGTCAAGAGTGGGTAAGCCGTCAGGCATTTCAGCCATTAAGTCATTGAGCCGGTAGCGTGGTCGTGCTGGCACCTGTACCGTCAATGTTTTTCCTTCCAGGCGTAAGACAACGAGAGAGCCTTCTTCGAGACCGTTCTGATCAGCAAAGACCTTTGGGATCGTCACTGCAAGCATGCTGTCTACTGAGCGTAATGTTTGTAGCATGGTGGTCTCCGATTATCGAAAGCTGTGTTGCGTCACGGAATGAAGCCGTCTTTGATCTATGGTGCTTTGATTATGTCCAACGGCACGGTTGCCAATTTCGTTGATGAGCGAATTCTACTTCAGACTGCGATTTGAAGGAAAGATCGCAGATTTATCGTGGGGTAGTGGAAAACCTTCGCCAGTGGCGTGCCCGGGGTTCCCGGTAGGGGCCTTGCATCGCCTCGCCTTCGTCACCGCCTAAGGCCATTTAATCTACAATCGATGAACCAAATGAAGCCTTTCGAGACGTACCATGAGGATGTCATATAACGTGATGCAAACACACACCAAAAAGTCCGGGCAGGTAACAGGCGGCAGGGCCCATCTCAGTGTATCGCTCACAGGAGGGCGTGCCAAGAGCGCAGTTACTAATATGGATGGAGTTGCCAGCAGCGACGGTCAAACGCAAGATTCGTTCTGGATACACGCTGAGTAAGACGGCCGGAGAGCATGTTTTGTCGATAGCGCGCTTAATCGGTCAGGTACAGAAAATGGTCCAAGAGTCGGGAAATCCAGAAGGTTTTGAACCAGCTGTGTGGCTTGCTAAATGGCTGGCAGAGCCGAACCCCGCATTGGGCAGCATTACGCCGGGCGAGTATATGGACACGGCCGAAGGATTGTCCGCTGTTTGTTTTAAGTGGAGGCTTGATTAGACGCTTGCGGTATTTCAGCGCCACGGATTTGGAACTAAACTTCCCACATAGATGTAAAGCATCAACGTGGGAAGTTTAGTTCCAAATCCGTGGGGAATTCAGTTCCGAGCACTCAAAGCGCGCCCGAGACGTTGATGGGGGCCTGGACTGGCCCGGTCTTTAATACGCATAATGTATATTATGTAAAATAAAGAATGGACGAGCAAAACAACGGATATTCTCGCATCCACCCGCGGCGCCTCGCCACCCTACGCGCAAAACAGCAGCAAATGGCCCGTCGGGTCGCGCGCCAGCATCGCGTGCCGGCCTTTGGACATCGTCACGATACCCGGCGAGACAATGTCCATCTTTTCGGTGCGCAACGCGCCGGCAAGATGCGCCAGGTTCTCGACCTGCAGAACCAGTTGGTCGGCAAGAATGTCGCTGGCTTTCATGCCCGGCGGCATGGGCAGCCCTGTGGGCGTTCTATAGCCGAGCAATTCCACATGCGGCGGGCCCGCGTCGGCGGGCTGCACCGAGACCACGTCGACCAGGTCGTCGGCGGCCCGGTCCAGCCGCTGCTGCGCGCGCCCCGAATTGATCGAGCGCGACGCGATGCTCAAACCCAGCGTGCGGGTGTAGAAATCGACGCTGGACCCGATATCGGCGACATTGATCGCCGAGTGGTCTATGCCCAGGAAGACGGCCGGCTCTTCCTGCCGCGCGGAGCTGTCGTTCCTGGGAAACTGGATCAATTCAAGCGGATGGCCGTCGGGGTCCCGGAACTTGTAGGCGATCACGGAGCCGTCGGCGGGCGGCAGCCGTTGGGGCCCATCCCGGCTGATCGGTTCGAAGGAATGGCCGCGCAGCCTGGCGCAAGCGGCATTCATGTCGCTGACGGCGATCGCTATGTGCTGGAACCACAGATCGGTCGATCCGCTTCGGGGCGGATAGGGATTGCCGGGCGGATCGAAAGCGACCAGCGCCATGTGCTGTGCGCCAAGGCGCAGGGTGACCGATCTGCCCCGCCCCTTGGCCACACCCATCAACGAGCTCCAGGCCTCGCCGTCAAGCGTGGCCTGGCCCACAACGCGGAAATCCAGTGCGTCCCGATAAAACGCCACCGCAACAGCCATGTCCGATACCGTGCGGTTGATGCGCAGAAGACGCGACACGCGGGAAGAGTTCACGGCCGTTGCGCGCCGCGCCGATTGACGTATATGGCGTATAGCGTGTGCGAGCCGCAGATGAACAGGCGGCTGCGATGGCGTCCGCCGAACACCAGGTTGGAAACCACGTGCGGCACCAGGATCTTTCCCAGCAGCGCGCCGTTCGGGGCGATGCAGTGCACGCCGTCGCCCGCGCTGCTCCAGACATTGCCCTCCTCGTCGCAGCGCACGCCGTCCGTAAAGCCCGGCTCGACCTTGTGGAACACCCGGGAACGGGACAGGCGGGAGCCGTCCCCAGAGACATCGAATACGCGCAGATGCTGGACCGGATCGACGGCGAACGGGATGCCGGTCTCCGAGACGTAAAGCCGGCGTTCGTCCGGCGAGAAGCACAGTCCGTTGGGGCTCTGGAAATCGTCCGCGACCACCTTCAGCGATCCATCGCGCGGATCGAAACGATACAGATTGGAAGGCAGCTCGGGGGCGCGCCTGCCTCCCTCGTAATCAGTGACGATGCCGAAGACCGGATCGCTGAACCAGATCGTTCCATCGCTCTTGACGACGACGTCGTTCGGTGAGTTCAGCCGCTTATCCTGATATCGGTCGACGAGTGTGACAAGGCTGCCGTCGAGTTCCGTCCGCCGGATGCAATGGTCCAGATGCGAACACCCGATCAAGCGCCCTTCGCCGTCGCGCGTGTGCCCGTTCGCGTAGGCCGACGGCTGGCGGAACACCGATATGCCGCCCGATTCGGTCCAGCGCATGATGCGGTCGTTCGGCACGTCGCTGACCAGAAGGCAATCCTGGTCGGCAAACCAGACCGGCCCTTCAAGCCAGCGAAACCCCGTGCCCAGCTCTTCCAGCGGCGCGTTGGGCAACACGAATTCGTTGAACCGCGGGGCCATGATCTGAATTCCATCCATGCTTCCGCCCTACTTCAGGTGGCACGGCCGCGAGGACGGCGGCACATGCAACTGCACCGTCATCAGCACCGTGGGCCCATCGCCGGAGGTGCCGGAACGATGCCCTATCCGCCCATTTCCATCTCTGACGCAGCGCTGATCTTCTCCCAGCGAGATTTCGCCCCGCCCCATTTCAATGCGCGTGCCGTCCATGGCCTGGACCCACCATCGTCCGGATACCGGTACGATCCATTGCGGCGCCGGATTCTCGTGCCATTCGCCGATCCAGCCGGCCGGCAGCACGACGAAGACTACGGTCGCTTCGCTTTTTTCCTGCTTATCGTTCCATTGCGCCGCCGCGCCGCCGACGGCACCAAGCTTGAAACCGTCGAGCTTGCAGCGCGTTTGATGGCTGACGCCGCTCTCATCGGTGTAGAGGTGCCAATAGGCGAGTTTGGGTACGGATTCCTGGATCATGATGTTTTCCGAGGTTGAGAAGCGGTGTCGATACAGTGGATATGGCGACGGACGCGGCGCGAAGCCGCCGCTAGACGGCGGGCGCGACCGGTGCGTACCAGGCCAGCGCGGCCGCCAGCAGCAGGCCTCCGGCAAGCCCGAAATTCTTCAGGAAGTCCCAGAAATCCCGGCGCCCTTTGCTGTCTTTCGGCGTCCAGAAGTCGGGATACGTCCAGAACGGGTGGTACAGCACGGCGGTTACCGCGCAGAAAGCGGCCAGCACCAGCGCGGCGATGCCGCCATGCCAGCCGGCCACGATACAGGCGGGCGCCGCAAGCTCGATCACGATCGCCATGGCCAGCAGTGCCGCGCCTCCCGGAACGATGGACGAATTCGCCTGCTTCAGCGCACTGCCCCAGTGAAGGATTTTGTCGAACGCGCTGAACGGAAACATCACGACCAGCAAGATGCGCGCGACAAGCAGGACCGCCGCCGGGCTCAGCCAGGACATGGTCCGTCCTTTGCCGCGATTTCCTGCTCCATCGGTTTCCCGCCCAGGCGCGCCATGATCTTGTCGGCGACGCGCAATGCGTTGGCGATGATCGTCAAGGTGGGATTGACCGCGCCTATCGACGGGAAGAAGCTGGCATCGGCCAGATACAGATTGTCGAGCTCGTGCGCCTTGCAATCCAGATCCAGCACCGATGCGGCGGGATCGGTGCCAAACCGGGCGGTGCCGGCCTGATGCGCGGTCCCTCCCACCAGAATATCCTTTCCAAGATAAAGGCTGCGTTCGAGCAGATGCGGATGAGCCTGCGCCGCGCCCATCAGTTTTTCCAGCTTGGCTTTCAACCGGGCATGCGCTTCCAGGTTGTTTTCGGTCAGATCGAGCACCACGCGGCCGTCGCGATCGAGCCGGATTCTGTTCTCGGGACGCGGCAGGTCTTCGCTCATCAGCCAGAAATCCAGTGAATGCCGCGCCATGGCGTCGAACGGCATTTCGGGCACCCATGACAGCCAATCCGGCAACGCCTCGGCGCGAATCTGGTCCGGGTGGGATTTCCCCATCATCTGGATCAGGCCCAGGGGGTGGTCCCAATCGTCGGCGCCGAAGTAGTAATCGCTGACTCCCAGGGTTTTCTGAAACACCGTGTCGTTGGGTTCGCGCGCCAGCGCCATCAATACCGATTGGTTGTGGCGCATGTAATTTCGCCCGACCTGGCCCGAGCCGTTGGCCAATCCGTCCGGATGCCGGCTGTTGGGCGAACGCAGCAACAGCAGCGCGGAATTCAGCGCGCCGCACGCGACCACGACGATATCGGCCGAATACCGCTCCAGGCGGCCGTCGCGCGATACTTCGATTCCCTTGACCGTCGCGCCGCTTGCATCGGTGTCGAGTTTGACCACGTACGCATTGGTCAACAGCGTGACGTTCGGATACGCCGCCAGCATGGGGTCGACGCAGATGACCTGGGCATCGGCCTTGCCGTTCAGCGGACAGGGAAAACCGTCGAACGCATCGTTGCGAAACCAGATGCTGGTCGGCGCCGCCTTGCCGTTTTTCTCGTCCAGCAAAACGCCCAGAGGCAGATGGAAAGGATGCAATCCCTCGCGCGCGAAGTTGTCGCTCAGGCTTTGGATACGGGGCTCGTGGGATACCTCGGGATACGGATACGGGTCCCGCGAAGACGGCTCGGTCGGGTCTTCGCCGCGTTTTCCGTGCACGTGGAACAAGCGCTCGGCCTGCGTATAGTACGGTTCGAATATGTCGTACTTCAGCGGCCACTCGGGCGACACGCCGTCGCCATGGATGACGGCGTCGAAGTCGCGCTCGCGCAACCTGAACAACGCGGCGCCATACACCTTTGAGTTGCCGCCGACGAAATAATGCAGCCCGGGATGAAACGGACGGCCCTGCTTGTCGTACCAGGTTTCTTTCGCCTGGTACGCGCCGTCGACGAAAACGGTCCTGGCATCCCAGTTCAAGCGCGATCTGGGCAGGTAGTCGCCGCGTTCCACAAGCAGGATGCGCTTGCCGGTGGGGGCGATCCGCTGCGCCACCGCGGCCCCGCCCGGGCCGGTTCCGATGACGATAAGATCATAGTGATCGACGGACATGCGAGCCTCCTGGCGCCCGGGTCACGCGCAGGCCCATATCAGCGCCGCCAGGATCAGGATGGCCAGCAGCAGCCACCACCATCTGTTGCGCTGGCCCAGCCACACCACGGTGCTGTGCGTCTTTGCTCGCGTATCGAACCGCCCATGCGTGCCGGCATCGCCGGCGACCGGGGTGAAAAGATTGTCGGGGCGTTCATGCTTGTCGGGTTCGTCGAGAAGCTGCTGGCCGCGGTACCCCGTACGGGCCAGGTAGGCATCGACCCATCCGGGCGCCAGCTTCTGCGCCCATTCGGCAAGCAGGGTCGGTGCGCCGACCGCAACCTGCCGGCGCCTATGGCAGCTTGCCCAGACAATGGCGCGCGCCGCCACTTCCGGCTGGAAAATGGGCGGCACCGGCTGCGGCATGCACGGCATGCGGTTGCGCGCCCAACCGAACTGCGGCGTATTCATGGCCGCCAACTGCACGGCGGTCAGGTGAATCTTGCTGTGATCGTGCTTCAGCTCGCTGCGCAGCGAATCGGTGAAGCCGGTAATGCCGTGCTTGGCGCCGCAATACGCCGACTGCAACGGTATGCTGCGGTACGCCAGGGCCGAGCTCACCTGCACGATGACGCCGCAGTCGCGCTTGAGCATGCGCCTCAGCGCCGCCATGGTGCCGTAGACGTTGCCAAGATATGTCACGTCGGTGACACGCTTGAACTCATCGGCCGCAATGTCCTTGAACGGCGAAAAAATCGTCACCATGGCATCGTTCACCCATATGTCTATGGGGCCCAGCCTGTTCTCGATCTCCGAGGCGGCCTGGTCGACCGCCTCGGCGTCGGCCATGTCCACCGGCAAGGCAAGCGCGCGGGCGCCTTCACGCTCGATCTCGCGCCGTGCGCCTTCCAGCCCTTCGGCGCCGCGCGCAAGCAAGGCGACCCGCGCTCCGCATCGGGCGAATTCCAGCGCGGTCGCGCGCCCGACTCCGGCCGAAGCGCCAGTCACGACCACGACTTTGTCCTTCAGGTTGTTGCGCCGCCTCGATGGCTTCATCCGTATCCTTTTCAGCATTTTCCGGTTCAAGACCGTTCTGGAAAGGGTAGCCGCAACATGGCGCACGATCCGTACGGCACCGCACATAGATGGCTGTTTTGCGTGCAAGCAACGGATATAAAGAATTACCGCATGGCAGTGGCGGCAGGCATAGAATGAAACCAGCGGGGGGAAAACGAAAGGAAGTTCCCGCATGACACAATTCGATTGCAACCTGCGCGAATCCGGCGCCCCGCTCGCCCACGTCTGGTCGCACACGATCGGCAGCGGACGCGCGAGCCTTGCTCTGCGCGCGGACTGGCAGGCGCAAATGCGCCGTACGCACAAGGAACTGGGTTGCCGCCACGTGCGCTTTCACGCCATTCTTTCCGACGAGATGGGAACCATGCTGGTCGAGCAGGGAAAGCGGCTCTATGGTTTCTTCAATATCGACCAGGTCTACGATTTCCTGATCGGCATCGGCATGCGGCCATTCGTCGAGCTGAGCTTCATGCCCGATGCGCTGGCATCCGGCGACAAAACGGTGTTCAGCTACCACGGCAACATCACCCCGCCCAAGGACCACGGCCAATGGGCCGAGCTGATCCACAGCCTGGTCCTGCACTGGGTGCAGCGTTATGGCGTGGACGAAGTCCGCCACTGGTTCTTCGAGGTATGGAACGAACCCAATTTAAGCGCGTTCTGGACAGGCGGTCAAAACGATTATTTCGAGCTGTACCGCACCACCGCCAAGGCGATCAAATCGGTCGACGCGCGGCTTCAGGTCGGCGGCCCGGCCACCGCAAGCAACGGATGGATCGAGGATTTCGTCGACTTCTGCGAACATGAAGACCTGCCGGCCGATTTCATCTCCACGCACCACTACCCGACCGACGCGTTAGGCAGGCCCGGCGACGACACCGAGAAGCAATTGGCGCTGGCGCCGCGCGGCATACTGCGCACGAATGCCCGGCGCACCGTCGAGGCGGCGCGCGGCAAGCCGGTGTATTACACGGAATGGAGCAGTTCGTCTAATCCCTTCTTCCAACGCCACGACGAACCCTACGCCGCGGCGTTCATCGTGAAAAACTTCCTGGACGTCGCCGATCTGGTCAAGGGCTACAGCTACTGGACGTTTTCCGACATATTCGCGGAGAACTACTTTTCGTCGATGCCATTCCATGGCGGTTTCGGCTTGCTGAGCATCAACGGCATCGCAAAACCCAGCTACCGCGCATGCCAGTTGCTGGGCCGCATAGGCCACGAACGCCTTGTCGTGACCGGCCAGCACGAGACCGTGGACGCCTGGGTGGTTCGCGACCACGCCGATGTTGCCGTGCTGCTCGTGAACCGGGTATTTCCGGGCGTGCCGATCAAGCGCGAAACGATCAGCGTGCGTTTGCACGGCGTGGCGCAACCGGCTCGCGCATGGCTCGAGCGCATAGACGAAGACCACTGCAATCCGCGCCGGCTCTGGGAGGATCTTGGCCGCACGCCGTATCCCGACCCCGCCGAGATCGAAGCCCTGCATGCGGCGTCCGAACTGCGCCGCGAGGTCATCGCGGTGCAGAGCACGAACGACGGCGTCATTTTCCACCTGGACGTGCCGCCCGACGGGATCGCCTGCATCACCCTGAAGTTCGCGCCGTGACCTCGCCGGCACGCACCGACGAAGGCGCCGATGCGGACGACGAGTCGTCGCTGCTGGAAAAGATCCAGCGCGATTCGTTCCATTTTTTCCGCGTCCACGTCGATTCCCGCAGCGGCCTGGTGCCGGATTCCAGCCAGCCGGAAAGCCCGTGCAGCATCGCGGCGGTCGGATTCGCGCTGTCGGCGTACCCCGTCGCCGTCGAGCACGGCTGGATGACCCGCGCAGACGCGATCGCCCTGACGCTCGCGGCGCTTCGCTTCTTCGACCAGGCGGGCAAGGACGAGTCCTGCGGCGTCAGCCATAAAGGGTTCTTTTTCCACTTCCTGCACATGGCGACCGGCAAGCGCATGCCGGACAGCGAACTCTCCGTCATCGACACCGCTCTTTTGATGGCGGGGGTGTTGCTTGCATCATGCTATTTCAAGCGCGCCGATGCCGGGGAAACCGAAATCAGGCGGCTGGCCGAAGACGTCTACGGCCGGGTCGATTGGCGCTGGATGCAGAACGGCGGCGCCGCGCTGGCGCTGGCCTGGACGCCGGAAAGAGGGTTCTCCCGCTACCGCTGGATCGGCTACAGCGAAGGGCTGATACTGTACGTGCTGGCGCTTGGGGCGCCCAGGCACGCGATCGATCCCGGCGCGTACACTCAATGGCTATCGGGCTATCGCTGGAAGAAAATCTACGGCCTCTCGTACGTCTATGCCGGACCGCTGTTCATCCATCAGTTCTCGCATATCTGGATCGATTTTCGCGGCATCCGCGACGCCTATATGGCGCAGAGGGATCTTGACTATTTCGAAAACAGCCGCCGCGCCACCCAGGTTCACTGGGAATACGCCAGGCGCAATCCGCACGGTTTCAGGAATTACCACGGCCAGTGCTGGGGCCTGACCGCCTGCGACGGCCCCGGATCCATGAAGAAAACCATTCACGGCCGCCATCGAAAGTTTTTCGGCTATCGCGCGCGCGGCGCGCCGTACGGCCCCGACGACGGCACGGTCGCGCCCTGGGCTTCCATCGCATCCCTGCCCTTTGCGCCCGAACTGGTCATGCCGACCATCAAGTACCTGGCGCAGAGAACCTACGATTCAAACAGCCCATTCGGTTTCTATGCCTCGTTCAATCCGACCCTGCGCAAACGCGGGGAGTCGGGCGGCTGGTTCGCGCCCTGGCACTACAGCCTAAACCAGGGTCCTATCGTGTTGATGATAGAGAACTATCGCCATGAATTCGCCTGGGACTTGATGCGCGATTGCCCTTTCGTGCGGCGCGGTCTGGCTCGCGCGGGATTCGACGGAGGCTGGCTCGATGGAGCCTGACTATCGTTGCTATCGGCGGCAAGCATTCCTGGATTTCACGGCGCCACCGTGGCGCCTTCCTGGCCGCTGCGGGCCAAGGCATGGCGGATGAAGTCGTCGGCCTTCATGTCACGCAGGAATGAGCGCAGATAGGTCCAGGCCGCCACGCGGCTCTTGGGCACGGCCATGGCCTGTTCGATCGCCGTGAACCGGCCGTCCAGGACGCGCCAGCCTGGATGGCGGGCGGCATAGGCCTCCAGGGGTTGCCGCACCCCCGCGACCGCCTCCAGCGAGCGTTCGACGAAAAGGTCGATCGCGGTCGCCGACGTCGGGGCCCGCACGATGCCGGCATGCTTCAGCGCCCGGGTCAGATACAGGTCGTAGGCCGCGCCCTTGCCCACGGCCACGCGCACGCCTTCGCGATCGACGTCGTCCACGGTGGTGAAATCGGCGCCGGCATTGACCATGTACGTGCCTTCGATGATGACGTAAGGCTCGGTAAACCGGATTTTTTCGGCGCGCACCGGGTCGATGGCCATGAAGGCCACATCCCAGACGTCGCCATCGACAACCGCGAAAACCTGGCCGGCGGAATCGAACGTGGCGAGCCGTGTTTCCACGCCTAACCGTCGGCCCAGTTCGCGGGCCAGATCCACGGAAACACCTGCGGGCTCTCGCGTTTCCGAATTCCTGTGCGCCAGCACCGGGTTGCCAAGATTGATGGCGGCCCGCAGCACCCCGCCGGGCGCGAAGCTTTGAATGATTTCCACCGATGCTGTGTTCATGACCTATCCCTGGAATGTGGAAAATCCGGTCAGCGGCGGGCGATGCCCGGCCTGTCGTCCGGGCTACTGTAGCACAGATTGCATATACAATTTATATAAATCGTATACTATATTGGCTATTCTCCACTATGCGCTTACAAACACATGGCCCCTGCCCCGCCCAGACAGACCGCGATGGAAATCGCCTATGCGGAAATCCGGCGCCGGATCCTGGAAGGGTCCCTGCCCGAAGGCGGCCCGATCCGCCAGGACGACATCGCGGCGCAGACCGGCGTCAGCAAGATTCCCGTCAGGGAAGCCTTGATGCGGCTGCAGTCGGAAGGATGGGTTTCCTTCACGCGCAACGTCGGCGCCGTCGTCACGTCGTTGTCCGTATCGGATTATGTGGAAATGCTCGACATGAGAATCGCCCTGGAATGCCGGGCGCTTGAACTGGCCGTGCCGCAAATGGCCCCCAGCGACCTGGCGCAGGCCCGCGAACTCCTGGATGCCTACGGCGCGGCCGGCACGCCGCAGCAATGGAGCGACCTGAATTTCCGCTTTCATCAATGCCTGTACAACCCTTCGGGCAGGCCGCGCCTAGTCGCCATGGCCCAATCGGTGCAGGAACGCATGGGGCGCCTGATGCGGCTGCGCGTCACCATGGCCTCGGAACACGCCCGCTCCACCGCCGAACACGCCGCCATCCTGGGCGCCTGCCAGGCCGGCGAGGCGAAGCTGGCGGTGCGCCTGCTGAAAAAGCATATAGAGCAGACCCAGCGGGAAGTCAAAGCGCACTTCCGCAAGGAAAAGGAAAAACCGGCGCCAGCCGGCCCTCAAGCCCCATGGACAAAGACCTCATGAACCAGGAACCCGTTGACATGAAAGCCGACGTCGTCGTGATAGGAGGCGGGATCATCGGGTCCTGCATCGCCCTTTACCTGCTGCGCGCGCGTCATGCCGCGACCGTGGTCGTGGTCGAACCGGATCCGACCTACGCTCTGGCGTCGACCCCGCGCGCCTCCGGCGGATTCCGGCGCCTGTTCTCGAAGCCGGAGAACATCCAGATGTCGCAATACAGCATCGCGTTCTTCGACAATTTTCAGGACGAAGCCGGCGTCGACGGTTACGCGCCGGACCTGAACATCAAGCGCCAGGGGTATCTGTTCATCGCGCAAAAGGAATTCCTGCCCGTGCTGGAGGCGAACTACCGGACGCAAAGCGGTCTGGGCGTGGACGTGCGCTTGCTTGACGCGGCCGCGCTTGGCCGCATGTTTCCATCGCTGGAAACACGCGATATCGGCGCCGCCGCCTACACCCCCGGCGATGGCTGGCTGGATCCGAATTCGCTGCTCCAGGGCGTCAAGAAAAAGGCCCAGTCTCTGGGGGCCCGCTACGTCGCGCAGCGCGTCACCGGCGTCGCCACGGCCGGCGGCCTGGCCACCGGCGTCGCCCTGGACAACGGAGCCGCGGTCCACGCCGACGTGGTCGTGAACGCGGCCGGCGCGTGGGCCGCGCAGATTTGCGACATGGTGGGCATGCGCCTGCCCGTCTACCCGATGCGGCGCTTCGATCATTATTTCGAATGCAAGACCCCTATCGAACCGCTGCCCTACCTGAAGGATATCGCCCGCCTGGCCATGCGGCCGGAAGGCGCCGGGTTCACCGCGGGCGTGCCCAATTGGGATGAACCGCGCGGCTTCAACTTCGACGTCGACCACGATTACTTTCAGAACGTCGTCTGGCCGGCCATCGCCCATCGCGTTCCGGCCTTCGAGGCGGTGAAGCTGAAAAGTTCATGGAGCGGCCTGTACGACCAGAACGCATTGGACACGAACATGATTCTGGGGCCGTGGGTTAATGGCCTGCCCAATTTCTACGTCGCGGCGGGCTTTTCCGGCCATGGCCTGATGCACGCTCCCGCCGTTGGGCGGGCCATGGCCGAACTGATCTACGGCGGCGGTTTCCAGACGCTGGACCTGTCCAACATGAGCTATCAGCGGGTTCTGGACGACACGCCGTATCCCGAGCTGGGCATCATCTGAACACGGCATTGAGAATATCGAACGCTCGTTCTATACTCGCCTAGAAGGAGGCGAACATGAACGATATTTTCAGCCTGGCCGGCAGGCATGCGCTGGTCACCGGGGCCAGCGGAGGGCTGGGAGCGCATTTCGCCGCGACGCTGGGCGCCGCGGGCGCCCGGGTCACGCTCGCGGGAAGGCGGCTGGCTCCTTTGGACAGGCTGGTCGACACGCTGGCCGCGCGGCATGTGGACGCCTGCGCCGTATCCATGGACGTCACCGATGAAGCCAGCGTGCGGGCCGGGCTGGATCATGCGCACGAGCGCTTCGGCCCGGTCGACGTGGCGGTGTGCGCGGCCGGCATGGCCATGACCCGCGGCTCCCTGGCGCTGTCCTGCGCCGACTGGGACAAGGTCATGGACGTGAACCTGAAAGGATGCTGGCTGGTGGCCAACGAAACCGCCAGGCGGCTGGTGGATGCCCAACGTCCGGGCTGCATCATCGCTGTCTCGTCGATCCTGGGGCACCGCGTCGCCGGCAACGTGCTGCCGTACACGGTGTCCAAGGCCGGTCTGGAACAGTTGACCAGGGGCCTGGCACTGGAATGGGCGCGCCACGGCATACGCGTCAATGCGCTGGCCCCGGGCTATGTGGAAACCGAGATGAACCGGGAGTTCTTCGCCTCCGACGCCGGGCAGGCCATGATCCGCCGCATCCCCCAGCGCCGCCTGGGCCGGGCGTGCGACCTGGACGGCGCCCTGCTGCTGCTGGCCTCCGATGCCTCCGCCTACATGACGGGCGCCTCCATCGTGGTCGACGGCGGCCATCTGCAGTCCTCTCTTTAAGGACGAGCCACTCATGGATTTCACTTTGTCCGATACGGCGCAAGCATACCGGGCCCGCCTGCGCGCCTTCGTCGACACCGAACTCATCCCTCTGGAAAAAGACCCGGCCTCGTACGACGCGCACGAAAACATCGACGAGAACCTGCTGCTGTCGCTGCGGGCCAGGGCCCGCCAGCAAAGCCTGTGGTGCCTGCAGATGCCGCGCGAGCGCGGCGGCCAGGGTTTGGGCATGGCCGACATGGCGCCCTGCTACGAAGAGATGAACCGCTCTCTGTTCGGACCGGTGGTGTTCAATTCCGCCGCGCCCGACGACGGCAACATGATGGTCCTGGAAAAAGCGGCCACCCCCGCCCAGAAAGAACGCTGGCTGCAGCCCATCGTCGACGGCGCGGTGCGCTCGTCGTTCGTCATGACCGAACCCGCGCCGGGCTCGGGCTCGGACCCGTCCATGATGCTCACGCGGGCCCGGCGCGAAGACGCCCACTGGGTAGTGCATGGCGTCAAGCATTTCATCACCGGAGCGGCGGCGGCCTCGCATTTCATTCTGGTCGCGCGCACGTCCGACGACCCGCGCAAGGGCCTGACGGCGTTCCTGTTCCACCGCGACGATCCGGGCTGGGAAATCGTGCGCCGCATTCCCATCATGGGTCCTGAAGAGCACGGCGGCCATTGCGAACTGCGCTTCGACGGCCTGCGCATTCCCGACGAAAACCGCCTGTTGAACGTGGGCGACGGCCTGAAGCTGACCCAGATGCGCCTGGGTCCGGCACGCCTGACGCACTGCATGCGCTGGCTGGGCCTGGCCAAGCGTTCTCTGGAAATCGCCGGCGACTACGTGTCCCGGCGCGAATCGTTCGGCATGAAGCTGGCCGAGCACGAAGGCGTGCAATGGCTGCTGGGCGAAGCCGCGATGGACATACAGATCGGCCGCATGCTGACCATGCACGCGGCCTGGAAACTGGATCGGGGCGATTTCGCGCGCAAAGAGGTCTCCATGGCCAAGGTCAGCGTGTCCGAAACCCTGCACAAGGCCGTGGACACCGCCATACAGCTTTGCGGCGCGCGCGGCTATTCCCGCGACACCCCGCTGGAATGGATCTATCGCTACGCGCGCCAGGCGCGCCTGGTCGACGGCGCATCCGAAGTGCACAAAATGGTCCTGTCCAGGAACCTGCTGGCCGAAGGCAGCGATTTCTGGCATTGGGATTGATCATGCAGGACGACCGGATCCGCCGCGCCCTGGCGGAATTCGTCCGCCGCCAGGCCGGCGCCGATACGGCAAGCGTGCTGGAATTCCAGCGCCTGACGGGCGGCGCCATCCAGAACAATTTCGCCCTGACGCTGGACCTGCAAGGCGGTCCGACACCGGGGCGCATGGAACTGGTGGTGCGCAGCGACGCGCCATCGCGCATTGCGGCCAGCCTGGATCGCGCCCAGGAATTCCAGGTGCTCAAGGTGGCGCGCCAGGCCGGCGTGACGGTGCCCCGCCCGCTGTGGCTGTGCGAAGACGCTTCGCTTACCGGCAGCGTATTTTGCGTCATGCAGCGCGTGGCCGGTTCGGCCTCGCCGCGCGGCCTGCTGCGCGGCGCCCTCGACGATGCCCAGGCCCGAGCGCTGACGCGCCAGCTGGGCGCGCAGCTGGCCCGCCTGCACACGGTGCGCCCGCCCCACCCCGACCTGGGGTTCCTGCCCGTGCCCCAGGACAATCCGGCCCGGCATCGGGTGGACGCGTACCGCCGCGCGCTGGCGCGCATTCCCGAACCTCATCCGGTGCTGGAATGGTCCCTGAACTGGCTGCGCGACCATGCCCCGGCCCCGGGCGGCCTGGCTTTGTGCCACGGCGATTTCCGCACCGGCAACTACATGGTGTGCGATGGCCGGCTGACCGCCATCCTGGACTGGGAGTTCGCCGCCTGGAGCGACCCCTGCGAAGACCTGGGCTGGCTATGCGCCAAAAGCTGGCGCTTCGGCGTCAACGACAAGCCGGTGGGAGGCCTGGGCCACAAGGCCGATCTGTTCGAGGGCTATTCCCGCGTCTCCGGGCGAGACGTGGATCCCGGCGCCGTCCTGTACTGGGAGGTGATGGCCATGACGCGCTGGGCCCTGATCGCCCTGCAGCAGGCCCAGCGCCATCTGTCCGGCGAACAGTCCTCGCTGGAACTGGCCCTGACCGGGCGCATGCTGCCCGAAATGGAATTCGATCTGCTGGCCCAGATCCACGACATGGAAAACCGCCATGATTGATCCGCCCGATGGCGCCGGCCTGCTGGACGTGGCCCGGCGCATTCTGCTCGATGAACTGCTGCCCCTGCTGCCCTCGGACAAGACCTACGACGCGCGCATGATCGCCCGGGCCATGGCCATCGCCGAGCGCGAGCTGCGGCAAGGCGACGCCGCCGCAAAAGACGCCACCGGCCTCATTGCCGCCTTCCTGCGCCAGGCCGGCATACAGGCCGAACCCACCGAAGAGGCGCTGGCCGAGTTGATCCGCCAGGAGACGATACCGCCGCGCGACAGCCATGCCCTGCGCCAATTGCTGGCGGCCCTGACGCGCGCCAAGCTTGCCTTGAGCAACCCCGGATACCTTCCCCCGCATACAGGCTGACACTGCCATGACGAACAAATACCAATCGGGCCTGGACAAGCAAGCCGCCAACTACTCGGCGCTGACTCCCGTCAGTTTCCTCAAGCGCTCGGCGTGGATCTTTCCGGAGAAGACCGCCGTCATCGACGAGGATGTCCAACTGACGTACCGCCAGTTGTATGAACGCTGCCGGCGCATGGCCGACGCGCTTCGCGCCCTGGGCATAGGGCGCGGGGACACGGTGGCCGTGCTGTGCCTCAACAGCCACGAATTGCTGGAAAGCCATTATTCCATCCCCATGGCCGGGGCGGTGCTCAACGCCTTGAATACCCGGCTCGACGCCGCCGCGCTGCGCTTCATCCTGCAGCACGGCGAGGCCCGCGCCCTGATCTACGACGCCGATTTCCAGGACCTGGTGGCCGACGTGGTGCGGGACATGGCCTCGCCGCCCGTGCTGATTCCCATACGGTGCGCGGCGACGGCCGCACCCGCCGTGCGCGACTACGAAGCATTGGTGGCCGCGGGCGACCCCCACTTCGACTGGAAGAAGGTCGACGACGAATGGGACGCCCTGTCGCTGAGCTATACCTCGGGCACCACCGGCGATCCCAAAGGCGTGGTCTATCATCACCGCGGAGCGTACCTGTCGGCCATGGGAAACGCCATGGCGTTCAACATGACGCCCGATACCGTGTACCTGTGGACGCTGCCCATGTTCCACTGCAACGGCTGGTGCTATACCTGGGCCATCACGGCCGTGGGCGGCACGCACGTGTGCCTGCGCAAGGTGCAGTCCGACGCGGTGCTGGAACGCATCCGGCGCCACGGCGTCACCCACATGTGCGGCGCGCCCGTGGTCCTGAACCTGCTGGTCAGCGATTTCGACAGAAACGACATCGTGCTGCCGGGCAAAGTCCAGTTCGCGCTGGGCGGGGCGGCGCCGCCCAGCGCCGTCATAGGCCGCGCCGCGAAGATCGGCTTCACCATCACCCATCTGTACGGCCTGACCGAAAGCTACGGCCCGTCCATGGTCTGCGTATGGCAGAACGATTGGGCCGGTCTCGACGCCGATAGCCTGGCCGCAAAGATGGCGCGCCAGGGCGTGGGCCTGTACGCCATCGACGACGTGCAGGTCTTCGGGGTGGACGACGAGGTGCCGGTGCCCGCCGACGGCGCCACACTGGGTGAAATCGTGCATCGGGGCAATACCTTGATGAAGGGCTATCTGAAAAACCCGGAGAGCACGCGGGCGGCATTTCGCAACGGGTGGTTCCGCACGGGCGACCTGGCCGTCATGCATCCCGACGGCTACGTGGAGATCAGGGACCGCGCCAAGGACATCATCATTTCCGGCGGCGAGAACATTTCCAGCAAGGAAGTCGAAGACGTGCTGTACCGCCACCCCATGGTGTTCGAGGCGGCGGTCGTGGCCAGCCCCGATCCCCACTGGGGCGAAACGCCGTGCGCCTTCGTCTGCCTGAAAGAAGGCGCGGACGGCGTCAGCGCGCAGGACATCATCGATTTCTGCCGGGCCGGCATGGCCTCGTTCAAGGCGCCCAGGAAGGTCGTCTTCGGCGAACTGCCCAAGACGTCCACGGGGAAAATCCGCAAGAACATCCTGCGTGAACGGTGCCGCGAAACCGGCCCGGACCAGGGCTCGCAGCCGGGACGCTGACATGCGGAAAATGCAGAACGGCGACTTCGACGCGTTCAAGCTGGAGCTGAGCCTGTCCAGGGACGAGATCTACCGCGAGCTGTACCGCCAGAACACGGACCTGATCCGCATAAAGAAAGAACACGTCGCCGTCAAGAACCTGGGGCGCATCATTGAATCGACCCTGCGCCTGGCCAACGCAAAAGGCTTTCACGCCATGTCGCTGCGCGACCTGTGCGCCGATTCGGGATTGAGCGTCGGCGGCCTGTACGCCTACATCAAGAACAAGGACGACCTGACGCACCTGATCCAAAGCCACGGATTCATACTGACCCGGCGCACCATGCTGGCCTATACCCGGGACGTGCCGTCGGCACCCGAAAAACTGTTTGCGGCCGTGCGCACGCATCTGTATCTTAGCGAGCTGATGCCGGCGTGGTTCAGTTTTTCGTTCATGGAAGCCAAGAGCCTGCCGCCGAAGGAAAAAAAACAAGCCATCGCCACCGAGCTGGAAATCGAAAACATCCTCTACGACATCATCGCGCAGGGCATCGGCGCCGGCGACTTCAGGCCCATAGACGCGCGGCTGCTGGCCTCGGTGATCAAGGCCATGATGCAGGACTGGTACCTGAAACGGCGAAAATACCGGAACCAGGGCACCGGCGTGACGCAGTACGCCCTCTTCGTCTGGAGCATCCTGCAAAGCTATCTGCTGGGCTCCTGATGCCCGCCCGCGCGCGGGCCGCCACGGCTTGGCGCACTACCGCACCGCTTTGACCAGCACCGGATCGGCGCGGTAATCGGACGGAAACAGGCGCTTCAGGTTCGCGACCTTGGGCAGGTCGTTGATGACGATGTACGGGTAATGAGGATGCGTGGCCAGGAAGTTCTGGTGATAGCCCTCGGCGGGATAAAATCCGGTATATTTTTCCACACGGGTGACGATGGGCTTGTCGAACACGTGCGCGGCATCCATCTGCGCAATGTACGCCTTGGCCACTTTTTCCTGTCCCGGGCTCATCGGAAAGATCGCCGACCGGTATTGCGTGCCCGTGTCCGGACCCTGGCGGTTCAGCTCGGTGGGGTCTTGCACCACCGAGAAGAATATTTGCAGGATCCGGCCGTAGCTTACCTTCGCCGGGTCGAACGTGATGCGCACCGATTCGGCATGGCCGGTGCCGCCGCCGCTTACGACCTCGTAGTGCGCCGTGTCGGCGGCGCCGCCGGCATAGCCCGACACCGCGTCATGGACCCCTTTGACGTGCTGGAACACCCCTTGCACACCCCAGAAGCACCCGCCCGCCAGAACGGCGGTCTCGGACGACGAGCCGCCGGCCGGCTCGTTCAAGGCGGGGGCCGGCGCCATTGCGGCGGCGCCGCCGCCAAACGAATACGCCGAGCACTGCCAGGCCAGCGCGCCGGCCGCGATGGCGGTCGCCGCGGCCAGGACGCGCGGAAAACGGCGCGACAGCCCCAAGACGGCGAGAGGAAACTGCGATAGGTTCATGATGCGGTCACTCCAGGATTGAACTTGCCGCCGCGTCACGCCGGTTTCGGCTGGAACGTCAGGGCCAGGCCGTCCATGCAGTAGCGCAAGCCGGTGGGCTTGGGGCCATCGTTGAACACGTGGCCCAGGTGCCCGCCGCAGCGCGCGCAATGGACTTCGGTGCGGATCATGCCGAACGAGCCGTCGCGGCGGGTGGCCACGGCATGGGGCAGCGGCGCCCAGAAGCTGGGCCAGCCCGTGTGGCTCTCGAATTTGGTGCGCGAGGAATACAGATGCTGGCCGCACCCGGCGCAGGAAAACAGGCCGGCGCGATGTTCATCGTTCAGCGGGCTGGAATACGGGCGCTCGGTGCCGCCCTGGCGCAAAATATAGTACTGGCCCGGCGTCAGCAGCGCGCGCCATTGCGCGTCCGTGTGCGTCACGGGAAACGTTTCGGGCGCGGCATCCTTGCCTTGGGTCGCGGCCCGCGCGGCGAACCTGGGCAGCAGCCCCGCGGCCAGGGCCGCCGCCGATGCCGTGCCGGCCAGAATGAACTGCCGTCTGGTAGCCATGGTGTCCTCCTGAAAGATCGAACTGGCGACAGCATACGGCGCGCGCGGTCGCCAAGTCCTCACGAAAAGTTGAACATTTCGTGATAATCGCCGTCGGCCCGGCCTACGGCGCTTCGGTGTTCTCGACGAAATAGCGGGGCATCTTCGGCCCCCACATGTACAGCGCGTCCTCGGGCGGATAGTCGCCGCCGGGCCACGCCATGCCGGCGGGCACGTAGTCTATGTCGGCGGAATATTCCCAGAACGACCCCCAGGGGTCGCGCACGTAATGGAAATAGTTCGAGCCCAGGGTGTGGCGCGCCACGCCCCACCCTTCGGCAAAGCCCGCGTCGCGCATCTGTTCGGCGCCGCTGCCGACCTGCTCTATGCCCGGCACGTCCCAGGCGCTGTGGTGCCAGCCTTTGGAGGCGTCGTGCGCGAACGCGACCAGATGGTGGTCGCAGCCGTGCCGCGCATGCATGAATCCGACGATGTCGCCGGAACGATCCGACAGGTTCAGGCCCAGTCCGTCCCGATAAAAGGCGATGGCGCGGTTCAGGTCCGGGGTGAACAACAGAACGTGCGACAGCCTGGACGGCGTCACCCTGGCGCGGTGCGCGCGGCCAAGCGCGCCGCGCTGGCCGGCGGGGGTGTGCACGGCCTGGCCGGCCGATTTGCCGTCCGGGCTGGTCTTGGGCCCCGCCCGCACCTGCAGCAGGTTGCCGTCGGGATCGTGAAACCAGAAGCCGTCATCGTCGACATAGTCTTCCCCGGCGGCCGGCGCCGCGCCGCAGGCCAGGATTTGCGCCCGTATGCCCGGCAGGTCGCCCTCGAAGCAGTTCAGGCTTAGATAGGCCAGATTCTTGGCGTCGGCGCCCAGGACCCGGGCCCAGCGGTGGTCGCTGCCGGCGGCGCGCACTTCGATCTCGTCCCCATGGCGCGACTCGCGCAGGCCGAAGGCGGAAATGAACCGCTCGGCCAGGTCCAGGTCGGGGACATGCAGGGCGAAATGATCTATGGAATGGACGCCGAATCGCGCCTGCCTGGATTTGTTCAACGACATGAAGAACCTCCTTGCTCAGTCCACCCGCGCAAACCGCTATTTTTCGTCGGCCACGGTATTGACCAGCGTGCCTATGCCCTGGATGGATATCTCGCAGACGTCGCCATGGTGCATCAGCAGCTTGGGCTCGCGCGCCCAGCCTATGCCGGCCGGCGTGCCCGACACGATGACGTCGCCCGGCTGCAGGGATATGGCTTCGCTGAGGGTCGCAATCAGGGTCGCGACGTCGAAGATCATGTCCTTCGTGTTGGCCGACTGGACGATCTTGCCATTGAGCCGGGTCTCCAGGTTCAGGCCGTGCCCGCCGGCGGGCAGTTCATCGGGCGTGACCAGCGCGGGGCCGAAGCCGCCCGTGGCGTCGAAGTTCTTGCCCACCGTCCACTGCGGCGACTTGAACTGGTATTCGCGCACCGAGCCGTCGTTGAAGATGGAGTATCCGGCCACCCATTTCAGGGCGTCGCGTTTCTTGATGTGCCGGCCGCCCCCCTTCAGAACGACCGCCATTTCGCCTTCGTAGTCCAGCGAATCGGAACACAGCGGCCGCACGATGTTCTGCTTGTGGCCGACGAGCGTGGTGTTGAAGCGGTTGAAGACGGTGGGATAGTCGGGAAGCTTGAAGTGGGCTTCGCTGGCGTGATCGGCGTAGTTCAGGCCTATGCAGATGATCTTGGGCGGATTGCCCAGCGGCGGCAGGTACGCGATCTGGTCCGGATCGAACCGGCGTCCCTGCGCCTTGTGCTGGCCGGCGAACTCGGCCAGGTCGGCGCCCTTGGCCAGGAGCTCGGCCAGGTCGTGGCTGCCCAGGGATACGATCTCGCGGCCATCCTCTATGCCCAGGTGGCGCTGCGACCCGTCGGAAAATTGTACGAATTTCATTGAAAACCCCGATTGATGTCACTGGATTTGCAGGCCGGGGCATACCCCGGCGCACACTCTTCATACAACTCCTTTTTTCGTTTTTTTGCAAGAGGGCCCGGTGCACAAACCCACTATGCGAACGGCGGCGCGGCGTTATGATGAGTGTTCCGTCACCGTCTCAAGGAACCGTCATGCTATTTCGTCGATTCGCCGCGCTCGCGCCCTTCGGGGTATGCGCCACCCTGGCGATCATGCCGTTTTCCAGCCGCGCCGCCCTGGCGGTTGGCGCACCCGCGCCCAGCTTCGACATCGAGGCCACGCTGGGCGGCAACGCATTCAATTTTTCCCTGGACGACGCCTTGAAAAAAGGCCCGGTCGTGCTGTATTTCTATCCCGCCGCGTTCACCAAAGGCTGCACCATCGAGGCGCACGATTTCGCCGAGGCCACCGACGAATACAAGAAATACGGCGCCACGGTGCTGGGCGTATCCGCCGACAAGCTGGACAAGCTGAAGAAATTCTCGGTCAGCGCCTGCCGCAGCAAATTCCCCGTGGGGGCCGATCCCGACTCCAAGGTCATACGCGCCTACGACGCCAAGCTGGCGTTCATGCCCAACATGGCCGCCCGCATCTCTTACGTGATCACGCCAGATCACAAGATTTTCTACGAATATAAAAGCATGAAACCGGACGATCACGTCAAGAATACCTTGGCGGCGGTCAAGAGATGGGCCGACCACGGGAAGAGCGAATGAAATATGTCGATTACTACGGCGTTCTGGGCATTGAACGCAACGCGTCGCAGGACGATGTCAAGAAAGCCTATCGCAAGCTGGCCCATAAATATCACCCCGACGTCTCGAAAGCGCCCGACGCCGAGGAAAAATTCAAGGAAATCGCCGAAGCCTACGCCACACTGAAAGACCCTGAAAAGCGCGCGGCCTACGACACGCTGGGGCAGCATCCCCAGGGCGAGGACTTCGTCCCGCCGCACCAGTGGCAAGAGCATTTCCACGAGTCCGGCGCCGATTTCTCGGACGTCGACATGGCCGACCTGCTGGCGGCCTTCGCCGCCGCGCAGCGGGCCGGGCAACGCGAATACGCGCAACGCCCCCTGCCCGGCCAGGACTTCGAGGTGGCGCTGCCCGTGACGCTGGAACAGATATACGGCGGCGCGGAAACCGACGTCAGCCTGAGCATCCCGGACTACGACACACAGGGGCTGCTGCATCGCGCGCCGCGGACATACCGGGTGCGCATCCCCAAAGGCGCGGCCGACGGACAGCGCCTGCGCCTGGCGGGCAAAGGCGGGGCCGGTTTCAACGGCGGCAAGCCCGGCGACCTGTATCTGGTGCTGAAAGTCCAGCCCCACCCCTTGTACCGGGTCAGTGGCGGCGATCTGTACGCCGATCTGCCGCTGTCGCCCTGGGAAGCCGTCCTGGGCGCCAAAGTGGAAATCCCCACCCTGGGCGGCGCCGTCGAAATGACGATACCGCCGGGCACCACCGCCGGCCGCAAGCTGCGCCTGGGCAAACGGGGCCTGCCCACGGCCAAGGGGACACAAGGCGATTTGTACGCCGTGGTGCGCATCGACGTGCCCGCGGCGCCGACCGAAAGCGAGCGCGAACTGTTCACCCGGCTTGCCGGCGCATCGACGTTCAATCCACGGGCGCGCATCAACGCAGGAGCAAAGCAATGACTGTTCAGATCACCGAAAGCGTCTGGCTCAACACGTCCGACACCTGCTCTTTCGATCATGTGGTGGAAATCTCGGGGCTGTCGAAAGACGAACTGCTGGACCTGATCCAGACCGGCGCCATCGAGCCTTCGAGCCGGGACCGGGACAACTATGTCTTTCACACCCAATGCATCGCCGTGGCCCGCACGGCCCGGCGCCTGCGCGACGACTTCGAACTGAATTCCCAGGGCCTGGCCCTGGCCCTGAGCCTGCTCCGGCGCATCGACGAGCTAGAGGCCGAACTGGCCCGGCACCGGCCTGGCGGTTTCGCTGGGCGGTGAAGAAGAAACAGCAACGGCGTCACGAAGCCAGCCCGGGCTAGCGAAGGCCGATTCGCCCCGTCCGCCGCCGTTGCGCAAAAACCGGACCGTTGCTACACTACCCGCGGAGATGGCATTCTCCGTTAACCGCTGAATCGTTTTCAGCTGATGATGCCTGCACATCCCTGGTTGGGGATACGCAGGCGCACGCGCAAGCAGCATTCCCCTTCCAGGCCAATCCCGAACCCCAGATTCCGGCCTCATGACAATAAATCACTGCTTCAACCCGTTTTTCGACGCGCGGCTTTCAGGCCGCCTCCCATCCACCCCCATCATTCACCTGCCGGGCTGACCCATGCTTGCCGCCATTGTCGCTATCGCCGTCGGCGCCGGGCTGGGCGCGCTGCTGCGCTGGGTCCTGGGCATGGGCCTGAATTCCCTGTGGCCCGCCATTCCTCTGGGAACCGTGGCCGCGAATCTCATCGGAGGCCTGCTCATCGGCGTGGCCAGCGAATTCTTCGCCAGCCACGGCGGCATGTCTCCTGTGTGGCGCCTGTTCATCATCACCGGCTTCATGGGGGGACTGACCACGTTTTCAACATTTTCCCTGGAAGTCAGCAATTTGCTGCAGCAACGCGAACTGGCTTTCGCCGCGCTGCAGATAGGCATCCACGTGGGCGGCTCGATCGCCCTGACCCTGGTCGGCATCGCGTTCGTCCAGTATTTGGTTCACGGCTGAAACTTGGAAGGAAACCCACCATGAAGGGATACCAGCTTACCTTCTTCACCCAGCAAAACCACACGCACAAACACCATCCGCTGCATCAATGGCTGCTCGATCTGGTGAAGTCCATGGAAATACGCGGGGCCACGGTGTTCATAGCCCAGGAAGGTATGGACGCCCACCATCGGCTTCATTCAGCGCGTTTTTTCGAACTGGCCGATCAGCCTGTCGAAGTGACGATGGCGGTATCCGAACCGGAATGCGACGCCATCATGAAACGCCTGCACGCCGAGCCCGATCTGCATATTTTCTACGCGAAGACGCCAATCGAATTCGGCACGATAGGCGGACAGGAGTAAGCCGCGTCCGCTTGAACGTTCTTTCTACGCGTCCACGGCGTCGTCCTGCATCCGGGCTTCCGCTTCCAGGCTTTGCTGGTCGCGGCCTATGGTCGCGACGGCGCACACCTTGCCCTGGCGCAGATACGAAATCGCGCAGTCCCGCTCGTTGATCCGTCCTTCGATGCGGGCCTCGTCCCACTGCGCGGCATGGCCCACGTAGGAAATCGTCAGGTCGTACTGTTCGGTCCAGAAAAACGGAACGGCATCGAACCTTTCGCGCCGCCCAAGAATATTGCGCGCAGCGGTCTGGCCCTGGCGTTCGGCTACCGCCCAGTGTTCCACGCGCAAGGACTCTCCCGAGCGCCGGTCGGGCCAGCGGGCGATATCGCCCACGGCAAAAATGCCTTGAACGCCGGTCTGAAGGTATTCGTCGACCACAACGCCCCGATCGACGGCCAGGCCCGCTTTTTCGGCCAGTCCGGTGTCGGGGCGCACGCCCACGCCCACCACGACCAGGTCCGCATCCAGGGCGGTGCCGTCTTTCAGGACGACCGATTGCGGCGTTATGGCGGCAACCGTGGTCCCCAGGTGAAACCTGACGCCGTGTTCTTCATGCAGGCCGCGGATGAACCGGCCGGCATCGGCCCCCAGGATGCGTTCCATGGGGATGGTTTCGGGCGCCACCACGTCGACGTCGATATGGCGCGCGCGCAACGCCGCCGCGACTTCCAGCCCGATGAAGCTGGCGCCGACGACGACCGCCTGGCTTGCCGCTCCGGCCGCCGCGATCAGCGCCTTGCAGTCGGCAAGGCTGCGCAGGTAATGCACGCAAGGCAGGTCGGCGCCGGGCAGATCGAGCTTTATGGGCTGCGCCCCGGTGGCAAGCAGCAAGGCATCGTAGCGGTAGCTATCGCCATCGGCAAGCGCGACGGACTTGTTTTTCACATCGATGGACACGACGCGCGCGCCCAGCTTCAGGGCAATGTCGCGTTCCCGATAGAACTGCGCGGTGCGCAACGGGATGAATTCCTCGGGTGCGCTGCCCGCCAGATAGCCCTTGGAGAGATTGGGCCGGTCGTACGGCGCGGCATCGTCGGCGCTGAGCATGGTGATGCGGCCCGCATACCCTTCGTTGCGCAAGGTCTCGGCCGCGGCGTTGCCCGCCGCGCCGCCGCCCACGATCACCACGCTTTCAGGCGCGCCGCCCGCCGCGGGCGCCTTGGCGCCAGGGCCGGATTCCAGCCGCTCGCGCGCATACACCATGCCGTCGCGCTGTTCGACCCGCCAGCCCGGAATCGAGTCCAGCGCGGGGGCGCACAGCGCCTGCCCGGTGCGCAAGCTGAAACAGGCGTGGTGCCACGGACAGCGGATCGTATCGCCGACGATCAGTCCATCGGACAGCGGCGCGCCGTAATGCGTGCAAAACGCCCCCACGGCGAACAGCGCGTCGCCGCGCCGCACCAGCAGCGCCGGTTCGCCCTGGACGTGCCCGACTACGGACCCCTGGGCGGGGACGAGGGACAATGCCACGCCCTGGTGGAAATCGGGCCCCTCGGGTTTGGTTGTTTCATCGCTCATTTCGCCCTCTCTGGCTGTGGTTTGCCGGCAGCGCTTCGATACGCACCCGCCGTTCTTGCACCAATAGATACGGCCGCAAGTCAAAACGTTCCGGTTAATATGGCTGGTATACACGTCCAATGACTCTTCTTGAAGGAAAGCACATGGAACATGCCGACAAGCCCGTCGTGGTCTTTGACGCCTACGGAACGCTGTTCGACGTTCATTCGGTCACCGACCTGGCCGAAACCCTATTTCCGGAACGCGGCCACGAACTGTCCCAGACATGGCGCAGCAAACAGCTGGAGTATTGCTTCCTGCGCACCCTGGGGGATCGCTACGAAGATTTCTGGAGCATCACCGATTCGGCCCTGCAATACACGGCCGGGAAAATGGGGCTGGACCTGACGACCGACGCGCACAACCGCCTGATGCAGGCGTATCTTGCCCTGTCGCCCTTTCCGGAAAGCCCGAAGGTGCTGCGCGCCATCCAGGACATGGGCGGCCAACTGGGCATTCTTTCCAATGGCACGGACTCGATGCTGGACCATCTGCTGCGCAACGCGGGCATGGAAGGTCTTTTTACCCATGTCATCAGCGTCGATCGCATCAAGAAGTACAAGCCTTTCCCGCAGGTGTATCAAATGGCCTGCGACGCCTTCGGCCTGTCGCCCCGGCAAATCCATTTCGTCTCGTCCAACGGCTGGGACGCAAGCGGCGCGGCCTGGTTCGGCCTGACCACATTCTGGGTCAACCGCCAGTCGGCTCCCGTGGAGCAGCTGGGCGTGGCGCCGCACGCCATGGGCGCCACCCTGGACGATCTGCTCGACCACCTGCTGCACGGCACCGGCCTGACCGGCTAGGCCATGCACGGGCTGATCGGTCCACATGCCGGAACATCCAATGCCCGCGCGGCAATGATTGAAAACACAGTATCGCCGGGCTACTATCGCTTGGTACGGCGCGCCGGGACACACGCGGGGCGCCAAGTCGAAAATCAAAACGGAGACTGACAATGAATACATTCGATCGCCGGGACTTCCTGAAGCTGGCCGGCGCCGCCGGGCTGACCGGAATATCGGGCTCGCTGCCGTCCCTTTCCCTGGCCGAGGGGGCCGACCTGGCCAAGGCCAAGGCCGAAGGCAAGGCCGTGTTCTACGCCAACATCACGTCGGTGGCGCCCATCATGAAGGCGTTCGACGCCGCCACCGGGGTCAAGGGCGTATACACGCGCATTTCCAGTTCGAAATTCCTGCCCACCATACTGACCGAATCCAATGCCGGAAAATTGATGGCCGACGTGGTGCAGGCGCCCCGCCCCATGCTCGAACTGCTCAAAGACAAAGGCGTGCTGGCCGGATACCGGTCTCCTTCGGCCAAGGGCTATCCCGAATGGGCCACCAAGGACGACCGCATGACGCTGTTCGGCATCGAATACGTGTCGTACCTGTTCAATACCGATCACGTCAAGAAGGCGGACGCGCCCCAGCGCTACGAAGACCTGGCCGACCCGAAATGGAAAGGCAAGATCGTCATGGCCAATCCGGGCACGCATTCCTCGACCATCTCGTGGCTGATCGGCCTGAAGGAATTCGTGTTCAAATCCGAATCCGACTGGATGGCCTACCTGAAAGGCCTGGCGGCCAACCAGCCCATGTTCGTGGCCTCGTTCGGCCCGACGCCGGCGCCCGTCGAAAGCGGCGAAAAACTCATCGGCATCTCCATGCCCAAATACATCGTCACCAAGGCCCCCGCCCCCCTGGACTGGGGCCCGCGCGGCGGCCAGCCGCTGCTGGGCACGCCTCGGGCCATCGCCGTCGCCGACAAGGCCCCGCGCCCCGATGCGGCGCGCGCCTTCATGGACTACTGGCTGTCCAAGCCGGCCATGTCGCTGCTGGCCAAAGACGTGGGCGAATACGTGCTGGCTCCCGGCGTGTTCCCGGCCATCGACGGCATAGACAAGGTCAAGGTGCTGCCGGTGCGCGATCTGTCCGACACCGAGATCGAGAAATGGGGCCGCGAGTTCAACAAGATCTTCGCGGCGAAATAAAACATCAGGGGGAATCAATCCGCATGGAAATCCGCATCGAGGGCCTTACCAAGAGTTATGTGTCCGAAGGAAAAAAGGTCAAGGCGCTCGACGGTATCGATCTGACCATTCCCGCCAATGAAATCTTCACCCTCCTGGGCCCCAGCGGTTGCGGCAAGACCACGCTGCTGCGCTGCATCGTGGGCCTTGAAACCCCCGACGAGGGCGAAATCCGCATAGGCGGCGACATTGTCTGGTCGGGAAAGCAAGGCATTGCCGTCCCGCCCGAAAAACGCGGGCTGGGCATGGTGTTCCAGACCTACGCCATCTGGCCGCACATGAGCGTGTTCGACAATGTCGCTTACCCGCTGCAGGTCCGCGGCGAGCGCAAGGACGCCATCCGCGAAAAAGTGGCCCAAACCCTGCGTTTCGTTCAACTGGAAGGCGTCGAGACCCGCTCGGCCACGCGCCTGTCCGGCGGCCAGCAGCAGCGCGTGGCGCTGGCGCGCGCCCTGGTGGCCGAACCCAAGGTCATCCTGTTCGACGAACCCTTAAGCAACCTGGACGCCAAGCTGCGCGAGGAAACCCGCAAGGTACTCCGCAGCTTCCTGAGCAAACTGGACATCACGGCGGTCTATGTCACGCACGACCGGGTCGAAGCCCTGGCGCTGTCGGATTCGATCGCCGTGATGCGCGCGGGCCACATCATCGAACGCGGCAGCCCGCAAAAAATCTACTTCGACGCCGACCACCGCTTCGTGGCCGATTTCATCGGGCGCGCGAACCTCGTCCAGGCCACGGTGCGCGAACAGCAGGCCGATGCGACCGTCGTCGAATGCGCCCTGGGCGCCATACGCTGCCAGAGGCGCGACGTATCGGCGGGCGATCAGGTCACCCTGTGCATCCGCCCCGAATTCATGCACCTTACCGGCGCCGGCGGCGACACGCCGCCGGGCCAGAACGTGATCAGCGGGCGCATCGAAACCCTTGATTTCGTCGGCGAGGTCTACGAAGCGGAAGTCCGCATCGGCGGCGAGCTGCTGCTGGCCCGGGTCGACCCGGACGTTCGCGTGGCGCAAGGCGATTCCGTCAGCTTCGCGCTGGCGCCGGCGCACTGCCTGCTCGTCTCGGCCTAAGGCGCCCCGCATGGATTCATCGCGCTCCAAGCTGACCTGGTCGCTCATCGTCATTGTCGGCTTCCTGACCCTGTGTCCCGTGCTGATGCTGTTCCTGGGCAGTTTTTCCCAGGGCCTGACGGCGTTCGGGCACTTCACCACCGCCAAATACGCGGCGGCCTACACCGACCCGGCCCTGCCGGGCGTGGTCGTCAACACCATCATTTTCGTGCTGGGATCCACCGTGCTGGCCACGGGGCTGGCCCTGATTCTGGCATACCTGAACACGCGCACCGACATTCCATGCAAGCCGTTGTTCAAGGTGCTCTCCATCGTCCCCATGATGATCCCGCACCTGTTGTTCTCGGTCAGTTGGGCATTGCTGCTCAACCCCTCGAACGGCCTGCTCAACGCCTTCCTGAAAGACGTGTTCTCGCTGCACAGCGCGCCCTTCAACATCTATTCCCTGTGGGGCATGGTACTGGTCGAGGGCCTGCTGAACATGCCCATCGCCTACCTGATCATCGCCCCGGCCATGGCCTCGTTCGACGTGGCGCTGGAGGAATCGTCGCGCGTATTCGGCGCCGGCGCCTGGCGCACCCTGATACGCGTCACGCTGCCGGTGCTGCGCCCGGCCATACTGGCCGCGTTCGTCCTGGGCATCGTGCGCAGCCTGGCCTCGTACGCCGTGCCCCGGGTGCTGGGGATGCCGGGCCGCGTCGACGTGCTGGCCACCTATCTGTACCAGATGATCGCCACGGGGTTCGCGCCCGACTACGGCAAGGCGGCCGCGCTGGGCATGAGCGTGCTGGCCGCGTCCATAGGACTGATCGTCCTGTACCGCGCGCTGACCGCCGAAGGCGGCAAATTCGTCACCATCTCCGGGCGCGGCTACCGCCCCGCCGTCATCGAGCTCAAGCGCGCCAGGACGCCGTTGTTCATCGGTATTTCGGTGCTTTCCTTCCTGATGGCGGTGCTGCCCGTGGCCGTGTTGCTGTATACGTCCCTGGTGCCCTATTCCATGGTGCCCAGCGCCCGCGCATTCGCCTCCATGAGCTGGAAGCACTGGATCGACGTGCTGCAAGACCCCGTGTCGCTGCTGGCCTTGAAGAACAGCCTGTTCCTGGCGGTGGTGGGCGCCACGCTGGGCGTACTCCTGTCCATATTCATCGCCTACGTGATCGTCAAGATACGCACCCGGGCCTCGGGGCTGCTGGAATCGTTGAGCTTCCTGTCGTTTTCCTTCCCCGGCATCGTCATAGGCATAGGCTTCATGTGGTTCTTCGTGCAGACTCCGCTGTACGCCACGCTGACCGCCCTGCTTCTGGCGTATATCGCCACCTACCTGCCCTACGGCGTGCGGCCGTTGGCCAGCGCCTTCGTCCAGGTGCATGCCCATCTGGAAGAGTCTTCGCTGGTCTGCGGCGCCAGCGCCCTGACGACCATGCGGCGCGTCATCGTGCCCCTGCTCATTCCGGGCATTGTCTCGGCCTGGATCCTGATGGCGACCATGTTCGTGCGCGAGCTGACCGTGTCGGTCGTGCTTTCCCGGCCCGGAAGCGAAGTGCTGGCCGTGCAGATACTAAGCTTCGCCGACGACGGCTTGTGGGGCAAGCTGTCCGCCCTGGGCATTATCATGATCCTCATTTCCACCGCCCTGGTGCTGCTGGCCACCTACACGGGCACGCGATTCAAGGCGGCACGCGCGACGCGATGACGACGCCCCATCCATGAACCGTGCCTCGCTTCCGCTGCGCCTGCCCCTGCTGTTGTTGCTGGCGCACCTGTACGTCGCCATCCGGCTGTTCGCCGCGGCCTTCGGAACCCCGCTGCAGTGGCCGACGCTGGCGGCCATGGCCGTGCTTTACCTGCTGATCCTGGCCGGCTTCCTGGCGCGCCGGCACGCCGGCCGGCGCCTGTGCGACACCGCGGCCTGGGCGGGCTTTCTGGCCATGGGCGGGTTTTCGTGGCTGTTCGTGCTGACGGTCCTGCGCGACGCCGTGCTGCTGGTGCTGGGCATCGCCGGCCTCATCGCGCCGGCCTACCTGGATCCGTTCGCGAAACACGCCTACGCCGCCACGGCGATTGCCGTGCCCGTACTGGCCCTGGCCGCCGTCCTGCTGGGCCTGTTCAACGCGCGCCGCGCACCGCGCGTGGTCGAGGTCTACGTTCCCCTGGACGACCTGCCCCAGGCGTTGCGGGGATTATCCATCGTGCAGATCACCGATCTGCACATAGGGTCCACCATCAAACGGCGCTACGTACAGGCGGTGGTCGACGCGGCCAACCGCCTGGCCCCCGACATCATCGCGCTGACCGGAGACCTGATCGACGGCGGCGTGCAAAGCCTGGCCCCGCACACGCAACCGCTGGCGCAATTGAAAGCCCGCCTGGGCATCTACGCCGTGACCGGCAACCATGAATACTACAGCGGCGTGCGGCAATGGCTGCCGGAATTCCGCCGCCTGGGCATGCGCGTGCTGATGAACGAACACGAAGTCGTGCATTGCGGCCCGGCGGAGCTGGTCATTGCGGGCGTGACCGACTTCGGCGCGGCCAGGTTCGACGCGGACCAGGCCAGCAGCCCCGCCCAGGCCATGCGGGGCGCTCCGGCGCACGCCGGGGCCAGGATACTGCTGGCGCATCAGCCGCGCAGCGCCCGCGAGGCCGCCGACGCGGGGTTCGACCTGCAGTTGTCGGGCCATACGCACGGCGGCCAGTTCTGGCCCTGGCAGTATTTCGTGCCGCTGCAGCAGCCCTTCGTGGCCGGCCTGCACCGGCTGGACCGGCTGTTCGTCTACGTAAGCCGGGGCACCGGGTATTGGGGGCCGCCCCTGCGCCTTGGCGCCCGCTCCGAGATCACCCGCATTCATCTCGGGCGGCAAGGCTTATCATAGTGTTCGTGGACCATCGTCATTGCGACACACCGTCACGAACACCATCGCCTATATTTTTTAACCAGGAAGCGAATCTTGGAAGGATCCAATCTGTTGCTGCTGGCCTTGGTGTACCTGGCGGCCGGCGTCATCTCCGTACCCATCGCGCAGCGCCTCGGGCTGGGATCGGTGCTGGGCTACCTGATCGCGGGCGCCATCATAGGGCCGTTCGCCCTGCATCTGGTCGGCAACCAGGCCGGCGTCATGCATTTTGCCGAGTTCGGCGTGGTCATCATGCTGTTCCTGATCGGCCTGGAGGTGCGTCCAACGGTGCTGTGGAGCCTGCGGGGCGTGTTCTTCGGCCTGGGCGGCATCCAGGTCGCGCTGACCGGCCTGGTGCTGGCCGCGACGGGCATGGCGCTGGGAATGGGCTGGCGCGCGGCCCTGGCGCTGGGCTTCATTCTGGCGTTGTCGTCCACCGCGATCGTGCTGCAGACCTTCGAGGAAAAAGGGCTCAGGCACACGCAGGCCGGTTCGGCGGCATTCGGCATCCTGCTGTTCCAGGACGTATCGACCATCCCCATGTTCGCCGTCCTGCCGCTGCTGGCCATGAACGGCGTCCAACCCATGGCCGGGGCGGCCCAGACGGGCCTGCTTTCGGGCTTTCCAGAATGGATGCACGCCCTGGCCGTGCCGGCCGCCGTCTTGCTGGTGATCGGCGCCGGCCGCTACCTGGCCCGCCCCGTCTTCCGCTTCATCGCCAAGACACGCTCCCGCGAGATCTTCACCGCGTCGGCCCTGCTGCTGGTCATTGCCGTGGCCGCCCTGATGGAAGCGGTGGGCCTGTCGGCCGCGCTGGGCGCCTTCCTGGCCGGCGTGGTGCTGGCCGACAGCGAATTCAGGCGCGAAATCGAAAGCGACATCGAGCCGTTCCGGGGCCTGCTGCTGGGGCTGTTTTTCATTTCGGTGGGCGCCAGCATGAACCTGGATCTGGTGGCGTCCAAGCCGGCCCTGCTGCTCGCCTGCGTCCTTGGGCTGATGACGATCAAGACCATCGTCACCTATGCCATCGCGCGCCTGTTTCGCGTCGAGCGGCGGGCCGCCGCGCTGACGGCGCTTGCCCTGGCCCAGGGCGGTGAATTCGCTTTCGTGCTGCTGGGCATCGCCTCGGCGCTGGGCGTCGTGGCCACCGGTATCTCGGCCCTGGCCACGGCGGTCGTGGCCATTTCCATGGCGCTGACGCCGATCCTGCTGATAGCCTACCGGCGCTGGTGCACGGCGGATCTGTCCAACGCCGCCGAGCCCGAAAACGACGCATTCCAGGATCGCCCCGACGCCATCATCGCAGGCTTCGGACGCTTCGGGCAGGTCGTCGCCCGCCTGTTGATCATCAACGGATTCAAGACGTCGACGCTGGACACCAGCACGGAACAGGTCGAGCTGGTGCGCCGGTTCGGACTTCGCGTCTATTACGGCGACGCCACCCGGCTTGACCTGCTGCAGGCTTCCGGCGCCGCGCACGCCCGGCTGCTGGTCGTGGCCATAGACGACCGCGACCAGGCCGACAAGCTGGTCGAGATCGCCGCGCAGCATTTTCCCAATCTGCGCATCCTGGCCCGCGCATACGACAGGCGCCATGCGTACCGCCTGCTGGACAAGGGGGCGCACGTGGTCGAGCGCGAAACCTTCGAGGCCGGCCTGACCCTTGGGGCCGAGGCGCTCAAGACGCTGGGCTTCAAGACCATGCAGGCGGCCCGCGCCGCCCGGCTGTTTCGCAAGCACGATGAAAACATGTTCGAGGCCCTGGCCAAGGTGTGGGGCGACGAAGAACGGTTCCTCGTGGCCACCAAGGAAAGCAGCGAGCGCATGAACGAACTGCTGGCCGCCGACATACAGGCCATGCTGCGGGAACCCGAGGGCGAGCGCACGTAAACGGCGTGCCCTAGTCGTGCGGGCCGGTCACTTTGGCGCGCAGGCGCTTGACTTCGCCATGCACGGCCTTGCGCTGCACCCGCCGGCGCTGCGACGCCCGCGTCGGCCGCGTGGGCTTGCGCGCGGCGGGACGCCGCATGGCATCGCGAATCAGGGCCACGAGCCGCTCCAGCGCATCGGCGCGATTCTTCTCCTGGCTGCGAAACGATTGCGCCTTGATGACGATGACGCCGTCCTTGGATACGCGCCTGTCGGCCAGCGCGCACAGGACGGCCTTGCATTCCGGCGGCAGGCACGAGGCATGGATGTCGAAGCGCAGATGCGCCGCCGTCGATACTTTATTCACGTTCTGCCCGCCCGCGCCCTGGGCTCGAATCATGGTGAATTCGATGTCGCGTTCGTCCAGGAACAGAGCGTCGTCTATGTCTATGTTGTATGGCATGGCCGCCGCTATTGTAGTTCGGCAAGGCGCGCCGGGGCGGATTCCCCCGGCACGCGGCGAAGCCCCCGGGTTTTGAATACAATGTGGAAAAATCCACAACGCAGCATGAGCCAGACCGCCGTTCACTCCCCCCAAGCCTTTTCGCACGCCGAAGTGCGTTCCATCATCATCGGCCTGATGCTGGCCATTTTGCTGGGCGCGCTGGACCAGACGATCGTTTCGGTGGCCCTGCCCATGATGTCGGCCGACCTGGGCGGCGTGGACTTGCTGGCCTGGGTCGTCTCGGGCTATCTGATCACCGTGGCGGTCGCCACGCCCATCTACGGCAAGCTGGGCGACCTGTACGGACGGCGGGTCATGCTGTCCTCGGCCATCGGCATTTTCCTGCTGGCTTCCGTGGGCAGCGCCATGGCGCCGACCATGCCGTTCCTGGTCGGGGCGCGCATCATGCAGGGCGTGGGCGGAGGCGGCCTGATCTCCGTCGCGCAGGCGATCATCGCCGACGTGGTCGCGCCGCGCGAACGCGGCCGCTACCAGGGCTACATCAGCGCGGCGTTTGCCGTGGCCAGCGTCTCGGGACCCCTGCTGGGCGGCTTCCTGACGTCTTACCTGTCGTGGCGCTGGGTGTTCTGGATAAACCTGCCGCTGGGCGCGGCGGCCATGATCATTTCGCGCCGCGCCCTGGCCCGGCTGCACACGCCGCGCGTCAAGCGTCCGGTCGATTACCCGGGCGCCGTGCTGATGACCGTCGCGCTTACCCCCCTGCTCATAGGCATCACCAGGGTGGGACAGGGAACCCCCTGGTTCGACGACCTGAACCTGCAGTTGTTCGGCGCCACCCTGGTCGCCATGGTGCTGTTCCTGTGGCAGGAAAAGCGCTCGGTCGAACCCATCGTGCCGCTCTCGCTGTTTCGCAATTCCACCGTGTCGCTGTCGTGCACGATCATGTTCATCGCCTTTATCCTGATCGTTTCCCTGTCCGTGCTGATTCCCTTGCGCGCGCAGATGCTGCTGGGGGTCAGGGCCGACCGGGCCGCGCTGCAGCTGCTGCCTTTCTCGCTGGCCATCCCGCTGGGCGCATACGCGGGCGGCAAGCTCTCGGCCTACACGGGGCGTTTCAAGCGCATCCAGCTTTGCGGAGCCGTATGCGTGCCGATCTCCATGCTGGGACTGATCTTCGTCGATGTCCACGCCCTGGGCGCGAACCTGGTGTGCGTGGCCCTGATAGGCGCGGCCATCGGCCTGCAGTTGCCCACGTCGACCGTGGCGGTGCAAAACGCGGTGGCGCACCATCATATCGGCATCGCCACCGCGGTGATCGCCTTTTGCCGGTCGCTGGGCGCCGCCATCGGCATCGCCGTGCTGATGGCGGTGCTGATGGCGACCCTGCAGTCCATGGCGCCGGCATCGATGGGCTCGCTCTCGGGCGCGGAAATCATCAAGGACATGGTCGATCATGCGGCCGCGTCCATGAGCGCGCTGGCCCATGCCCAGTTGGCGACGTCGGTGCAAGGCGCGTTTCGCAAGGTTTTCGTGCTGGCGACCGTCATAGCCTGCGTGGCGATCGCCCTGTCGCTGTCGCTGCGCGACGAAACCCTGGGGGAAGCCGTGCCGGCGGCGGCCGATTAAGAACCCCGGACGTCTCTAGGGCTTGACGCAGGACGCGTCGCCGCCGGGCGGATACACGGGCTCGTCGGGCCGGGCAAGCAATGCGGCCAGGGCCGCTTTTTCATCGACGGACAACTGCGCGGTTCGGGCGCCGGCATCCAGCAACAGCCGGGCCGCGCCCTTGTTCCGGGCCCGGATGGCGTTCTGCAGCAGCGTGCGGCCCTGGCGATCCCGAACCTGCAGGTCAGCCCCATGCGCCACCAGCATGTCCAGGAACGGCGCGATGCGCGGCGACTGGGGCGCGTAATACTGGAACCGCATCAGGGCCTGCGCCGGCGCGGTGCCCGGATATGGATCGGGGCCGTTTTCCACGGCGTTGACAGGCATGTGCCGCGTTTCGATCAGCCATTTCCCCACGTTCAGCGCCGCGCCGCCGGCCGCCGCCACCAGCAACGTGTCGTTCTCGGCCAGGACGGGACCCCGAATGGAAAGCGGCACGCCTCTGGCGGCCAGATCCCGCACCAGATCCAGGCGATCCAGTTGCGCCGCCTGCCACATCGCCCGGCGGCGCGCGCCTTTGTCGCTGACCGGGAACAGCAGGCCCAGCATGGCGGGATCGCCGCGCGCCACGGCAACTTCCAGCGCATCCAGGCTGCTTAGCGGATAGCCTTCGCAGGTGCGCATGTCCACGGTTTCCTGGCCCAGACGGCTGGACACCGCCGCGTGCTGCCGGACCAGGGCCCGCGCCACCTTGTGCGCGCCCGCCTCGGCCGCGTCCAGCAATTGCGCGTTCAGCAGATACATGTCGGCGCAGCGTTTACCGCACTGCTTTTGCGCGTGCGCCAGCTTGCCCGCCTGGTCGGACTCGATGACGTGGAACAAGACCTGGCGCTGGGCGTCGGCCTGGTTCCGCCGCCAGCCCTGGTAGAGCTGGATGCTCAGCAATACCAGCGTGGCGGCGGCGGGTACGACCTGAATCCAGATCACGATCCGCAGCCAGGAAGGCGCGCCGTACAGGCGCCAGAACAAGGCATTGAGCGCCAGCACCAGCAGGTTGGCCGCCGCCAGTACCAGCCACCCCAGCAACGCCGACAGTCCCGCGAACATGCCGCCGTGGCCCTGGGCGAATATCATGGGCAGGCCCAGCGCCAGCGACCCCAGCGCGACGAGCACGATAAGCACGGCCAGCAGCGATCTCATGAGCGGGCCGTCCCGCCCGTCGCGCCCGCCGGCCCGGCCCCTGTCATTGCTGTTCGAACCGGTCGAAATGACGTTCGGTGAATTCCTTCTGGCTGGCCAGTTCGTCGACGCGCGCGGCGGGCGGCCCCATCCGAAGCCAGGACAGCATCCGGTCGATCTGATCCACCGGGCCTTGCAGCATGGCCTCGACCGACGAATCGGCGGCGTTGCGCACCCAGCCCGTAATGCCAAGCCCATGCGCCTGGCGCACGGCGGCGGCGCGAAAACCCACTCCCTGGACTTTCCCGGTGATGCGTACGGAAACCGTCTCGACGGCGTGATCCAAGGGTAGCTGCTTCATGGGTATCCCGATGTTTTCTGCCAGTGCGCCATTGCCGGACGCCTTGCGACGGCATTTTACCGTGTCGCTGCACCTGGTTTCTCCCACCTTGGACAAGAATTTACTATTGCTACCACATGCCCGGATATATTCGGCTCAGGCTATTGGGCTGATTTTTCACGACTTTTATGCTGCAAAGCGGTAGTGCGTTGTTTTTTCGATAAATAAGTGTGTTTTCAGAAAAAATACTCATTGTTTATAACTGGGGTAAACCCCTATAATCTAGCCATCGATCAGCTCGCAGTACAGAAAGGAATGCCGCATCATGTCAACCATCTCTTGCCCCCCCATCATCGGTCTGGCCAACGACGCCGTCAGCCAGGGCGAGCAAAACGCGAACCTCATTGCGGCGCATATGGCTCCGATGCACGGCAAGCCGATGCTGGGCGGAATCCAGGGGTACTTCAGCGCCCTGGCCGCCGATATCCGCCGTTCGCGCGAGCTTGCCCGAAGCGGGTTTCCGTCCGTGCGCGGCAATTGACGCGCGCAGCCGCCGAAAACGCCCAAACACCCGGGCGGTTTATGCGCCGTCCAGCCAGCCCCCGGTAAAGCCCGCCTGTTTCAGGCCCGTGACAATGTACGGGCAGCCGCGCATCAAGTTCCACAACATGCCGCTGCGGTAGTTTTCGATCATCAGCACGATAGGCCCCTGGTTGATGCCGAAATGCCAGGGCGACACCCAGCCGTACGGCGCGGTGTCGGGAGTGGAGAACGTGGGGTTGTACGTGGCCTTGAATCCATACAGATTGCTTTGCGTCAGCTTCAGTTCGTTGACGTAGTGATCGATGGCCGGCAGCACGATGTCCGGCGCGAAAGGCAGGGACGCCACCACGGCCCACGGGGCTACCGTGCCGTCGTCGGGGCCGTACGGCACGCCGCGCCCCACGTAATCGTAGAACTGCCGCTCCAGCCCATCGATTTTCATGGTGCACGGCCCCGGCCCGTCGCTGGCCGTCACCCCCCAGCAAAATGGCCCATAGAAAGCATACTTTTGCGGATTGTCGATGGCATATTGACGCTGCACGTAGGTGGCGCGCCGGCTGTTCTCGAAATAATCGATGCCCTTGTCGCGCATGAAGGCGTCCTGGATGCCGCGAAAATCGATCCAGCAGTGCGATAGCTGGTGCGTGAAAAGCGGCCCCGCGTAAACATAGTCCTGGCCATAGCACGATTCCCAGCGGTATGTGCTGGCCCAGGCGCCGTAGCTGTCTCCGGCAAGAGGATGCGTGGGCGAACCCAGGGCCAGCATGTACAGCAACAGGGCTTCGTCATAGCCTTCCCAACGGTACTGGATGAACCCGGTTTCCGGCCTCCAGCCATGGGTCAGGGTCAGGCCGCCGTTCTGCGCCCAGGCCCAGTCGGCGCGGCGATACAGCGCATCGGCCAGCTCGCGGATTTCCTCCTGCTGCGGCGTATCGCTGCTGAAATACGACGCCGAGGTCAAGGCTCCGGCCAGGAAAAACGCGGTATCCACCGTGGACAGTTCGCACTGCCACATGCGCCGCCCCGTTTTCATGTCCAGGAAGTGGTAATACAGTCCCTTGTATCCGGTGGCGTCGGGCTCGGGCCCCTGGTGGCTGTTCCAGAAGAACCGCAAAGCCGCCAGCGTGCGCTCGATGGCCCCGGCCTTGGACATCAGGCCGCGCTCGACCGCCACCGGATAGCACGCAAGCGCCAGCCCCGTGGCGGCGATGCTTGCCGGCCAGCCCGGCGCGCTTTTGTCCAGCACCAGCCCATTGGTCTGGTTGCTTTCATGCAGGAAATAACTGAACGATTTGTGCTGCAGCAGCTTCAGTTCCGCGTCGCCGCCGATCTTGCTGCCGCTCATGCCTTCTTTCCCGAAGGCGCTTTGCCTGCGGCCGCCGGCTTTTCCTTGGCGCTTATGCCCAGGGCTTCGTCGACGATGCCCTGGGCCTCGGCCAGCATGCGCTGGACATGGTCCTTGCCCTGGAAGCTTTCGGCATATATCTTGTAGATATCTTCCGTGCCCGAGGGGCGCGCCGCGAACCAGCCGTTTTTCGCCACGACCTTGATGCCTCCGATGGGCGCATCGTTGCCCGGCGCGCGCGTCAGGACGGCGTCGATTTTTTCACCGGCCAGGTCCTTGATATGAACCTGGTCCGCCGACAGTTCGGCCAGGCGCTTTTTCTGCTGGGGCGTGGCCGATGCCTCGAACCGGCTGGCAACCGGTTCCCCCAGGTCCTGGGTGATGCGCCGGTAGCTCTGGCCCGGGTCCTTGCCCGTCCGCACGGTCATCTCGGCCGAGAGCAGCGCGGCGATCATGCCGTCCTTGTCCGTCGTCCAGGTGGAGCCGTCCTTGCGCAGGAACGACGTACCCGCGCTTTCCTCGCCGCCGAACCCCAGGGACCCGTCGAACAATCCGTCGACGAACCACTTGAAGCCGACGGGGACCTCGACCAGCTTTCGCCCCAGCCTGGCGGCCACCCGATCGATGATCTGGCTGCTGACCACGGTCTTGCCCACGCCGGCGTTCTTGCCCCATTGCGGCCTGTGACTGAACAGGTAGTTGGCCAGCACGGCCAGATAATGGTTCGGCGGCAGCAGGCCCGCGCTTTGGGTGACGATGCCGTGGCGATCGTAGTCGGTGTCGCAGCAGAAAGCGATGTCGAAGCGGTCCTTCAGGGCGATCAGGCGCTGCATGGCATAGCGCGACGACGGATCCATGCGTATCTTGCCGTCCCAGTCCACGGTCATGAACCGGAAATCGGGTTCGACCTCGTCGCTGACGATATCCAGGTTCAGCTTGTAGCGTTCGGCGATGCGGGCCCAGTAATGCACGCCCGCTCCGCCCAGCGGATCGACCCCCATGCGTATATCGGCCGACCGTATCGCGTCCATGTCGACGATGGTGTCCAGCGCCTCGACGTAAGCGCCCAGGAAATCATGGCGATGCGTCGTCGGGGCATCCAGGGCCTTCTGGTACGGCCACTGCCGCACGCCTTTCAGATCATCCTTGAGCAACTGGTTCGCCCTGTCCTGGATCCAGTCGGTGATGTCGACGTCGGCGGGGCCGCCATTGCTGGCGTTGTACTTGTAGCCGCCATTGTCGGGCGGGTTGTGCGACGGCGTGATGACGATGCCGTCGGCCAGGCCGCTGGAGCGCCCTTTGTTGTAGGCCAGTATGGCCAGCGACACCGACGGCGTGGGGGTCGTCTCATCGTCTTGCGAAATCAGGGTCTGCACGCCATTGGCGGCGAACACTTCCAGGGCCGTGCGCGATGCCGGCACCGACAGCGCGTGCGTGTCTATGCCCAGGTACAAAGGGCCGTCGACGTGGTTCTTCGCCCGGTAATCGCACACCGCCTGGCTGATCGCCAGGACGTGCGCTTCATTGAACGTCAGTTCCAGCGACGACCCCCTGTGGCCCGATGTGCCGAACGCAACGCGCTGTGCCGGTATTCCCGGGTCGGGCCGGCCGCTGTAATAGCTGGAGATCAGCTTGGGAACGTTCACCAGAATGGACCTGGGCGCCGGCTTTCCCGCCAGCGGGCTGATCTTCATGGACTGTGTCTTGTCGGAATCGACCATAAGATAGTGCCTCTTTGCTTATTGTTTGTGCCTTCCGTTGCGGGCGACCTGCTCGCGCGCGGCGGTCACGACGTGCTGCGGCTCGAAACCGAAATGCCGGGACACTTCCTGTCCCGGCGCCGACGTGCCAAAGGTATTCATGCCGAGAATGGCGCCCTGGTTGCCCACGTAGCGCTCCCAGCCGAACCCGGACGCCTCTTCGACCGAGACGCGCGCCGTTACGTCGGGGGGAAGCACCTGATCGCGGTAGCTCTGGCTTTGGGCCTCGAACAATTCCCACGACGGCATGCTGACCACGCGGGAGTGGATGCCCTGCTCCAGCAGTTCTTCGTGGGCGGCCACGCACAACGCCACTTCGCTGCCGCTGGCCAGCAGCAACACCTGCGGTTTGTGGTCCGGGGAGTCGGCCAGCACATAGGCTCCCTTGGCCACGCCTTCGGCTGAGGCGTACCTGGTGCGATCGAACGTGGGCACCGCCTGGCGCGTCAGCACCAGCGACACCGGACGGTCGCGCAACGGCATGATCGCGCGCCAGGCCTGCACCACTTCGTTCGCGTCGGCCGGACGCATCACGATCATGCCGGGCATGGCGCGCAGCGAGGCAAGCTGCTCGATGGGCTGGTGCGTCGGCCCGTCTTCGCCCAGGCTGATCGAGTCGTGGGTCCAGATGTAGATGACGGGTATCTCCATCATGGCGCTCAGGCGCAGCGACGGGCGGCAGTAATCGGTGAACACGAAGAAGCTGGACGCGAAAGGCCGCACCCGGGATACGGCCAGGCCGTTGGCCACGGCGCACATCGCATGTTCGCGTATGCCGAAATGGAAGTTCCGGCCCGCGTAGTCGCCGTCGAAGGCGGGCGCCTGGAAACTGCTGTAGAGCGGGTCGACCAGATTCGTTTTCGTCGAGGGCGACAAATCGGCGGCGCCGCCGATTACCCAGGGCACCTGGCCGGCAATGGCATTGAGCACCTTGCCCGAGGACGAGCGCGTCGCCACCCCCTTCGCATCGGCGGGAAACTCCGGCAGGGTCTTGTCCCAATCGGCGGGCACCGTGCCCTTGCGCATATGGTCGAGCTGGCTGGCCAGGTCGGGATACTGGGCGCAATAGGCGCGGTACATGTCCGTCCAGGCCGCATACGACGACGCGCCGCGCTTGCCCAGGTTCCGGGCGAAGTGCTCCGGCACCTGCGGCGGAACCTGGAATTGCGCGTCCGGGTCGCAGCCGTAGAATTCCTTGGCAAGGCGAACCTCTTCGGCCCCCAGGGGTTCGCCATGGGCATCGCGCGTGTCCTGTTTATGCGGCGCTCCGTAGCCGATATGGCTGCGCACGATGATCATCGTGGGCTTGTCCGAGGCCAGGAACGCATCGTACGCGCCGGCCAGGGCATGCAGATCGTTCGCGTCGGCCACGCGCACGACATTCCAGCCATAAGCGGCGAAGCGCGCGCCGGTGTCTTCGGTGAAGGCCAGGCTGGTGTTGCCTTCAATGGAAATATGATTGTCGTCGTAGATCCAGCACAGGTTCGACAGCCCCAGATGGCCGGCCAGCGACGCGGCCTCGCTGCTCACGCCCTCCATCATGTCGCCGTCGCCGCACACGGCATACACATTGTGCTGGAACAGGTCGAAGCCGGGCCGGTTATACGTCTTGGCCAGCCAGCGTCCCGCGATCGCCATGCCCACGCTGTTGGCCACGCCCTGCCCCAGCGGACCCGTGGTGATCTCCACGCCCGAGGTCCAGCCGTATTCGGGATGGCCGGTGCAGCGGCTGCCCATCTGCCGGAAGCTCTTGAGGTCTTCAAGCGTGACCGCCAGCCGGTCGGTGGAAGGATAGCTGGGCAGGTTCGCGCGCACGCCCGTCAGGTACAGCATGCTGTAGAGCAGCGCGCAGGCATGGCCCGAGGACAGCACGAAGCGGTCGCGATCGGGCCAGTCCGGGTGTTCGGGGCTGTAGCGCAGGAAACGCTGCCACAGGCAGTACACCGTGGGGGCCGCGCCCATGGGCGTGCCCGGATGCCCGGACTGGGCCTTTTGCACGGCGTCGATGGACAGTGTGCGCAAAGTATTGATGCACAGTTGATCGAGTTCGGAAGTAGTGTTGGTCATAACCGTTTTCAAGCCTTGAAAAAGAGCGCTACGCCTGCCTGGCCTTGAATCGGCGGTAATGCCGGATCAAGGTGTTGGTCGAGCTGTCGTGTGCAAGCTCGGGCTCGTCGGCGCTGGTCAGTTCGGGCGACACGCGCAAGGCCAGCGCCTTGCCAAGCTCGACGCCCCACTGATCGAACGAGTCGATGTTCCAGATTACGCCCTGGGTAAAAACGCTGTGCTCGTAAAGCGCCACCAGCGTGCCCAGGGAATGCGGCGTCAAGCGCTCCAGAAGCAATGCGTTGCTGGGACAGTTCCCCTCGAACACCCGATAAGGCGCCTGCCATTCGGGGATGCCTTCGGCGATGACCTGATCGTGCGTCTTGCCGAACGCCAGCGCCTCGGTCTGCGCGAACAGGTTCGACGTCAGTTCGTCGTGCTGCTGCCCCAGCGGGTTCAGCCCCTGGCAAAACCCGATGAAGTCGCAGGGAATGACGTGCGTGCCCTGGTGGATCAACTGGTAGAACGAATGCTGGCCGTCGGTGCCCGGTTCGCCCCAATAGATGGGCCCGGTCTGGTAGGTGACCTTGCGCGCGCCGTCGGTGGTGACGTGCTTGCCATTGCTTTCCATCGTCAATTGCTGCAGGTAGGCGGGGAAACGCGACAGGTATTGATCGTAAGGCAGCACTGCCACCGTCTCGGCCCCCAGGAAGTTGGTGTTCCACACCCCCAGAAGCCCCATCAGCGCCGGCAGGTTCCGGTGCAGCGGCGTATCGCGGAAGTGCACATCCATGGCGTGGAACCCCGCCAGCATCTCGTCGAACCGCTGCGGCCCGATGGCGATCATGGTCGACAGCCCTATGGCCGAGTCCATGGAATACCGTCCGCCCACCCAGTCCCAGAAGCCGAACATGTTCGCCGTGTCTATGCCGAACTTGGCGACTTTTTCCGCATTGGACGACACGGCGACGAAATGGCGCGGCAAGGCGCGCTCGTCGCCAAGCTTGTCCAGGCACCACTGCCGGGCCGCGCGGGCATTGGTCAGGGTCTCAAGCGTGCCGAAGGTCTTGGAGCAGATGATGAACAGGGTTTCCTCGGGATCCAGGCCGCGCAGCGCCTCGACCAGATCGGTGGAATCCATGTTGGATACGAAGCGGAAATTCAGATCGCGCTGGCTGTAGTATTTAAGCGCCTGGTAGGCCATGACCGGACCCAGCGCCGAGCCCCCTATGCCGATATTGACGACGTTCCTGACCCGCTTTCCGGTGTAGCCCAGCCACTGCCCGCCCCGGACTTTCTCGGCGAAGGCGCCCATGCGATCGAGCACGTCGTGGACGTCGGGGACGACGTCGCGCCCGTCGACCACGATCTGTTCGCCCACGGGCATGCGCAAAGCCACGTGCAGCACCGACCGCCGCTCGGTGGTATTGATTTTCTCGCCGGCGAACATGGCCTGGATCTTTTGTTCCAGGCCGCGCTGGCGCGCCAGGTCGAGCAACAGCTTCAGGGTTTCGTCGGTGATCCGGTTTTTCGAATAATCGAAATAAATGCCCACGGCCTCGGCCGCCAGGCGCTGGCCCCGCCCGGGATCCTGCTGGAACAACTGCCCCAGCGTGCGCGCGCCGATGTCCCGGTGATGCGCGGCCAGGGCTTCCCATCCGGGGGTTTCGGTCAACAGCGGGAGTTCGGTGGCGTTTTGCGTTGTCATGACTTGGAGGCCCCGGAATGGGTGGGCGCCGCGGTTTTCAGGGCGGCGCTTTTCGATTCGATGCATTCCAGCAGCGTGCGCCACGACTGGTCGAACGCATCGGTGCCTTCGTCCTGCAGGCGCCGGGCAAGCGCGTCCTGGTCCACGCCCGCCGCCGCGAAGTCGGCCAGAACGGCCTGGGCCGACGTATCGCCGCCCTTCAAGGGTTCGCCCGGGCGTCCGTGGTCGGCGAACGCCAGCAGCGTTTTCTCGGGCATGGTGTTGATCGTGTCGGCCGCCGTCAATGCCTGGATGTACAAGGTATCGGACGATTTCGGGTCCTTCGTGCCCGTGCTGGCCCACAGCAGGCGTTGCGGCCGTACGCCCGCGTCCGCCAGTTTCTTCCATTCGGGCGATGCCAGAAGCGCGCGGTACGCGGTGTACGCATCGCGGGCGATGGCGATGCCGAGCCGGTCTTTCAGCTTCGCATCCACCTTGTTTTGCACCGCGACGTCCCAGCGGCTGACGAACAGCGACGCCACGCAACGCACGTCGGGCTCGAGGCCGGCCTTGATCCGGCGCTCGACGCCGCGCATGTAGGCCTGGGCCGCCGCCAGGTACTGGGCGCGGGAAAACAGCAAGGTGACGTTGATCGGAACCCCGTTGAAGATGGATTCCTCGATCGCCTTCAGGCCCGCCGGCGTCCCCGGTATCTTGATGAAAAGATTCGGCCGCGCCGCCCTGGCGTGCAGGGTCTTGGCCGCTTCGATCGTGGCGCCGGCATCGTTGGCCAGCAGCGGCGAGACTTCCAGCGACACCCAGCCATCAAGCCCCTTGCTGGCCTGGTGCGCGGGAAGGAACAGGTCGGCGGCGCGCGTCAGGTCTTCGATCGCCAATTCGAAAAACAGGGCTTCGCCGGATTTCCCCTGCCCCGTCTTGCGCGCGATGGCGTCGTCGTAGAAGGTGGTCCCTTGGATCGCCTTCTGGAAAATGGTCGGATTCGACGTCAGGCCGGTCACCGCCAGGTCGTCGATATAGTGTTTAAGCGTGCCGTCGTCGAGCAGGCCGCGCGTGATGTTGTCCAGCCACAGGCTTTGCCCAAGATCATGCAGTTGACGCGTCGCGTTCATGTCGTAATACCTCTTCTCTGTGTCGTTTCGTCGATGTCTGCCGTACGCAAGCGGGCGGCAAAGTCGACATCAATCAAGTCGCCGATATGTTCTATGGTGATATCGGCGGGGGGCAGCAGGCGCACGGTCTTCAGGTCGTGCGCGTAGTGCCCCTGGCGTGGGAAAACGGTGGTCAGCCTCTCGCCCATCCTTTTTTTCATCGCGGCCAGGATGCGCAGCTTGTCGTCGACCATGACGTAGCGGCGGGCCGGGTAGCGTTCCATGACGGCATCGATCATCTTTTCCTTGTGGATATAGATGAGCACCCGGCCATCCACGGCATCCCACAGCCCCGAGCGCTGCACTTTCCGCGGCTGAAACACCACGTCGCCGTCGCTCAGGATGACCGCTTGGCCCCACTGGCCCACGTGGCCCAGAACATCCAGCGCGCCGGGATACAGGCGATCGGCAAACGGGTATTCAAGCAGGTACGACGACATGGTCAGCAGGTCGGGGTCGTTCATCAACCCTTGCCGATAGCGCTGCAAGGCCCCCAGGTAGTCGGTATAGCCCAGCTCGACCCGCAGCGCCTCGAACAGGATCCAGTAGCGTTCGGCGCTTTTCTTGCCGAACTGCTCGACCAGGTGCCGTCTCAGGTCGTCGGTGACGCGGTCGTTGTCCAGCAGCGTGTTGTCGACGTCGAACAGAAACACCATATCTTCCTGGTCGCTCATGAAGACTCCTGCTCAAGCCTGGGGTTGTGCCAGGAACCGTCGGGCCCCATCAGCGCATCGGCATCCTTGGGGCCCCAACTGCCCCGCTTGTAGGGAATGGCGCGATGGTGCCGCGTCAGAACCGGATCGACCACCGCCCAGGCGGCCTCGACCGCGTCTTCGCTGGTGAACAGGGAACTGTCGCCCGCCATGGCATCGGTCAGCAGGCGTTCGTACGGCGTTTCCTCGTTGGGGTCCACGTCGAGCAGGAACAGCTCGCGCTGCTCGCCGATGAATTCCTTGCCCGAACGCTTGACCCGGGCCGCCAGCGCCACCGCCGAGCGCGGCGACAGGCGGAACCGGAGGTAGTTCGCCCGTTCCCGCGCCGGCGCCGAATCGGCGAACAGCTTTTGCGGCGGCGCCTTCAACTGCACCAGCACCTCGGCCACGGTCTCCGGCAGGCATTTCCCCGAACGCAGGTACCACGGCACGCCGTCCCAGCGCCACGAATCGATGAACAGCCGCACCGCGCAGTACGTTTCGACGTCGGAGCGCCTGGCGACATGCGGTTCCTTGCGATAGCCGGTATATTGGCCGCGCACCACGTCGTCGGGCTCCAGCGGACGCATCGCCTCGAAGACCTTCGCTTTCTCGGTGTGGATGGCCGCGTAATCCTGGTGGACCGGCGGCTCCATGGCAAGCAGCGCCACGATCTGGAACAGATGGTTCTGAATGACGTCGCGCAGGCATCCGGCGGTTTCGTAGAAGGCGCCGCGCTGCTCTATGCCGAACTGCTCGGAGAGCGTAATCTGCACGCTCTGCACGTAGTTGTGGTTCCAGATGGGTTCCAGGAACGAATTGGCGAAGCGGAAATAAAGAATATTCATGATCGCCTCCTTTCCCAGGAAGTGATCTATGCGGAAAATGGATTCTTCCGGGAACACCGAATGGGCGACCCGGTTCAGGTCCTGCGCCGACGCCAGATCGCGTCCGAAAGGCTTTTCCACGATGACGCGCGCGTCCTTGGCCAGGCCCGCGGCGTCCAGGCCCTTGATGACCGTCTCGAACATCGACGGGGGAATGGCCAGATAGTGCGACACGCGCCGGGCCTTGCCCAGGGCCTGCTTGAGCGCCTTGAACGTCTCGATCTCGTTGTAGTTTCCCTGCACGTAATGAAGCAGCGACAGCAGCCGCTTGAGCGCCGCCTTGTCGTCGATTTTCCCGGCCTGCCTGACGCTGTCGGTGACCCGTTTGCGCAGCTGCGCTATCGTCATCTTCGACGACGCCACGCCGAATACCGGCACATCCAGCCCATCGCGCTTGACCATCGCGTACAAGGCCGGAAATATCTTCTTGTACGCCAGGTCCCCGGTCATGCCGAAGACGACCAGGGCATCGGACGGTTCTGCTTTCCTCACGATCTTGGCCATGTCAGGCACCCTTCTTTTTTTCATCGTGGCCGCCGAATTCTTTTCTCATGGCCGACAGGATCTTGTTGGCGTAGTCCGCATTGCCGCGCGATTCGAACCGCCCGAACAGCGCGGCGCTGATCACCGGCACCGGCACCCCTTCGTCGATCGCGGCGGCAATGGTCCAGCGCCCTTCCCCGGAATCCGACACCCGGCCCGTGTAGTTGTCCAGGTCCGCATTGCCGTGCAGCGCCTCGGCGGTCAGATCGAGCAGCCAGGAACTGATCACGCTGCCCCGGCGCCAGACTTCGGCCACCTGGGGAAGATCCAGGTCGAATTGATACAGCTCGGGATGACGCATCGGCGTGGTTTCCGCATCGGTGTCGCGCTTGCGCTTGCCCGCGTTCGCATTGCGCAGCACGTTCAGCCCTTCGGCGTACGCCGTCATGATCCCGTATTCGATGCCGTTATGCACCATCTTCACGAAATGCCCCGCCCCATGAGGGCCGCAGTGCAGGTAGCCTTGTTCCGCGGTGCCTTCGCCATCGGGCCGGCCGGGGGTGCGCGGCGCCGTGTCCATGCCGGGCGCCAGCGCCAGGAAAATGGGGTCCAGGTGCTCGACGATCTGTTTCTCGCCGCCTATCATCAGGCAGTAGCCGCGATCCTTGCCGAACACGCCGCCGCTGGTGCCGACGTCCAGGTAATGAACACCCTTGTCCTTCAATTGCCCGGCCCGGCGAATGTCGTCGTGATAGTACGAATTGCCGCCGTCGATGACGATGTCGTCCTTGTCCAGCAGCGGAACCAGTTGATCCAGGACCGTGTCGACGACCGCCGCGGGCACCATCAGCCAGACGGCGCGGGGCCGCGCAAGCTTGCCGACGAATTCGTCCAGCGACGCGGCGCCCGCGGCGCCCTGGCCGGCCAGGCTGGTCACCGCATCCTGGTGCGAGTCGTACACCACGCAGTCGACGCCTTTTTTCATGAGGCGCTGCGCCATATTGGTTCCCATGCGTCCCAACCCTACCATGCCGATTTGCATTATTTCCATCTCCTGTCGATGCCGTGTCCGGCGCCTGGCCAACGGGCCAGGAAAGAAAATCAGTGTTCCGGCGCGCCGGCCGGGAAGGCGACCTCGACCTGGTGGTCGCCGCCGTCGTCGACCAGGTCTATGGCCGGGGTGTTGCAGGCCTGGCCGTCGACCGTCAAGCGGGCCGTGACCGCCGCCTGGCTTTGCTGGCGCACAAGTATGTGATAGTGGCTGGCGCCGAAGCGGTATCGTATCTTGAAAGAGGGCCAGTCGTTCGGGATGCACGGTTCCACGTACAGCTTGTCGGCCTCGCGGCGCAGGCCCAGGACGGATTCCACCATCAGGCGGTACAGCCATCCCGCCGAACCCGAATACCAGGTCCAGCCGCCTCGCCCGGTGTGCGGCGGCAGCGAATACACGTCCGACGCCACCACGTAGGGTTCTACTTTATACAGTTGTGTTGACTCGGCGCTTAACGCATGGTTGGCCGGGTTCAGGATGGACAACAGGTCCCAGGCGCGCCGGGTATCCTTCAGCATGGAAAACGCCATGGCGGCCCAGACCGCCGCATGCGTGTATTGGCCTCCGTTTTCGCGCACGCCCGGCACATAGGCCCGGATATAGCCCGGGTCGGGCACCGAGGTATCGAAGGGCGGATCCAGCAGCTTGATGATGGCGTTGTCGCGATCGACCAGCATCCGGTCCAGCGACTCCATGGCCTGCCGGGCGCGCGCGGGCGCGGCGGCCCCCGAGAGCACCGACCAGCTCTGGGCGATGGAGCCCATCTTGCATTCGGCGTTGGCCGACGCCCCCAGGGGAGAGCCGTCGTCGAAATACGCGCGCAGGAACCACTCGCCGTCCCAGGCGTGCTTATCGATGCCGCGCGCCAGGCCTTCGGCCACCTTGTCGCATTCCTGGACGAAACCGGCGTCGCCCCGGGCCTGGGCAATCGGTTTGAACCGATCCAGGACATGATGAAGGAAAAAAGCCATCCAGACGCTTTCCCCCTTGCCGTGTTCCCCGACCTTGTTCATGCCATCGTTCCAGTCGCCCGTGCCCATCAGCGGCAGCCCATGGCCGCCCATCCTGAAACCGTGCCGGATGGCGCGCACGCAATGCTCGTACAGCGGCGCCGTATCGTCCGAGACGCCCGGCAATTCATAATACGATTCTTCGCCGGGTTTCAAGAGCCGGCCCGTCAGAAAGTGCACCGGCTCGTCCAGGATCGTGGCGTCTCCGGTGGCCGAGACGTAGCGGCACGTGACCAGCGCCAGCCAAAGGTAGTCGTCGCAACAGCGCGTGCGCACGCCTCTGCCCTTGGGCGGATGCCACCAGTGCTGGACGTCGCCTTCCGGATATTGGCGCGATGCGCTAAGCAGAATATGGGCGCGCACCAGACTGGGTTCGGTATGCACCAGGGCCATGACGTCCTGCAGTTGATCGCGAAAGCCGAAGGCGCCGCCCGGTTGATAGAAGGCGCTGCGCGCCCAGACGCGGCAGCCCAGGGTCTGGTACACCAGCCAGCCATTCCCCAGCATGTTCAGGGCCGGGTCGGGCGTCTCGATGCGCACGGCGCCCAATGTGCGTTTCCAGTAGTCCGAGATCTCGTCGAACGCCTCGCGCGCGGCGTCGGCCCCGCGAAACCGCCCGATGAGCTCCAGCGTCTCGGTTTCGTTCAGGCCGGAACCCAGTTTGAATACGATTTCCCGTTCCTGGCCGTCGGCCAGTTCGAACGGAACCTGTATGGCGGCGCATGGATCCAGCGCCGCGCCCACGGCGCCGGACAGCGCCGGGGCAATCATGGCCGCCGGATGCTCGGGCGTACCGTTGCGTCCCAGAAATTCGGTTCTATCGGCCGTCATGGAACAGATGTCGTCGTCCACGCCGAAAAACGCATACCGATCGCCGAATTCCATGCTGTACGCGTTGCGCGCCACGATCGTCCCGCCGCCGGGGCCGGTCCGGGTCGTGACGTGCGCCATGGTCTTGACGCGCTGGTCCCCCAGCACCCAGTCGACATAGCCCGTGGCCGCCAGGCGTCGGGCGCGGCCGGACCGGTTGCGCACCTTGAGCACGGCGAACTTGATGGGCTGGTTGCGCGCCACATACACGGTCAGTTCCGATTCCACACCGCCCTGGTCGTGCTGGAACACGCTATAGCCGAAACCGTGCCGGCACACGTAGGCGCCGCCGCCACGGCTTGGCCACGGCGATGGCGACCAGAACTCGCCCGTTTCGTCGTCCCGGATATAAAAGGCTTCGCCGGAAGAATCGCATACCGGATCGTTGGACCAGGGCGTCAGGCGGAATTCGTGCGCGTTCTCGCTCCAGGTGTTGGCGCAGCCGCTTTCCGAGACGATCGTGCCGAACCGGGGGTTGGCCAGCACGTTGACCCAGGGAGTGGGCGTGACGCATCCCGGGGCAAGCGTGACCACATATTCGTCGCCATCGGGGCTAAAGCCTCCCAGGCCATTGTCCAGCAGCAGGCCGGAATCGGGCGGCGCCGCATCCGTATCCGCGCGCGCGGGCGTTTCGTGCGCCCAAGCCTTGGCCGGGGCGTCCTGCGCCGCGTTCCGGCGGCCGGCCCGCGGTCTTGGCAAAGCGGGCGCCGCGGTCTTGGCCGCCGTCCGGCCGGTGCCCAGCTGTTCGGCCAGGGTGCCCGCGTCGTCGCTTAGCACGACTCTGGCCACGGCCTGGAACAAAAGCCGGTCTTCAGGGGCCAGCTGGGTTTCCAGGCGCACGAAAATTCCGCCGCGCTGGTCCACCTGGCCGGTCTGCCCCGTGTCGGCAAGCATGTCGAGCACTTGTTTCTGAAGGTCTTTGCGCACCGCCACGCCCTGGGCGTTGACGATGACCAGATCGGCCGGCAACCCCATCGCACGCCAATAGGCGTGCGCCTGCAGCAATTGGCGCGCCAGATCGAGCCCGGGCGGCGCGCCCAACTGCAGAAAAACGATGGGCAGATCGCCGGATACCGAGAAGCCCCACAAGCCGGGCTGTCCACGCTGGTTCGACGCGATCACGCCGGGGTCGGCCCGAAGCAGCGCACTGTTGTAGACGATGGAATCGGCAAGCCGGCAGTACAGGTCGGCCTGGGCCTGGGTCATCTTCAGGCTGGCCAGGGTTTGCGCATGCCTGCGCCGCGCGCCATCGAAGGCGTCGTCGATCGCCCCCTGCCCGCGATACTTCTTGACCAGCGCCAGGCAGGCTTCGCGTGTGTCGGCCATACCGTAAAGGTAGCTTACCGTCGCCGATTTCCCCGGAGGAAGGTCGACGGGGCAGCGAATCGCCAGCACCGGATCCAGCACCGACCCCTGCGCGCCCGACAATGGCCCTGTTCCATCCCGGACGGCGCACGGGTCGGCAAGCGTACTGCCGCGCCCGATGAAGCGCATCCGGTCGGTTTCATATGAAATGCCTTTCGCCGTGCCGGCGAGAACCGCGTGAAACATCCAGGGCACCTGCGGGTTCGCGCCTCCCGGCCTTCGGTGACACAGAATGGCGCACTGCGCATCGACGATCTCGGTCTGCACGAACAGCTTGTTGAACGCGGGATGGGCGTCGTCGTCCGCGACGCGCGACAAGACCGCTTCGGCATAGCTGGTCAGATCCATGGACCTGGCGCGATCGCCGCGATTGGTTACGCGCACGCGGCGTATCTCGACGTCGTCGTCGGCCGACACGGCGATATGGGTGCGAACGTCCATGTCGGGCGTATCCGCATGCAGAACGGCGCGGCCGTCGTGAAAATCGGCGCCGTATCGCGCCGCCGGATCGAACACGGGCTGGCGCGCATTCGCCCAGAAACGGCCGCTTTCCCGATCCCGCACATACACGAAAGCGCCCCATCCGTCGCGGGTGGCATCTTCGCGCCAGCGCGTCAGGGCGTTCTGGCCGCAGCGGCTGTAGCCGCCGCCCGCGGCGGTGACCATCAGGTGATACCGTCCGTTGGAGAGCAGTTGCACCGCCGGAACGGGTGTATTCACGTCATGAGTCGCACATCCTTCTTCGCCGCCCTCACTGTCAACATGTTCATTCCTGGGTGTTGAAGAGCTGGATGAATGCATAAATCTATAGCCTCTTGACGTTAATTGTGTCATGCCGTTTCCGTATTCCATATGCAGCAAGAAACGAGCCCGCCAGCGCATGTCTCAGGGACTTGGCCGGACAAGACTCTAGACTGCCTGGTTACAGGGAAGTTCAAAACGACAGCGTCGGCTTGGGGAAAGCGCGCTGGCGCGAACGACCGGCATGTCGGCGCGCCCACGGCGCCACGACCGATAAACAGCGTTTTGTTCCTGTAAAGGTACGCCCATCATTCTGTTTTTACAAGCGCCGCCCGCGTCGGTCCGCGCCGCCGGGCCGCGCATGGCGGCGCTGCCCTTCATTGTAAAAAATACACGTCTTCGCGAACCTTTTGCCGCGGGCGGCGGCATGCGCGGCACGGCGCTTGCTACCCACAGACTGACCCCTTCCGGGCCGCACTTCGCACTTCTTATCTTCAAGGAGATTCGCATGATCAAGTCCCGTTATTCCCAGGCCCTGCTGTTGGCGGCCATGCTTTCGCTGGCGGCATGCGCAAGCAACCATCCTTCGGAAAACATGGCCAGCTATTCCAACGATGACGCGTCCATCAACCATCGCGTGCAGGTTGCCGTGAACCAGGTCCAAGGCGTAGGCCCGAACGACATCATGGCCCGCACCCACGACGCCGTGGTCACCTTGGACGGCACCGTGGACAATCGGCGCTCGGCCGAATTCGCCGTGCAGGCGGCGCGCCAGACCCCGGGCGTGCAAAGGGTGGACTACAACATCAAGACCCCGCAATAGGCCGGCCATCGGCATCGCAGGGCGCATGGCCCATGGAAAAATCCAGCAGCGCCTGCATGTTTTCCACCGCGGGCGATATGACGCGCCGCTGCTGCAGGACTCGGGGCAGGCCCCGCAGCACCTGCGTCAAGGTGCCCCAGAAAATGCGGCGCGCATAGGCTTCGCGCAGCTTCGCGCGGGTATTGCGCCACGCGGCGCGCGCGGGCCTGCGCATCCATGCCACCCAGATCGCATTGCGTATCCCCAGCCGTTCACGCAGGCCCGAGTCGTGCAGCGATACCGGAAAATACCGTGTGATCACGTCTTCGGCATAGGCTATCCTCCAGCCCAGCTCGACCAGGTCGAAGGCCATGGCTTTTTCACCGCCGATGAAAAACGGCGGCCAATACCCGCCGGCCTCGTAGAAAGCGCGGGTCCGCATGACGCACGCCCCGGCCATGAAATCCAGCAGTTGCGGACCCGGCAGGTTTTCCCGCGCCAAAGGGCTTTGCGCCATCGACAGGCACGCCGGATCCAGCCGGCGCATCACGCCGATCTGCACGCACGCGCCAAGGACGGCGACACGGGGGGCCGCATCCAGCAGGCAGACCGCGCGCTGCAGGGCCCCGGGTTCCCACTGGGTGTCGTCGTCGCAAAACGCCACATACGGCGTATGAGCATAGGCCACGCCGATATTGCACGCCGCCAGGCCCAGATTGCGCCGGGTGCGAATCAACATGACGGACGGGAAGCGCGCCGCCACCGCCACGGCGGTTTCATCGGTGGAGCCGTTGTCGATCACGATCATCGGCCATTCTCCGGGCAGCTCGCGCAAAGCGTCGATCTTGCCAAGCAGTTGGGCGCACCGGTTGTATGTCAGCACGATGATCGTTGCTCGTTCGTCCGCGGCCATATGCCTGCCTTGTCCAAGTTCTGTCAAACGATCAAGCAGCATACGACGTGCCACGACGGCATGCCCGGGCGCGGCGCGGCGGCCGTCGGCCGCCATGGCGATGATGGCCTAGCGAAAAGAAGTGGAAGACGATTTCCCGGTGTCGACCGCCTCGCCGTACTCTTCGAGCCGGTTGTACAAGGTCTTTAGGCTGATGCCCAGGACTTTCGCCGCGGCTTTCTTCACCCCTCCGCATTGTTTCAGGGTGGCCAGGATAAGCTGCCTGTTGGCATCGGCCAGGGGGACGCCCACCGGCACCAGAATTTCGGAACCGCCTTCTATGGAATGGGAGTCCAGGTCGAAGGAATTGAAGTCCCCCTTGATGACGCCGTCGGCCAGAATATAGCTGCGGTACACATAATTGCGCAGTTCGCGTATGTTGCCGGGCCACGAATAATTCCGCATCGCGTCCAGGGCTTCGGGGGCAAAGGTTTTGGACGTGCGGTTTTCCTGGTTGAGCTTGCGCAGGAAGTGTTCGGCGATCAGCAAGGTATCGCCTTCGCGGTCGCGCAGCGGGGGAAGCTCCAGCGGGAACACGCTTAGCCGGTGATACAGGTCTTCGCGCAGCGTTCCATGGCGAACGGCTTGTTCCGGATTCCGGTTGGCCGCGGCAATCACGCGCACATCGGCGGCGGTCTCTTCGTGGGTGCCGACACGCATGTAGCGGCCGGTCTCCAGCACGCGCAGCAACCGCACCTGCGAGTCCATGGACATCTCGGTAATTTCGTCCAGAAACAGGGTGCCCCCGTGGGCGCGCTCGAAGTAGCCCTTGTGCTGGCGGTCCGCGCCGGTGAAGCTGCCTTTTTCATGGCCGAACAATTCGCTTTCGATCAGGTTGGGCGAAATGGCGCCGCAATTGACCGGCATGAACGGCTTCTGGTGCCTGGGGCTGGCCAGGTGGATGGCTTCGGCCGCCAGTTCCTTGCCTGTGCCGCTTTCCCCCACCAGCAGCACGGTGGCGCGGGTGCGCGCCACCTTTTCTATGCGCGCGCAAAGCAGTTCCATGGCATGCGAATGCCCTATCATCTTGGTGAAGCAATCGGACTTCCCCGGCTGCGCCGGCTCGTTGAGCAGGATTTTCAATTCGCTCAGAAGCGCACGCAACCGGCGCAGGCTGATCGGCTTGCGCAAATAATCGACGGCGCCGCAGCGCAACGCCTCGATGGCGCTTTCCGTGCTGGAGTGCCCGGTGATGAACGCCACCTGCGTGCCGGGCATATCCAGCCCCTTCCAGAACTCGATGCCGTCGCCGTCGGGCAAGCGCATGTCCAGCAGCATGACGTCGGGCGTTTGCCGTTCGATCTGGATGCGCGTCTGCCGTATATCGGCCGCCTGCGCCACCGTATAGCCTTCGTCGGCCGCTATTTCGGCGATCAGCTCGCAAATTGCCGCCTGATCGTCGGTAACTAGTAAATGCGGCATAAAAATATACTGGCCAGATTCCGATGGTTCGGTATTGTTTTGAACTCGTCCATAGGCTGTTCCTCGCAGACTTACATCGGTTCATCATATACCCCTGAAATAAAACAAAAATATATGTTTGTGTTTGTTGAAACAGAATATAAATGTCTTGGGATATCGGACTTTTGCCATTAGACTCTGGCCATGACCGCACCATCACAATTCCTGGGCCGCTCCGCCTCGGCGTGCAAGCTTGCCGAGGCCATCATCAAGGCGGCGCCCACCGAGGCCAGTATCCTGATCGTGGGGGAAAGCGGTACCGGAAAAGAGGTCATTGCGCGCGAGATCCACGAACGCAGTTCACGCCGCAACGCCCCGTTCGTGGCCGTCAATTGCGGCGCCATCGTGCCCTCGCTGGCCGAAAGCGAACTGTTCGGGCATGAAAAAGGCAGTTTTACCGGCGCGTCGTCGGCCACCATGGGATACTTCGAGCGCGCGCATCCGGGCACGCTGTTCCTGGACGAAGCCGCCGAAATGCCCCTGGCCATGCAAGTGCAGCTGCTGCGGGTGCTTGAAAGCGGCCAATACCACCGCGTCGGCGGATCGGAACTGCAAAACGTCGACCTGCGCATCATCGCGGCCACCAACCAGGATCCCAAACAGTCCATCCTGGCGGGCCGTTTCCGCCCCGATCTGTTCTACCGGCTGGCCGTCTTCCCGATACGGGTGCCGCCGCTGCGCGAGCGCAAGCCCGATATCGTTTATTTATCGCAACGGTTCCTGCAGGAACTCAACGAGCAGGAAAATTCCAGGAAGGTTTTTTCAGCGGGCACACTGGCCAACCTTGAAAACTACAACTGGCCGGGCAATATACGCGAACTGAAAAACACGATTACACGCGCTTATATTCTGGCCGAAAACGAGATCGACATCGCACCGCTGGGTCCCGTCTTCGAATCGATGCCCCGGCAGGCCAGGCAAGAGTTCCTGAAGATTCCCGTGGGCACGTCCATCCTGGCGGCCCAGCAGGCCATCATCAAAGCCACGCTGGACTACTATTCGGGCGACCGGCGCCGCACCGCCCAGGCGCTGGGCATCAGCCAAAAAACGCTCTACAACCGCCTGGGGCAACTGCGCAAGCCCGCCAGGGCGTCGTAAACGCAAACCGAACGGTTGCGGCCCGCGCCCGCTGTGTGTCGAGGCCTTTTCCGGACTTCAGGGTAAACCCGTAAATTATGCAAAATCGGTAATTTATACCGCTTCGACCTTGCCCAAGGGGCGTGCAACACCCTTGCCGTTCGTAAACGCCTGCTGCCTCCCGGCATGGCGGCGCCGCGCCGGCCGGTTCTCGCCGCCGCAAAAAACCGGACACCTGCTGCTTGGCGCCTTGTTCGTTTAAAACCGGCATGATTTTTGCTTGAATACTTATACAAGTGTTCCTGCAAACTTTCAGTTCCACGAGGAGGTGCGGCTTGGTACACATGACTCACGAACTGCGCGCGCGTCAGCAAACCAGCCTGACGCCCCGTCTGCAACAGTCCGTCAAGCTTTTGCAAATGTCCACGCTGGACTTCAACCGTGAAATCGCGGCGGCGATCGAAAGCAATCCTTTTCTTGAAAATCAGGAAGAATCCCGCGCAACCGAAGAGCGCCTGGACGCGGAAGACGTCGTGGCCCAGGACGGCATGATGGCCGCGACGGCCGAAGCGGCGACGGCGTGCGCCGCGGACGCGGGCGGATCGAATACCGCCATACCGCAAACCCAGCACATCGAGCCCGACAAGGCCGACCCGCCCGCCACCTATTCCGGCGATTATCCCGCGGGCGAAAACCCGGGACGCCCCGACCCCGACGTGGGCCAGTGGGCGCACGACGAAATCAGCCTGCGCAGCCTTCTGCGAACCGATTTATCCAGTTACAGATTAAACGAGAGAAGCCGTTATCTGGTCGAATACATTATCGATGCCCTGGACGCGGACGGCTATCTGAGGGTTCCGTTTGCCGAGCTGGCCGACCCCGGGCAGTTCAGCCCGCCCCCCGTCGGCACGGAATGGGAAACCGCGCTGAGTCTGGTCCAGCAATTAAGCATTCCGGGCCTGGCGGCGCGCGACCTGGGAGAATGCCTGACGCTTCAGCTCGATGCGCTGCCCCTGGACGCGTCAAGGAAAGAACTGGCCCTGCGCATTGTGGCCCAGGCGCTTGAAAAGGTCGGGCGCAGCGACTATACCGGTCTGGCGCGAACCATGGACTGCTCCGAATCCCAGGCCAGGCAGGCCTGCGAATTGATCCGCACCCTGGATCCCAGGCCCGCCGGGCGCTTTGCGCCGCTGGCCCCGGACAGCTACGTCATACCCGACGCCATGGTGCGAAAAACCGGCAAATCGTGGGTCGCCATACCGAACGACAACGCCCGGCCGCACGCCTCGTTGAACCAGACCTATGCCAAATGGTTCCGGGAAGCGCAATGCGCCGACCGATCGCTGATGGCCCAGGCCTTGCAGGAAGCCCGATGGCTGATGCGCAGTCTGGAGCAGCGCGGCAATACGATCCAGCGCGTCGCCCAGGCCATCGTGGCCCGCCAGCAAACGTTTTTCGATTACGGCGCGATTGCGCTGAGACCCCTGATGCTCAGCGAAATCGCCGACGAGCTTGGGTTGCATGAATCCACGGTGTCGCGCGCCACCAGCAATAAATACCTGGCTTGCCCCCGAGGCATATACGAATTCAAGCATTTTTTCTCGCGCGAACTCGCCACGCGGTCCGGCGGCACCTGCTCGGCAATGGCCGTGCGCGCGCTGATCCAGGAAATGATTGCCGCGGAAGACCCCAAAGAGCCCTTGTCGGACGTCGTGCTTGCCCGGAAACTTGCCCGTGAAGGCATAGTCGTGGCGCGCCGCACGGTATCGAAGTACCGCGCCCAGATCAACCGCCCGGCCGCCGAATTGCGGCGGGCCAAGCGCGCGCTATAGCCTTGTGCCTCGTCCGGTGATCAGACGCACCAGAATAACAATGATGGCGACCACAAGAAGAATATGAATGAAGCCGCCCAGCGTGTACGATGTGACAAGCCCCAACAACCATAAAATAATCAGAATTACCGCAATCGTATAGAGCATATCGTTTTTCCTTTTCCTTGAAATACCCAAACCGGCCTGCAAAGCACGTGGCCCTGCCCAGGCGCGGCCCCTTCTTTTTTTCAGCTCTGGATTGGATTCGTCAATTGCCGACCGCGTGGCCGACCACGCCGCCCACAGCCGCGCCGCCCACCGTCCCCAGTGCGCTGCCTCCCGTCAGGATAGCCCCGCCAACAGCGCCGACACCGGCGCCCACGGCCGTGTCCTTGCCCTGCTTGGACATGCCGCTGCATGCGGACAGACTCATCAATACTGCCATCGTCAACGCGCTAAACGTGATCCGTTTGGTAACTTTCATTGCAACACCCCATTATTTAAGTCATTCAATGCGGCACCGGGCCGCCTGCCACAAACAGATGCAAGCAAGTAGTGTGCCCGGCGTGGGGGAACCGGGGGCGCGGCGAGCCAAACCATCGGGGGCCGGCACAAAAGTTGCTTGCAACAGGGCGACCCAATTTGGTCGTTCATCAGGAGATCATCATGAAAAAACTGTTAGCCGCAACATTGTGCTCGCTTCCCCTTGCCCTGGCCTCGACCGCCTATGCGCAAACCAGCGCACCCAGCCCGGTGGCGCCCGCCACCCCGGGCGCCATGTCGCCTGGCGCGAATTCAGCCCCGGCATCCGAGCCGACGAAGACCGTTACCGGCTGGAGCGTCAAGGACAAAATACTGGGCACGGAAGTCTATAACGAGAAGGACGACAAAGTCGGCAGCATCGACGACGTCATACTGGCCGATAACGGGAAAGCCGTGTATTTCGTCGTCGGCGTGGGTGGTTTTATCGGGATGGGCGAGCACGACGTCGCCATTCCTTACGACAAAATCACCAAGACCGGCGACAAGCTGGTTCTTGCCGGCTACACCAAGGATCAGCTCAAAGCCATGCCGGCTGTAAAAGTAACGAAGAAGTAAGGCTGGGCAAAACCAGTGAAACGGCAAAGCGGGTGCGTATCACGCACCCGCTTTGTCTTTGCGCGTGGGCATGACGATTGCTTCATGCCCATGTCATCCATCAACCTGGGAAGCATCTTATGTTACGTAATATCAACACGCTGAACGGTTACAGCATTCGCGCCACCGACGACGAGATCGGCCACGTCAAAGACGTGTATTTCGACGACGAGCAGTGGGGTTTGCGGTATCTGGTCGCCGAAACCGGATCGTGGCTATCGAAACGCCCCGTTCTCATTTCCCCTTATTGCGTCACGGAAATCGACGACGAAGAACAATGCATCCACGTGTCGCTGACACGCGAACAAGTCAAGAACAGCCCCAATATCGATACGCACAAACCGATATCGCGTCAACTGGAACACGACTATTCCCGCTACTACGGCTATGGCAATTACTGGGGCGGCCCGTATCTTTGGGGGGTGGGCAGGTATCCGGCGTACCTGACGCCGGGAATGGGCACCGCGCCATCCGGGCAGCCCATAAACAACCGCGTTGAAGACCAGCAGGTCGCCAGCGCCCCGGTCAAGCCCGAGGACGTGCATCTGCGCAGTTGCGACAAGGTCAGCGGTTATCACATCCTGGGCACCGACGACGATATCGGCCACGTCAAGGATTTCATGTTCGACGATGAAGACTGGGCTGTCCGGTATTTACTGGTCGATACCCATAATTGGTGGCCGGGCGGCAAAAAAGTCCTGCTCTCGACCGACTGGATCAACAGCATCGACTGGTCGGACTCCACCGTCCAGACGACGCTGACACAGGCTCAGATCAAGAGCAGTCCGGAATATGACGGCGACGCCCCGGTGAACCGGGAGTACGAGACGCGCCTGTTCAAGTCGTATGGCCGGGAAGGCTATTGGGAATAATCGCGGAATAAATCGTGTGAATACCACAGCAGGGCCCGGATTGACGGGCGAGCCCATATCATCGAGCTTGAGCGGCGCCGACGACCGCATCCGGCTAAGCAGTTGGCTGCCGCCGAGGGCCGGGGTCATTCCCCGGATCCGCATCGGCCGGCGCTGGGTCAACGTATTATGGGCTCTGCCCCTGATTTTCGTGCTGCTGGTGATCGGCGTCGCGGTTGCCCAGCAACTGCGCGAGATCCCGGCCGTACAACAGTTTCTTGTACGCTACCCCGGAATCCCCGCATCGGCCGTGACCGTTGCCTCGGGCTTCCCGGCGTGGCTCCGGCTTTTGCATTTTCTGAACCTGTTCTTCATGGCGTTCATCATTCGCGCCGGAATACAGATTCTGGCCGATCACCCCCGGTTGTACTGGAGGCGCGACTGCACGCCCGGGACGGAATGGTTCCGCTTCCAGAAGGCGGTGCCGACGGACAGGATATGGACGGCCAAGGACGATTCGGTCACCCTGCCCGGGTGGCTGGGTATTCCGGGCATTCGCCATTCCATCGGCCTGGCCCGGTGGTGGCATTTTTCAATCACCCTGCTCTGGATGATCAACGGCATCGTTTTCTATGTGCTGCTGTTCGCCACGGGGCAATGGCTAAGGCTGGTGCCCACCACGTGGGAAGTCTTTCCCAACGCCGCATCGACCGCGCTGCAATACCTGTCGCTGACATTTCCCGCCGATCACAGCTGGCTGCGCTATAACAGCCTGCAGCAAATCGCATACTTCATCACTATCTTCGTGGCGGCGCCCATTTCCATCTTCACCGGCCTGATGCAAAGCCCGGCCATTTCCAACCGGCTTGGCTGGCTGGGCCGGGTGCTGAACCGGCAAAGAGCGCGCACGATTCATTTCCTGGCATTGTGCTGGTTCCTGTTCTTTATCCTGGCGCACGTCACGCTGGTGTTCATCACCGACGCGCGGGTCAACCTGAACATGATGTTCGCGGGCGTGCACGACGATTCCTGGAGCGGCTTTTTCGTCTTCATTCCAGCGATGCTGCTGGTGGCGGCAACCTGGTGGCTGGCTTCGCCCTTCACCATCCGCCATGCCCGCCTGGTCCAAAGGATAGGCGCATTCCTGTCGCGCCCGTTCAATAGCGTGACCCAGTCCTGGGACCCCACCAGCCAGCTCACCGAGGATGACGTTTCCCCGCACTTCTGGCCCAACGGCACCATGCCGGACTCCGCCGAATTCGACGACATGGTCAAAGACCATTTCGCCCATTACCGGCTGCGGATCGGCGGCCTGGTCGAGAACCCGGCGCAATATTCGTACGACGACATCAAGGCGATGCCCAAGCAAGAGCAGATCACCACCCACTTCTGCATCCAGGGGTGGTCGGGCGTGGCCAAATGGGGCGGCGTTCCGACGCGGCACATTCTGGACCTGGTCAAGCCCAGGCCCGAGGCCCGCTACGCCGTTTTCTACTCGTTCGCGCAAGGCGGCGACGGCGGACGCTACTACGACGTGCACAGGCTGTCCCAACTGCGCCACGCACTGACCATCCTGGCCTACGACATGAACGGCGAACCGGTCAGCGTATTGCATGGGGCGCCGCTGCGCCTGCGCTGCGAAAACGAAGTGGGCTTCAAGATGGTCAAGTGGATCACGGCCATCGAATTCGTACACGATTTCGACGACCTGGGCGCCGGCCAAGGCGGCTACAACGAAGATCACGAATTCTACGGCTATCGCATGCCGATCTGACCGGGAGACCAGGCAATGGACGTTCCATGGCGGTCGTTGTTCACATTCACCATTTCGCCAATGGAGTTGATAGTACGCGGCACCTTGGTCTACTGGTTCATCTTCATATTGCTGCGCCTGGGCGGGCGGCGCGACGTGGGGTCGCTGGGACTGGCCAATATTCTGTTGCTGGTGCTCATTGCCGACGCGGCCCAGAACGCCATGGCCTCGGACTACAAGTCGGTTTCCGAGGGGATGGTGTTGATCGGCACGCTCGTATTCTGGAGCGTCGCCGTGGACCGCGTGTGCTATTTCGTTCCGGCCGTGCGCAAACTGCTTGCGCCCAACCGGGTGTGCCTGGTCAGGGACGGTGTCATATTGCACCGCGCCATGCGCAAGGAATACATCACCCGCCAGGAACTGATGAGCGAGCTGCGGTTGAAAGGCATTGAAAACCTGACGGAAGTCCGTCGCGCCTATATCGAGGAAGACGGCGATATCAGCGCCCTGACTTTTCCAAAAGATTCCTGACCGAAACAGGATTTTCCGGAACTCGACCTCCCATGCACAGATGTATTTCAAAACATGAACAGCACTACCACGCCAGTGGCCAACACATTACAGTAGTACGGTGACCGGGTCGAACATGCTCGACCGCTATCGCCCCTCAACATTTTTTCAAACAAGGGAAAAAATCATGGATGCCAAAAAAACATCACGCGCCTACGTATCGCCGCTGGACACCGCCGCCATCCGCAAGGCGGCAAAAAACATGGACGACGGCGCCGTCACCGCCGGCTATCAGGGCAAGCCCAAGGAAATCGTGGCCCTGCTCAATAGCGCGCTGGCCACCGAGATCGTCTGTGTGCTGCGTTATAAAAGGCACTACTACACGGCAAGCGGCCTGATGAACATGCCCATCAAGGACGAATTCCTGGAGCACGCCCAGGAAGAGCAGGCCCATGCCGACCTTATCGCCGAACGCATAGTCCAGCTAAACGGCGAGCCCGACTTCGATCCGGTCGGGATGGCTGAACGCAGCCATGCCGAATACGACGATTCCAGCGACATCAAGGCCATGATCAAGGCCAATCTCATCGCCGAGCGCATCGCGATCGAATCGTATCGCCAGATGATAGAGAAAATCGGCGATACCGATCCCACCACCACGCTGATGCTCACGGGCATCCTGGCGCAGGAAGAGGAACACGCCGACGACATGCGCGATCTGCTTGAATGAAAGCATGCCGCCGCGATCCGGACCCGCGCCCGGATCGGCCCAAGAGCCATGCCCTACCGCTTGGCCGCCGCGGGCTTTGCGCCAGCCACCTTGGACATTTCGTCGGCCAGCACCAGCGCGTGGTTGTGCTGGGTATCCTTGGCGGCGTACACCAGCGTGACGGCCTTGGCTCCGGCCGCCTCGACCACTTCAAGCATGCGCGCCCGCTGTTCGGGCGTGCGCAGTTCGGTCTGGTAATTTTCCCGGAACTGTTCCCAGTGGTCGACTTTGTGCCCGAACCAGATGCGCAGAGCCGCGGTGGGCGCCAGGTCTTTGCACCATAGATCGAACTGGAATTTTTCCTTGGACAGGCCGCGCGGCCACAATCGGTCGACGAAGACGCGATACCCGTCGCCCGCCTCCGCGGGATCGTAGGCGCGCTTTGTCTTGATGGTCTTGCTCACGTTGGCATCTCTTGAGGTTATGTCCGGACCGCTCGCCAGTCCGGGCGTCAGCCCGTATGCGTCATGTCTATCGGCACGACCCAGGCGTCGTACTGTTCCTGCGTGACGTATCCCGAGGCGAGCGCCGCGCTGCGCAGCGTGGATTTTTCTTTTTGCGCTTTCTTGGCGATGAACGCGGCCTTGTCGTAGCCGATATGCCGGTTCAGCGCGGTCACCAGCATCAGGTTCTTTTCCAGGTTCTCGTGTATGCGCTCGCGATTGGGCTCTATGCCCACCGCGCAGTGTTCGTTGAACGAGGCGCAGGCGTCGCTTAAGAGATCTATGCTTTCCAGCACGTTGTGCACCATGACGGGCTTGTACACGTTAAGCTGGAAATTGCCCTGGCTGCCGGCGAAGGCCACCGCCGCGTCGTTGCCGAATACCTGCACGCAGACCATGGTCATCGCTTCGCATTGCGTGGGGTTGACCTTGCCCGGCATGATGGACGAGCCGGGCTCGTTGTCGGGAATGATCAGTTCGCCTATGCCGCAGCGCGGACCGCTGGCCAGCCAGCGCACGTCGTTGGCGATCTTCATGAGGGCCCCGGCCAGCGTGCGCAGCGACGCCGAGAGATTGACCAGCGCGTCGTGCGCCGACAGCGAAAAGAACTTGTTCGGCGAAGAGCGAAACGCCAGCCCCGTTATATCGGCGATGCGCCCCGCCGCCACGTCGCCGAACCGGGGGTGGGCATTCAAGCCCGTGCCCACCGCCGTGCCGCCGATCGCCAGTTCGTAGATGCCTGGCAGCGCCGACTGGACCGCGTCCAGCGCGAAATCGAGCTGGGCGACCCAGCCGCCGATTTCCTGGCCCACGGTGATGGGCGTGGCGTCCTGCAGGTGCGTGCGCCCCGTCTTGACCACGTCGGCAAACTCGTCGGATTTCGCCGCCAGCGTATTGCGCAGTTTGCCCACGGAAGGAAACAGGCGGGTCGCCAGTTCCCGAGCGACGGCGATGTGCATGGCCGTGGGGAAGGTGTCGTTGGACGACTGCCCGCGATTGACGTGGTCGTTGGGGTGAACCGGTTTCTTGCTGCCCATGACGCCGCCCGAGATCTCGATGGCCCGGTTGGAAATGACCTCGTTGGCGTTCATGTTGGACTGCGTCCCCGAGCCCGTCTGGAACACCACCAGCGGAAATTCCGCGTCGCGTTTTCCGTCGATGACTTCGTCGGCGGCCTGGACGATCAGCGAGGCCAGCTCGGCAGGCAGTTCGCCCAGTTCCGCGTTGGCCTGCGCCGCCGCTTTCTTCAATATGCCCAGCGCCGAGATAATGGGCCGCTGCCATTTGAAGCGGGCCACGCCTATGGGGAAATTCTGGATCGATCGCTGCGTCTGCGCGCCCCAATAATGTTCGGCCGGCACCTGTATGGTGCCCATGGAATCCGTTTCAGCCCTGGTGGCGGTCATCGTGTGCTCCTGCAACTGTCAAATCCGTTGCGCGACCCGCGCCGCGCAACAGTTCCGGCGAAAAGAAATGGAACCTAAACTATACCCCGATACGACGGAATACGCCTTGCGTCAAAGGCGGTCGGTCCAGTAATCGGCCATGTCCAGCATGCGGTTGGCAAACCCCCATTCATTGTCGAACCAGACCATCAGATTGGCGAAACGCGGGCCGTTGCAGCGCGTCTGGCTGGCATCGACGATAGCCGAATGCGGGTCGTGGTTGAAGTCGACCGACGCGTGCGGCTGGTCGGAAACCGCGAACAGCCTGGGGTGCGCGCGCGCCGCCTCGGCCATCAGCGCATTCAGATCTTCGGCGCTGGCGTCGCGGCGCAGGTTGACCATGAAATCTATGGCGGACACATTCAGTATGGGCACGCGTATGGCCTTGGCGCAGACCTTGCCGGTCAGCTCGGGCAGCAGGCGTTCGACCCCCTGCGCCAGCCCGGTGGAAACCGGAATGATGGACTGCATGGCCGAGCGGGTGCGGCGCAGGTCGGAATGATGGTAGCCGTCTATCATGGGCTGGTCGTTCATGACCGAATGCAGCGTCGTCAGGAACGCCTGCTCTATGCCGAAGGCGCGATGCAGGCGGTCGAGCACCGGCACGATCGCGTTCGTGGTGCACGAGGCGTTCGACACCAGGCGCGCGGCGGGGTCCAGTTGTTCGTGGTTGACGCCGTACACCGCGGTGAAATCCACGTCCTGGGCGCTGCGCGCCGGATGGGAAACCAGTATGCGCGGGCACCCCGCATCCAGGAAGCGCCGCAGGTCGGCGCGCAGGCCGTAGCGCCCCGAACACTCGACCAGCATGTCTATGTCCAGGCCGGCCCAGTCGACGCCCTCGGGCGTGTCGGCGTGGCTGACCAGGACGGTTTCCCCGTTGACGACCAGCGCCTCGCCGGCCCTGTCGATGCTTCCGGGAAAAACGCCGTGCGTCGAATCGAAGCGCGACAGGTAGACCATGGAATCCAGGTCGGCGGGTTCGTTGATGGCCGCGACCTGGAATTTATGCGACAGTGCGGATTCGTGCAGGGCGCGCAGAAAGCAGCGGCCGATGCGGCCGTAGCCGTTGATGGCCAGACGTATCGGGCGATTCATGTGACGGGCTCGTAGAAGAAGTAAGCGAACCGGCGCGCCGGTCGGCGCGCCGGATAGGCATAACTTTACACCCTGGCGCCGGCCCCCGCGGGCCGGCCCCGATACCCCCTTACATGACCTGGTTGGCCACTTCGTCGACGGCTTCCTTGGTGATGCGCACGATTTCGTCGACGTCGTCGCGCGTGGTGACCAGGGGCGGCGCGAAGCCCAGCACGTCGTAGCCCGGCATGGCGCGCCCGATCAGGTGGCGCGACAGGCAGGCGGCCGATACCTTGGGCCCGACCTTCAGGGCGGCGTCGAACGGTACGCGCTCTTTGGGCTTGGCCATGAATTCCAGCGCGGCCAGCATGCCCACGCCGCGCACTTCGCCCACCATGGGGTGCTTGTCGAACGCGGCATGAAGCTGCTCCAGGAAATACCGGCCGGTGCTGGCGGCGTTGCCCATCAGGTTTTCCGCTTCCAGGATGTTCAGGTTCGCCACCGCGGCGGCGGCGCATACCGGGTGCCCGGAATAGGTCCAGCCGTGGCCCATGGCGCCTTGTTCCTGCGAGCCGCGCGAAATGACGTCCCAGACGCGTTCGCCGACGATCACGCCCGACAGCGGCGCATAGGCGCTGGTCAGGCCCTTGGCGATGGTGATCAGGTCGGGCTCGATGTCGAACATGTGGCTGCCCATGGGCGTGCCCAGGCGGCCGAAGCCGCAGACCACTTCGTCGGCGATCAGCAAGATATCGTATTTCTTCAGCACTTCCTGGATGGCCTGCCAGTATCCCTTGGGCGGGGGCACGATGCCGCCCGTGCCCAGCACGGGCTCGCCGATGAACGCCGCGACGGTGTCGGGGCCTTCGGCCTGGATCAGGTCGTCGAGCTTCTGGGCGCAATATTGCGCGAATGCCGCCTCGTCCATGCCGTCGGGGGCATTGCGATACCAGTGCGGGCGCAGCGTGTGCTTGATGCGGTCCAGGGGCAGATCGAAATTCTGATGATAGGCGTCCAGGCCCGTCAGGCTGCCCGAGGCGATGCTGGAGCCATGGTAGCCGCCCATGCGCGAGATGATCTTCTTCTTGTTCTTGCGGCCGAGAATGTTGTTGTAATACCAGACCAGCTTGACCTGGGTTTCGTTGGCATCCGAACCCGACAGGCCGTAATACACTTTTTTCATGCCCTTGGGCGCCCAGCCGATGACGCGGCCCGACAATTCGGCGATGGCGTCGGTCGAATGCCCGACATAGGTGTGGTAGTAGGCCAGGCGCTTGGCCTGTTCGTACATCGCATCGGCCACTTCGGTGCGCCCGTAGCCGATATTGACGCAGTACAGGCCGGCGAAGCCGTCTATGAAGGTTTCGTTGCGATGATCGGTGATGCGGATGCCCTTGGCCCCCGTGATGATGCGCCCCGGCAGCGTCCCGGTTTCATGATCGTGGGCATGCGTGGACGGATGCATGAAGTATTGGCGATCGATGGCCAGCAATTCTTCGGCTGTTTTTTTCATAGAGTGCTCCTGAAGTGGGGTGTGCTCGCGGTGGGCAAACCTAGGTTGCTAAGACAAAAGTATTTCGTTTCGATGAAGGGCTCGAAGCCTTCGCGGCCCCCTTCGCGGCCCAGTCCCGATTCCTTCATGCCGCCGAACGGAATCGGAGCGCCGGTGAACCTGGACCCGTTGATCGAGACCATGGCGAATTCCAGGCGCCGCATCAGCGGCCAGATGACGTCGACGCGGGTGGCGCAGACATACGCGGCCAGGCCGTATTCGGTATCGTTGGCCAGCGCCAGCACCGAATCCAGGTCGTCGAAGGCCATGACGCCGGAGATCGGCGCGAAATTTTCCTCGCGGTAGATGCGCATGTCGGGGGTCACGTCGGCCAGCACGGTGGGCTGGAAGAACAGCCCGCCCAGCTCGTGGCCGGCGCCGCCGGCAAGCAGCCGCGCGCCGCGCGCAATGGCATCGTCCACCCGCTGGGCCGTGGCGTCGAACGCCGCCTGATGGATCAGAGGTCCGATCTGGCTGGTTTCGTCCAGGCCGGGGCCGACGCGCAATGCGCGCACCGCGTCGGCGTAGCGCCGCAGGAACGGTTCGTACAGGCTGCCGTGCACGAAAATTCTATTGACCGCGCAGCAGTCCTGCCCGGTGGTCTGGAACTTGGCCGCCACGGCCACGCGCACGGCCAGGTCTAGGTCGGCGTCGGCCGTGACGATGAACGGCGCGTTCCCGCCCAGTTCCAGCGCCACGTGCTTGACGCCGGCCGCGGCGGCGGCCTGCAGCACCAGGCGCCCCACCCGGGTCGACCCGGTGAAGCTGACGGCGCGGACCATGGGGTGGCCCACCAATGTTTCCATGGCCATTTGCGGCTGGCCCAGCACCACGTTGAACACGCCCGGCGGCAAACCGGCCTGTTCGGCCAATTGGGCCAGCGCCAGGGCGGAAAACGGCGTTTCGTGCGCGGGCTTGACCACCACCGCGCATCCCGCCGCCAGCGCGGCGGCGGCCTTGCGCGTGATCATGGCCGACGGGAAATTCCACGGAGTGATCAGGGCGGCCACGCCCACGGGTTCCTGCATGGTGCCCAGTTGCGCGTCGGCCAGATGGCTGGGGATGACCTGGCCATCGAGCCGCCTGGCCTGTTCGGCGTACCATGGAATGAAGCTGGCGGCGTAGTCGATCTCGCCCAGGGCCTCGGCAATGGGCTTGCCTTGCTCCAGCGACAGTATCTTGGCCAGGTCACCCCGGTTTTCGGTCATCAGGGCGGCCCAGCGCCGCAGATGGCCCGCGCGCTCGTCCAGCGACGCATAGCGCCACAGGCGCTGCGCGCGATCGGCGGCGGCGACGGCCTGCCCGATCTGCCCCGCTTCCAGCATGGGCACATGCCCCAGCAGCGACTGATCGGCCGGGTTGTGCACCGCTATGCTGTCGCCCCGGTCGCTGTGGATCCAGCGGCCGTCGACATAGCAAAGCGATCTGAACAGCAGGGGTTGCGAAAGAAACATGCCAGTGTCGTCCCATCGGAAGCATGATGTTGGAATCAGTAGAATCAACTACGATTTTACGGACGGACACAGACGGATTTTGTTCGCTTTGGGCGAAGTCAGTCGGCGTTTTATCTGAAAAAAACCACTGTGGCAGAATTTTCGACGGCCCCGATTATTTTTCGGGGTTTTCGGCTTCTTCGGGCAATATCTGCACCGTCTTGATGGTTTTTGTGACGATATACGTGAAATAGCGGTCGATGCCCAGATTTTCCATCAGCAAGGCGTCGATGAACCGCTGGTAATGGTCTATGTCGCGCGCGCGCACGTGCAGGAAATAATCCACGCCACCGCCCGTGGCATAGCACTGGGTCACTTCGGGCGCCTGGGCGATGCGCTGCTCGAAGCGCTGCATGTCGCTGGCCGTATGGCGGTCCAGGCGCACTTCGACGATGACCTGGCTGCTTTGGAATACGCTGCCCCAGTCTATGACCGCCCGATACCCCCGGATCAGGCCCATGGTTTCCAGGCGCTTGACCCGCTCCCAGGTCGGCGAGACCGACAGGCAGACGATCTTGGCCAGGTCGGACTTGGTGATGCGGCCTTGCGTGGCCAGGGTTTTCAGAATCTGCAGATCGTAGCGATCGAGTTTAACCATAAGGGAATCCTGTTCGGGCGGTGGGGTTCATGCCGTGTCGGGTACGACGCGCGCCACGACGGCCAGGGTGTCGCCGCACGTGACCAGCCCGGGAAAATGCCGGGCCGTCAGCACCCCGTCGCAGTTGGCGCGGTACGCAATGCCCGGCTGGCCGGTGCGGCTGGGGTCGTAGACGCGCGCAATCACGTCGCCAAGTTCAACATAATCGCCCAGTCCCTTGCACATTTCAAGCAGGCCGTCATGTTCGCTTTGCGTATAGCAGGCGTCGTCGGGCATGTCCAGCATGATGGTGCCGCCCTCGTACGGTTTGCCGCGGAAAATGCCGGCATGGACCAGGAAGCGGTGAACGCCGGCTTCCGCGATGGCGATGCTGGCCGCCGTCACGCTGCCGCCGCCGCCCAGTTCGGTGGACACGAACACCTTGCCGGCCTGCTCGGCCGAGGTATCGAGCATGCCCACGTTGTCCAGTTCCAGTATCTTCATGGAATACGGGGCGCCGAACGCGCGCATGGCCGCCTCGCAGCGCGCCTGCTGCTGCTTGTCGTCCAGCACGTGTATGGCGGCCAGCGGCAGGAAGTCGAGCGTCTTGCCCCCGGCGTGGATGTCCAGCACGTAGTCGGCCATGGGCAGCAGGTAGCGCTCGACGTAGTCGGCGATTTTTTCGGTGACCGTGCCGTCGGGGCGGCCCGGGAACGTGCGGTTCAGGTTGCCGTGGTCCAGCGGCGACGTGCGCCGCCCCGCCCGGAACGCCGGATAGTTCAGAAACGGGATGATGATGACGCAGCCCGTGACGTTGCGGGCCTTGATCGAATTGGCCAGCTTGACCAGCGCCACCGGGCCTTCGTATTCGTCGCCGTGGTTGCCGCCGGTCAGCAGCGCGGTCGGCCCTATGCCGCGCCGCGCCACCGTTATGGGAATCATCAGCGCGCCCCAGGCGGATTCGTCGCGCGAATAAGGCAGTTTCAGAAACCCGTGCTGTACGCCCTCCTGGGTGAAATCGACAGTGGGCCTGATCGGAGAGTTGCGCATGGCTTCATTCCTTGACGAACAATTTGCGCGGTGTCTGGCAGAACGTCTCGACCCCGGTGGGCGTGATGAGAATGCTTTCGGTAATTTCCAGGCCCCAGTCTTTCTGCCACAGGCCCGGCATGAAGTGAAACGTCATGCCGGCCTGCAGCACCGTTTCGTCGCCGGGGCGCAGGCTCATGGTGCGCTCGCCCCAGTCCGGCGGATAGCTTGCGCCTATGGCGTAGCCGCAGCGGCTGGTCTTTTCTATGCCGTATTTGTCCAGCTTGCCGAAAAAGGCATTGGCGATGTCCTGGCAGGTGTTGCCCGGCTTGGCGACGTCCAGGCCGGCGGCGATGCCTTCCAGCACGGCTTTTTCCGCTTCGATGAAGTGGCTGGGCGGGCGCCCCAGGTATATGGTGCGCGACTGCGGGCAGTGATAGCGCTTGTAGCAGCCCGCGATCTCGAAGAACGTGCCTGAGCCGCCCTGTATGGGGGAATCGTCCCAGGTCAGGTGCGGCGCGGCGGCGTCCTTGCCCGAGGGCAGCAGCGGCACGATGGCCGGGTAGTCGCCGCCGTGGCCGTCGGCGCCCTGGATGCCGGCGGTGTAGATCTGCGCCACCAGGTCGTTCTTGCGCATTCCCGGCTCGATCACCTCGAAGATGTGCCCGTGCATGTGCTCGACGATGCGCGCCGCCACGCGCATGTAGGCGATTTCCTGTTCCGACTTGATCGCGCGCAGCCAGTTGACCAGCGCGGTGGCGTCCACCCAGGAGGCTTCGGGCAGGTTCTTTTGCAAGGCGGCGTAGGCGGCGGCGCTGAAATAATAATTGTCCATTTCAACCCCTATGCGGCAACGCTGCCAGCCCCGCTCGCCCATGATCTCGCGGCACAGGTAGTCCATGGGATGGCGCTGCGGCGACTGCACGTAATGGTCGGGGTAGCTTGCGATATTATCGCCCGCCATATAAACGGTACGCTTGGCGCCGTTGGCGTCCTGTTCGCGGCCGAACCACAGCGGTTCGCCCTCGTGTCCCACCAGCACGCACTGATGCACGTAGAACGACCAGCCGTCGTAGCCGGTCAGCCAGGCCATGTTGGTGGGGTCGCTGACCAGCAATACGTCTATGCCCCGCGCGGCCATGGCGGCGCGGGTCTTTTTCAGGCGCAGTGCGTATTCGCTGCGCTGGAACGGCAGGATGATGTTGTCCATGATGTGTCGGGTTTCCGCCTGGTTGGTCATGACTGCTGAAAATTCAAGCCCCGGCCGCCGGCCACGGCGCGGGCAAAGGCAAAGGTGGCAATGGCCGTGTCCTGCGCCCCGGTGCCGGTCAGGTCGCAGATGGTGACGTCGTCGTCGGCGAGGCGCCCGGGGCGCTGCCCGGCGATGACCTGGCCCAGTTCGGTCATGTCGGCCCCGGGGTCGACGCGGCCGGCCGCGATGGCATGATGAAGTTCGCCCAGCACACGCACCTGGCCAAGGCGGTCGCACACGTAGCGGCTGGCCGCTTCGATGGCCTGCGGGTCGATCTCGTTCTTGTGCCCGGCGTCCGAACCCATGGCCGTGATGTGCAGGCCGGGACGCAGATGGCGCGCCTGGATCAGCGGGCGCGTGCTGGGCGTGGTGGTCACGGCGATGTCGGCGTCGGCCATGGCGCCGTCGATATCGGCGCACGCCGTGACCGGGCACGACAGCAGTTCGGCCATCCGCCGGGCGTAGCCGGCGGTCTTGGCGGGGTCGGGCGCCCAGACGGTCACGGCGCGCACCGGGCGCACCAGGGCCAGGGCCTGCAGTTGCAGGCGCGCCTGTTCGCCCGCGCCTATGATGGCCACCTTGCCGGCGTCGGCGCGCGCCAGCCAGCGCGCGGCCACGGCGCCCGCCGCCGCCGTGCGCACGCCCGTCAGGTAGCCGTTGTCCAGCAGCAGCGCTTCCAGCAGGCCGGTGCGCGCCGACAGCAGCATCATCATGCCGTTCAGGCTGGGCAGGCCCAGCTTGGGGTTGTCGAAAAAACCGGGGCTGACTTTGATGGCGAAACTGTCTATGCCGGGCAGGTAGGCCGTCTTGACGTCGACTTCGCCATTGGCCTGGGCGATGTCCAGGCGCAGTATGGGGGGCATGACCACCGGCGCCGTGGCCAGCAGGCGAAACGCCTGTTCCACGCAGTCGACGGCCTGGCCGTCCAGCGACACGCAGGCGCGCAGATCCGCCTCGCTCAGTATCACGACATTGGACATGGTGACCTCGGGAAAATGGTTATGAATCGGGGCTGGATTCGGCGATCAGCCGCCGGTGCTGCGTCATGTCGATGTTGCGTCCGCTGACGACCAGGACGATGGGGCCGGCCAGGCCGGCCGCCGCGCCATCGAGCAGCGCCGCCGCGCCCACGGCCGCCGCGCCTTCGACGATTTCGCGTTCCTGCCAGTACATGTGGGCAATGCCGCGCGCAATCGACGCTTCGCCCACCAGCACGGTGTCGTCGCACAGTTCGCGCACCATGGCGAAGGTGTGGCGGTTGTCCAGCCCTATTCCGCCGCCCAGCGAATCGGCCAGCGTGGGCACTTCGGCGACCTGGACGGGCGCGCCGGCCCGCAGGCTGGCATGCATGGCGCAGCCGTTTTCCATGGAGACGCCCACGGCGGCGATGCCGGGGCGGGCCGACTTCAGCGCCAGCGCAATGCCCGAGAACAGGCCGCCGCCGGACAGCGGCACCAGCACGGAGCCGACATCGGGCAGTTGTTCGACGATTTCTAGGCCTATGGTGCCCTGCCCAGCGATGACGTCGGGGTGGTCGAACGGCGGCAGCATGACCAGGCCTTCGTTCTCGACAAGCTGTTGGGCTTTTTCCTGGGCGTCGTCCTGGCTGTTGCCGACGATATGGATGTCGGCGCCCAGCTCGCGTATGGCCTGGACTTTGTTTTCGGGGACCAGCGCCGACATGCAGATGACGGCGCGCATGCCCTGGCGCGCGGCGGCGTACGCGACGGCGCGGCCGTGGTTGCCGGTGGAGGCGGCGACGACGCCGCGCGGGTTCTGGCCGGCGGCCAGATTGGCTATGGCGTTGGTGGCGCCGCGCAGTTTGAAGCTGCCGGTGGTCTGGCGCGATTCCATTTTCAGGTATACGGGCTTGCCTGCAAGCGCGGACAGGCTGGCGGAATGGACCAGCGGGGTGCGCAAGACCTGGCCTTGCAGGTTGCGCCGGGCGCGGTAGATGTCGTTCAGGTGAAGCGCGCTCATGGACGCCCCGCTGCGGCGGCGGTGCATGGCGATACGTGACCCAGGGCGTACCCGTTTGCATGTCCTGTTGTGTATCGCACTGCCGGCTCCTTGTCGACGCATGATGATCGAGATGGAGTGTAATACTGGGGTATTATTTTTCTAATGTACTAGATCATTGTGTCGCAACGATGATATTGATGTCGTTTTACGGATGGTGTTCGGGCAGAATCGCGTGTTGGTGAATGCTGTCTTGGGAGCGTCGATCCTTTTCTTGGGTGCCTTATCGGGTTCTTGAACCGCGCCGGGAGAGCGGTACAGGGCGCGGCTCGCCTTGCCCGGTCTGGCTGCGCCAGACTGCCCAAGGCCGGAGCCTGTCGCGGAGCGCTCGCGGAACTCCCGCCCGCACGGCCATGCCGTGCGACCCCGGCGGTCGAACAGCCGCTCGCTTGCCTCCCCGCGCCAGAACCCGGCCTTGGCGGGCGCGAAGCTCGCTGCGCCCTGTACCGCTCTCCCGGCGCTTGTGATTCTGATTATTGGGGCCTGGCGCTATTCTATTGTGCCGGTCACTGCGTCCTTGAACCGGACACTGACGCTGGCCTGCCGGGCCTACTGCCAGACATTGCCCATGGGCAGTACCGCGTCATAGAAGACCTACGCATCATCAGCGCAAACTGCCTTGCCGCGACAGACGAGCAGATCAGGATTGCTCATAGCCTCTTAGCAACTTGGGATTGTGAAGTTTCAATAGGTTGTATCTGTGGTTCATCCGAACCGGATTTGAGAAACTGATTATCGCCAAACAATCAGAATTCTCAAGGAGTCCAGCCGGATGAACATCCATAAGCATGCCCGATTGACGTTTGTGCGTCGAATTGAAATGGTCCAGCAACTGATCAGCAAGAAACTGAGCGTGCCAGAGGCGGGCGTGGCCTACGGGGTGACGCCGCCCACGGTACGCAAATTGACCGGCAACCGACGCGACACCGTAGATGGCGCCGGCTGGGACTTCGTCTTTGTGGCCATGGACGACCACGCCCGCGTGGCTTTTACCGATATCCATCCCGATGAGCGCTCGCCCAGCGCGGTACGGTTCCTGAGGGATGCCGTGGCCTATTACGCGCGGCTGGGGGTCAGCATCCAGCGGTTGCTGACCGATAACGGTTCGGCCTTTCGTAGCCATGCCTTTGCCGCCGTCTGTCGAGAGCTGGGCATCAAGCACCGCTTCACCAGGCCTTATCGGCCGCAGACCAACGGCAAGGCCGAGCGGTTCATCCAATCGGCCTTGCGCGAGTGGGCTTACGCCCGCACCTACCAAAACTCCCAGCATCGAGCCGATGCCATGAAATCTTGGCTACATCACTACAACTGGCACCGTCCCCACCAGGGGATCGGCCGCGCTGTGCCCGTCTCCAGACTCAACCTGGATGAATACAACCTATTGACACTTCACACCGGCCCGATCAGACGAAGTCGTGCGCCAGGGGGTATTGCTGGAATGTGGTGCGCAGTTCCGTCAGCGCGCGCCGGACTTCGTCGTCCTCGATGTCGGCGCCTACGCATAGCCGCAAGGCGTTGACGCGCGAACCGCGGCGCACGGAGAAGGGTTCGGGCGAGGTCACGGCGATGCCGCGCCGCCGCAGCACGCCGACCAGGTTGTCGCTGCGCCAGTGTTCGGGTATGCCTATCCAGGCGGAAAGCCCGTTGGGATGGTGGCTTACGGGGTAGTCGCCCAGCAATTCGTCGATGATGGCGTGGCGCCGCGCCAGGCGGTCGCGCTGCAGCCGTATCAGGCGTTCGGCGGTGCCGTCTTCCACCCAGCGGGTGGCGACTTCGGCCAGCAGCGGCGTGGCCATCCAGCTGTTCACCCGTAGGATGCCGTTGACGCGCAGGGCGAAGCGCGAGGGGGTGACCAGATATCCTGTGCGCAGACCGGCCATGACCGACTTGGTGAAGCTGGTGCAGTAGAAGCCCAGGTCGGGAACGATGCTGCTTATGGGCGGCAGCCGCTTTTCCAGCAGAGGCCCGTACACGTCGTCCTCGACGATGTACACGCCGTAGCGCTGGGCGATGCGGGCGATGTCGCGGCGCCGCTTTTCGGGCATGATGGCGCCGGTGGGATTGTGCAGGTTGGGGATGCACACTAGGGCCGATATGCGTTCGTTGGCGCACACGTCTTCGAAATGGTCGGGCCTGATGCCGTATTCGTCTATGTCCAGCCCTTTCAAGGTGAAGCCCAGCACGTGGGCCGCGCCTATGACGCCGTGGTCGGTCAGGCTTTCGCACACCACCGTGTCGTCGGACCCCACCAGGGCGGCCAGGGACAGGAAAACGGCGTGGGACGCGCCATTGGTGATCAGCAGGTTGTTGGGGGTGGCGTTTATGCCCAGGCCGTCCAGCCATGCCACAGCGGCCGCCCGATGGCGCTCGAACCCGGCTATGGGGCGGCAGTCGCGCATCCAGGGCTGGTCGTCTTCGCGCCCCAGCATTGCGCAGGTTTCGCGCCAGGCCAGTTCATGCCGGGAGGTATGGATGATGCGGGCGGTGGAAAAATCGGCTATGGACCGTTCGGAATAATCCAGCATGTAGGCCGAGACCTGCTCGGTCATGTTGCGCGAGATGAAACTGCCGCGCCCCACTTCGCAGCGGATCAGGCCGTCGCGTTCCAGTTCCTTGTACGCGTTGGACACGGTCTGCACGCTGACGCCCAACTGGCGGGCCACGTCGCGCTGGGGCGGCAGCTTCGCGCCATCGGGCAAAGCCCCGCTTTCCATGTCGCGCGTGATGACCTGCACCAGAATCTTGTATTTGGGTTCCCCCGTGCGAAACGTGGCCAGGGCCTGGCGCCAGTGCTCCATGGGTGCGTCCTTTGTTCTTGGGAATCCCTGGATTGTACTAGGATGATTTTTCAAATTGAACCGTATCTGGTTTCGGCCAATGGCGGCGCCAGCCCCTGCCGCGTCCGGTTACTGCCGTCGGCGCAAGGCGGCGCGCAGCAGGGATTCGTAGCCCGGATATGCCGCGCAATAGCCCGCGGGCAATTCGACCACGGAATGCGCGGCCAGTCGCCAGGCGACGCGATTCGGGCCCAACGCGTGCACGTGTCCCAGCACCCGGGTGTCGCGCCCAAGAAACACCACATCGATTGCATAGGGCAAACCGAAGGTATGCACGGCGCGGCACGGGCTGATCCACAGGCCGGTATGCCAGGCCAATGTGGCGAACGCATGCAGGCCCAGCAGCCTGGCCGAAAAACCATGGGCATGGTGCAAAAGCAGTACGGGCTCCCGCTGCGGGCCGCGGCCACCGTGACCTATGGAGTGTGCCGCCATGTCAGGCGGCCATGGCCATCAGTTTCATGGCGATGGGAAAACCGATGATCAGGAAAGTACAGGGAAAAATGCAGAACACCATGGGGAAAAGCATTTTCACCGGAGCTTCCAGGGCCAGTTTCTCGGCACGCAGGAACCGTTCGGCCCGACGCTGCTCGGACTGCGAACGCAGCAAAGGCCCCAGACTCATTCCCATCTGGTCGGCCTGGGCCAGGGCCGTGGCCAGTTGTTGCAGCGCCGGCAAACCGGTCCGGCCGGCCAGGCCGGCAAGCGCGTCGTGCCTGGGAACGCCGGCGCGCATATCGGCCAGGGTGTAGCGCAGTTCCTGGCGCAAAGGCCCGGACGGGCTATGCCGGGCGGCCTGCGCCAAGGCGCCATTCAGATTCAAGCCGGCTTCCACGCATAATGTGGTCATGTCCAGCAGGAAGGGGAATTCGCGCAGCATGGCGCGCTGCCGGCGCAGGCCACGCTCGCGCAGCGCCAGGCGCGGCCAGGCGAAGCAGATGATGGCGGCGACGCAAGCAAGCGCGACGCGAGTGGAAAAACCGGCGGCCACACCGGCTGCGGACGAGGCGAGCACGACGGCGAATGCGGCCAGGGCGGCCAGGCACTGAGCCGCCACGATTCGCTCGGGCGGCCAGAGGCTGTCATCCATGCCCGCCAACTGAACGGCACGGCCCAGCGACCGTCGCACGCGCCAGGAAATGAAGGGTCGGCACACCGATGCGGCGGCCAGCACCCATGGCCAGGCCATTTTCAGAAAGACCGGGTCGGGCCGGGCATCCGGCGACTGCCCGCCCAGCACGGGATTGGCGCAAAACCGGAAAAACAGGCCTATGGACACGCCGGCGGCAAGACAACTGATCCAGAAATACACGGCAAACTCCTTGCTGATTGGCCGTAATGCCTTGGCCCGTTTCGATTTTTTCGGCCGGTCAGACGTCTATGTCGACGATGCGGCGTATGAACACGACGCCGGCCGATTCCAGCAGGACGACGATGCCCAGAACCGCCCATCCGGCGCGGCTGTGCCACAGCATGGACATGGACGCAGGATCGAGCCAGTCCAGCACGAGCGCCAGAAGGAACGGCAGCAAAGCCATCACCCACGCCTGCATCCGGCCTTGCGAGGTCAGGGCGTGAATGCGGCCAAGCAAATGCAGGCGCGCGCGCAGAGTCGAGGCGATCCGCTCCAGGGTTTCGGCCAGATTGCCCCCGCTTTGCACGGCGATCTTCAACGAGGACACCACCAGGCCGGCGCCCTCCGTGGGCACGCGCCGGTACAAACCGGACAGCGCCTCGTCGAAGGCGACACCCATGCGCTGCTCGCGCAGCATCAATCCGAATTCCTGCGACAGGGGCGCGGGCGCCTGCCCGACGATATGGCGCAGGGCCGACTGCACGCCCTGGCCCGCCCGCAAGGCGCCGGCCAGGGCCAGCAGAAGATCGGGCAACTGCTGGTCGAACCGGGCCAGGCGACGCTTGCGCAAACGGACGATGAGATAGCGTGGCGTAACCAGGGCAAAGCCCCCCGCCAGCGCGCATACGGCAAGCGAGCCCGTCGAAAGATACGCCGCCAGCGTCAGCCCGCAGCATGCCAGCGCATTGAGCGACCACAGTTGGGCTGGATCCAGGAACAGGAAGAATTCACCCAGTCCGGCCTTCGCCTGGCTATGGAACACGGCCTGGTAGCGCAGGTACGCTTTGCCCAGGGCCTTTTGCGCGATCCATGCGGCCAGCGCCATCGCCAGAGCCACGCACGACGCAAAAAAGAAGGTCATGGCGGCGGCGCCTTGTGGTCATCGGCCCATCGGTCGTACGCCTGGTCCGGTGCCGGCGACGCGCCTCTGGCCAGGCATTCCGGCACCAATCCGCAATCGACGAACCCTCCGGGCGGGCCGGGTTCGTGGCGAAACAATTCCTGAAGCTGTATGCGGCCGCTTTCCATGCCCGTGACTTCCACGACGGACATGATCAGCCTGCGGCCATCGCCGGATCGCGCCTGCTGGACGATCACGTCGATGCTGGCCGCGATATGCTCGCGCACCACGGCCAGCGGCAGATCCATGCCGGCCATCAGGATCATGGTCTCAAGACGGGCAAGCGCGTCTCTCGGACTATTGGCGTGCAAGGTCGTCAACGACCCCTCGTGCCCGGTGTTCATTGCCGCAAGCATATCGAAGGCCTCGCCGCCGCGGCATTCGCCTATGACGATCCGGTCCGGCCGCATGCGCAAGGCATTGCGCACCAGATCGCGTATATCGATGCGGCCGCTGCCTTCCAGGTTGGCCGGCCGCGCCTCGAGCGAAACAAGGTGCGCATGGCCGAGCCTGAGTTCGGCCGCGTCCTCGATGGTCACGATGCGCTCGCCTTCGGGGATGGAATTGGACAAAATATTCAACAACGTCGTTTTCCCCGATCCCGTGCCACCCGAAACGACGATGTTCTTCTTGCGTGCCACGCAGGTTTCCAGGAATGTCCTGATCGACGCGTCGAGCGTGCCCAACCTGACCAGATCGTCCATGCCGGGGCGCTTCAGCGGGAATTTCCGTATGGTCAGGCTGCTGCCCCGCAAAGCCACGGGGGGAATGACCGCATTGACGCGCGAGCCGTCGCGCAAGCGCGCGTCGACCATGGGCGAGCTTTCATCGATGCGGCGTCCCAGGGGCGAAACAATGCGTTCGATGACGCCCTGGACGGCTTGTTCGCTGCTGAAGCCGGAACCATGACGCACCAGCATGCCGGTTTTTTCTATAAAGATCTCGTCATGGCGATTGACCATGATCTCGCTGATGTCAGGGTCGGCCAGCAAAGGCTCCAGAGGCCCCAGGCCAACGGCTTCGTCGACCACCTCGGCCAGCAGTTCGTCGCGGTCAATCGCGGACGGCAGTTCCGCATCGTCCGCGATGATATCCGTCAGCGCCGCCCTGGCCTCGGCGCGCAAGGCGGCATCGCTAAGCGCGGCAATGTCGCGCCGCCTCAGGTCCAGGGCCTCGATCAGGGAACCGTGCAGGCGGCGGCGATGATGCAGGCGATCCTGCAGGGACACGGAGGTTGCGGCCGCCTGTACGTCCATCACGGGACCGCTGGGCGCGGCCGCCACGCCAGGGGCCGTGCTTGGCGCGGCGACGAGCGGACGCATCGGCGGACATTCAGGCAAGCCGGGCGCCGCATCGTGCCGTGGCCGGATGCCGGCGCCATCCCGGCGCCGGGCGCCGGATTCTTCCGTGGATGGCGCAATACCGCCGCTTTCCTCCCATGCCGGTTGAACGCCCGCGTCGGGAACGTGATCGACGCGTATCAGGCACGGCCCTATCAGCAATTCGTCACCGGTGCGCAAGGGGCCGTATTGCGTTATGCGCCGTCCGTTGACCAGGGTGCCGCATAAAGATCCGAAATCTTCGATCATGGCGCCCGCGTCCGACCAGTAAAAGCGCGCATGCCGGCGCGCCACGCGCCAGGCGCGCACGCGCAGCCCGCATTCGGGAGACCGGCCTATTTCAAACGGCAGCGGCAATGCGCGTGTCTCGATGGCGCCGTCTTCATAGCGCAGCACTAATCCAAGCATGATCTACTCCGTAAACGCACGTTGATTCCCGGCGGCCGCGGGGGAAGGAAAACCTGGCGGACTCGACGCACCGCGCAAGACCCACTGCGTGCCGCCGCCCTGGTATGGATTCCACCTGCCTGCGCCGCCACCGTCTTCGGCCGGCGGCGGTAGAGAGCGCAAAGGATCGATCGGCACATTGATGAGGTTTTCGTCCGGGAAGGTCTGTTTGATGATGGCCCGGCTTTTGTCTATGCGCCGCGCCAGGTCGGGCTGGTCGGGACTGACCACGATGGGCGTGACGAATATGGCCAGTTCGGTTTCATTGTGTTGAAACCGTTGCGAACCGAACAGCTTTCCCAGAATCGGCACATCGCCCAGGCCGGGAACCTTGTCGGCATTTCGCGATTCTTCTTTGGACAGGAACCCGGCCAGCACCAGCGTCTGCCCGGAACGCACATTGAATTCCGTCGCGGCGCGGCGTGTTTTCAGGGAAGGCCCTCCGGGTACCGACATGGACGTATCGACCGAACTGACTTCGACCTCTATGCGCGAGCGCACGGCCTGATTACGTTCTATTTTCGGCGTGATGCGCAACGACACGCCGTAAGGCTTGAACGCCGTGTTGGGATTGCCATTGGCATCCACCGTGGCATAAGGCACCTCGCCGCCGGCCAGGAATTCGGCCGTGGCGCCGCTGCGCGCCAAAAGCTGCGGCTGGGCCAGCACCACCGCCGCGCCCGTCTGCGCCATGGCGTTTATTCTGGCCGACAGCAAGGCATTCACGCCGAAATACCCCGCCGCCGCGGTATTCTGGAACGGAACCGAAAGCGGATTCTCTCCGGGACGCGCATCGAAACGCCCGGAGCCCGCGTCCCAGGCCAGACCGGCGTTGAACCCCCCTTCTGTATACGGATTCCACTTCACGCCCAGCTCGCGCAGACTGGCGCGCGGCACTTCGACGACCTGCACATCCAGAAGCACCATGCGGTCCCAGCCGACCTGGCTGGTGAAGTCCAGCAGTTGGGGATACTTCCTGCCAAGCGCCGCGATGCGTTCCCTGTCGCCGTCCGAAATCAGGTCGCCTTCGACCAGCAGCCTATCGCCAATGACCGAAACCATGGCATTGGGAATGCGTTCCAGCACATTGCGCAGTTCTTTCTGTATTTCGCGCGAACCCTCGGGGGCGACGCCCACCAGGTAGCGGTGGCGCTTGCCGTCGGCGGACCAGACATGCAACGAACTGGAGCCCGCATGCCGGGCAAACAGGATGACCTCTTTTTCATCGGTCGTCACGGCATTGACTACGTGCCCGTTGCCCACGGCCACGCGAGCCACGTCTTTTATGGACAGCACCCTGACTTCGCCCACCTGCAGCTTCAGGTTGGTCTGGGGCCGGGTGGCGGCCATGCCTTGAAACGCGACAAGCCCCGGCGCCAGAAACAGCATCAGCAAAAGCCACCCCGGCCCGGAACGGACCTGCGCGCGGTCGCCCCATCTGGCCGCAGCCCCGTGGCGTGTCGATAAGCGTTTCTCGTTCATGGCTGCATGTCGGCGTCCGACCTCTTGGCCGTACCCTGGATTCGATGCAGGGCCGCCGACTGTTGCGCCTGAATCCAGGCACTGACGAGTTCAGGCATATACGGCAATTCGAACACGCCGGATTCGGGCTTCGGCGCCTGAAGCACGGGGTTCAACCCGGGCAGGCGCTGTACCGCCCTATTGCCGTAGATGACGGGAATCTTGTGCTGGGACCTTGGCTGCGCCGGCGTGTCCACACCCAGCAGGCTGGCCAGATCGCCCCTGACGGCTTTTTGATCCGCGCCAAGGTCGGCCGGATGGCGCAGCAGCGCGGTCAGGGTGCCCCCTTGTCTTGCCGCCACCAGCTTGATGGCATCTTCGGGCGAGGCATCCAGCGTAACCGTGGAATACGAACCCGCCCGGTTCGGCCCGCGATCGGCGGCGGGCTGGGTGCTGACCCCGGTCGCCAAAACCAGGACACCCTGCAGCAGGGGCGCCGTGATGCGTTTGCGCCGGTATTCGAACGATACGTACAGATCGATCAGGTCTCCGGGCTCGAGCAAGCCGGACACCGAATTGATGACGTCCACGGGAATGGTGATGGCCCGTCTGCCTTGTCCCAAACGGCTGGAGAACGAACCGGGCCCCGCCCGCGCCGTATGCACGGGAAGGATGGGGTCGCCGGCGCGCAGCGGCGCAAGCAGTACGCTGTCGGACAATTCCGTGAAGCGCTCCGGCGACAGGCTGGCGCTGGAGACGATCGATTCCGGATATTGGCGCACCGCGACGTGCTGGGCGCCAAGTCGGGTGCCCGCCGCAAGATCGTAAGCGGCGACGATGCGGCCGACCATGGGAACCTTGGCCTTGTTTTCAATCTGCCGGGCCCGCAATTCAAGATACTGCCGCGCGCTCCATGCGGCGCACAGCCCGGCGCACAACGCCACGGCCAGCATGACGACGGATCGATTCGGCACAGGTAACCGCATTGTTTTCCCCGTATGGATTTTTATTCCAGATACTGCACGAACAGCGAACTTGCCGGTGGGTCGGCCCGCACCATCAGCATCAGGCGCGATGCGTTGCGATGCCAGGCATCCATTCCCGGCGTGCCGGGATCGCCGCCTGAAACCGGCAACCAGCCCGACCGGGCCAGGCCAGCGTGTAGATGCATGCGCAACACGTCGGGAACGAGAGCAACGGAATAGATTCGCTGCGCCAGGACCCGGCCGTCAAGATCGACCTGCTGGCTGAATTTCAGAACGGAACCTTGGGGCAGCCATTCGAACCGCCCTGCCGTACCGGATTGCCGAACATGCCCGGACGGCCTCGGGCGCATGGGAACGGCCGAGACCAGGCCGCGAGAACCATGCCGCGTGGTGCCGATTTCGACGGCCCAGTGCCAACCCTCATGAATGCCCGAAAGCACGGCCTTGTCGCGAAACACCACCGCTTTCTGGAACAGGTCGGTGCGTGTGGCGAGGCTTTGGGCCGCTTCGGGCATCGGCGCTGTCGCGCTGAACGATTGGTAATGCACGGCCACCCCGGCCAAACGCATGGACTGTGCCCGTGACCAGGAAAACCGAAGAGACGTACGCAAGGAATGCAAGCCGGCCTGCGGCTGCGCATCGGAGGCGGCCACGGCGCATGGAGCCGCGCACAGAAAAACCAGGGCGGCAGCCACACTTGCGCACGATGCCGCGCACGGGCCGGCAATGACGCGGCTGGAGCGCCCGGGGTGCGGGATCCATACCCGATTCATGGCGCTTCCTTGATTGTTGGATGAGCCAGATGGTGGCCCGGAATATGCCCGGCCCAGGGCCGCAGCCAGTCGAATACAGGCTGGCCGCGGTTCCAGGCGCGGTCCACCCCCGTCATGGCAGAGGCGATTCGCCTGCCAAGCGCATACGATGCCATAGCGCTGTCTTGCCAGGCCGGCACAGAGTCGGCTACCCGGTCCTGGGCACGCGTGTCGCTGGAAGCATGGCCGGCCCCAATCAAAATGGCGGTTTGGCGCTCCAGGGGCGGATACCGCCAGCCCGGCAGCCCTGGCGCATCGGTTTTGGGCGGGGTATGAGCATAAGAGGAAGCCGGCGACGGCAAGGGAAACCGCAGCGATACGAGCGCGTGCGCGATGCCCGTATCTTCCACGCGAAGCCCCTGGCGCAGCCGCTGTGCCAGGGGATCGGCGCCGCCGGGCTGGGCTTGTGCCTGCAGGACAGGCTCGACGGAAACCGCCAGGGCGACATCCGATGCCGAATCACCCAGCACCCGTGTGCCGTCACGGTTCATCCACTGATGCGCCGGCCCTGAAAAATAATGCCGGCGTATCTGCGAGATGGGGCGCGATGTGTCATTGCGCGTAAGCGAGAACGCGGCAAACCGGCTGGCATGCGCGGCCTGCAAGGCCATGTCCTGATAGCGGCCAAGCCAGGAAACAGCCATGTACAGGGCCAGCATGCCGGCCAGGGCCGCCAGGCCTTCGGCAAGCGCCTGGCCGTGTTCGCGGCCGTGCGTGAAACGGGCCGGCCCTTTCATGGCCAACCCGCCTTGTCCCGGGCTTGGGGCGGCAACAAGCCTGGCGAAGCCAGGCGAGCCTGCCAGTAGGGATGAAACAGGTTGCCGTGTTCGACCAGGCCATCGCCGCGCGGACGAGGCCTGGAAAAAAACGTTTCCGCAGCGCTGCGCGTGGTGATGATCGAGTTATCGGGGCCGGGATGGCGCAAGAGGATATCGAAGCGCAGGGGGCGGTCTGCGCTGCCGTCGTCCACGTCGAAATACGCGGGCAGCCCCGAGCCCGGCCAGGTCTGGCGGCCGGCCACGGCCCGGGAATCGGCCAATGGATTGGACGTGCCCGCGATCAGGTCCCAATTGGTGGCCTGCTTGACCCAGCGCCAGAAATCCTGGGATGAGAAATTATCCGGAGGCTCGGCGACGTAGGGGGAATCGGGCGCTTGTCCGGCCGCGCTGGGCACCCAGCCCCAACCCATGGGGTATTCACGCCGGTAGCACCCTATCCAGCGATTTGCCCTGAGCGCGTGGAAAGATTGCGTGTCGATCGATTGCCAGCGGCCATGCAAGTCCAGGCCCGTGAGGCCGCGGCGGCGCAGTTCATGGCGCAGCATGGGGCAGCGCGCATCGACCATCCAGTGGTTCCTGGCCGTGTAGTCGCGCGGACCCAGGAAGTCGTATAGCCCGGCGACCTGCTGCACGAACGAGCGCAGCCGCTGCCGCCCCGAATACGCCCGCACATGGTTTTCCCAATTGTCGTTCGTGATGACGATGTCGAAGCCGCGCCCGTTCAACGGATTCGACCCCGGCACGGATGCAGCGGGCGCCGGGCTGGCCGCGTCACGCCCCGGCGGCTTCGCGGAACTGGTGGCGCCAGGGCGGGCGCCGGACATGTGGTCTGGATAGTTCCGCGCCAGAACGGCCTGGATGGCATTCCAGCGCGCCCCGGGCGCATTCGCCACGACAGCCTGCTGCACATGTCCGAATACCCCCATGACGAAATGATCGTGTTCCGCATACGCACGCGCCAATCGACCGTCTGTGCGCGCCAGCGGAGCCAGGCCCGCGGCGCCCCGCGCCGAGGCATACGCCTGCCCGTGGGCGGCGCCAAACAGCATGGCGACAAGATGAGCCGGTGGATTGCCGATGCCGGCCTGGTTGGACTGGTTGGCGCCGAATGCCGACCACGACCCCAGCGTGACCAGGTGCGCCATGGCGATCTGATGCCCGATCTGCGCGGTATTCAGATACGACAGCATGTTCATGGCGCGCGCCTGGATCAGTGCGCCGCTATAGGCTGCCGCGTCAAGCGCGTGCAACTGCCTGGACTTGGCCCCCACGACCTGGGCCGTGGCGAAATAGCGCAGGAACGCGACGGTGGCCGCGCCGGCCAGCAGCATGCCCAGGACCAGGGCCTGCCCCTGTTGAGGGCGGGTTCCAGGATGGGGCGTCATTGCCCGCCTCCGGCGTTCCCGGTAAACGACTTCAGGGTCTTGGCGGCGGCCTGCGCCGCGGCGGCATCGGCGGCGGACTGGGCGACCCGGGACTGTTCGGAGCCGTCCTCGCCGGCGAGTTCCTTGGCCATGGCGGCGGTCTGCGAGCGCACGACCTGACCGAACGATTGATACACGGCAATGGCCGCGACCGCGACCAGCGCCACAATGATGATGTATTCGGTCATGCCTTGACCGCATTGCCTGGAGTCGCGGATTCGCACACCAGCCTCCTTGTCGATGGACATGGACGTAGTGTGGGTGTCGCGCCCGCCTTGCACAATCCGGACATGCCGAACTGGTCAAACTGGTGACGCTCCAATGCAAAAACGCCTTTGCGGCAGGCGTGCCGCAAAGGCGTTCATCGGCGGGCCAGGCACCGCCCGGCCCGGCGGCGGCGGAAGTTACGCCACGGTGACGCGCAGTTCACCCAGGCCGGCGATGGACCCGACCATGGTGTCGCCCGAGACCACGGGCCCCACGCCTTCGGGCGTGCCGGTGAACAGCAGGTCGCCGGCTTTCAGTTCGAACAGGCCCGACAGGTACGAGATCGACTCGGCCACGCTCCAGATCAGGTCGGATAAATCGCCCGACTGCTTGGATGTGCCGTTGACGCTTAGCGTGACGGCGCCGGCATTCAGCGAACCGGCCTGGTCGCGCGGATGCAGCGGGCCTATGGGCGCCGAGGCGTCGAAGGCCTTGCCCACTTCCCAGGGACGGCCTTGCTTCTTGGCGTTGCCCTGAAGGTCGCGGCGCGTCATGTCCAGGCCTATGGCATAGCCCCATACGCAGGACTGGGCCTGTTCTACGCTTAGGTCGCGCCCGCCGCGGCCCAGCGCCACGACCAGCTCTATTTCGTGCTGCAGGTCGGACGTCTTGGACGGATACGGCATGATGCCCGTCTGGCCGTCGGCCACGTTGACGATGGCGTCGGCGGGCTTGCAGAAGAAGAAAGGCTCTTCGCGGCCGGTGAAGCCCATTTCACGGGCGTGCGCGGCATAGTTGCGGCCCACGCAATAAATGCGGCGCACCGGAAAGCGGGCCTGGCTGCCGGCCACGGCCAGGGTCGGCGCTTCGGGTATGGCGATGACGGTTTCCATGTGCTTACTTCGCCCCCTTCTTGTAGCGTTCGACGCCGTCCAGAATTTCCTTGTGCGCGGCTTCCACGCCTTCCCAGCCCTTGACCTTGACCCATTTGCCCTTTTCCAGGTTCTTGTAGTGCTCGAAAAAGTGCTGGATGCGGGCGGTTTCGGCGGGCAGGTCTTCCGGCTTCTGGATGTTGCTGTAAGGGGGATACAGTTTGTCCACGGGCACGGCCAGCAGCTTGGCGTCGCCGCCGGCTTCGTCGTCCATTTGCAGCACGCCCACGGCGCGCGAACGGATCACCGAACCCGACTGCACCGGATACGGCGTCAGGACCAGCACATCGACCGGATCGCCGTCGTCGGAGATGGTCTCGGGGATATAGCCGTAGTTGCAGGGATAGTGCATGGCCGTCAGCATGAACCGGTCGACGAAGACCGCCCCGGAAGCCTTGTCGACTTCGTACTTGACGGGGGAGGAGTTCATGGAAATTTCGATGACGACGTTGAATTCTTGCGGCAGCTTCGCCCCCGCGGGCACTCGATCTAGGCTCATGTGGTTGACTCTGGGTTGGGTTTCTATGGTTTTGGAATGAAGAACTGGGGTTTCAGCGCCGCCCGCCCGGCCCCTGCGGCTTGTCGGACGTCTGCGACAGGTCGACGCCCGGGATAGGGGCGCTATCGAAGTATTCGTCGTCGGGCGTGGCGCCATCGGGCGCCGCCAGGGGCCCCGACACCGCCGCCACCGGAATGGGGGCGCTGTCGAAATAGTCGTCCGGCATGGCAACGTGTGCCGGCCCGGCCGCCGGTTCGGCGCCCGTTGCGCTGGTCGGCGCCGCAAGCCCGTCGGACCCGTCTGCGCCGGAAAAACGCGCCACGTCGACCAGTGTCGGGTCGCCGCTGGTGTCGGCCGGGGCCAGGGTCTGGTTGCCCGAGGGCAGCGACCCCGCCACGCCGGCGGCAAGCCGCCAGTGTTTCATGGCGTCCGCATGGCGTCCCAGGCGATCGTACAAATTGCCCAGCAAGGCATGGATGCGCACGTCGCTGCGGATTTTCATGCTGCGCAGAAGATAGCGTTCGCCCTGCCCCCACAACTGTCCGATCAGGCACAGGTTGCCCAGCGCGGCAAGCAGCGCGGAATCGTCCGGGCGGGCTTTCAGCCAGACTTCGGCCTTGCCCAGGCGGCGCGCCACCTGGTCGGGCGGGCATTGGCTGTAGGCGCTCAGCAGGCGGGCATCGGGCGCCACGTTGATGGCGGCCTCGAGTATCTTGGCGGCTTCGTCGTGATTGCCCGCGGCGGTCTGCACGGCGGCGGCCTGCAGGGCGATGCCCGGCATGACCCGCTCTTCGGACTTCAGGTCGCCCCACACGGTCTTGAAAGCGTCCATGCCGCCGGCCTGCAGGCGGGCGGCGGCGGCCGTTTCTATGATGGGCATGGCCTGGGCCTTGTCCAGCACGCCCCGGCGCAGCAGCAGGCGCGTCAATTCGTAGACGCGGTCGTGGTTGTTCAACTGCCGATGGGCCTGCAGCAGCAGGCGCGTGGCGTTGAAGTAGCGCGAACTGGCGTCCTGCAAGGGCTGCAGCAGAACCAGGGCGTCCTGCGGCCGGTTCTGGTCCAGGTACATCTCGGCCGTGACCGTGGCCGTCGCGTCTTTCAGGCGCGGATCGGTGCCGGCGTTTTTGCTGGCGAATTTAAGCGCCTCGTCGCGGCGGCCGTATTCGCCCAGGTAATGCGACGCCCGCGCCGAGGCCAGCCCCGCCAGGACTTTGCGCGACCGGGACCGCGCATGGCCCATTACCTTGGACAGGTCTTTTTCACCTTGGGTGAAACGCCCTTCCAGCACGTTCAGCCAGCCGCTTTCCAGCAACTCGTGATCGCGTTTTTCACCGCGCCATCCGCGCCAGGCGCGAAAGCGGTCGGGACTGGAACCTATCCAGGCCAGCACGCGCACCACGACGTACACCACGAAAAAGCCCGCGATCAACAACAGCGCCGCGAAGGTCAGCGACAATTCGATGCGCCAGGGCTGGGCGATGATCAGCACATTGCCGCCATGTTCGCGCAACACCAGCGCCAGGCCTATTGCCAGCACCAGCACCAGAAGCGTCCAGAACCATGTCCTCATGGCTTATTCCTGTGAGGCGGCGGGCTGGCCCGCGCCAGTCTTGCCAGTCTTGGGCGCGGCCGCGGCATCGGCGCCCTGGGGCGCCTGCGGGGCATCGGGCGCCGCGGACGATTCTTCCTGCTTGGACTGGGCCTCGCGCAGGCTCTGCAAGGCCTGCAGGCTGTTGTTCAGCGTGGGCAGCTTGACGTCGATACGGGTCTGTTCCAGATCGGCGGCCAGCTTGATGGCTTTGCGCGTGCGCGGGTCGGTGGCGTCGTAGCGTGTTTCCAGCGCCTGCGCCAGCGCCTGCGTCTCGGACGTCCATATGGCGGGCTGGCGCATCATCAGGGCCAGTTGCGCCGTCATGACGCGCAGGCGCAGATTCTGGCGCAGCTGGCCGGCCTGGTCGGGCGACATCAGCAGCGCGGCCGGGTCGCTGACGCGGCGTATGCTGACCAGGCGTTCCAGTTCGCGGCCCGCCGATGTCCAGACGGTATGCGACCAGGCGCCCACGTCGTCCAGCACCCCGCGCCACCCCGGCCGGTGCGCGGCGGCGCCGGCAGCGGCTTGCGGCGCCGCATTGGCGGCGGGCGTGGCCGAGGCCAGGGCAGGCGCGGCGGCGTCCGGCACCAGCAGCGAGGCATGGCCAAGAAGATCGCCCAGTTGGTTCAACTGGCTGGTCAAGGCGGCGACGTCGACCACCGACGCGGCGCGCAGGCTGTCCAGGTCGCCATTGATGGTTTGCTGCAGCGAGGCCAGGCCGGGCCGGTTGGCCCGCGCCAGCCGGGTCTGCGCGGTTTCCAGGGCGACGATGGCGTTGGCCACGTTGCCGTTTAACGTCAGTTGCTGATTGGCGATGGTGACCACGCGGTCCACGTCGTTGATCAGGGCGATATCCGAGCCGCTGTCGGTCAGGTTCTGAAAAGCCTGCTCCAGGGTATGGATCTGTTCCTGCGATTTTTCAAGCGAAGCCTGCAGGGCGGCCAGTTGCCGCGCCTGCTGTCCTGTGCCGGCCAGGGCTTGCTGCGCCTGCTGCCGGGCGTTGTCTGCCGCGTCGGCGCTGGCCCGGGCCTGGCTGGCCAGCGCCGTGGTCACGGTCTTGAATTGCCGATGCTGATACCACAGCGCCGCGGCCAGGGCCGCCGCCAGCAGCAGCACGACAATGAACGCTACCACCCAGCCATAGCCCTTCTTCCTGCCCGGCGCGCCGGTGCTTTTCTTGGCCGGCGCCGGCGTGCCCGCTTGCGATGGCGCGGGTTTATTGGCGGGGGCCGCGGCCTGCGCCGCCTGCGTGGTCTTGGGGTTGGATTCTGTCATGTCTGGATTGTAATCCCTGGCGTTTTTCCGCTACGAAGCCGCCGATTGAATTGCCTGGAAAATAGCCAGGTCGTCCGGCGGGCACACCTGTACGCGCGGCGCCCGCGCCTGTTGCGCCGTTGTCGCGAACCGGAATTGTAAACGGCTTGCCACGCGTTGGTGAATTGTGACAAATCGGACGGATTCCCACAACTGGCCCAGTTGATGGCGTTGGACGTTGGCGTGGATCGCATCCGCCCCTTCGGAACTGGTGACCAGGCATATCGCCGGCCTGTGCGTTCGCAGCCCGTTCCGCAAGGCCGCGGCCTGCTCCGGCGTCCAGGCTTGCGGCTCGCGGCGATAGACGGCATACCGGCGCACCTGCGCTCCGGCAAGCTCCAGCCGCTGGCCCAGCCATTCACGCCCGGACTGGCCGCGCACGATCAGTACGCGCTTTATGGCCGGCATGCGCGGACCCAGCACGGCCCACAACGCTTCCGAGTCCTGGCCCAGGGCATCGGCGCCGGGATGCAGGATATGGGATGGCGGAATAGTTCCGGCCTCGAACAAAGGCTTGGCGCTGGCCCGCCCCACCGCCGCCGCCAGCGTGTGCGCCGGCCAGGGGCCGGACTGCGCCCGGGCCAGTTGGTCCAGGTAAAAGCGGGCCGCCGTGCTGCTGACGAATACCAGAAGATCGTACTGATCCGGCCTGGGCAGCCGCGCGGGCGGCCACGCCACAGCTTGCACGGACAAGGCCGGCAGCGCCAGCGCGGCCAGGCCGGCATCGCGCAGGCTTGCCGCCAGCGTCTCGTTTCTGCCCTGCGGGCGGGTCAGTATTGCCAGCGCGCCAGTACCGTCAAGCACTTGGCCGCCCCGCCTACTGCGCCGACGCGCCGGTGCCAAGAACGTGCGACAGGATGTCCCCGGCGCCCTGGCGCAGCAGTTCCCGCGCGGCCTGCTCGCCCAGTTCCCGGCCCTGGGCGGCCGGGCCAGAGGCTTCGGCACGAATGACCCGGGTGCCGTCGGGCAGCGCCACCAGGGCGCGCACCCGCAAGATATCGGATTCGACCTGCGCGAACGCGGCCAGGGGCAATTGGCACGAACCGCCCAGCACGCGCGAAACCGCTCTTTCGGCCTGGGCGCAGGCCGTGGTCGCGGCGCACGCCAGGGGCGCCAGCCATTGGGCCACGTCATGCCGGTCGGCAAGGGTCTCGATGCCTATGGCACCCTGGCCGGCCGCGGGCAGGCTGTCTTCGGGCGACAGGTAGTCGCGGATGCGATGCGCCAGCCCCAGCCGTTTCAGGCCGGCGGCGGCCAGCACGATGGCCGCGTAGTCGCCCCGGTCGAGCTTGGCCAGGCGCGTCTCGACATTGCCGCGCAGCGGCTTGACCTGCAGGCCGGGATACCGCGCCCGGATCTGCGCCTCGCGCCGCAGGCTGGACGTGCCCACCACGGCGCCGGCGGGCAGCTGCGCCAGCGCGTCGGCCGAATTGGACACCAGCGCGTCGCGGCAATCGTCGCGCTGCATAATCGCCGGCAACGCGAACGGCGGCTGCATGTCGACCGGAACGTCTTTCAGGGAATGCGCGGCCAGATCGGCGCGCCCGTCCAGCAAGGCGGCTTCAAGTTCCTTGACGAACAAGCCCTTGCCGCCCACCTTCGAGAGCGTGCGGTCAAGGATCTGGTCGCCGCGCGTCGTCAGCGTCAGCAGGCTGATGCGGCAGTCGGGATACAGCGCCGCCAGGCGATCGCGCACATGTTCGGCCTGCCACAGCGCCAGCCGGCTGGCTCGGGTGGCGATGACCAGTTTTGCGGGTGTCTGCATCGGGCTATCCCGCCAGCTTGTCGACGACGACCGCCGCGATGATACCCAGGATGGCAAGAATGAACAGCCCTTGAAGCAGCGACAGCCCCGGCTTTTTACTGTCCGAAGACTTAAACAGACCCATGTGCGTTTTCCTTCACAGTTTTCCGATTGGCGATCCACTTGCCGAGGATCACAACGATCATCGCACCAATCACTTCCGCCGCAATTTTAACCGTTGTCGAAGGCTCGCCCAGTTGATCTGCGACAACGACATCGGTAATCAGCATGCCGCCGGCTATCCATCCCAGCAGCGCGGCCCCCAGGGCCACCACGGCGGGAAAGCGGTCGATCAGCTTCAATACCAGCGTGCTGCCCCAGACGATGATGGGAACGCTTAGCACCAGGCCGAATATCACGTACATCAGTTGATGGTCCGGCGCCGTGCTTTGCGCCGCGCCGGCGATGGCGATGACGTTGTCGAGGCTCATGACGAAATCGGCCACGATGATGGTGCGTACGGCCCGCCACACGGAGCCGGCGGCGGTGATGTTTTGATGGCCGTCGTCGGGCAGCAGCAGCTTTACGCCCACCCACAGCAGCAGGACGGCGCCGGCGATTTTCAGGTACGGCACGCCCAGCAGGACCAGCGCGAACGAAATCAGCGCCACGCGCAGCACGATTGCCCCCGCCGTGCCCCACAAGATGCCCTGCATGCGCTGGCCGGGGGCCAGGTTGCGGCAGGCCAGCGCGATGACCACGGCATTGTCGCCGCCCAGCAGAATGTCTATGACGACGATCTGGAAGATCGCCCCCCAGTGCAGCGCCTGGAAAAATTCCAGCATCGATTACCTTTCCTGTTGACGGTAGCCGGACATTATAGTTCAGCTATCTGTCAGGTTTTGCCGCCATGGCCCGTATTTTCCCGATCGCCACGACCATCAGCGCACCCGCCGCGCCGGCGATCAGGGCCAATGTCTGGTGCGGGGCATGGACGGACTGCGAAACCCGGCTCATGGCTTCGGCCAGCGCCGGGTCCTCGACCAGCATGCCCCCGGCAATGAACCCCAGCAGCGCCGCGCCCAGCCACACGATGGCGGGCAGGCGCTCTATCACCTTCAGCAGCAAGGTGCTGCCGAAGACGACCAGGGGAATGCTGAGCACCAGCCCCACGATCAGCAAAACCAGGCTGCCGTGCGCCGCGGCGGCGACCGCGATCACGTTATCCAGGCTCATGACCAGGTCCGCCACGACGATGGTGCGAATCGCCCCCCACACATTGCCGCCGGCCTTGGGCTCATTGCCGCTTTTCTCCGGAGCCAGCAGCCCCACGCCGATATACAGCAGCAGCAGGGCCCCCGCCGTCTTGAGCCAGGGCATGGACAGCAGCGTGGCGGCCAGCAGGGTCAGGACGATGCGCAGCGCGATGGCCACGGCCGAGCCCGAGACGATGGCGACGCGCTGCCGGCCTGGCGCCAGCGTGCGCGCGGTCAGCGCAATGACCACGGCGTTATCGCCGGACAACAGAATGTTGACCCAGACGATTTCCAGCAAATCCAGCCAGAACCCGGTCGAATCGATCGTCATGGTTCCATTCCGAATTCAGCGCGACGACACGCCGCCATCGTGGCGCGGCCCTGCCGCGGCAAGCAAAAAAACCCGGCTAGGCGGGCTTTTCCGGCTGACCGGCAAGAAATCAAAGAATGGTCTTGAGCAGCTTGCCCATCTCGGACGGATTGCGCGTCGTGCGGATGCCGCAGGCTTCCATGATTTCCAGCTTGGCGTCGGCCGTGTCGGCGCCGCCCGATATCAGCGCCCCGGCGTGGCCCATGCGCTTGCCCGCGGGCGCCGTGACGCCGGCGATGAAGCCCACGATGGGTTTTTTCATGTTGTCCTTGGCCCATTCGGCCGCGTTGACCTCGTCCGGCCCCCCGATCTCGCCGATCATGATGACGGCGTCGGTGTCGGGATCGTCATTGAACATCTTCAGGATGTCGATGTGCTTCAGGCCATTGATGGGGTCGCCGCCGATGCCGACCGCGCTGGACTGCCCCAGGCCCAGTTCCGTCACCTGCGCCACGGCTTCGTAGGTCAGGGTGCCGGAACGGCTGACCACGCCGATGCGGCCCTTGCGATGGATGTGCCCCGGCATGATGCCGATCTTGATTTCGTCGGGCGTGATCAGGCCCGGGCAGTTCGGGCCCAGCAGCAAGGTCTTCTTGTTCTGGTCGCGCATGCGGTTGCGCACTTCCAGCATGTCGCGCACGGGAATGCCCTCGGTGATGCAGATCACCAGATCCAGGTCGGCCTCGACCGCTTCCCAGATCGCGGCCGCCGCGCCCGCCGGCGGCACGTAGATGACGGAAACCGTGGCGCCGGTCTGCGCCTTGGCGTCCTTGACCGAGCCGAAAATGGGAACGCCCTCGAAATCCTGGCCGGCCTTCTTGGGATGCACGCCCGCGACGAACGCGGCCTTGCCGTTGGCGTATTCGCGGCACATGTGCGTGTGGAATTGCCCCGTCTTGCCGGTGATTCCCTGGGTGATGACTTTCGTGTCTTTATTGATCAAAATCGACATTTACAAATCCTTGACAATATTCTTATTTCGCTGCGGCGACCACTTGCGTGGCGGCATCGGCCATGGTGTCGGCGCTGATGATGGGCAGGCCGGATTCGGCCAGCATCTTCTTGCCCAGTTCCTCGTTCGTGCCTTTCATGCGCACCACCAGCGGCACGCTGAGGTTGACGGCCTTGCACGCGGCGATCACGCCTTGGGCGATGACGTCGCAACGCATGATGCCCCCGAAAATATTCACCAGAATCGCCTTGACCTGATCGTTCTTGAGCATGATCTTGAAGGCTTCGGTGACTTTCTCGGCCGTGGCGCCGCCGCCCACGTCCAGGAAGTTGGCCGGTTCACCCCCGAACAGCTTGATGGTGTCCATGGTCGCCATGGCCAGGCCGGCGCCGTTGACCAGGCAGCCGATATTGCCGTCGAGCTGGATATAGGCCAGGTCGAATTTGCTGGCTTCGATTTCGGCGGGATCTTCTTCTTCCAGGTCGCGGTACGCCACGATGTCGGGGTGGCGGAACAAGGCGTTGGCATCGAAGTTGAACTTCGCGTCAAGCGCGATGATGTCGCCCGAGCCGGTCAGGATCAGCGGGTTGATTTCAGCCAGCGACGCGTCGGTTTCCCAGTACGTCTTGTACAGTTTCTGGAATTCGGCGGCCGCCTTGGCCACGGAGGCGTCGGGCACGCCGATGCCGCGGGCCAGTTCCGACGCCTGCTGTTCGCTCAGGCCCTGGGTAGGGTCGACGAACACCTTCAGTATCTTTTCGGGCGAATGCGCGGCGACTTCCTCGATTTCCATGCCGCCTTCGCTGGACGCCATGACGCACACGCGCTGCGTGCCCCGATCGGTGACGATGCCTACGTAATATTCTTTCTTGATGTCGGCGCCCTCTTCGACCAGCAGCCGGCGCACTTTCTGTCCGGCCGGTCCGGTCTGGTGCGTGACCAGCTGCATGCCCAGGATTTCGGACGCCAGTTGGCGGACTTCATCGATGGAGCGGGCCAGCTTGACTCCGCCCCCCTTGCCACGACCACCCGCGTGGATCTGCGCTTTGACGACCCATACCGGACCGCCCAGCTTTTCGGCCGCCGCCACCGCCTCGTCAACAGAGAATGCCGGAATTCCGCGGGGTACCGTGACGCCAAATTGCCTCAGCAGTTCCTTGCCTTGATATTCGTGAATTTTCATTTATTACCTGTCAAAACGTGAAAAATAAAAAAAAGACCGCCCCGCTGCGCCGCCCGGGCGCCGGCGGGACCGGACATGCGTCATTCCCGCTTGCGGGCCTGGGGCGCTACATACCACCGGGGATAGAATTCCTTGGCCACCTCGCCGTCCAGGCGCAGGGCGTGACAGCCCTCGAGCTGGAAGGGGCGCTTGGCATCGGGCGCGGCGGCTTGCTCGCGGCGCTTGCCCGACATGGATTGTACGGCCACGGTGGGCAGCACCTGGGCCAGCTCGCTTAAATGGGTGCACCCGGCCGTACGGCCGAAGCGTTCTTTCACCTTCTTGCGAAACCCCCGCAGCAGGTTCATGCCGACCAGGTCCTGATAGTCGGGCGCGATGGCCGAGCAGTACCCGCCATAAGGGGCCGCATCGTAGGCCGCCACGGCGGCGGTGATGGAGAAATCGTCGTCGATGGTGACGCGCAGATGCATGTGATGCACCGGGTCGCCCGCCTTGTGGACGGATCCGTCGGCGTGGGGAAAGTCGTAGGCCTTGATGTCGACGAGTTCCGCCTCCAGGTCCCACTGCCCATCGTCCCGGGCAAACGCATTGACGCGTATGGAACGCGTATGCAGGGGCTGGCGGTCGATATCTGGTGCGGGTAAGGGCATGTGCGGACAAAGCGGACGGCGGGCGGTAAACCTGTCAAGTATAGCGCAGGCAGGCCCGTCTTACCGAAGCCGGCCGCGGGCCGGGAAGCATTCGCGCCCTGGTCCGCGGCCGGCCTTCGCCCCGCGGCGAAACAGGTATTACGCGCCCTGGCGCAACACCTTGGCGGCGTCGACCATGGCGACCAGGGCCGCCTCGGTTTCAGGCCACGCCCGGGTCTTCAAGCCGCAATCGGGATTCACCCAAAGCCGTTCGGCCGGCAGGCGGGCCGCCGCCTTGCGGATCAGCTCCACCATCCAGTCCACGCTGGGCACGTTCGGCGAGTGGATGTCGTAGACGCCCGGGCCGATATCGTTGGGATAGCGGAAGTCTTCGAACGCCCCCAGCAGCTCCATGTTCGAGCGCGACGTCTCTATGGTGATGACATCGGCGTCCATGGCGGCGATCGCCTCGATGATGTCGTTGAACTCGGAATAGCACATATGAGTATGAATCTGGGTTTCGTCGCGCACGCCGCCCGTGGACAGGCGGAAGCAGTCGACGGCCCAGTCCAGGTAGGCGGCCCAGTCGCTATGGCGCAGAGGCAGGCCTTCCCGGAAGGCCGGTTCGTCGATCTGGATGACGTTGATGCCCGCCGCTTCCAGATCCACCACTTCGTCGCGCAAGGCCAGCGCCAGTTGGCGGCAGGTCAGGTCGCGCGGCTGGTCGTCGCGCACGAACGACCATTGCAGAATCGTGACCGGCCCCGTCAACATGCCTTTGACGGGTTTGTCGGTCAACGATTGGGCGTAGGCCGCCCAGGCCACCGTCATAGGCACGGGCCGCGACACATCGCCGAAGATGACGGGCGGCTTGACGCAGCGCGACCCGTAGCTCTGGACCCAGCCGTTGCGCGTGAACGCGAAGCCGGCCAGCAATTCGCCGAAATACTCCACCATGTCATTGCGTTCCGGCTCGCCGTGAACCAGCACGTCCAGGCCGATTTTCTCCTGGAAGCGCACGACTTGCTCGATTTCGGCGCGTATGGCCTTTTCGTAGGCGGCATCGGTCAGCACCCCCGCCTTCCAGTCGCGGCGCAGGCGCCGGATCTCGGTCGTCTGGGGAAACGACCCTATGGTGGTGGTGGGGTACGCGGGCAGGTTCAGGGTCTTTTGCTGGCGCGCGATGCGTTGCGCGAACGGGGCGCGGTCGCGGCCCAGTCCGGCCACGCCGGCCAGGCGGCGCTGCACGGCGGCATTGTGGATGCGCGACGAGGTGGCGCGCGCCTGCAGCGCGGCGCGCTGCGCATCCAGGCTGGCCCGCACCGGGTCGCCGACGTTCTCATCGAGCGAAGCGGCCAGCCACGACAGTTCGTCGAGCTTCTGCGCGGCGAACGACAGCCAGCTTTTCAGCTCGGCATCCAGTTCGTCTTCGCCCCGCAGGTCGACGGGCACATGCAGCAGGGAACACGAGGGCGCCAGCCACAAGCGGTCTCCCAGCCGGGCCTTGAAGGGCGCCAGCAGCGTCTTGGCCCGGTCCAGGTCGGTGCGCCAGATATTGCGGCCGTTTATGACGCCCGCCGACAGGATCTGGTCGGGGCGCAGCAGCGCGGCCACTTCGGCCAGTTGGCCGGGCGCGCGGGCCAGGTCTATGTGCAGACCCTGCACCGGCAGGCTTTTCAGGACATCCAGGTTTTCACGCAGCTCGCCGAAATACGTGGCCAGCAGCAGCTTCACGCCGGCACCGGCCAGGTCCTTGTATATCTGTGCATAGGCTTGCCGCCATTCGGGCGGCAAGTCCAGGGTCAGGATGGGCTCGTCGATCTGCACCCATTGCACGCCCAGCGCCTTGAATCGTTGCAGCACCTGCACGTACACAGGCAGCAGGTCTTGCGCCAATTGCAGCTTGCGCAAGTCGCCGGGACCGTCGGAAAACGCATCGCCCTTGCCCAGCCACAGCCAGGTCAGCAAGCCCGGAATCACCGGTTTGACCTGGTGGCCCAGGGCCTGGGCCTCGCGCACCTGGTCGAACAGGTCTTCGCGCGCAATGCGGTAGTGCTGTCCCGGCGCCAGCTCGGGCACGATATAGTGGTAGTTGGTGTCGAACCATTTGGTCATTTCGCACGCGGCCACCGGCGTGCCCGAAGGCGCGCGGCCGCGCGCCATGCGAAACAGCGTATCCAGGCCGACGGGTTCCCGGGGGGACTGGCCGAAACGGGCGGGCACCGCGCCCAGCAGCGTCGTCCATTCCAGGATATGGTCGTACCAGGCGAAATCGCCTACGGGCACGAAAGCCATGCCGGTCCCGGCCTGCGCGGCCCAATGGCGGGCGCGCAATTCGCGGCCTGTTTCAAGCAGCGCCTCGGCGTCCTGCTTGCCGGCCCAATAGGCCTCCAGGGATCGCTTCAGCTCGCGCTGGGCACCAATTCTGGGAAAACCAAGATTATGAATAATAGTCATTTAATTTACGCACAAGTCGAGAGATAATCAATGTATGAGTATTTTCCTCCTGATACGGCCGGCTTCAAAATCAAATGCGACATTGATAAGTTGAGTAATATTCATATATCATGAACAAATACCTCTTTCATATTTGGCGCCGCCGGCCGCGCGCGGCGCCGGACCATTGGATCGATCATGCTGGAAATCCGCCATCTGGAAACGCTTAGCGCCATACGCGAAGCGGGCAGCCTGCAGGAAGCGGCCGAACGCCTGCACGTCACCCAGTCCGCCCTGTCGCACCAACTGCGCGACCTGGAAGTCCGCCTGAAAACCCCGCTGCTGAACCGGCGCACCCGGCCGGCCCGGCTGACGACCGCCGCGCTGCGCATCCTGGCCCTGGCCGATGAAGTCCTGCCCCGCCTGAAAGCCACGGAACACGAATTGCAGCGTCTTGCCGCCGGCAGCACCGGGCGGCTGCATTTGGCCATAGAATGCCATTCCTGCTTCCAGTGGCTGATGCCGGCCCTGGACGCGTTCCGGCAGAACTGGCCCGACGTGGCCCTGGACCTGTCGGCCGCTTTTTCGTTCGCGCCGCTGCCCGCGCTGGTGCGCGGCGACCTGGACGTCGTCATCACGTCCGACCCCCAGCCCATGGACGCCGTCCAGTACCTGCCCCTGTTCAGCTATGAACTGGTGCTGGCCGTGGCCGCGTCGGACCCTCTTGCCCGGCACGACCATATACGGCCCGAACAGCTTGCCGACCAGGTGCTGATCACCTACCCGGTCGAGAAACAGCGCCTGGACGTTTTCACCGCTTTCCTGAACCCCGCCGACGTCGAGCCGGCCGCCCTGCGCAAAGCCGAACTGACCCCCATCATCGTGCAGCTTGTGGCAAGCCGGCGCGGCGTCGCCGCGCTGCCCAACTGGGCCCTGACGGAATACCTGGACCAGGGCTGGCTGCATCTGTGCCACCTGGGCGAACACGGAGTCTGGCGCACGCTGTACGCCGCGGTGCGCGCCGAAGACGCCGACACCAGCTATCTGCAGGCGTTCATGACCCAGGCCCGCGAAACGTGCTTCCGCACCCTGGACGGCATCCGGGCCGTGCCGCCGGGGCGCGCCGCCGGACCGGTCGGCAGCGATATGTGATCACCGCGGCGGCCGGTCCGGCATTGGCCCGGACGGCCCCTCCCGCGTGCCGGGCGGGCAAGGCACGCCGGGAATCCACTCGCAACAGATCCGCCGGGATTGCAAACGCGAGATGAACGCCAGGTGGTCCGCCCGCCGCCCGCCCGCGTGGACATACACCAGCCGCCGCCCCGACCCCAGATGCGCCAGCGCCTGATCCCACAGCCCGGCGCCCCGGCCGGCCTCGGCGCGCTGCGCATCGCGCCTGGCCAGCGCCAGAATGGCGGGGTTGACGCCGGGTTCGTCATACAAAACCACGTCGGCTTCGCCAAGCGCGCGCAATCCTTTAAGCACCAGCAGCGCGGGGTCATGCGTCCCGCCATCCACAAAAGACATCGTGGCCCGCGACCACGCGCCGTCGCCGGCCAATGCCTCCAGCGCCGCCCGCTCGGCCAGGTCCATGCGCGACTGCCCGGCATAGGCCGCCACCGGCCCGTCGAGCATCCAGGAATAGAAGCGGCGGCGCTGCGAGACGTCGTCGAACTTCTGGCGCAGTTGGCCGCGCAACCGCCCGGCCAGTTGCGCCAGCGCGCCCAGCCCCGGATCGAGCTGGCTTTCCAGCTTTTCCCTGAGGCGCCGGGCCAGCACCGGCGCCATGCCCGACGAAGACACGGCGACGACCACGGGAGACCGGTCCACGATGGCCGGCACATGGAAACTGGACAGTTCCGGATCGTCCACGACATTGACCCACAGGTTCAGCCCGGCGCCATCTCGCGCCACGCGGGCGTTCACGCCGCGATCGCCCGTGGCGGCGATCACCAGGCACTTCCCGTCCAGCCATCCCGGATCGTACCGGCCCGGCAGATGGCGCAGCCTGCCCTGCCCGACCATCAGGGCCGCCTCGGCGCACAGATCCGGCGCGCCGATGAAAACGCGCGCCGACGCCTCGAGCAATAAAGACGCCTTGCGCAAGGCGACGACGCCGCCCCCAACCACCAGGACGTTCTTCTGGCGCACATCGACAAACATGGGAAACAACCGCATTCGCTTTCTCCTGTAATCCGCGCCGGGCGCGCCGCCATGGCGCTGTCGGCGCGCCCCGCATGAAAAGGACAAAGCAAAGACCGTGCCCGGGCCGGCACGGCATGGCCCGGCCGCGCCAGGCACGCAAACAGTGCACGGCGGCACCATGCGTCGTCGACGCGCACCAACGCCGTGCGGGCGGGGCGCGCCGCGACGGCGGTTCGCCCGCGCCGCCTGGCCGCAACCGCTTGCCGCCGGCCCGGATGAAAACTGGCACGCTATTTGCGTGACAAGGTATGGAAAGCATTCGTTCAAATCCATCACCCGAAAAGCCACTGGTACTTTATGAAGAAACTGAAACTCGTCATGGTCGGCAACGGTATGGCCGGCGTCAGGACCCTGGAAGAACTTCTGAAGCTGGCTCCCGACCTGTATGACATCACGGTATTCGGCGCCGAACCCTATCCGAACTACAACCGCATCCTGCTCTCTCCGGTACTGACGGGAGAACAGACCGTCGAGGACATCATCCTCAACGACCTGGACTGGTACGAACGGCATCGCATCCGGCTGCTGCTTGGCCGCAAGGCGGTCGGAATCGACCGGGTTCGCCGGGAAGTCTTCTGCGACGACGGCGCCACGGCGCCGTACGACCGCCTGCTGCTGGCCACAGGCTCGAACCCGGTCATTCTTCCCGTGCCGGGCCATGAACTGCAAGGCGTCGTGGCCTTTCGAGACATACGCGACGTGAACCTGATGATAGACGCCGCCCGGCGCCACAGGCACGCTGTCGTCATAGGCGGCGGGCTTCTTGGGCTGGAGGCGGCCAATGGCCTGGCCGCGCGCGGCATGAAAGTCACCGTGGTGCATCTTGGATCCAGCCTGCTCGAGCGCCAGCTCGACGGCACGGCCGCCGCCCTGCTGCAAACCAGCCTGGAGCAGCGCGGCCTGGAATTCCTGATGGAACATCACACGCAATGCATCCTGGGCACCGGCGACGGCGCGGTCCGGGCGATACGGTTTGCGAACGGCCGTGAACTGGCCGCGGACCTGGTCGTCATGGCGGTGGGCATACGCCCCAACACCGAACTGGCCGAACAGGCGGGCATACATACCGATCGCGGCATACTGGTCAACGACACCTTGCAGACCTACGACCCCAGGATCTACGCCGTGGGCGAATGCGTCAGCCACCGCGGCACGGCCTACGGCCTTGTCGCGCCCTTGTTCGAGCAGGCGCGGGTCGCCGCCAACCACCTGGCCCAGCACGGCATAGCCCGCTACCCCGGCAGCGTCACGTCGACCAAGCTGAAAGTCACCGGCATCGACGTCTTTTCCGCGGGCGACTATACCGGGGGAACGGACACCGAAGCCATCACCTTGTCCGACCCCATAGGCGGCGTGTACAAAAAACTGGTCGTCAAGGACGACAGGCTGGTGGGTGCCTGCCTGTACGGGGACACCGTCGATGGCGCCTGGTATTTCCGCCTGATCCGCGAGGCGAAATCGATCGCCGACCTGCGCGACCACCTGATGTTCGGCGAAGGTTCGGCGGGAGACACCGGGCACGCCGGACAGAACAGCGCGCTGGGGATGCCCGACAGCGCCGAGGTCTGCGGGTGCAACGGCGTGTGCAAAGGCGACATCGTCAAGGCGATCCGCGAACAGGGGCTGTTCACCGTCGACGAAATCAAGAAGCACACGAAGGCGGCCAGTTCCTGCGGATCGTGCGCCGGCCTGGTCGAACAGATATTGATCAACTGCGTGGGCGGCGCGGCCAACATCAAGCCCGCCTCGGAAAAGCCGATGTGCGGCTGCACCGACTTCACCCACGGCCAGGTCCGCAAAGCCATCAGGGACCACCACCTGGTCTCCATCGCCGGGGCCATGCGGTTCATGGAATGGCGCAGCCCCGACGGCTGCGCCACGTGCCGGCCGGCCCTGAACTATTACGTGCTCTCGTCATGGCCGGGCGAAGCCCGGGACGATGCGCAGTCCCGCCTGGCCAACGAGCGCATGCACGCCAACATCCAGAAGGACGGCACGTATTCCGTCGTGCCCCGCATGTGGGGAGGCGTGACCAGCCCCGCCGAACTGCGCCGCATCGCCGACGTGGCCGACAAGTACCGCGTGCCCATGGTGAAAGTCACGGGCGGCCAGCGCATCGACCTGCTGGGCGTGCGCAAAGACGACCTGCCCAATGTCTGGAAAGACCTGGACATGCCCTCGGGCCACGCCTACGGCAAGGGCCTGCGCACGGTCAAGACCTGCGTGGGCAGCGAGTTCTGCCGATTCGGCACCCAGGATTCGACCGGCATGGGCATCGCCCTGGAAAAAGACCTGGTGGGCATGTCCAGCCCGCACAAGGTCAAGCTGGCGGTATCGGGCTGCCCGCGCAACTGCGCCGAATCCGGCATCAAGGACATCGGCATCATCGCGGTCGATTCCGGCTGGGAACTATACGTGGGCGGCAACGGCGGCATCAAGACCGAAGTGGCGCAGTTCCTGGTCAAGGTCGGGACGCCCGCCGGCGTGCTGGAACACTGCGGAGCATTTCTGCAGCTGTACCGCGAGGAAGCCTTCTACCTGGAGCGCACCTGCCACTACCTGGCCCGCGTCGGCCTGGAACACGCCAAGGCCAAAGTGGTCCAGGACGCCGGGAATCGCGCCGAACTGTATGCGCGCCTGAAATTCGCCCTTTCCTTCCAGGAAGACCCCTGGGCCCGGCGCGTGGAAAACCGCGACGCCTATCCCGAATTCGACACCCTGACCGCCTGATGCCGCCCATGAACTCGAACTGCCTTGAACCAGACTGGACGGCGATCTGCCGGCTCGATGATATTCCCCTGGCGGGATCGCGGGTCGTGCGCCGCGCCGACGCGCACGACATCGCCCTGTTCCGGGCCTCGGACGGCCATGTGTTCGCCGTGCGCGACCGCTGCCCGCATAAAGGCGGCCCCTTGTCGGCCGGTCTGGTGCACGGCCATTTCGTGACCTGCCCATTGCACGGCTGGACGATCCAGCTGGAAGACGGCCAGGCCCAGGCCCCCGACCGGGGCTGCGCGCGGCGCATCGCGGTCCTGGTCCGGGACGGCACCGTGTACCTGGGCCCGGACGAAAAGGCCTGAGCCATGCGCGACCCATCATTGTCGAAGCGGGATACCGACACCCGGATCGTCTCGTCGATATGCTGTTACTGCGGCACCGGCTGCGGCGTGCGCATCCACAGCCTGGGCAATCGCGTCGTCAGGACCGAGGGCGACGACAGCCACCCGTCCAGCCTGGGCAAACTGTGCAGCAAAGGCATGAATCTGGCCGCCACCGTCAGAAGCGACGACAGCCGCGTCCTGACCGCCCTGTCGCGTCCCGCCAAAGACCGGCCGCGCCGCGCCGTGGCGCTGGACGACGCCTTGTCCATCGCCGCCGAAAAACTGGCCGGCGCCATCGAAGAACACGGGCCCGACTCCGTGGGTTTCTATTTGTCGGGACAGTTGCTGACCGAAGACTACGCCGTTTTCAACAAGCTGGCGCGCGCCTTGGTCGGCACCAACAACATAGACACCAATTCGCGGCTGTGCATGTCCAGCGCCGTGTCGGCCTACAAGCTTACCCTGGGCGCCGACGCGCCTCCCGCCTGCTACGAGGACCTGGACCATGCCCAGGTGGTGCTGGTGGCCGGATCGAACATGGCGATTGCGCATCCCGTGCTGTTTCGCCGTCTGGAAGCCGCCAGGGCCCGCAATCCGGACATGAGGATCATCGTGGTCGATCCGCGCCGCACCGATACCTGGGAAATCGCCGACCTGCACCTGCCCATCGTCGCCGGCACCGACGTGGCGCTGTTTCACGCCATGCTCAACGTCATGGTGTGGGAAGACCTGATCGACCGGGACTATATTTCCCGCCACACCCAAGGCTTCGACGCGCTGGCGCGCCGCATACGCGAATTCACGCCGCGCTCGGCGCAGGAAATATGCGGCGTGCCCGCCGCCGACATCATCGAAGGCGCCCGCTGGTTCGCGCAGGCCCGGGCCTCGCTATCCCTCTACGCCATGGGCCTGAACCAGTCCACCAGCGGCACCGCCAAGAACGCCGCCCTGATCCACCTGCACCTGGCGACCGGGCACATCGGCAAGCCCGGCGCCGGCCCTTTTTCACTGACCGGGCAGCCCAACGCCATGGGCGGGCGCGAAGCCGGCGGCATGGCCACGCTGCTGCCGGGGCATCGCGACCCCGGCAACCCCGAGCACCGAGCCCAGGCCGCCGGACTGTGGCGCGTGGACGCCCTGCCCGCGACCCCGGGCCTGACGGCCGTAGACATGTTCGATGCCGTCCTGGACGACAGGATCAAGGTGTTGTGGATTGCGGGCACCAACCCGGCGCAATCCCTGCCCGATCAATCCAGGGTCCGCGCCGCCCTGGAAAAAGCCCGGTTCGTCATCGTGCAGGAAGCGTTCGCGCATACCGAAACCCTGGCCTATGCCGACCTGGTGCTGCCCGCCGCCACCTGGCCCGAGAAAAACGGCACCATGACCAATTCCGAACGCCGCATCAGCCGCGTGCGCGCCGCGATCGAGCCGCCCGGCGATGCGCGGCCCGACTGGTGGTTGGCCAGCGCCGTGGCCATGCGGCTGGCGGCCCGGATCGCCCCATCCAGGGCCGCCTTGTTCCACTATCGGGACGAAGTCGAGATATTCGCCGAGCATGCGCGCTTCACGGCGGGGCGCGACCTGGACTACAGCGCGCTTTCCTACGCGATGCTGCAGGACCAGGGCCCCCGGCAATGGCCGTACCGGGCTCACGCCGCGCCAACGCCGCGCCTGTATGAAGACGGCGTCTTCCCCACCGACGACGGACGGGCCCGGTTCATCGACGTGGGCTACACGCCTGTGGCGGAACAGATTTCCGCGACGTATCCGCTGCGCCTGACCACGGGAAGGCTGCGCGACCAGTGGCACACCATGACCCGCACCGGCCTGGTGCCGGCGCTGACCCGCCACTGCGAGGAGCCCCGCATCCACCTGCATCCGGCCGACCTGCGGCGAGCCGGCGCGGAAACGGCCGCCCTGGTCCAGGTAAGCTCCAGGCGCGGCCGGATCATCGTCCCGGCCATCTCGGACCCGGACCTTCGGCCCGGACACGCCTACATTCCCATGCACTGGGGCGGCGCATTCATCGCGGGCGATGGCGTGAACGCGCTGACAAACAGCGCCCGCGACCCCGTTTCCCACCAGCCCGAGCTCAAGCACAGCGCCGTCGGCGTGCGCCCGGTGCGCTTCGCATGGCACGCCAGCGCCTGGGTTCGCGGCCCGGTCATCCCCTGGCGCCGGAAGCTGGGCAAATGGCTGGACGCATTCCCCTACGCGATCGTCGTGCCCACGGGCATCGGGCGCGAAGGCGTACGCCTTCGCCTGGCCGGACCCGACAACGCCGATGCCGCCGTGCTCGACGCGCTGGTCGGGGATCTGGGCCTGCGGCACGCCGACCTGGCTTTCGACGATCCCGCGCGCGGGATCGTGCGCCGCATCGGACGCACGGGGCATGTCATCGACGCCTTCCTGCTGACCGGCGATACGCGCGCCGACGCGGCGCTGCTGCAATGGGCCGACAGCGATACCGTCCCGCCCGACATCAGCCAGGTGCTGCTGGGGCGCGCCATGCCGCCCGCACGCGCACGCATCGTCTGTGTCTGCCGGCACGTCGGCGACCTGGACATAACCCGGGCCATCCAGGCCGGAATGACTCTGGCGGAAATCCAGGAGGAACTGAAATGCGGCACGGCCTGCGGATCGTGCGTGCCGCAGATCCGGCGCATGATCCGCGACCACGCCGCCGGGGAGATCACCGCATGAACACGGCCGCAAGCGAACGCAACACCATCGCGCCGGGCAAAGTGTGGCTGGTCGGCGCCGGCCCGGGAGACGCCGAGCTGCTGACGCTCAAGGCCGTGCGCGTGCTTGGGCAAAGCACGGTCTGGCTGGTCGACGACCTGGTGGGCAGGGACATTCTGGACCTGGCCCGCCCCGGCACCAAAATCATCGAGGTGGGAAAGCGCGGCGGCTGCGTTTCGACGCCCCAGGACTTCATACTGGGGCTTATGGCGCGATATGCCCGGGAAGGCAGGACCGTGGCCCGCGTCAAGGGGGGCGATCCCTTCGTGTTCGGCCGCGCGGGCGAGGAAATGGCCTGGCTGCGTGAACGCGGCATCGAGGCTTGCGGCGTGAACGGCATCACGGCGGGCCTGGCCGTCGCCGGCGCATTGGGACTGCCCCTGACGCACCGCGCGGTGTCGCGCGGCGTCACCTTCGTTACCGCGCATACCGCGGACGACGCGCGCCCGGACTGGGCCGCGCTGGCCCGCAGCGGCCTGACGATCGTCTGCTACATGGGCATGCGCGACCCGGGCCGGTTCGCGCGGGAATTGCGGGATGCGGGGTTCGCTTTCGACCTGCCCGTGGCGGTGGCGCAATACGTATCGTGCCCCGGGCAAAAACAGGTGTTCGGGGTCTTGGGCAGGCTGGCCGCGCTGGTCGAAGCGGCCGGCATCGGCAGCCCCGCGGTCATCGTCCTGGGCCAGGCCGTGCGCCATGCGCAGGCCGCGCCCGGGGACGGTTTCGACGCGGGCGCGCTATTCGGACGGGATATCGTCGGCGGCGCCGAGAATACGGCGCAGGCAATCGGCGGAAAACCCGCGCGACGCTAGGAACCGGAACTGCCGGGCGTATTCCCTGGCGTCCTGGGGCGGATGGGCGAACTTTTTTTGCCAGACCTGGTGGGCACGCTGGAGCTCGGTGTCCTGCAATTGTTCGCGCAGTTCTTCGACCTGTTCGTCGGCCAGGCCATGGCGCCGGAGTTCCTGCACGATGCGCGCCGTTCCCTGGCGCGCGGCCTTGCGATCGACCAGGGATTGCGCAAAACGCCGGTTCGACAGCCACTGGTCGCGTTCAAGCTGATCCAGCACCCGCCCAAGCTCGGCGGGATCGTCGGTGTGCGACGACAATTTGCGTTCCAGTTCCAGGCGCGAATGTTCGCGTCGGGAAAGATACTCGATGGCGCGCGCCTTCAGGCTAAGGCCGCCGGCCTTCCTGGAAGCCCGTGCGGGCGCAGCGCCGGCGGCGGCCGGATCGTCCGGGCCGGTGGCGTCGCGGCCCGGGTCCGGCCCGAAACGGCCCGACGCCATCAGTCGTCGACCGCGGCCTCGGCGTCGGGCACCGGTTTGGCGGGCGCCTGGGCGACCACGCCCAATTGCTCGCGCACCCGGTTTTCGATTTCGAACGCCAGGTCGGGGTGTTCCTTCAGGTATTCGCGCACGTTGTCCTTGCCCTGGCCGATGCGGGTGCCCTGATAGCTGAACCAGGCGCCGGCCTTGTCGACGATGCCGGCCTGCACGCCCAGGTCGATGATTTCGCCCTGGCGTGAAATGCCCGCCCCGTACATGATGTCGAATTCGGTTTGCTTGAACGGCGGCGCAACCTTGTTCTTGACGACCTTGACCCGGGTTTCGTTGCCCACGACTTCGTCGCCGCGCTTGATCGAGCCGATGCGGCGGATGTCGAGCCGGACCGAGGCGTAGAATTTCAGCGCGTTGCCGCCCGTGGTGGTTTCGGGATTGCCGAACATGACGCCGATTTTCATGCGGATCTGGTTGATGAAGATCACCATGCAATTGGCGCGCTTGATGTTCGCGGTCAGCTTGCGCAGCGCCTGGCTCATCAGGCGGGCCTGCAGGCCGGGCAGGGAGTCGCCCATGTCGCCTTCGATTTCGGCCCTGGGCACCAGCGCCGCCACCGAGTCGATGACGATGAGATCGACCGACCCCGAGCGCACGAGCGCATCGGTGATTTCCAGGCCTTGTTCGCCGGTGTCGGGCTGCGAGATAAGCAGGTCGGACAGGTTCACGCCCAGCTTGGCCGCGTACTGCACGTCGAGCGCGTGTTCGGCGTCGACGATGGCGCAGGTGCCGCCGATTTTCTGCATTTCGGCGATGACCTGCAGGGCCAGCGTGGTCTTGCCCGAGGATTCGGGACCGTAGATTTCGACGACCCGGCCGCGCGGCAGGCCGCCTACGCCCAGCGCGATGTCCAGCCCCAGAGACCCCGTGGATACCACCTGGATGTCGTGTTCGACCTGGTTGTCGCCATAGCGCATTACCGAGCCTTTGCCGAACTGCTTTTCGATTTGGGATAAGGCGGCAGCAAGCGCCTTGCCGCGTTCGGCACTGGCGGCTTTGCTAGTTTTGTCGTCCATGTAAGGTCCTTGCTAGATAACGGAAAGTCTGACGGATTCGAAGGGGCGGTAACGGCATGGGGCCGGCGTGAAACAAGAGGCGGACATCGCCCAGACCGCATTATGGCACCAAAGTATACTGTATAAATAAACAGCATGACAAAAGCATGTGTTGCATGCCCGACACGCTTTGCCCGTCCGCGCCGCCGCGGCCAGGTTCAGGCAAACGTCAGTCAAGGCCTTTAGAATAGGCTGCGCAGTGACCGCTTGCGCATTCCCGTTATAAAACGATTGATCCCCCTGTTTTTTAACGGCGCAAACGATTCCCTGCCGCCCGTATTGTGTTCCCCGCGAGTTTTATTACGCAATATGGTGTGATTACTAGTGGCTCGGTGCTACGGCACGTCGAGCCACTTTTTTTATCCCGGACCCGCCCAAGGGCCGCCAAGCGTCCGCCGCCTTCGGGGAATCGGGCTTGGCTTACAATCCCCCCTCGTCTCTTTTCAACACCGCGGACGCCGCCGGGAATCGCCCGGTCCGCCAGACCATCGCGTCCGCCCTTGCGGGTAGTCTTGTATGTGGTTCAAAAACCTGAAAGTGTTTCGCCTTTCCCCTTCCTGGTCGGTGTCCGCCGGCCAATTGCAGCCGATGCTGGAAAAGCTGGCCTTTCAGGGCGGAGGTTCGCAGGAAATGCAGACCCTGGGCTGGGTCTCACCCTGCGAGAATGACCAATTGGTGCATGCCGTCAACGGCCACTACCTGATGACCCTGCGCGTCGAGAAGAAACTGCTGCCGTCGACCGTGATCAACCAGGTGGCGCGCGCCAAGGCCCAGGACATAGAAGAACAGCAGGGCTACAAACCCGGGCGCAAGCAGATGAAGGACATCAAGGAGCAGGTCATCGACGAATTGCGGCCCCGCGCCTTTTCGGTCTATCGCGATACGCGCGTATGGATGGACATGGCCAACCGCTGGCTGGTGGTCGATGCGGCCGCCGCGGCCAAGAGCGACGAGGTTCTGGGCGCGCTGGCCAAGACCCTGGACCCGTTTCCCGTCGTGCCGCTCCATGTGGAGCAGTCGCCCGCCTCGATGATGACCGGCTGGCTGGTCAGCGACGAGCCTCCCGCGGGGTTCTCGATCGACCAGGACACCGAGCTGCGCTCCACCGGCGAGAGCCGCGCCGCCATCCGCTATGTGCGCCAAAGCATCGAAACCGAAGACGTGCGCCGCCATGTGCAGGCCGGAAAACAGTGCACGCGCCTGGCCATGACCTGGGCCGACCGGATTTCGTTCGTGCTGACCGACGGCCTGGACATCAAGCGCGTGGATCCGCTGGACGTGCTCAAGGAAAACGCCGATGTCGCGACCAGCAGCGGCCAGGAACAGCATGATGCCGACATGGCGTTGATGACGGGCGAACTATCGAAACTGATCCCGGCCCTGATTGACGCCCTGGGCGGAGAAAAAAAGATCGGATAAGGCGGTTGGCGGCTTCGCCGGGCAAGGCAAGGCCCCGCGGTCAATCCACGCCGTGGAAAACGCTGTCGTCCGGCCCGATATGGGATGGCGGGCTCCAGGTGACGTCGCGCAGGGAATGCTGCACCAGCCCTTCCACCCCCATCAGCACGGCGAAAATGGCCATGCGCACCGGAATGCCGTTGTCCGTCTGCCGGAAAATCGCCAGCCGGGGGTCGTGGTTCAGATCGACGCTCAGGTCGTGCGCCCCTTCGCGGCTGTCGCGCGGCAGCGGGTGCATGACGATCACATCCGGTCCGCAGCACTTGTCCACGATCGCCTTGTTCACCTGGAAATCCGGCGTATAGCCTTCAAGCTCCTCGCCCGCGAAGCGCTCTTTCTGCACTCTCGTCGCATAAATCACGTCCACGCCCACCAGGCCTTCCTCGAGCGAACCGGTCTGCATGACCGTATGGCCGTGCCGCCCCGCCTGGTTCAGGATGTCGTCGGGCATCTCCAGGCCGCGCGGGGCGATCAGCGTGAACTTCAGCCCCCGGTACAGCGCCAGCAGCTTGATCAGCGAATGCACCGTGCGGCCATATTTCAAGTCGCCCACCAGCGCGACATGCGCACCGTCCAGCAGTTTTCCCAGCCGCGAGAACTCCGTCAGAATCGTGTACAGATCCAGCAAGGCCTGGCTGGGATGCTCGCCCGGACCGTCGCCGCCATTGACCACGGGAATATTCGTCGCGCGGGCGAATTCCGCCACCGAGCCCTGTTCGGGATGCCGGATCACCATGGCGTCCACATAACCGCTCATCACGCGGCTGGTGTCGTAGATGGACTCGCCCTTGGCCATGGACGAAAACGTGAAACCCGTGGTGTCGCATACCGACCCGCCCAGACGGCAGAAAGCCGCGCCGAAGCTCACGCGCGTGCGCGTGCTGGCCTCGAAAAACAGATTGCCCAGCACCGCGCCTTCCAGCACGCGCGACACCTTCTGGCGCCGGGCGATGGGCTGCATCTGATCGGCGATGCGGAACAATTCCTCGACCGATTCACGGGTGAACTGGTCCACGGACAGCAATTGGTGCTTGCCGCTGGATGAAATCCGGTCGCGCAAGGGACCGAACTGTGCGCTTTGCGCATACTTCTGCAGTAGAAGATCGTTGTCGACGATCTCGGTCACAAAACGGTTGACGACCTCCGGCATGGCCCGGAATTCCTGCGAACCCTCGGGCAGAAGCCATGTATCCAGCGCCCTGCGCTTGACGCCTATGCGCGCCGAAAAGACATCCCGGGTCAGGTTCAGGCGCCGCATCGCGTCGCGCAGAAATACTTGCTGGGAAACAGACATGGCGAAGGCTCCTGAAATATGCGCAATGCGTATATTTTAATCAGGAAGGCACCGATTCATCGATGAAAAGATGGAAAAACAGGCCGATTGTTGTTTTCCACCCATATCCGCGGCGCCGGGCGCGCCGTATGGGCCACCCCGGGGTCAACGCTCCTTGGCCCGAAGAACGACGCCCTGGGTCGCCGCGCCCTGGTACATGAAGGACTGGTCCGACTGGTCGAACGACGACGGGCCGTCGTCCTGGTCGTACGACTGGGAATACGCGGAGTCGTGATACGCCAGGTTGGCCAGGCCCAGCGCATACCAGCAGCCCACGGCGAACACGATCAGGCTCAGGCTGTACGCCAGCATGGTGCAGACCATGGGCACCCAGTGCGTACGCCGGTGGCGACCTTCGATCAGTTGGCTGAACAGGCACGTCTGGACCAGGTACGACCACAGCAGCCCCACGCCGCACAGGCACAAGCCGCCGATGAAAAGGGCCAGCGGCATGCGAAACAGATCGGGCGCCACGTTGGTCTGGAAGACCCCCACCGCGCAAAACAGCGTCAGCAGGACGCCAAGCCCGTTGATCGTCGCCAGGAAACGAAACCCCTGGGCAAAGACCGTGGCCAGCGCATGATAGGCATGCGCTTGGCCGGTGCGGCTGATGTTCGGGTTCTCTGCCACGGAATGGTTTCCTGCAAGCAAGCCGGGCCAACGGGGCCCGGCGGAATTATTGTTCTATGCGAAGCGCCGGCATGCGCGGCTATTGCGCCGGTTGGGTCTTGGCCGGCGCGGCCGGGCCGCCCGACTGCCCCGCCGCGTCGTCGGGCATGCCGGCAATGGCGCGCGCCGCCGCGGTGGCGTTTTGTTCGGTGCCTACGGCGAACACCAGCTGCTGCGAGGTAATGGGCGTGGTGTACCCGGGCGCCGCCAGCATGGTATGGCCCACGACCAGGGCCAGACGCTTGTTGGGGTTCTGGGTGGTCACATCCAGAATCTTGGACTGCCCGGCATCGTTCAAGCCCAAGGCCAGCAGGCCCACGCCGGTTTTACTGGCGCCGGCGCGAATATCGCTTAAATCGGCGCGCGTGATGACCGGCCGCGGGTTGACATACAATGTGCCCGACTGGATCTTGATGGGCGTCCATCCCGGCTGGGACTGCGTGTCGGCCAGGAAAACCGCCACCCTGGCGCCCTCGCTGGTCGCATGCAGCGTGGTTTCAGGCTTGGTAGCGGGTACCGGGGACGTTGTCGCGGCCTGGGAAGGCTTGGCCTGGTTTTGCGTCGAAGCGCCGTTTTTGGCGGGCATGGACTGACACGCTGCCAGCAGAATCAGGCTGGCGGGAACAAGAACTCGGCCTAGCGTGCGTAAAACGTTCATGAATACAACCCCTCATCTTTTGCCAGTAACAATTCTAACAGGGCGGTCCGGCCACCCTGAAGATTAATTGTCAGTTTACGCGAACAAATATAAAAATTCGCAACGCCCGCTAGACACCGCATTGGCGCATTTCAAGCCAACGTAAGCAAAACCGTGTCACACTAGCACATTCGATTCATCAACTTTGCCGTGGAGTCCATCGTGGCCAATGAAGATAAACCCGCTTTTTCGGCCGGTCTGGTCGCTGCCATCGTCACGCTCGTGTTCTTTGTCGTCTACGCCCTGATCGTGCTGCACGGGCTGGATTCCCCCCGCTGATCCGCGACCGGGCCCGCGCCTGTCGGTCCGCCGAAAGCGCGGGCGGAAACCGTTCCAACTTTATGCCATAATTACGGGCTTGCGTCGGGGGTGTCCCGATGCTCTGCCCCTCTAGCTCATGCTTGGTTAGAGCAGCGGACTCATAATCCGTTGGTGCCGTGTTCGACTCACGGGGGGGGCACCAGTTTCTTCCTTCCTGAAAGCCAGTATTCATGCGGCTTTCGGCTCTACCCCAAAAACGGGGGATGGAGCATTCATTACACTCGGTTAATCACACCGTTCCAACCGCATTGAGCCAAGACTCTCAGGCGGTAATTCTCAAAATTTCTGAACCCGTACGCTCTGCGTGAGAGCATCTCCATCTTCGTGTGGAACCCTTCGGTGATCCCATTGGATTTGGTA